>Ga0137403_10008737_pt1 | contig 11332 bp, 6 predicted proteins | sample CZOMad2_1_16fung_FD_122057 | JGI IMG/M metagenome (GOLD analysis project Ga0137403, IMG submission 122057) | Vadose zone soil fungal communities from Angelo Coast Range Reserve, California, USA - CZOMad2_1_16fungal (Hybrid Assembly) | ecosystem: Environmental > Terrestrial > Soil > Vadose zone...
AAAAAAACAACACGGCCCGCGCGCAGGCCATCTTTGAAGCGGCTTTTCGCGAGTACGGAATGCCGCAAGCGATTCGCACCGACAACGGAGCGCCGTTTGCTTCGCGCGCCGTGGCCGGATTATCTCGGCTCGCGCTGTGGTGGATTAAACTCGGGATCACGCCGGAACGCATTGCAGCGGGCCATCCCGAACAGAACGGAAGACACGAACGGATGCATCGCACCATGAAACAGGAAACGGCCGATCCGCCCGCGGCCAACCGTCGCGCGCAGCAACGCAAGATGGACCTCTTTCGCGAGGAATATAATCAGGTGCGTCCGCACGAAGCGCTCCAGATGCAAACGCCCGCGGCGGTCTATCAGCCGTCGCTGCGAACTTTTCCATCGCGCTTGCCCGAACCGGAATATCCAGCAACGATGCTGGTGCGCAGCGTGCGACCGCATGGGAATTTTCGCTGGAAGAAGGACGACGTGTTTTTGAGCGAAGTTTTTTGGGGCGAACGCATCGGGTTGTTGCCCGAAGACGATCGCTGGTTCACGATCTATTTCGCCGAAGTTCCCGTGGCGCGATTCGACACCCAGAGGTTGCGCGTGACACCTTTGCAAAAAACGGAGGGCTTCTACAAGGTGGATGCAGGGGAAGGCGTTCCTTCCCCTGCACCCCATCCCACAACCCCGGAGGACCAAAAAGTGTCAGGGATGTGCCCGGTCTAAACTGTCAGGGATCCTCCCGGCCGCTCAGGGGGTGCGGCTGGAAGGGCATCCTATGCGACGGAATCGAGTTTGTTGTGGAGGGTCCGTTCGCCGATTGGCTGGGCCGAATTGAGCGGTTTCTACTTTTGGGTAGCGGCCTTGCGGCGAAGTTCGTCGAACGCGTTGACGATCAGCACGAACTTGTCATATTTTGCCGAGGAGGATCCTCCAACCTCAGCGCCATTCAAGATTACGAAGTGTTTTCCGTCCGGCATCAAGTCTGCGGACCACGTTGTCGGTCCTCGACTTTCCATCGTGCCGGGAGACCATTCCTGTGGCTTGTCGTTTTGAAATGCACCGTTCGCAACTCTGTAATTCGCCACCATCATTTTGTACGGCGGCTGGGAGGTCCGGTAGAACAACTGTTTGCCATCTTTCGACCAGATCGGGTCGACACCGCCGCCATTGGAAATTTGCCATTTGCCGCCGGGCCCGGGGAACGGGCGGACAAAAACCTCAACGGTGCTTGTCTCGTCCGATAAGTATGCGATCCAACGGCCGTCGGGCGAAAAAGCTGGCGCGCCTTCACGAAGAGGTGTCTTGAGGAAGACCTGAGGCTGAGGTGGCTTCCAACCTGGCTTACTGCTTCCTTCCAACGACAAAGTCCAAATGTCGCGGCCGGTAGTGCTAGCCGCATCCAACTGGTCAATTGCAATAAACTTTCCATCCGGCGAAATGGAACAAACCAACTGTTGTGCGGTGCTTTCCGTCAGGCGTTCGGGAGCGCCGGTTCCGTCGGACTTCACCCAAAACACATTGAACGATGAGCTGCCCTGAATCGATGAAAAAATTATGCGGCTTCCGTCCCGGGTCCACACTGGATGGGTGTTTGATGTGGGGCCAAAAGTTATGCGAGAAAAAGTGTCGCGCTGGATGTCATAGACCCATATATCGCTGCTGTTGCGATCTTGCACGACCAAAGCCACTTTTTTTCCGTCCGGAGAGACTCGCGGATCAAAGTAGTCTCCCGGCGGGATGTGAAGTTGCTGAAATTTTCCGTCCTTATCCATCAGATCGATGGTGATAATTCCGCCTGTATTCTTCCCGGCCATGTAAACGAGGTCGCCAGTATTTGACACGTCGAAATCAGCGCTGCCAGTGGCCGAAGCCATCGAGACTTGTTCCACGAAAGGAGTCGGCGAACCAGATGTTTGTAGCTTCGCTAGATCGAATGGAATTGAGAACAGCGAGCCGTTGTTGGCGAAGATAATGTGGCCGCTGGGCACATAGCGCGGGAACATCCCGCTTTTGAACAAGGTTTTGCACTCGCCGGTTTTCAATACCACCACTTTTATGACTCCATCGCCAAAGTTGGTGCTGGAATTGTGCGCGGCAAAAAGCACGGCTTTTCCGCCCGGAAGAGCCTGCGGCCAGCGATGAGTGATTTCGCCGCTTGATGAGTCCAGTTTTGTGATGAGCTCGGGTGCACCGCCGGCGTCTGATACACGGGATAGGCCTTCGCGATTCGATCCTTCAAAAATAATTGTGTGATCCGCGCCCCAAGTTCCGCCGCGGTTGCTGGGTGCATCGCAAAGCGTAACGACTGCGCCACCCGCAACAGTAACTTTCTTCAGCTTGCCAGCTGCGAAAAATGCAACCCATTCGGCGTCAGGAGAGAAGAAAGGATCGCGGGCGCCTTCAGTTCCGCTTATTTGAGTGGCCGCTAACTGTTCGCGCCGGCGGATGTAGAGGTAAACTTTGTGATCGGACTCAGAGAGGGCGATGAATGCGAACTTATTTCCGTCCGATGAAATGACTACAGACGGTCCTAGCTCCGCGGCATTCAATGACGCTTGAGCTCCAATTTCTACGCTCAGGCGTGCCGGCTGCACGGGTTCGGCAGTGGCATGCCACGGACCCCATGCAACGACTGCCGCGATCGCGATCGCAAGCACGGCGATGGCCCAGGGAAGTGCGCGTCGCCCCGGAGATTGTTGCGATGCGGAGATTGTGGCGGAAGAACTTAAGTTCTGCGCATCGCCTGCCGCAGGGTTATCCAGATATTCGTTGATGGCGATGCGGGCCTCGCCGATGTCACGCAATCGCTGGCGTGGATCGCGCGTGAGACAGCGGCGGATGATCTGGCGAATGGGAGCTGGAGTGGTAGACGGCAGGGAATCCAGGTCCGGTTCTTTCATGATGACCGCGGCCATCACTTCCGAGGCGGTTTCACCGGTGTAGAGCTGCTTGCCGGTGAGCATCTCAAAGAGGACGACGCCGAATGACCAAACGTCTCCGCGGCGATCGACGGATTTTCCTATGGCCTGCTCAGGCGGCATGTATGCGGCGGTGCCGAGGATTATCCCAGCGCGAGTAGCGGCGACAGTCAGAGTCGGAGACGTGGAAATATTTACGGATTCAGGAGCGTCTTCGAGAGCCTTCGCGAGGCCGAAGTCGAGAACTTTTACTTTTCCATCGGGAGTGATTTTTACGTTGGCAGGTTTTAGGTCCCGGTGGATGATGCCGCGTTCGTGCGCGTATTCCAACGCTTCGGCAATTTGTGCGGCGATGTTCAGAGCGTCTTCGAGCGGCATTGGACCTTCGGCGATTCGGTCGGCGAGTGCCGGGCCTTCGACCAGTTCCATCACTAGTGCGTGAGTAGCGCCGGAATCTTCCAGTCCATGAATGGTGGCGATGTTCGGATGATTGAGGGCGGCGAGGATTTGCGCCTCGCGCTGGAAGCGGGCCATGCGCTGATCGTTGGTGGCGAACCCGCTGGGCAAAACTTTCAGCGCGACGACACGGCCGAGTTTGGAGTCACTGGCGCGATAAACTTCGCCCATGCCGCCTGCTCCGAGAAGGGCGATGACTTGATAGGACCCAAGGCGTTCTCCGGCGGGAAGCGTCACGCGAGTACGCCAAGGCAAAATGAACTACTTTGAGAAATTTTCACGGTGAATGGCGCCATGCTATGACGGAGCCGTGGGCAAGTCAACGAGGATGAATTTAAGTTATTTCTGAAACAAATTTGGAACGTACCACCGGGCGTAGGTTGCGAAGCCGAGCAAGAGGACGAGCCACCAGAGGAGGAGTACGCTGCGCATCCATAGTTTGTAATTGGTGATGCGGAGTTTCGCGGGCAATAACTTTGTGCCTGCTGCGAGCAGAATGTAGAGCGCAAGAAATTCGGTTACGAATCCCATCGCGCCGTGAAGTGTCGCCAGAGCATAAAATGCCTTGCCAAGTCTTTGAGGAATCTTCGGAGCGACGTGAGCGTGAAACGATGGAAACATTACGATCACGATGACGCCGAGGTTTAAAAGTACGACTGAGGATTGACACCACGCGTGCAGGCGAAAATGTTTTTTGCGCGCGAGTACGGCGCCGGCGAGTAGCGCAATTCCCATAGCGATTTCGAGTAGCAGGACAACATCTGCGTAGAATGGCGCAGACGTTTCTAGAAAGCCTTCGCGCAATAAATTCCCCCCCCCGGTGTAAAACTGTCCTGTATTACCAGACTAGCCGTGGGGAAGGCTTATTCCCCCAAGATCGCGTACGAGAAAACGAAATCTGCAGGTAGTATCCAGTTCCTTACGCGTCCTTTCGTTTCGCAAGGCGGTGGATTAGTCTGAAGTACTGAGAGGTGATTCGTGGCAAATAAATGGAAACGACGCGTGCAACTTGTAGCGCTTCTCATGTTGGGGGCTGCGGCAGTGAGTCAGAATCAATTGGCCTTTGCAAATGATTATTTGCTGACAGAAAACAGCATGCAAAAGGCAGGAAGTTCTGCCGAGCCGGCGGACACCTTAAAGTGGAAGGCTTATCGGAACGACGCGTATGGATTTGAGGTGAAATATCCGGATACGTGGCACGTAAATGCCGGTTCCGGAGCAGGGCCAGTCATGGTGTCGCTCTTTGGGCCGTCTCAGGATACGGAACGCCCATCGTTAAGTCTTGCGATCCAACCCAATCAGAATCCTGGAAAACTTTCGATTGAGGCTTGGTTCGCGGAGCAACTCCGCAAAATGGGTGTGAAACCAGAATCGTCAGGACCCGTGACGATTGGCGGGCAAGCCGCCGTTTTCATGGAGAACACCAACAGTTTCGGAAAGCAGCGCGATGTCTTTACTCTACTGAACACGGTGGACGTGCTGTCGCTGAGTTACAGGACGAAGCCTGAATACGATTCGACCTACCTGTCGATCATCTCTTCATTTCGTCTGACAAAATAATTCGCCGAGGAATTCTTCCAAAAAGAGTTTAGGTCGCTTTCGCGAAACGCATGGCTACAGAATTCATGCAATAGCGAAGGCCGGTTTGCGGAGGGCCGTCGTCGAAGACGTGGCCCAAATGTGCTTCGCAGCGGCGGCAGGAAACTTTTGTGCGTGTAATGCCCAGGCTGCTATCGATTTCTTCCACGACATTCTCTTTGGCGATTGGCTGGTAGAAGCTCGGCCAGCCAGTGCCGGAATCGAATTTATCCAGCGAACTGAACAACGGCTCGCCCGAGACCACGTCCACGTAAATGCCCGGCTTGTGATTATCCCAGTAAGCGTTGCGGAACGCCGGCTCTGTGCCGCATTGTTGGGTTACCGCGAATTGCTCGGCAGACAGTTTCTTCTTCAGCTCCGCCGGGTCGGACTTCTTGAAATTATTCATGGTTTCTGGCTCAAAGGTAAAGGTTGATATTTCTGCTGGCTGCACGCGTCCCTGGCGCACCATCGCAACAAGGCCCGCCGCCAGCAATACAACTGCGGCGATTCCTGCAATTTTGATCGAAGACATACGGTTCTGATGTTTTCAGTTTAACTCACATTCAAGACTCTGAGCCCCAGAATTGCGTTCTCGTGCTACAAATGTAAGTAGGGTTGCCCGCTGAAAACTTACAGGGGAAATGAACCTTTCTCAGTTTTGATTTTTCAATTTGGCTTCAAGTTCGGCGATGCGTTGTTTGAGCGGGCCGACCAATTCCTGAATCTCCTCAGCCGTGTAGCGAGGCGTGATGTATTTGGGACAGTTCCAGTCGAAGGAAAGCACCTCGATGAAAAACAACCGTTCTACGATGCCATGAACGTCCGGTTCGGCCAGTTGCTTTAAGAGTTCCGGGTGCTGGCGCGCGTCTTCAATGCGCGCGTGGCCGAGGATTTTGAGACGGGCGCGCTGCGGATAATCCATCAGGAAAAGCGCTACGCGGTCGTTGGCGGCGAGATTGCCGGTGGAAAGCATCTGGCGATTGCCCCGGTAATCGGCAAAGGCCAGCGTTTGCGGATTCAAAACGCGAAGGAAGCCGGCACGTCCTCCGCGATGCTGGATGTAAGGCCAGCCGCTTTCGCTGACAGTCGCCATGTAAAAACTGTCGCGCGCCTGGACGAAGGCGATCTCGTCCTCCGTCAACGCATCCCGTCCTGGCGTGCTGGCAATGCGCGGCGAGCTTCCGTAGTAGTGCTCCTGCGCTTTCCGCACGGAATCCGTGACGGCGTGTTTGAGAAAGTTCGTGGCCATTCGTTGATCTCCATTGCGACGGGAGTCGGATGGCCGCTCCCGACGTGTCGTGGTCGTCTAAAACACCAGCGGATTCATACCGCAACCAGCGCCGGTTCTTGAGAACGGGGTTTCGCGACGGCCGTGGACCGCTTGAGCGCAGTCGTTTGCTTCGCCGCCTTATTCCTGGGCTGAAGGAGTTTTGCCACAAGGCCGGTCCAGCCGGTTTGATGTGATGCGCCGACGCCGCGACCGTTGTCGCCATGGAAGTATTCGTGGAATAGCACGTAATCCTTGAAGTGCGGATCGGTCGCGAGCTTGGGATGATACTTGAGCACGGGGCGCTGACCGTCTTCGCCTTTCAAAAACAGTTTCGCGAGGCGGCGCGAGAGTTCATCGGCGATTTCGTTGATTGTTTTGAACTGGCCTGAGCCAGTCGGACATTCAACTTTGAAATCGTCGCCGTAGTAGTGATGGAATTTTTGCAGCGACTCAATGAGCAGGTAATTCACCGGGAACCAGATCGGCCCACGCCAGTTAGAATTGCCGCCGAACATGCCGCTGATCGACTCCCCTGGTTCGTAGTCCACCATATGGGTCAGGCCTTCAAGCACCAGAACATAAGGATGCTCGCGATGGTACTGCGACAACGCGCGGATTCCGTGCGGCGACAGGAACTCTTTTTCATCCAGCATGAGCTGTAGTATCCGTTCCAGCTGCTTGCGGTCCGCGATGGCAAAGAGCCTCCGCTTTTTCTTGCCCGCAACGTCCATGGACGCCAGGTTCGCCGTGAGATCGGGGCGGTTTTCTACGAACCATTCCAGGCGGCGCTTGAACGCCGGCATGGCGTCAAGCAACTCCGGCTCCATCGTCTGCACGGCGTAGAGCGGCATCAGGCCGACCAAAGAACGCACACGCAACGGTAGCCGGGTGCCATCCGGCAGGTGCAGCACGTCGTAGAAGAAACCGTCGTCGCGGTCCCACAAGCTGAGACCGTCTCCACCCAGATGGTTCATGGCATTCGCGATGTGTACAAAGTGTTCCCAGAATTTGCTGGCCACATCTTCATACACAGGATCGTCATGGGAGAGTTCCAGCGCGATGGCCAGCAGATCAAGCGAGTACATGGCCATCCAGCTTGTGCCGTCAGACTGCTCAATGTGGCCGCCGCCGGGCAACTCAGCGCTGCGGTCAAACACGCCAATGTTATCCAGCCCAAGAAATCCGCCTTCGAATACGTTGTTGCCTTCCACGTCTTTGCGATTTACCCACCAGGTAAAATTCAGCAACAGCTTGTGAAAGATGCGGGCCAGAAATTGCGTATCGCCCTTGCCGCCGTTCTGCTGCTTGTCAATGAGATAAACCTGATATGCGGCCCACGCGTGCACCGGAGGGTTCACGTCGCCAAAGGCCCATTCGTACGCGGGAATCTGCCCGTTAGGATGCATGTACCATTCGCGCAACATGAGCACAAGCTGGTCCTTGGCAAACTCAGGATCAACCAGCGCCAGCGCGACGCAATGGAACGCCAGGTCCCATGCGGCGTACCAGGGATATTCCCATTTGTCCGGCATGGAGATAACGTCAGCGTTGTAAATGTTGTCCCACGCGCTGTTGCGGCCATGCGTGCGCGCAGCCGGAGGCGGCGGGCACACGGGATCGCCCGCAAGCCAGTCACGGACCACGTAGTGGTAATACTGTTTGGACCAGAGCAGCCCGGCAAGGGCCTGGCGGGTAACGTTTCTGGTGTCATCGTCTGTGGCGGCGGAAATAATGGAAGAGTAGAACTCATCGGCCTCCGCTTTGCGGTCTGAGCAAACTTGCTGGAACTCCTGGCCCAGAACAAGCGCTCTCGGGGGAAGATTCAACGCTGCGGCCGCCTTGGCTTTTTTGAGACGCAGGTTGATCGAAATTTCTCCTCCCGCCGGCACATTGAGTTTGTAATAGACGGCCGCCTTTGTGCCTTGCATCGCCGGATTCACCGCGGCAACTTCGTTGTGAACCACATAGTGATGGAACGCGTCCTTGACGTAAGGCGAGGCGTTGGCCTTGCCAAACAACCGCTCGTTGTTGGTCTCATTTTCCGTGAATAGCGGCTTGCCGCCGTCAGAAAAATAGAGATAGTGATCGCCAGTCTCACGCTCCTGCGCGTGCAGCGTGCCCGTTGGCTGGTCGAAAGTGAGAGCTGGCTTGTGCGCGCCCTGCTTCCACGACCATGTATTGCGGAACCAGAGCGTCGGCAGCAGATGGATCTCGGCAGCTTCAGGGCCGCGATTTGCCGCTGTGATGCGAATGCAGATATCTTCCACGCCTGCTTTGGCATATTCAACAAAAACGTCAAAGTAGCGGTCGTCGTTGAAGACTCCGGTATCAAACAATTCAAACTCAGGCTCAAGCTTGGTGCGCCGGTGATTTTCCGCCACCAGATGATCGTAAGGAAATGCGGCCTGCGGATACTTGTACAGATACTTCATGTAGGAATGCGTGGGAGTGGAATCCAGGTAAAAATAATATTCCTTCACGTCCTCGCCGTGATTGCCCTCATTGCCGGTCAGACCGAAGAGACGCTCTTTCAAGATCGGGTCGCGGCCGTTCCACATCGCCAGGGCGAAGCAGAGCTTCTGGTGACGATCACAGATGCCGGCCATACCGTCTTCATTCCACCGATACGCACGCGAGCGGGCATCATCATGAGGAAAATACTCCCAGGCTTCGCCAGTAGCGCTGTAGTCTTCACGCACCGTTCCCCATGCGCGCTCGCTAACATAAGGCCCCCAGCGCTTCCAGTGGGAGGTGCGTCCCTGGGATTCTTGCAGGCGTAACCCTTCTTTCGTCATGTGTCTTCCTTTGCGGCTCATGCGCGCTTGTCGTTATTGTGACACGTACGAGACACCGGCGGCGGGCAATAGGATTTTCGCTGTAGCAGAATGCTTCACGCCTCATGAGTCAGCGTACCGCCGCCAAGCGATGCTCTTTTATAGATAGCGACAAATTGCGCTGGAACCATGAATTTCTTTGTGCTGGCAGCGCGAATTTTGTTCGCGACGCTCACTCAGCCTCCCCCACAAACCGTGCCCCGGCACTTGTATCGCTCGTAGGTACCGTTCCATTGCGCGGGAAAGCTAAAGGAAGTCTTAACTTTGCCGATACTCCCGATGTGCCCATGTTCACGTATCGTCAAAGGTGTTTTTGTCTGGTGATTGGCGTGCTTTTGCTGCTCTCCCTGCCATGCTCGGCGCAGCGATACACCTTTAAGCCCTTCGCGCAGCCCGATGGCCTCAGCAATCTGGCCGCTGTGTGCATCCACCAGGACCATGAAGGCTTCTTGTGGGTAGGCACGGAAAACGGCCTCTTTCGCTATGAAGGCAACAAGTTTCGCGTTTATGACCAAAAAGACGGCTTGCCTGGTACCTACATTTCCACGCTGGCAGAATCCCCTGATGGGGTCCTATGGGTAGGACTTCGGGCCAACCTGGCCCGGAAGGTTGGTGAGCGCTTTGAAGCCGTGGACCTCGGCGTACCCATCGCTTCGGCTGTTGCCATTCGCTTTGATCGCAGTGGCCGCATGTACGTCAACACGCTGGACTCTCTGATTGTGGCCACACCCGAGGGCAAGGGGTTCCACGTTGAAACAATCATGAAGGGACAAATTAACGGTCTGGCCATCGACGCGAAAGGCAACGGGTGGTTCGGACGCGACAAGGAATTGTATCGCCTGGAGTCTGGACAGACCCGCCCTATGAGCGCGCAGTTGGGCTTGCCGCCGGAGGAGTGGTGGGCAATCGTCATCGACGCGAAGAATAGTCTTTGGGTGCGAAGCAGTAATCGGCTCTTCGAACTGCCGAACGGAGCAGATCGCGCTGAGGCGCGCGACGCCGGCTTACCTACCGCGGCTGATCCAGTGTTGTATTTGTCTCCGAGCCAGGAACTTATGGTGGGAACCGGCTCTGGCCTGGCCATCAGGGTGGATGGCGGTTGGAAGATAATCGGTTCCAAACAGGGCCTGATTGGTGACAACGTCAACGGCGTGCTGGTCGACCGGGAAGGCTCGTTGTGGATACTGCTTCCGGGAGCGGGCGTGGTCCGATGGCTCGGCCGGGGAGAGTGGGAACACTGGACGAAAGCCGAAGGGCTGCTGAACCCCATCGTATGGGGCATCCGTCGGGACAGAAAAGGCCGGCTCTGGGTTGGCACCAGCCACGGCGTCCAGATGATGGACCCGAAGTCGCACAAATGGACCCGCTGGACGCGTCACGAAGGCTTGAGTGGAGAGCGGGTCATGGCCATTATCGCCGATCCTGATGGTGGCGTCTGGACCGGCGCATTCCCCGGAGGAGTGACCAGGTTTGGCCCGGATGGCAAGTTGAAAGCGGCCTATGGCTCCAGTTCTGGCTTGACTGCCAATCAGATCACCGGATTGGTAATGGACACAGAACGCCGAATATGGGTTTCTACCAACGGCGGACTGTTTCGCTCAAAATTTGCGACCACGGAAGCCCACGCGGTGCAGTTTCAACAGGTGGAGCTGCCGGCGAACTCTGGTGTCCGGTTTAACCAACCCACGCTCAGCCATGATGGCGCTCTGTGGATTCCCTCCGACGAAGGCCTCTTGCGGTTCCAGGATGGCAAGTGGTCACGAATGAGCGTGCGCGAGGGGTTGTTGCGACCGGTGGTGGTCTCCGTCGCCGAGGACGTGGATGGATCTCTGTGGGTCAGTTATTGGGAGGCTGTTGGGATCACGCACGTGACATTCGAGGCGGGACAACCGCACATGAAGCATTTTGCCCGCGAGGATGGGCTGGGTACAAATGAATCCTATTCTGTGGGCCTGGATACCAAAGGACATCTCTGGGTAACAACGGATTCCGGCGTGGTCAAGCGTAATGGCGAACAATGGCGCCGCTATGACCAGGCTGACGGGTTGATCTGGGAAGATTGTGATGTCAATGGGTTCTTTGCCGACTCCGATGGCAGCGTGTGGTTCGGCACTGCACGCGGACTGTCGCATTTTATGAATCGCGTGCGGCAGCGTGAACCGGTTCCCGCTGTGGCGCTGACCGGAATATGGGCGGGCGGAAAGCAACGCAGCCAGACAGAACCGCTCCGTTTAGGCCATGCGGAAAGTTCTCTCGTCGTCAACTTCGCCGCCCGGGTGCAGA
>Ga0137403_10008739_pt1 | contig 11329 bp, 16 predicted proteins | sample CZOMad2_1_16fung_FD_122057 | JGI IMG/M metagenome (GOLD analysis project Ga0137403, IMG submission 122057) | Vadose zone soil fungal communities from Angelo Coast Range Reserve, California, USA - CZOMad2_1_16fungal (Hybrid Assembly) | ecosystem: Environmental > Terrestrial > Soil > Vadose zone...
AAAGCGCGCTACAGCCTGCAACTCCCACTCTTCGGCGAGGACGATGGCGAGGCTGAAACCCTCTAGGACATCTGGAATGTCACGGGCGATACGCGGCAACCACCGCACAAAGATTTCCGTTTCCGTGTTCTGCCCGAGCCAGTACGCTCCCGTTCCGCCGATGTCGGGGGTGCAGCGGGGGAACATCCGGGAGAAACGAGCCGGTTCCCACGAACGTGGCACCTCGCACTTGAGGAGCTGAAGCGAGCACTGGCCACGCGAGAGGGCGTCTTGCCGCCGATCGCCGCGACCGTCCTGGAGGTCCATGGGGGAGCCGCTGCTGCACGAACGCCATCGGTGTGACCGGATCGCAGGCAGGACCTTGTCCCAACTCGTGTCGCCGAGTCTGATCTCAATGGCGGGACGGCGCCTGACTTCGTCCCTACGAACCAGGTGCGCCGGCAGCCGAAGCGGTCGGATGGCACGGACGGCGGCATGCCGGTGAGAGCCCAGAGCAGAGGAGAGATGCCCATGGAACGAGCGTACGCCACAGAAAACACGCACGAACGGCAACGGCTTCGGACGCTGGTCGCACGCCTGAGGGATGAGGACCTCACGCGTTCGCTGCCCAATGGCTGGACGGTGGCGATCACCTTGGCCCACCTGGCCTTCTGGGATCGGCAACGGCTTGCCCTGTTGCGGCGCTGGGAGCGCGAGGGCGTCAAACCTGCTCCGGCCGATGCCGACACCATCAATGAGGGGGTGCGCATTCTAGCAACGGCCCTCCCGCCACGCGCGACTGCACAGTTAGCCCTCGACGCTGCAGAGGCGGTCGATCAGGCCCTGGCGCAGCTATCAGCGGAGATGGTGACGCAGATCGAGGCAGGTGGGCAGGCGAGCATCCTGAGGCGTGCGGTACATCGCCGCGGACATCTCGATCGGATCGAACAAGCTCTGCGCGCCTAGCCCGCGGTCGCATGCCGAAACGGTACGGCCGCGTCGGTACACGAGAGCAGGGAGAAGCCGGGCATGAGGCCGTGTCGGGCCACTCCTCAACCTCCACGTCGGTCCCGTGAGCACGACGCCGTCACCCGCGGCCACGGAGTGCTGAAACACCTGTTGTCACAAGCGTTTCTCTCGAAGCTCAGATGGCCCCAACGCGGTGAACATGCCAAGCACCGCTGACATCGCCAGCGATCGTGTGTTCATGCGATGTGTCGCCACTCTTCCGCGGGTGACGGCGTCGTGCTCACGGGGCCTGCCCGTTGGTGGAGCCTCGCATCGGACGTCCTCCTCCTCACCCACCGCGGTGTTTCTGGTGAGCAGACCGTATGAGTCTGCTGAGGATGAGGTCTCAATCATGATCAACGCCCCTATTGACTGAAGCATCGTTCGCACGTCCTGTTTCAACAAGAGACGGGGGTATGTGCGGCTCGTGGACGTCTCCGGGACGCGCTGCGCATGCCTTCTGGGCATTCCACCTACGGCTTCCTGGTGTACGTGATCTCCATCATCTTCGTCTCGTGGCCGTGCTCATGCTCGCCGTACATCTCAAAGGTCTGGGTATTCGCATCCACAAACGTCCAGATCGCGCGATGCTTCATGACGCCCTCAAATGGATCCGGATGACTGCCCTTCAAGGTGATGGTTTTTCCATCAGGACTGGCCGTCCCGTCCATGAAAAAGATGCCGGTCCCCATGGAATCGATCCACGTCGTCACATACTTGTTGCTGACATTGTCATACCCGTGCACGCCGATGCCGGTGAATGGTTGCCCCATCATTTCACCGGTGCACTCCTGTTGAATATAGCGGCCATCGAGGAGCACTGTGTATTCGCAGGCGCCCGTGGATTCCATCGGTGGCTTGTTGGGTTCCATCCAAGCCTTGGTGGTCGTGGTCCAGCGGCCCGCCAAGCTCGCCAGTTGCTGATGGGGCTCACCGGGTGTGGCCAGCTTCTTGTACGTCTCCATCATCGCCTGCGGGTCCCTCGGGTGTGCCGACTGTTTGTCTTCGGCCGATGTCGGAACCGTGAGCATGACCAGACAGAGACAAGTGAGCAGGATGCATGTGGACCGCATAGAGGCCTCCTGTTGGTTGGGTGATGCGGACATTCGACGAACAGATGCCCGCGGGTGTACAGGTCTTGCCCGCACGTCCTGCACCGCTCTCATGCGTGCGTCGGAACGGCGAACAGGGCACCAACGACCGTCACAACGGCAGGCGTATGTGCAGCCGCTCATCACGCCGGAACAGCCCTTCCCAGACCAGCTGACCAAGCACGACCACCGCAACGCACGGCTCGCCGACACGCACGTGGGTTGCGGTTGCGTCACCGTGATGGCCTGTCAGCCGCATGGCGCCGAGGGCAGACGTGCGCGGCATCAGGTATAGGACTGCACCGAGGCGTTCGACCACCCGGATGCCTGCCGCAAGACTTTCATCATGTCCCAAGCGAACCCATCCCTCCACAACCGATGAAGAGGAGCAGCGGAACCGGTCACCCACGCATGATCGATCCTGTCCAGAGCGCCGTCGTCGAGCCTGGCGAGATGTGCGCATCCGCCAGCCTCATGATGTCCTCCGTTCCTCGATGGCCAGGAAGACGCCTGTCATGTGGTGCCTATCCTTGTGTGGCCGCGCTGGGTACCAGGTCGATCAATGCCCAGATGTGGCCATCGAGGTCCTAGTCGTCACTGTCAACGTGACCGTGTCCTTCATGGGCATTCTCCTCTAGCCCCTCGTTGGTCTCAGTTGCGCGTTGGGCATTCGGACGTCTTGATCGCCCAACTATTGTCGAATGAGGAACCACGAAATCGACAGCGCGCATGATCCCTTGTTGCCTACAAAGAGAGCATGGCAAAGCTGGGGATCAAGTTGCCTGTGGCCCCTCCTCCACCAGCAGATCCGGATACCAGCGCCGGAACATCCCCCCGAGTTCCCGATTCAAGGTTTTCACCCGGGTTTGTAACAGCAAATGTGCCCCACGCTTCGTCCACGGCATCTGCTGGCGTGTGCAGAGGCGCTTGCTCACCATCGGCTTCACGGTCGATTCGACAACGCCGGTGCTGAGGGTCGTGTACCTATACCGTGCGGATAATGGAGGCGGACCTGTCCGGAGCCGCCATCGTGGCGTGAACCAGACGGTCATGGTTGCTCCAACCGGGATCACAGGCTCGTGTTGAGTCCTTGCCCCATGCCTGCGGACACACCTGCCCCGCTCGGCCTCACGATTCCCATCCGACCCCGCCGCTTACAGCCCCTGTGGCTGTGGCCATGGCGGCACTCGATACAGGAGCACCTCGCGCAGAGTCCACACGTGATCGGTCAGTACCGCCGCTCTCGCCGGCGTCCTAGGCCGCCAGCGCTTGGCCGAGCCCATCCCATTGGTCGGCAGGGGCTGTGGTAGAGGCCGGCGTAAGCTGGCATGGGGCAAACAGAAATTGTAATAGACATGATACAACACCAACTGCTAGCGTAAGCCCACCTCGCCTTTGCACACGGTCATGACGCGTCTCCCGATGGCGGCGACATGTTGGCGCATCGCGAGGTTCGCCCGCTCAATGAACGCCGTGTTGATCTGCCAGCCCGTGGTGGCTAGCACCCGGTTGACACCGGCCAAGGTGCCGAACACCACGCGGTGCCTCACGCGGACCACACGTCGGCGTCGATACTTTTTGACCACCTGGGCATAGAGCAGCTGCGGCAGCGGCATCCAACGGGGCTTGGGCGCTGGGCCATGGGCTTGGCACCGCGGCGGCTCCACCCACTGCCAATCGTGCGTCAGCAGCGCCGTGCTATAATCCTTGAGCCCGTCGGTGAGAAAGAGGGGCACGCAGCGCGGGGCCAGCACCTCAACAACCTGATGGACCAGACGTTGCGCCATGGCCAGGGTACGCTCGCCCACGTTGATCGCTAACAGCAGTTTGCTCTGCGGGTCGATCGCCGCCCAGACTCAGTGGGCCGAGCGCTCCAGACGCTCGATGGCCTCGGCTTCTGTCATCTGTCTGGTCTTGACCGCGCTCAGCACGGCAAATAATTCGTCCAGTTGGACCTGACTGACCTGCACATCGTGCAGTAGAAAGCGGGAGAAGGCTTCGAGGTGGTCAGCGACCTCGGTCAACCACGCCAGCACGGTGTTCGGGTCCACCTCGAACACTCGCGCCACAGCGCGAATGCCCAGCCCTTCGGCGACGGTGGCAACCACACGCACGAGCCACTCGGCGGACACCTACTTGCCATGCAACGGCGTGCCACAGGTTTCCAGAAAATAGCCCCCGCACGCCACGCAGAACAATTGCCGCCAGGGACCGCCACTGGGATGACCGTTGGCGCGGATATTGCCCCGCCCGACCCAGCCATCATAGCGGCACGTAGGCTCTGGGCAGAACTGGTGGTGGGTTGCCACGGTTCGCGGGCGGCCATATGGGAAGTGGAGCCTTGGGGGTAGAGTCATTGGCGGCGGTTCACTTGGCCCTGGCTTACAAGCGTCACAGTACGGCTTTATCGTGAGCCCCGGAAACGGCTTCGGGTCTTGCGAACGCCTCGTGGTCCGCTGGGCTGGGTTGCCACAGGTTTGGTCCGTCACGGCTTGGCGCCGGAGCCTTACCCAGTACAGGATTACGCAGAGCCATAGCAGCCCGAGCAGTAGGAGTTCGTGGAAAACCGGGTCGTCTACCATAGCGTTTCCCCCCTTCTGTATAGGAAACGATGATAGAGCACCCGTTTCTCAGGCGATGGAATTATCCGCACGATGCATGTACACGACCGATTTTTCCCCATGGGCGTGGTTGCGCTCCTTGGGACAGCCTTTCAACAGGAATTCGTCACTCGGAACGCGTGATATCGAACGTACTTGGGTCTCCAGGAGCAATTGTGTTCATGCCGTGCACGGCATGAACACAATTGCTCCTGGAACCCCATGGGAGGAGCGTACCGCAGGGGAACCAAGACCTCAAGGGGCTCCCCTCAGCATCAAACGCTCTCCAGTTGCACATCTTTGGCGATGCTCGGACTGAGCGTGTCATACGGACTGTCACGCCGGTCGCTCTTATCCCTTGGGGGAAGGAGCGAGGAGGGCGATGAGCTGCCGGATGTCGGCGAGACTCTCCAGGTTCTCGACCATGTCGCGCACCCGGTCGATGTCCTCGGGCGGCAGCACCCGCTTGGCGCAGTCGAGATACTTCACGTAGTGCTCGTCCCGGGTCATCGGGTTGCGGATGGAGCCCCGGAAGTCACGGCACTCGCCCTTCAGCACCCGTCCGTCCTTCATGGTCACGATGGCGTTGGCCCCGCGGCCTATCGCCGGGTTGTGACGCAGGCTGACCTTGGTCAGCGCCTCGTCCACGGCTGGGGTGAACCGGGTGGCGTCGCTGAACGAGTCGATACCGACAGGGTTGGTGACCAGCGGGATGATGGCGCAGTACTCAAAGCTGAACTTGCCGTCCAGGCCGCTCGTGGGATTGGGCCGCGACTCGTGTCCAGGGTTACGGCTCAGCTCGATCTCGACCGTGGCCACATCTTCCTGCGTGAGATGGTACGTGTCACGCAGGTCGGACATGACGTTGATCACCGGCTGCATGCCGATCTGCGCCGGATAGCGCTTGATGTTGAAGCCGGGATCGACTAAGTGGAAGACCGTGCCGGCGTCGGCCAGGAAGCCGTCCCAGTCGAAGCGGTCGTCGAACAGCACGGAGACATAGCCCCGCGGCGACTCGAAGATGGCGTCGCGGCTGAGGAAGCCCCGGCGCGCCAGCAGCGCCGCCTCGGTCGACATGCGCGCGGCATTGCCGGGATGGGTGGACTTGACCATCGTGCCGTTGTTGGCGAACAGGCCGCCAGTGCGAGACGCGCCGATGCCGAGCGCCATCTGCACTTGCTCCTGGTTGAGCTTGAGCATCTTGGCGGCAGAGGCGGTGCCTCCCAGGGGGCCGTAGACACCCGGCGGGTGGAAGCCGCGCAGGTTGGCGCCGGCGCTGTGGCTGGCCGCCACGATGCGCTGCTGTACGTCCCAGCCCAGGGCATAGGCCACAATCAGCTCCTTGCCACTGGCGCCGCCTTGGGCCTCGGCCAGGGCCAGTGGGCCCGGCAGGATGGATGATGTGCCGTGGGAGGAGGGCTGGCCTTGCAGCTCGAAGTCCAGGCAGTGACCGGAGACACCGTTGACGAACGCGGCGTTCAGGGGGTTGGTCTTGAAGCCGTGGCCGATGACGCTGGAGACAGGGGTGCCGCCCAGCTCCAGGGTATAGGCGCTGACGATCTGGGCTACCGGCTGGGTCGAGCCGGCCAGCAGGTTGGCGACGCCGTCCAATAGGCCAATCTTAGCCGCCGCGACGACCTCCGCCGGGAGGTCGTCGTAATGCGTCTCCGCGATGAATCGCGCCAGATCTTCCGTTGTTCCCATCTTCTCTCCTCGTGCCGATTCCCGTGGCAATGCCACCAAGTTTTGCCGATCGCTCACGATCAGGCACGCCCGGTTTGGTTCAATCAGATGCCGTACACGAGAAGACTGACTATGCCAGAACGCCCTGCTTCTCGATGACTACCAGCTCGTCACCACGAATGGTCAGCGAGGCGCCGAGCTTCTTAGAAGCGGCGATCAGCTTGTCCATCTCGTCTCGCTCGTCGGCGGCGGACCGGATCAGCGTCTCGTTGGCCTTGTTGTGGCGGACCGGCACACACGTCACCTTGACGACCTTCGTGTCCTCAATGGTGACCCTGGCCAGCAGGCCCAGCCAGTTGACCGCCTCGAAGGTGCTGTCCCTGCCACCGTGTCCCTCGTTGAAGGAGAAGCAGCCGAGACCGTAGAAGATCGGCTTGTCCTTGTAGACCTCGATGGGCGTGATGGCGTGGACGCCGTGTCCCATGATGATGTCGGCGCCGGCATCGACCGCCGCATGGGCGATCTGCTTCTGGTACTGCAGCACCTCGCCCCTCAGGCCCCAGTGGTGCGACGAGATCAGGATGTCGACCTGCGGCCGGAGCTCTTTGAGCTCCTCGATGTATTCGTCCAGCTCTGTGTCGTCGGCCATGGTCAGGATGATCGGTGGGACGCCGGCTCGGTTCGCCACCCTGGGCTGATACGCCGTATGTGCCGCCAGGGTGGCCACTCCCGGTGAGAGCGGACCGGCAGCCTGGCTGCGAGGCCAGAAGATCGAAGTCCGCTGCATGAAACCAAAACGTACGCCGCTCTTCTCGATGATCAACGGCCGGTGTGCCTCATCCCGGTTCAGGCCGGCGCCAGTCACCGGTATACCGAGTTCCTTCAGCCGGGCCAGCGACGCCCGAATGGCGTCCTCGCCGTACGTGACGTTGTTGGCACATCCCACGCCATCGAAGCCAGCGAGCTTCAGAGCCTCGCCCGCGACTGGACCGGCGTAGAAGCCTTCGCTGGTCGTGTGGAAAGCCGCCTGGTTGGTGGCGTATTCGGCCGGTGGGTTAGCGAGCAGGCACTCGAGGTTGGCGAATACCAGGTCTGCCTCGCCCAGCTCTTTGGTCACCCGCCCGAACGGGACCTTAGGATCGGTCACCGTCTTCAGATTGATCTCACCGGTGAGGATCATCGTCTGACGCATCGTTTCCTCCTTCACGGGCCATGTGGTCGAGTCGAGCGGGAGCGTTTTCGGTCTTGTATGAGGTTGGCACCGCTGTGAACGGGGCAGGATTGATGGCTCTTCGGCATGCGCCAACCACATCGTGAGATGTGGAGCGACCGCTTCAAAGCCCCTCAATATGACCCGCCCGTCTGAGCGCTTCGCTGGCGACGGCTACCTCGGTGCCTGAGAGGCCTGCCGTGCAGAACAGGGTAATGTCATCGGGGGATTGGCGTCCCGTTTGCTGACCCACCACAATATCTCCCAGTTCAACCATGGCCTCCATCCAGGGGGTATCGGCAAGGAAATACGGTTTGGCATAACTTCTGAGTTGGCGTCGCGAGTCTGTGGCGACGACCCGGACTCTCCCCGCGATGCTGGCGTCCAATTCGCTCTCGCCCTGGGCCCGGGGCCCGACGGTGTTGACGTGGGCGCCGGGTTTGAGCCAGCTGGGATCGAACACGGGCGTGGTGCTCTTGGTGACGCACATGACCACATCGGCATCCGCGACAGCCTCTTGTGCTGATAAAACGGGGTCAACGTGCAGGTCTAGCGTCTCTCGCATCTCGCTGGCGAATGCCTCGCGGTTGGTGGCGTTCGGGCTGTAGACCTTGACCGATGCGAAGTGGCGCACCACGGCAGCGGCCTCGAGGTGCGTCCGGGCCTGCCTGCCTGAGCCGAGGATGGCGGCGCGGGAGGCGTCTGGGCGTGCCATGTGCTTGATGGCGACGCCGCCAATGGCCCCCGTGCGCATGGCGCCGAGGTGACCGCCCACGATGACGCCCTTGAAGTCGCCGGTGTCGCTGTCGAAGACCACCACCACCTGTCCGTGAGACGCGTGGCTATCCTGAAACCTGTCGTACACGCGGAAGCCAACCGCCTTGTCGTAGTGAGTGACCGCGCCCGCCGTGAATATCAACGCCCCCTTGTCAACGTCTACCCGGAACCGGGGGGGCGCGACCATCGTCCCTTCAGCGTGCTCCCGCAGGGCGGATTCTATCCGGTCAACGGCAGCGCTCATGGGCATCACGCGCCGCACGTCGTCATCTGTCAGCACAGTATAGCGCATGGGTGTCTCCCTGCTACGGAGTGGTTCAGGACAATAGAGCACAACATGATCTCTCGAAACCCAGCCCCTTTCCCAGCCTGTTTGACACGCTATCATACTACAGTTGTCGATTGCATGGTATCATGGTTCCCTACTCATACTGGGGGACGGAATCATGGCCCTGAGACAAACACGTACGCCCGCACCAGGGGACCTGGGATACGGCATGCTATGTGCGTGGGTGCTAGAGAAGGGAATTGAGGGAGGAACCCGATGATATCGGAAGCAGCCGGGGCAGGAGTCATCCGCCAGGACGTCCAGCAGGCGATCGAGAGAGAAGTGCGTTATCGGTTGGGTGAAGGAGACGCGCCCGGGGCCCTCTCGAGATGGCAAAAAGAGCTGCTGCTCCTGGTGATCCATACGGTGAAAGCCAATGCCTGCCTGAGCCAACTCCATGCCCGGGCCGCCGTCAAAGCCGGGGCAACCCTGGCCCAAGTCCTCCAGGTCATACAATACGTTGAGTTGACCGGGATGGTCAAGTGGGTCATGGTCGGCCACGACGCGTTGACCGCAGCGGAGGCGGACGTCCCTGATGCGCAGCGCCTCACACTCGCCCAGGAAGCCTGGACCGGACACGAGCAGAGGTTTCAGGACATTCAACAATACCTGCGACGGGATGGCCACGCCGAGCTCTCTGCCCAGTGGCAGAAGCTGGCTGAAGTCGCCCCCGCCATTCTGGATGGCTATATCAGGATGCGGGAGAATTTTGTCAAGCCTGACCCGCTGGGGGCGGTGCCGAAGAAGCTGATGGAACTGGCCATTATTGCGGCGGACGTCGTCCAAGCCCACCCCTGGGGTGCCGTACGGCATACGCAGCGGTTTGTTAAGGATGGGGGGACGGTGCCGGAGCTTATTGAGGCAGTGGCCTTAGCCATGATTGAGGATGGTGTCCAAAGCTACAAAGTCTGTGGGCGGGAGGTGATTGAAGCTGCGGAACAAATAGCCGCGGAACCTGCAAGACCGTCCTGAGTGACGATCGGATGCCATATGAGAGCACTACTTTGTGATGGTCTCCACATAGCACGTGCGGACCGGCAACTTAAGGCGACAAGAGCGGGCGTCAAAAAGACTCCCCCAGTGCGAGACGATCCACAGGTCCGGTGAAGAGGCGTGAAGATAAGGAAAATATCCTCTTTTCCGGATCGGGTATCTCAAATTTCATCCACACTCGACCAGACTGGTTGACATTTAAACGTTGGCAATCTTGGCCCGCATAGTGGTGCGGTTTCCAGCTTTCACCAGTTGTCTGATCGATTAGGTTCGTCGAGCGTACCTCTGCACAAACATAGGCAGTTCGACTTGACGTATTTTGCAACGTGAGCTCCATCTCGATGAATTCTTCACTTTTCTCGAAGCGGGTAATATTGGCAACTACACCAGCAACCCGTGTTTGGATGGGTGAACTCAAACCTTTTTTCTGTTGATTCATGCGGTCGTTGGGCTTTGCCCCTTGCTCTTGTCTGCCTGAACGGCTCTCGGGTTTTTGAGATTCCTTTTCTGTTTGAGTGAAGTGTATGGTAAGCCCAAGACCAATAAATAGAAGGCCGACCACCCCAGAAACTATTCGAGCCCTCTCACCAGGATCCATCTTCCCGCTAATCTTCCCGACCACAGCGATGAGCAAAAAAAGCATTCCTGCCACGATAAAGAGAGTCGCTGTAGGCGCTGTGAATACCGACTTGACCAACGCTTCCATGGTCGTTCCCCTCAGCTCACAAGTAGGTTCGCCGACGCGAAGCGGCAGGAGGATTATCTTGCGGAGGATAGGAGGTGTTCACAGGCGATTCAGTGAACAGAATAGCTGGGTCGAGCGATCGGCCTTAGAAAGGCTTGAGCGGTGTGAGGGGAAACTTTCATGCACCGTTCTTAGGGGGGCGCGGCGCAGCAATGTGTCGTGCCTACCCGGCGTCACCAGCGGTAAAGGCCCAAATATAGCGAAGCTGTCAGAGGGGGCAACATGCTGAAGTGCTCATCCTGACTCCCGTCGCTCACAGGGGCTCGCCGCTTGGCCTATAATGCACGCTTCATGATCCCTTCATACCCATCACAACACAGGGGGCTTTTTCGGTGAAACGGAGCAATTTTGGGAGCTAGCGTATCCCACCTGGTGATGACCTGATCTCTCTGCTTACTCCTCCATGGGACTATCCCAGTCCCCCTGCCGCGCGTCTGCCCAAGGCGACATACCGATGGAATGTCGCCTGTGAGATCCGTAACATCTGACAGATATCCGCGACCGACAAATGCTGATCAACATACATCGTGTAGGCTATGCGGACCCGCGACTCCTCCGCATGGCGCGGCTTCCACCCACCTTGTTTGCCCCGCGCACGGGCGGCCGCTAAGCCGGCCCGCGTGCGCTCCTGAATCAACCGCCGCTCAAACTGCGCGAGGGCCGAAAAGCGAATGGTCAAAATATTCAAAACGCCTTTTCGCTCATGGCAGCCAATCTCGGGCAACTCCAACAGGAGGTCCTTTAAGACGGCTGCTGGGGCGTTTCCAGCCAATTCTCCAACGGCAGATCCGGGATCCGTGCGAAGTGTTCCGTATTATTCGTCACCACGGTCAACCCTTGGCTCACGGGCACACCAGCGATGAAGAGATCAATGTCGCCAATTGGTCTACCCGCGCGGCGTAAGAGGGCCTTGAA
>Ga0137403_10008740_pt1 | contig 11329 bp, 9 predicted proteins | sample CZOMad2_1_16fung_FD_122057 | JGI IMG/M metagenome (GOLD analysis project Ga0137403, IMG submission 122057) | Vadose zone soil fungal communities from Angelo Coast Range Reserve, California, USA - CZOMad2_1_16fungal (Hybrid Assembly) | ecosystem: Environmental > Terrestrial > Soil > Vadose zone...
ATCGCCGCCGACGTCGACGTCGTCACCGCCCGGCAACGCGGGCGGGATCTGGCGGCCGAGGCGGGGTTCTCGAGCGGGGACCAGACGGTGATTGCCGCCGCCATTTCCGAGATCGCCCGCAACATCCTGAATTACGCCAAACGCGGGGAGGTGGTGTTGAGCGTCGTGACCAACGGCGATCGCCAGGGCGTCGTGGTCGTAGCGCGCGACCAGGGACCGGGCATCCGCGACGTCGCGCATGCGCTCGAGGACGGCTACTCGACCTCCGGCGGCCTGGGACTGGGCCTTCCGGGCGCCCGGCGCTTGATGGACGACTTCGATGTCGCGTCGACCGTCGGGAAGGGGACCATTGTGACGATGAAAAAATGGCGACGCGTGAATGCCTGAGACGTCCGTGGGCACGCCCGCGTTGATCGAGTGGGGCGTGGCCTCGCTGGCCCTTCCGGGCGAGGCGCAATCGGGGGACCTGCACTTGGTCAAGCAGGTCGCGACGGGCGCGCTCGTGGCCGTGGTGGACGGCCTCGGCCACGGCGCCGAGGCGGCGACTGCGGCACGGGCCGCGGTGGCCGCGCTCGAGCGGCATGCGACCGAATCGCCGGTGCCGCTCGTCGAGCGCTGTCACCGGGCACTCCAGGGGACGCGGGGTGTCGTGATGAGTGTCGCGGTGTTCGGCCGATCCGACCGGTCCATGACGTGGCTCGGGGTCGGCAACGTCGAAGGCCTGCTGCTGTACGGCGATGGCGCGGCGCGGTCGGGCTCGCCGCGGGCGGGTCTGGTGACGCGCGGCGGCATCGTCGGATCCGAGCTGCCGCGGCTCCACCCGGTTGTCCTCCCCGTTGCCTCCGGCGATACGCTCATCTTCGCCACCGACGGCATCCGGGAGGGATTCGCCGACGGCCTCTCGCCCGAGGCGTCGCCGCAACAGCTCGCCGATCAGATCCTCGCTCGTCACGGCAAAGGCACGGATGATGCGCTCGTGCTGGTCGCCCGGTATCTGGGCGGCGCCAGGACGAGGGGATGATTCCACAGGTTCGCATGGAGCCCTCGGCCCGGTCCGCAGTGCCGAGTAAGGAGGAGTTGGCGCTCCTGCGGATTCTGGTGGTTGCCGGCGAGGGCGGGAGCGCCGGCGGTCTGCTGCAAAACCTGCGGCAATGGGCCGACGACGGTCGGCTCGAGGTCGACACCGCGCCGGATCTGCCGCGCGCGGTGCGGCAGCTCGCAGGCCAGCGGTGGGACGTGGTGCTGGCGGTGCTGGGCGAGCACCCGGACGATGACCTGTCCTGGTGGGTCGACACGCTGCGGGCGACGGGAAGCCCGCGCCTCATCGCCGTCGCGCCGGCGCCGTCCATGGGTCTCGTGCTGCGAGCCGAGAAGGCGGGTGTGCTCGACGTCCTCTCCCTGCCGCTGCGCCGCGAGGAGTTGGCGCGCGCGTTCGAGCGGCTCCGCTCCGTGGCCAGCGAGACCGCGCTCCCGCTGCCGTTGGTCGAGCCGCACGCGGTCGGCCCGTACGCGTTGGTGGGCCAGAGTCCCGCCATGCTCGACGTGTACAAGCTGCTGGCCCGGGTCGCGGGGAGCTCCGCCACGGTGCTCGTCCAGGGGGAGTCCGGGACGGGCAAGGAGGTCGTCGCCCGGGCCATTCACATGAACGGCCCGCACGCGACGGGCGCGTTCGTCGCGGTCAATTGTGCCGCGATCCCCGAGAACCTGCTCGAGAGCGAGCTGTTCGGTCACGAAAAGGGAGCGTTCACGGGCGCCGTCACCCGCAAGATCGGTCGCTTCGAGCAGGCGGCGAGCGGCACGCTGTTCCTCGACGAGATCGCCGACATGAGCCTCGCGCTGCAGGCGAAGATCCTGCGCGCGGTGCAGGAGCGCGAGATCGAGCGGGTGGGAGGCGGTGAGACGATCCCCATCGATGTGCGCCTGATCGCGGCCACCAACCGCGATCTCAAGGAGGCGATCAAGCAGGGGCGGTTCCGCGAAGACCTCTACTATCGCCTCGCGGTCGTCACGATCCGGCTCCCCACGCTTGCGGAACGGGGAGACGACCTCGTGCTGCTCACCGCCTACTATGTCCGGCTGTTCGCCGAGCGCTACGGCAAGAAGATGCACGCGATCTCGGACCGGGTGCTGGAGCTGCTGCGCGCCCACGCCTGGGTAGGCAACGTGCGCGAGCTGCGCAACGTGATCGAGCGGGCCGTCATCGTGGCGACCGACGAGACGCTGCGGGCCGACCACCTCCCGGACGAGCTGCGCGGCGAGGAAACCACCCTTGCCGATCGCCCCCAGGGCGGCCTCCTCACGCTGGCAGAGGCGGAGGCGCGCCACATCACCCGCGTGCTGACCCATACTAACGGGCAGATCGGCGCGGCCGCGGAGATTCTCGGGATCCATCGCAACACCCTGACGCGGAAGATGAAGGAGTACGGCCTGTGACCGGGCCCGCTCCGGTTCGGGTCGAGAAAGCCCTCGCGCTGATGCCCGAGCTCGAGGCGCTCGCGCCGCTGCGCGCCCTGCTGGTCTCGATCGCGCGACCGGACGAGGCCGCGTTGTGGTCGAGCTCGGGCCCATATCTCACCCTGGGGAAACGGGGCGTCCACCCGGACGAGCTACGCCGCCGGATGCCGCAAGCGTTTCAGCGCATCACGGAGCACCTGCAGGCGCTCTTCAAAGCGTACGTGGAGGCGCTCGAATGCCAGCAGCGCGCCGACGCGCCGGGCGTGGTCGCGGCGCTGCTGCGCGCCGGCCGGCTCGAGGAGGAGGTGGGCCGGCACACGCAGGCGCGGAGCTGGTACGAGGTGGCGCTCGGCGTCGCGGAAGCGCTCCAGGACCGCCGCCCGGAGGTGGAGGCGCTGCGCGCGCTGGGCTACGTATGTCTCGCGCTGGGCGAGTACGCCGCGGGCGCGCGTCACTTCCAGCGCTCGCTCGCGCTCGCCGAGGCCGAGTTCGATCAGGCGGGGGCGACCGCGGCGTCCGAGGGGCTCGGCGACGTGGCACTCGCGCAGGGACAATGGGGCGGCGCCCAGGCGTGGTACAGCCGGGGACTCCGACTCGCCGAGGCCGCGAGCGACGCGCCGCGCGCCGGTCGGTTGGAGCGGCAGCTGGGCGTGCTGGCACGGAAGCAACGCGATCTCGCCGCCGCCGGCGAGTTCCTGCGGCGGGCACGCGAGCGCTTCGAGGCCGCTGGCCCGGCGGACGAGATGGCGGGCGTGCTGAACGAGCAGGGACTGCTGGACGCGCACCTGGGGCGCTACACCGCCGCGTCGGCGGCGTACCGAGAGGCACTGGCCTGGGCGCAACGGGCGCCGCGGGACGCGCGTCTCGAGTTGTCGATCCGCTTGAACCTCGCGGAGCTGGACCTCGAGGCAGGCCGGCTTTTGGAAGCCGAGGCGGAGCTGCGCCGCGCGGAGCAGGTGGCCATCGGCGGGCATGTGATCCGCCGCCTGGCGCAGATTTACACCCTGATGGGCCGGTTGCGCGGCGCCCAGGGGGACGAGACTGGATTCGTCTTCTTCGAGCAGGCGATCGAGCTCGCCAAGGCGGTGGAGCGCTCGGTGGCCACCGAAGCGCAAGTGTACCACGCGTACGCTTTGTTCCGCAGCCGCCTCGGGCAGCAGGACGAGGCCCGTGCGTACCTCGAGCGCGCCCGTGAGCTCTTCGACTCGCTCGGCGAAGCGGTCGAGCGCGAGCGCGTCGAGAAGGAGCTGCGCGCCCTGTCGGCCTGACCGCCGGCTAGTTGTTGGTCAGCGGGTTCTTCGCCGCGGCGGTGTCGGGCTTGGCGGTCGTCTTCTTTTTCTGCTCGGATGTGGTGGGCTTCGCCGTGGCCTTGGACCCAGTCGCCGCTGACTTGGTCGACTGCCGCTTGCCGCCACCGCACGCGGCGAGACCGAGCAACACCGCGGCCGCGGCCGCGACCGCGAGGACAGTTCTGGACATGGCACCCTCCCAGAGACGGGGTTCGGCTCCAATATAAGACTGGGGCGCCTGTCGGGGGGCCCTAGCTCCGGTCCCGCGTCAGCGGTCTGGTCAGGCACGTCGGCCCGCCACCCCCCTTGAGACAAATCTCCCGGCCCGCAAACTCGTGCACCGTCACGCCGGCGCGCTCGAGCCGGCCCCGCGTCTCCGGATTGCCGGCGACCATCAGCACCTCGCGCGGCGCGACCGCCAGGACGTTGCACCCCAGCGTTGCGAACTCGGAGTCCGGGATCTCGAGGAGCTCGATGCTGCGGGAGATGAGCGCCTCGCGAAACGGCACGGGCATGAGGGGCGAGTAGACGAGGAACAAGTCCCGGTCGATCGGGCTCACGATCGACATGAGGTGAAAGACGTCCTCCGGTCCGTGCCAATGGGGCAGGGGCACTACGACAACCTCGTCCACGCAGTCCTGGACGAGGTCACGCAGCTGGCGGATCCCCGCGTCGTTAGTCCGGTAGCCCCGGCCTACCGCCAGGGTGCGCTCGTCGATCCAGCACACGTCCCCGCCCTCCACGGTCCCGTCGCCGGTGATGCGACCGCGAATCGGGACCCCGGCAACGCGGAAAGCGGCCTCCTGGACGGCTGGCTCGGTGCGCCGCTGCGGCTTGCCCATGTTGCAGAGGATGACGCCGCTCTCGCACACGATGGACGCGTCCCGCACATAGAGCGAGTCGAGGCCCACCGTGGGATCCGGCGGCAGACGTAGCGTCTCGATGCCGGCCGTCTCGAGCAGCGCGAGGAAGCGCTCGTACTCGGCCGTCGCCGCCGTGACGTCCGGGCGGGCGAGGTAGCCCAGGTCGCGCCACTGCCGATCGACCGCGACGGCGTCGCCGAATGCGTCGCGCGCGTGCTTCACCGCGACGCGGCGGAGCCTCCCTACGTCCGACTGCCCTCCGACTGTCTGCTGCATCGCTGGCCGTGAGTCCCGAGTGGCAGCAAGTTTAGCCCCGTTCCCGCCGCCTGTCATTTCCACGAGGAGACCGCCAATGAGCGATTGGACGATGGACCGCCGTGCGTTTCTCGAGCATGCCACATTGAGCGGGTCAGTCGCGGCAGTGGGTCCCACACTCCCCGCGCTCGCGCGCGGGATCAGTCGACCCACCGCGCGGGTCGCCGCGCCGTTCGAGCTCGAGGAGGCCACCATCGCGGGGCTGCAGGCGGGCCTCGAGTCGGGGAAATACACCGCGCGCTCGCTCGTAACGGCCTATCTCCAGAGGATCGAAGAGCTGGACCGGAAAGGACCGGCCCTGCGCGCGGTCCTCGAAGCCAATCCCGACGCGCTGGCGCAGGCCACGGCGCTCGATGCCGAGCGCAAGGCCAAAGGCGCGCGCGGGCCGCTGCACGGCATCCCGGTGCTCGTGAAGGACAATGTCGCCACGCGGGATCGAATGCAGAGCACGGCCGGCTCGCTCGCGCTCGCGGGAGTGGCGCCGCCGCGCGACGCCTTCCTGGTCGAGCGCCTGCGGGCTGCGGGCGCCGTGCTGCTCGGCAAGACGAACCTCTCCGAGTGGGCCAATTTTCGCTCGAGCCACTCGTCGAGCGGTTGGAGCGGGCGGGGCGGTCAGTGCCGCAACCCGTATGCCCTCGATCGCACGCCCTCGGGGTCGAGCTCCGGCTCGGGCGTGGCCGTCGCCGCCAATCTCTGTGCGGTAGCGATCGGAACGGAGACGGATGGCTCGATCGTCTCGCCGTCCACGTGCTGCGGTATCGTTGGGATCAAGCCGACGCTCGGACTCGTGAGCCGGAGCGGGGTCATCCCGATCGCCCACAGTCAGGACACCGCCGGCCCGATGGCGCGCACGGTCGCGGATGCGGCCACGCTGTTGGGCGCTCTCACGGGGGTGGACCCGCGCGACGAGGCGACCGCCGCGAGCGCCGGCCGGTCACGGACCGAGTACACCAGCGTCCTCGATCCCGCGGGGTTGAAGGGAGCGCGCTTGGGGGTGTGTCGCTCCCGGTTCATGGGCTACAGCCCGGCCACCGACGCCCTCATGGAGACTGCGATCGACGCGCTCAAGCGCCTCGGCGCGGTGATCGTGGATCCTGCGGACATCGCCACCGCGGGCCAGTTCGACGAGTCCGAGTACGCGGTGCTGCTGTACGAGTTCAAGGCGGACCTGAACAAGTACCTCGGTGAGTGGGCTCCCGCTGCCGGCGCGAAGACCCTGGCGGACCTGATCGCGTTCAACGAGCGTGCGAAGGACAAGGAGATGCCCTACTTCGGGCAGGAGATCTTCATTCAGGCGCAGGCCAAGGGCCCACTCACCGACCAGGACTACCTGCGCGCGCTCGACAAGAACCATCTGCTGGCGCGCACCCAGGGGATCGATACCGTGATGGCCGAGCACCAGCTCGACGCGCTGATCGCGCCCACGGGCGGACCGGCCTCGCTGATCGACCTCGTGAACGGCGATCCGGGCGGGGGTGGGAGCTTCTCGAGCCCAGCCGCGGTCGCGGGCTACCCCCACGTCACTGTGCCGATGGGGCAGGTGCGCGGGCTGCCGGTCGGGCTCTCGTTCGTCGGGCGGCCGTGGACCGAGTCGGTGCTGATCAGGCTCGCGTTCGCCTACGAGCAGGCGACGCAGGCACGGCGGCCTCCGCGCTTCGCGCCCTCGGCGGACTTATCCGGCGGAGCGGCGTAGGGCGGGCGCGCGGCGCAGGGCGAGCGCGAGCGCCGCGCCCGCCAGCATGAGAAGTGTGAAGGCGAGCAGCGCGCCGGCGTACCCGCCGGTCGCGTCCTTGACGAGTCCGACCAGGTAGGGACCCGCGAAGCCGGCCACGTTGCCGAGCGAGTTGATGAGCGCGATCCCCCCGGCGGCGGCGGTCCCGCTCAGGAACGTCGTCGGGAGCGTCCAAAACGGCCCCAGGGCGCTGGTGAAGCCGATCGCCGACAACGAAAGCGCGGCGGTGGCGAGGAGCGGTGTATCCAGCGTCGCCGCGGTCGCGGCGAAGCCCACGGCACCGGCCACGAGGGGCGCCGCAACGTGACGGTGCCGCTCGCGGGTGCGGTCGGAGTGCGCCGCGACGGCGACCATCGCGACCGCGGCGGCGAGCGCGGGCGCGGCTGAGAGCAGGCCGACGGTGAGATCGCTCAATTGTGATGAGCCCTTGATGATCTGCGGCAGCCACAGTCCCTGCCCGTAGAGACCTGCGATGATCAGGAAGTAGAGCAGTCCCAGCCGCCAGACGACCCCGTCCAGCAGGGCGTGCCGCAGGCTCGTGCCGTGCTGTCCCGCGGCGCGGGCCTGCTCCCGCCCCAAGCGCTCGGCGAGCCAGGCGCGTCCCTCCGCGGGCAGCCACGCCGCGTCCGCCGGGCGGTCCGTCAGGTACCAGAGGGCGACGGCGCCGAGCAGCACCGAGGGCAACCCTTCGAGCAAGAACAGCCACTGCCACCCGGCGAGCCCCGCGACGCCGTTCAAGCCCAGCAGCGCTCCGGAGAGGGGCCCGCCGACCACGCCGGAGATGGGGATCGCGGTCATGAACCCGGCGACCGCTCGGGCCCGCTCGACGGCGGGGAACCAGTACGTGAGGTAGAGGATCATCCCCGGAAAGAACCCCGCCTCGACCACCCCGAGCAGCGCGCGCAGGGCGTAGAAGCTCCCGACACCGCGCACCAGCACCATGGCGGAGGCGATTAGGCCCCAGGTGATCATGAGGCCGCCGATCCAGCGCCGTGCCCCGACCCGCGCGAGCACGAGGTTGCTCGGGATCTGGAAGAGACAGTACCCGAGGAAGAACATCCCGGCGCCGAGTCCGTACGCGGCACTGCTGAAGCCCAAGTCGCGGTTCATGTGAAGGGCTGCGAAGCTGACGTTCACCCGGTCCAGGTAGTTCGCGATGTAGAGCACGAACATGAACGGGATGAGGCGTCGGGTCACGCGGCGGAGGGTCGCGGCCTCGAGCTCCGGGACGGCGTCACTCACCGAGGCGCTGCACCTCGCGGTGACGGAAGCAGGTAATGAGGTGGTCGTTCGCCATGCCCACCGCTTGCATGAACGCATAGCAGATGGTCGGCCCGACGAAGCGGAAGTCGCGCTTTGCCAAGGCGTCGCTCATCGCGTCGGATTCACGGGTGCGCGCCGGGAGGTCGCGGAGCGAGCGGCGGCGATTTTGTTTGGGAGCCCCGCCCACGAAGCTCCAGAGAAACACGCCGAACGCCCCGTCCTGTGCCGGGAACTCGAGGAACGCGCGTGCGTTCGATATCGCCGCATGCACCTTCTGGCGGTTGCGCACGATGCCGGGGTCCTTGAGGAGCTGCGCGATCTTCTTGCGATCGTAGCGGGCCATCCGCTCCGGGTCGAACCCGTCGAACGCCTCGAGGAAGCGGGCGCGCTTGTGCAGGATGACCCGCCAGGAGAGTCCGGCCTGGAAGCCATCGAGCACGAGCTTCGCGAACAGGTCCCGGTCGCCCCGCAGGGGGACGCCCCACTCCTCGTCGTGATAGGCGAGCATCAGCGGGTCGTCGCCGCCCGCCCAGCAGCGCTTGATCACGGCGCGGCCACGGCCAAGGTGACGTGCGACGGGTAGCGGGCGGACCGGTAGATGCGGTGCGTCGCCTTCCGATAGTCCGAATCCTTGGCCAGGAAGATGTTCGGGACATAGGTCTGCGGGTTCCGATCGATGATCGGGAACCACGTGCTCTGCACCTGAACCATGATCCGATGGCCGCGGAGGAACCGGTAGTCCTGGGTGTGGAGGTCCACGACGTACTCCACCACCGCGTTCGGCACGATCGGCTCGGGGCGCTCGTAGCTGGTGCGGTACCGGCCGCGGAACACGTCGTTCGCGACCATGAGTTGGTAGCCGCCGAGCTTCGGATCGGTGGGATGGTCCTCCGGGTAGACGTCGATGAGCTTCACGATCCAGTCGGCGTCGCTGCCCGTGGTGGCGGCGAACAGATGCGCGACGATGTCGCCCCGCACCACGACGTCTTCCCCGAGCGGCTGCGTCTCCCAGCTCAGCACGTCCGGTCGGCTCTCCACGAAGCGTTGGTCCTGCAGCAGCCAGGTGTACCAACCCGATCCCTTCGGGTAGTAGGTCGGCTCGATGGGGCGGCTCCGGTACGGGACCGGGTGGGCCGGATCCGACACGTAGCTGTCGAACGCGGAGGGTGCGCGCTCGAGCGGGTGCTCGAAGGACAGCCGGCCGGCGGGCCCGAAGTACAGGTCGCGGGCGCGGCTCGTGCGGGGTGGCCACGCGTCGCTCCGCACCCAGCGGTTGGCTCCGGCCTCGAACGTGAGCGCCTCCGGCAGGTCCAGCGGCTTGTCCTTGAGGTAATGCGCGAAGAAGGCCGCCTGCACGCTGTCGCGGAAGTACTCGCCGGTATTCACGCCGAAGCCGATGTTGCCGAGCTTGCTGCCCGGCCCATGCGCCCACCCCCCGTGGTTCCACGGGCCGACCACGAGGAAGTTCCGGTTGAGCGAGTCGTGCCGCTCCAACAGCTCGTAGATCTTCAACGGCCCGTAGAAGTCTTCCTGGTCCCACCAGCCGCCGACGTTCAACGTCGGCACGGCGACCCGGTTCAGGTACGGCCCGATCGCCTGACGCTGCCAGAACGCATCGTAGTTCGGATGCGCCACGAAGTCGTTCCAGCTCGGCAGCGAGCCGTGCAAATAGCGCGCGTTCACGTTTGACAGCGCGCCGAGGGCCAGGTACCAGTCGAACGTGTCGTAGCGGTCGAAGTTGAACTGCGCGTTGGTGTCGGAGGCCTCGGTGAGGACCGCGTATTCGAAGCCGTAGCTCAGCCGGAAGGCGCCATTGTGGTGGAAATCGTCGCCCAGGAACATGTCGGCGGGAGACGCCTGGGGCGACACCGCCCGGAGCGCCGGATGGGGGTCGAGCATGGCCATCGCCGTGAGCCAGCCATCGTACGAGATCCCGAGCATTCCCGCGCGGCCATTGTTGCCCGGAACGTTCTTGAGCAGCCAGCCGATGGTATCGTACGCGTCGGTGGTCTCGTCGATCGCCCGGGCATCGGACGGGCCGTGCGACGGGCGTTGCATGACAAATCGCCCCTCCGACTTGAAGCGGCCTCGGATGTCCTGGAACACGAAGATGTAGCCCTCGTCAGCCAGGGCTTTCATGTAGCCCGCGAGCACCCTGCGCGGCGCCTCGTCGATTCCGTACGGTGTGCGTTGCAGAATGAATGGCAGGGGTGGACGCTCACCCCTCGGCACGAAGATGCTGGTGTGGAGCCGCACGCCGTCGCGCATCGGGATCATCGTGTCGATCCTGACGAAGGCCACCGTGGGGTCGGGTGGCTCCTGAGCGGCGAGCGGCGCAGCCGCACACCACAGCCACACGACGAACCGGCAATACCGCGACACGAGCGCCTCATGGTAAACTGGGTGACCAATTGTGCATCGCGCGCCGTGGCGTGGCCAGTCCGGCGCTAGATTGCACCGATGCGCTACCTCCGGGTGGTCGAGGAGCAGGGCCGCTACGTAGCGTCGCTGCCCGAAACGGCCCCGCCAAGGCCCGCGCCGGGCGAAGTGCTGATCCGGGTCGCGGCGTCCGGGGTGAACCGCGCCGACCTCTCGCAGATCGCCGGGCATTACCCGCCACCGCCCGGTGAGTCCGAGATACTGGGGCTCGAGGTCTCGGGCACGCTCGACGAGACGGGAGAGCCGGTCTGCGCGCTGCTCGCGGGCGGCGGGCACGCCGACTGCGTCGCGGCGCCCGCAGGGCAGCTGTTTCCGGCGCCCGCGGGGCTCGACCCTGTCACGGCGGCGGGCATTCCGGAGGCGTTTCTCACGGCGTTCGTGAATCTGATCGTCGAAGGGGGCCTCGAGCGGGAGGCGACAGTGCTGATGCACGCAGGCGCGTCCGGCGTGGGGCTCGCGGCTATCCAGATCGCGAAGCGCTTCGGCGCGCGGGTGGCCGCTACGACGCGCAGCGCCGACAAGCTCAAGACCATCGAGGCGGTAGGGGCTGATCTCGCCATCGACACCGCCCGACAGGACTTCGCGGGGGAGATCGAGAGGCGCTGGGGCCGCGACGCGGTGGACGTGGTGCTCGACCCCGTCGGCGCAGCGAGTTTCGCCGGCGACCTGCGCGTTCTCAAGACGGGAGGACGGATCGTGATCCTCTCGACCATGTCGGGCTCCGAGGCAGGCCTCGACCTGGCGCTCCTGATGAAGAAGCGTGGGCGGATCGTGGGCTCGACGCTCCGGGCCCGGAGCCGCGCCGAGAAGACGGCGATCGTGAGCCGGTTCAAGGACGAGATCCTGCCGGGCTTCGCCAGCGGAGCGCTGCGCGTCGTCGTGGACGCGGTGTTTCCCGTCGCCCGCGCGGCGGAAGCGTTTCAGCGCATGCGCGAGAACCGCAACGTCGGCAAGATCCTGATCGCCTGGCGACA
>Ga0137403_10008742_pt1 | contig 11328 bp, 15 predicted proteins | sample CZOMad2_1_16fung_FD_122057 | JGI IMG/M metagenome (GOLD analysis project Ga0137403, IMG submission 122057) | Vadose zone soil fungal communities from Angelo Coast Range Reserve, California, USA - CZOMad2_1_16fungal (Hybrid Assembly) | ecosystem: Environmental > Terrestrial > Soil > Vadose zone...
CTGGTCGGACGCGAGGATCGCGCCCGCGTCCTTCGAGGGCGATTCCAGGTAGAGCCCGCCCACGTAGACCTTGAACACGGACTTCTTTCTGAGGCCCAGCCCGTTCAGCTTCAACGTCTTCTCGCCGGCCTTGAGCGTATCGGCCAGCGTGACGCCCCCCAGCTCGCCGGCCTGGGCGGCAGTGTCGAGCGTCGATGCCGCCACTATGACGAGCACGACGGCGCAACTCAGTGCCCTCACGACAGCGCGTTTCATGCGTGTGTCCTCCTCGCTCAACCGATGGTTGTCACGGCCGTCTGTGTAACCGCCGCCTTGGCCATCCCCCGGACCACCTCGAAGCTGTTGGCCAGGTCGGCGAGCGATTGGATGTCGGCACTGCCGATGAGTGGCTCGCCCTCCGCCGCCCCGCCGCGGATCCACTTGCGATCGAACTCCATCACGTAGCGGCTGGCCAGGGCGCCGTACTCTCGGATCCCCTGCCGCCGGGCGTGGAGCAGATGGCCCATGAACAGGAAGAGCGGAACCAGCACGATGAGCACCAGGAGCACGGGCGCAAAGGCGGCCGGGCTCCCGGCGAGGAAGCCGAGGCCGCCGGCACGATCGGGGTGCGTGGGGGAGGCGGAGCTCGAGCCGCGAGACCTGCCAGAGGAACCGGGTCCACAGGAACAGCCGGAAGTACCAGCGGAGGAGGAGGAACTGGAAGATCGGGTGCTGACCCAGGCGTACCACCATCAAGAAGACGTGCTCTGCCATCCAGCGGTCGTAGCCGATCGTGTGGTTGTCCCTCTTGTCCGCTTGTTTTCGACGAGACATCGCGGCGGTTCGCTCGACGCAAGACGAGGACCAACCCTGGGTCAGCGAGCAACTGGCTGAAATATCGGGCCTCGAGGCGGCTTCGTCGTTCAGACGCCGCTACGCGAATCGTCACCGACGGCGGGCCCCACCAAATGCGGTGGGGCCGCAAGCCTCACAGCCCGCCGCCCCAGCGGTACTGCACAGCGATCCCCAGTCGCACGTTCTCCTGCCGATCGTTCTTCCTCATATCGTCGACGGTCGTGCGCCCGCCGGTGTAGTAGGTGCTGTTCTGGGCGCAGCTGCGAGGGCACTCATGCCGAGCACCGAGGCAACCAGCCGGGCAGGAATCGCGCGCCGCGCCTCTCTCACTTGACCGTGTAACCGCGTCCTTCCATGCAGGCGGCGAATGCCTTGTCAAAGGTGGCCGTAGTGGCCTGCGTCTGCTGCTCTGCCTGCTGCGCCTGGGCCTGCTGTGCCTGTGCCTGCTGTTGCCTGGCCCCCTGACGCTGCTTCATACCTCCGGCCACGGCTCCCACCGCGGCGCCGGCCGCCGCACCTTCGCCGGCATCACCGCCGCCAGCCGAAGCTCCGGCCGCGCCCACGGCTGCTCCCTTCGCCGCCCCCCTCAGCCGCCCCCCCTGAGGCGCCGGCGGAGGAGCAGATGCGGGCGGCGGGGGAGCCGCCGCGGAGGTTGGCACTACCTGGCTCTGCGCCCAGCCCTGGCACTGACCCTGATCCTGCTGCTGTTGCTGCGGGCTCTGTCCCTTCGCCGGGTAGATCACCGGCTGGGCTTGGGCCACCGCGGCCGCCGCCACGGTCACTGCCACGAACGCACCGCCGAAGGTCCTTGCCACGATCCATCTCATCGTTGATCCTCCTGTGAGTGTTGCGCCTCGAATCAACGGCGCGATTGTTCGCGTGATCAGGTTCCAGTCCTTGCTCGGCGAGAATGGTCAGGCAAGACCGGGACCACACCGGCGCCCACCGAGCAACTCGCTGAAATGTCGGGCTTCGAGGCGGCAACACCGTTTCAGACACCGCCGCTCGGACCGTCGCCGACGGCGGACCCCGCCAAATGCGGTGGGGCAGAGAGCGCGTCATCCGCACGACGAACCTGCTCGAGCGGCTCTTTCTCGGCCCGCCCGTGCGTCACATCCCGAGCGCGTCCATGATTGCCGGGGAACGGACTGGAACTTCAGTAGATCAATGTGAATTGCGTCTGCAGGAACCAGTCGGCGGTCCCGTCTGGCTTCTTCACGTTGTAGTAGGCGCCGAGCTGCAGGCTCATGCCCTGGTTGCCGATCTTGAACACCTTCCCGACATCCAGGCCGACCGGGATGGTCCAGCCCTGGTTGCTGGGCGCCTTCCAGTCGTAGGTCATGACGGGGTTCGTGTCGATATACCAGCCGCTCGAGAATTCGTAGCTGAACTTCACCTCGATCTGGGTCAGGCTCACGTCCTCACGGGTGCTGGAGCCGGCGAACGACCAGAGATGGCTCACCAGCACGCCGTTGAGCCACGGCCCGTCCACATACACGAGCACCGCCGTCGGACCGGCCGCCCACTTCCCCGTGCCGAGCGCCTCATCGGTCGCCGTGGGGAACTGAAGGATGGGTCCGGCACCCCAGACCCACGTCCCCGTCCTCGCGGGCGTCAGGAACAGGGACACGTTTATGTCGCCGAGCCCGGTCACATCGTCCGGACCCGGGATGTCGATGATCGGCACGCTGGAGCGAGTGACAAGGCGCCAGTCCTCGGAGAGCCGCAGCGGGATCAGCGGCTGGAACGTGAGCGACGGTTGCACGTCATGGCGCGGCCCGAAGCCGAAGCTCAAAGTGGCGGGCAGATTGATCGCCTCTGCGAGCGGATTGAGCTTTTGCTTGGCGAGATCTCCCACGGATCGGCCGGTGTCTTCGGCGCTCGCGGGAGCGGCGCAGGCGGCGGCGAGGGCGAGACAACACGCTGCGCGGGCGAGCACCCTGGCGCAGAGGCCACTCAGCACCGGCGTTTACCCGGGGATCGTGATGATCGGGGGGATTTCCTTGCTGCCCGTCTCCACGAGCGTAAAGACGAACATGATGAAGGTGAACAGGCGCTTGGAGGGAATGTCGCGGTCATCGATCCAGAACCACTTTCCCCGATAGGGCACGGCGACGAAGGCGTCGGGGGGCTGGCCCGGTGAGCTGCTGATCCGGATCAAGGGCCGGATGGGCCCCTGCGGGCCCATCTCGGGTTCCGCCGTCGCGTTCACGCGACGGTCGGCCACATCCGCCTCGGGCACGGCGATGAAAGACGAAAGGTCTATCAGGACCTCCAGGATGGACCGGCTCAGGATGGCGATCTCCTTGTCGTTCGCCGCCATTGACCCGTACACGACCCGGAGCTCCTCTGCGCGGGGATCGAGGCCGAGGAGCTTCCGCACGGCCGCGATGTCCGCCTCGATGCTCGCGTCCGGGCGCTGACGGAAGGTCATGACCAGGGCCTCACCGCGATCGACGCGTTGCACTCGCATACCGATCGACCCCGCGAGCTGGATCCGGCGGAGCCGTTCCAGGAGCTGGTAGAACTCCGGGTCCGCGGGCGCTGGCCGCGCGTCACCCCCGTACCGGTTGCGAATCCCGTTCATGCTGTGCACCGTGAGCCGCAGCACCACGTCCACGGGGTACCCGGCCTGGATCAGGTTCATGAGGGCCGGCGGCGGGATCGGCGTCATCAGCGAGCGGGCGAAGCGCTCGCCCATGAGCGGGTTGTAGGTGATGGTCGGGCGGTCGGTGAACTGGCCCTGAGCGCCCAGCCCGATGCCGCCGGTGACGCTACTCGCAGGATTGTTGGCAAAGGTGAAGATGTTCCCGGTCGCGGAGAACGTGCTCTGCACCGTGTAGCCGCTGACGATCTGCCCGACTTCCAGGAAGACCGGGGAATCGCTGTACCGAAGCTTCACCACGTTCAGCAGCATCTGCTGCTTCCACGACTCCGCCACGGCCGCGCTGTAATCGAATCGGTCCCGGGTCACCGCACCCGGCCCGATGCTGCACCCGGCCAGTCCCACCAGAGCGACGAGGAGGAGCCCGATCGACACGACGCGCGGCCACGCGAAGGTGTTCGGGCGTGGGGTTTTCATTGTTGCGTCCTTTCGAGGGTCATTTCGCACCGCATTATGCTACCGACGCTCTCGTCGTATCCACCTGCATGTGCGGCACGCGATACCGCCCCATCGCGGCTGCGCCACCAGGCCGCAGCTCACGATCCAGGCCAACTGGGGGGCTAAAGGACCAGGCGCGTCAAGCGCAGTCGCCGCCGAACCAGGCTACGCACCAGAGTCGCCGCTGGTGGTCCGCCGGGGTCCAGTTCGTGACCTTCTCGGCGACCAGCGCCGAGTTCGGGACGATCACATCCGCGCCTTCGAAGAGGATGACCAGGCCGGAGACGAAGTTGCTGACCGATCTCCAGCGATCATTGCCGCGACAGCACACGTTGTCCGTCGTGAGGCGATCTGCCGCCTCAAGATCCTCTCGTCAGGGAGAACACCGAGGCCGTCCAGGGAGACACATCGAGATAGAGTCCGCGCGCTTGCAGATCGCTGCCGTCGCGGTCGTACGTGGCGTTGCCGATCGGATCCTCGAACCGCCAACGGCCGATGGCGAGGTCCATAAACGGCAGACGGACGTAGCACTGGCTCTGGTTGGGAGCGTAGTTCACCGCCACCAGCAGTCGATCTCCCGAGGGGCCATCCCAGGCAGAAGCCAGGAAGCAATCACAGGTCCAGTTGCCCTCCCAGGCGGGCGCGCACTCGATCAGTCGCCACTGCCCGTCGCGAACGATCGGATGGCGCAGCACCGCGAGCAGCCGGTCGTAGAAGCGTTCCAGCTCCTGGTCGACGGGCTCGACCGGGCCGCGAGAGAGATGGGGAGAGATCCTTCGCCCCTGGAACTGTCCCTGGTGGAAGAAGCGCAGTCCGGGCGACAGGAAGGTGATGTTTGTTCTGGTAATCCCGCTCCGCGTGGAAATGCTCGCGCACCGGCCTGGCGTGACCCTCGCGGAGGCGGTCGTACAGCCGTTTGTCGTACGCGTAATCGAATCCCTGTTGCTGCAGCGTCCATTCCAGGTCCCAGTAGGCCTCGGCCATGAAGCAGGAGTCGGGAACCTTCTCCCGTACACGCCGGGTCGCCTTCGGCCAGAAGGCTGGGAGGGGTGCTCTTTCACCCCGGGATGATCCAGGCCCGTGTGGTTGGGGACCAAATCGAGCACCTGGCGCGTCAGCGTGGCGGGACCGGGCGCGCGTGGGCTCGCGGTGGCGCAGCCGGCGAGGAGGAAGACGAGGAGGAGGAGGGCGCCCGGCCGCCGGCGCGCCTCCTGGCGAATCTCCGCGCGGCATCCCACGCGCGGACGGCGAGCAGCACCGCGAGAATCGCCGTGTAGACCCACGGGTCGACCCGCACCTTCTTGGCGAGCCAGATGAAGTGCAGGCAGCCGGCGACCGCCGCGAAGTAGACCAGCCGGTGCAGCTGTCGCCAGCGCGCCGCGCCGAGCCGCTTGATCATGCCCGTGGTCGAGGTGGCGGCCAGCGGCAGGAGCAGCGAGAACGCGAGCATGCCAACGGTGATGTACGGCCGCTTCACGATATCGGCGCCCATCTCGCGCCAGTCGAAGAAGTGGTCGAGCACCACCCACACCGACAGGTGCAGGCACACGTAGAAGAATGCGAAGAGCCCGAGCAGCCGGCGGAAGGGCATCTGCCAGCCCCAGCCGAACAGGATGCGGAGCGGCGTGAGCGACAGGCTGATCAGGAGCAGGCGCAGCGTCGTCTGCCCGAGCTCGTTGGTGACGTAGGAGATCGGGTTCGCGGTGAGAGCATCCGTCCAGAAGCCGTAGAGGAGCTTCGCGAGCGGGACGAGACAGGCTGCCCACACGCCGACCTTGAGCGCGACGCGGACGCGTCGGGACACGACGCTAGTAGAGCTTCTTCAGATCCATCCCCGTGTAGAGAGACGCGACCTGCTCCGCGTAGCCGTTGAACATGAGCGTCTTGCGCCGGCGGAACTCGCCGATGCGCCGCTCGGTGGCCTGGCTCCAGCGCGGGTGGTCGACGGTGGGGTTCACGTTGGAGTAGAAGCCGTACTCCTGCGGCGCCGCCTTGTTCCAGGCCGTCTTCGGCTCCTCCTCGGTGAGGCGGATGCGCACGATCGACTTCGCGCTCTTGAAGCCGTACTTCCACGGGATGACCACGCGCACGGGCGCGCCGTTTGGGTTTGGCAGCACCTTGCCATACATGCCGACGGTCAGCAGCGTGAGCGGGTGCATCGCCTCGTCGAGGCGCAGGCCCTCCGTGTACGGCCAGTCGAGCCCGCCGCCGAGACCGAAGAGCCCGGGCTTCTGCGCGGGGAACTGCTCGGGGTCCTTCAGGGTCGTGAACTCGACGTACTTCGCCTTGCTCGTGGGCTCGGCGCGCTTGAGCAGCACCGACAGCGGGTAGCCGATCCACGGGATGATCATCGACCACGCCTCCACGCAGCGCAGCGCGTAGACGCGCTCCTCCAGCGGCGCGGCCTTGAGGACCTCGTCGATGTCCAGGCGCTGCGGCTTGGCCACGAGGCCGTCGACGACGACCGACCACGGGCGGGGGCGGAGGGTGTGACCGAGCCGCGAGGGATCGCCCTTGTCGGTGCCGAACTCGTAGAAGTTGTTGTACGTGGTCGCGCTCTCGTACTTGGTCGGCGGCTCCTCCCCGCGGAACTTCGGATTCGGCGTGGCCTTGAGCGGTGCGGGTTCCGGCGGCGCGGCGGCCGCGCTCTCGCCGCCGGCGACGAGCAGGGCGGCGGCGCCGACCATGAACGCGCGGCGGTTGAGATAGACCGGCTCCGGCGTGACGTCCGAGTCCTTCAGCCTCATCATGTCCCCCGGCTCATGCGCTCACTTCTCCGCGAGGAGGCGACGGATGGTCGCCTCGGTCTCCGCATATTCGCCCTCGCCGATGTGCCGGTAGCGGACGATGCCGCGCTTGTCGACGAGGACCAGCGTCGGCCACCCGCGCACGGCGTAGCGGTTCCAGACGGCGAAGTCGTTGTCCTGCACGACGGCGTACTTGATCCCGAGCTCGCGCACGGCGTCCACGACCTTGTCGTAGGGCTTCTCCCAGCCGAACTCCGGACAGTGCACGCCGACGATGGTCAGGCCCTGCGCCGAGTACTTCGTGTGCCAGTCCCGCAACTGCGGGATCACGTTCTTGCAGTTGTATCAGCCGAAGGTCCAGAACTCGACCGCCACCACGCGCCCGCGCAGGCCGCCGATCGCCAGCGGCGCGCTGTTGATCCACTTGCCGGCGGTGATCTCGGGCGCGGCCGTGCCCGGCGCGGGCTGGGCGGCCGCTCCGCCGGCGCCGGCCAACGTCAGCAACGTGAGGCCCAGCAGCAGGCGCGCGCGACGTCGGATCATGCCGTCCTCCCCATGAATCTACGTCGATTCTCGCACGGGTGGATGGTCGGAGCCGCGCGGTAGAGTGGCGGCCATGGCCGCCTGGTGCTCGATCGTCATTCCCGCGCGCAACGACGCCGCCGCCCTGGCGCTCACGCTCGCGGCCCTGGAGCGGCTGCAGGAGCGCTCCGGCGCCGAGATCGTGGTCGCCGCCAGCGGCGACTCCGCCGGTACGACACGCGCGGCCGGGAAAACGGTTCGCCTGCTCTGGCCCGAGGGCGAGACGCGCGCGGCCCTCATGAACGCGGGGGCGGCCGCCGCCGGGGGCGAGGTCCTCTTCTTCCTGCACGCGGACTCGGTGCCGCCGCCCGACGCGCTCGCCCGCATCGCGGCCGCGCTCGCCGACCCGCGCGTCGTGGGCGGCGCCTTCGAGCACCGCTTCGCCGAGCCCGCGTGGAGCCTGCGCGCGATCAATCTCGTCAATCGCATTCGCTACCGCCTCACGCGCAACTGGTACGGCGACCAGGGGATCTTCGTCCGCGCCGAGGTCTTCCGGGCGCTCGGCGGCTATCGCGACCTGCGCCTCATGGAGGATCTCGACTTCTCCCAGCGGCTCAAGGCGCGCGGGCGCAGCGTGCTGGTGGACGCGCCCGTCGTGACGTCGGGGCGGCGTTTTCTCGCGCGCGGGCCCTGGCGAACGTTCTTCTTCATCGTCTGGCTGCTCGCGCGGTGGACGCTCGGCCTGAACACCGAGCGCTACGCCGAGCGCTGGCGCGGTGAGGAATAGGTGGGGGCCCCGAAATGGCCCCCCACACCCACGGTGGATTAAATCACACCACCTCGTCGGTCCGCGAGGTGGCCTCGCCGAAGCGTCCCATCGAGTATCCGGGCAGCCCCGTGTAGACCTCGTGCAGGCGCAGGTCGATCTCGCGGTTGGCGAGCGCGAAGAGGCTGCGCCCGGCGCGGTCGCCCTCCACGAGGAACGGCCCCAGCCGCTCGACCTCGAGCACCCACATCGCCTGCGCGATGCCGAGCTCGGCGAGCCAGTGCACCTCGCGGACGCGGCGGATGCCCTGGCCGTAGGCGGCGCCCATGCCGTAGCCGACGGTGGTCAGGTAGACGGCGCCGTGCGGCACGAACCACTCGCGATACGCGAGCTCGGTGAGCCCGGCCTTGCCGACGATGACCTTCGCCCCCGAGCGCTCGAACCAGCGGCTCATCGACTTGCCGAAGCGGAACGACGCCGTCGCCGTCACCGCCTCCACCGCGTACCCGCCGTCGGGACGGATGGCCGCCGCCGGCGAGCAGTGGAAGTTGACGTTGGTCACCTCGCGCACGCCCGGCGGCATCGGCTCGCCGCGGTCGACGACCTTGCGATAGACGCCCTCGCGCGCCGTGTAGAGAACGCCCGAGAGGTAGACGACGTCGCCGAGCTCGAGCTCGGCGATCGCCGCGTCGCTCACCGGCGTCGTCAGGTGCACGTCGCGCATCCGCACGTCCTCGAGACGTGTCGGCGCGGGCGTCACTCGATCCCCTCGCGGCGGTAGTAGTCGGTGAACCACTGCGGGTCGCTGCGGAACTCGACGCGACCGTCGGCGTGGAGGCGCGCGGTGGCGCGCCGGGACGACAGGCAGAAGGCGTGGATGCCGATCGGCATGCCGCCCGTGTGCGTGTGGGCGATCTCGACATGGGTCGCGACCACCAGCGACGTCCCCGCGAAGCCCATGGCGCCGATGCCGACGTAATTGCCGAGCGTGGTCAGCTCGGCCTCGAGCTGAGCGACCACGGGATCGGGATGGCGACTGCCGACCGTGCGCAGGCACGCCGCTTCCTTGCCGAGCCGCACGCACGTGTCCTTGGCGCCGCCGAGGCCCACGCCCATGATGGCCGGCTGGCAGGCGAGCCCGCGCTTGCCGAACTGCACGAGGGTGTCGACGAAGAAGCGCTTGATGCCGCCCACGCCGTCGGCGGGGAACAGCATCCGGTAGTCGCTGCCGAAGAGCCCGCCCTTGTGCACGGTGGTGACGTCGATCCAGTCGGCGCCGGGCTCGAACGCGTACGTGACCTCGGGCGCGTGGGCGCCGACGTTGTTGTTGTGATCCGCGCGGGTGAGCGGGTGCACGCGGTTCGGGCGCAGCGGGATGGTGGCCGTGGCGTCGGCGGTCGCCCGGCGCAGCGCCCGCTCGAGGGCGACGAAGCCGCCGTCGACGACCGCCTCGTTGCCCGCGCGGACGTAGTAGCGCGGCAGCCCCGTGTCGGCGCACATCGGCCGCCGGTCGGCGGTCGCGATGTCCCAGTTGCGCTCCATCTCGGTGAGGACGAAGCGCGCCAGCCGGTTCTGCTCGCGCTCGCGGGCGGCGGCGACGCCGGCGCGGTAGTCGGCGGGGATGTCGATGGCGGCGCGCGCCATCAGCTCGCGGGCGGTGTCCTCGACGAGCTTGGCGGAGATCACGACGGCCGGAACGCGCGCGCGATGAACTCGGGGAAGCGCGCCTCCAGCTCGGCCACCACCGCCTCGCCCACGGCGCGGGCGCTGCCCGGACGCTCGCCGCCCGGCAGGCGCGCCCAGTGCTCGAGGTAGGCGGCCTCGTCTTGCAGCCCGAGCTGCATCGCGACGGAGTCGATGAGGGTCTGGAACTTCTCGCTGAGCGAGAGCGTCACCTGCCCGGCGTCGTCGCGCGCCTCCACCATGGCCGGGATGTCGCGCCAGGCGACGATCTCCCAGCGCGCCACGTCAGCGCCCGCCCATGAACTGCGCCAGCAGCGTCACGCGGTCGCCGGGCGCCAGCTTGCTGTCGAGGTCGTGGGCGACGCCGAGGACGGCGTCGTTGACGAGGACCTCGATGTGCTCGCCGAGCCCGTCACCGTGCCAGAGGGCGCCGTGCAGCTCGGGGAAGCGCGTGCTGAGTCCCTTGAGGAGCGAGCGAACGGTGGCGCCGGAGGGCAGCGGCTCCTCGAACACGCGCCGGGCCGCGCCGTCGCCGCCCACGAAGCGCGTCGGCCAGCCAACGATCTCGACCGGCGTCGTGGTCACCGTGAGGTGCGGCGGGGGCGTTCCGACTCTTTGAGGAACTCGCCCCGGATACGCAGGCGTTTCACGAGATCCTCGTACGACGACGTGCGGATGATGCGATCGAACTGAGCCCGGTAGTTGCCGACGAGGCTGATGTTCTCGATGAGGATGTCGTAGATCAGCCAGCGGTCGGCCTTGCGCAGCAGGCGCGCCTCGACGGGCACCTCCGTCTGCTGCTTGGTCATCACCTTGGCGCGCACGATGGCGTTGTCGCCGTCCACCTTCTCCTCGGTGAACCGCAGCCGCTCGCCGCCGAAGAGGTCGATCTTCGAGATGTAGGTCTGCTCCAGCAGCTCGGCGAAGAGCTGCACGAACTCCTCGCGCTGCTGCGGCGTGCGCTGCTGCCAGTGCGGGCCCAGCGCGCGCCGGGCCGTCTCCTGCACGTCGAAGACCTCGGTGGCGATCTTCCGGACGGCGGCGCGCCGCTCGGACTTCTTGTCCTCCGCCTTGAGCGCGGGGTCCTCGAGGACCTTGATGACCGCTTCGGTGTACTCGCGGACCTGGTCGGTGGGAGCGCCGGCCCCGGCGGGGGCGACGGCGCCCGCGACCAGGGTGAGCGCCATGGCGGCCACGAGGGACGATCGGGTCATGAAGGCGGCTCCTCCCCGCGCAGTATACCGTGCGGGTCCGCCCGGCGGGCCGCGAGACTAGCGGACGACGGTCTTGAGGTGGGCCAGAACTTCCTTCTCGAACTGGTCGAGGCTCTGGCCGAAGGTGTCGCGGAAGTTGCTGTGCCGGTCCTGGCGGCGCTCGAACGACTTGAAGTAGTCGACCATGCGCGGAAAGCCGTCGCGCTCGATCAGATAGTCCGCCATCAGGAACGCCAGTTGATAGGTCGGCAGCGAGCCTTCCTTGAGGTGGCGCACCGTGAAGCCGCGCGGATTACCGAGCGTCTCGAGATCCAGCCGGGCGGCCACGAGCGCCGCGTGATTGCGGATCCCGGCGGTGGCGAGCGCGCGGCGGTTGGCCAGCGTGTCGAGGCCGAGGCGCTCGAGCGACGTGAAGGCCACCCACTCGGCCATGCCCTCGGCCAGCCACTGCTCGGCGCG
>Ga0137403_10008743_pt1 | contig 11328 bp, 10 predicted proteins | sample CZOMad2_1_16fung_FD_122057 | JGI IMG/M metagenome (GOLD analysis project Ga0137403, IMG submission 122057) | Vadose zone soil fungal communities from Angelo Coast Range Reserve, California, USA - CZOMad2_1_16fungal (Hybrid Assembly) | ecosystem: Environmental > Terrestrial > Soil > Vadose zone...
GTTTCCGCAAAATGGGCGCGATGGCGCGCATCATGCTCACCGAAGCCGCCGCGGCCAAGTGGAATGTTCCTCCCGAAAGTTGCCATGTCGCGAAAGGTTTTGTCATTCACGGCGAAACCAAGAAAAAAGCCAGCTACGGTTCGCTGACCGAAGCGGCGTCACAACTCAAACCGCCGCCCAATATTCCGCTGAAGGATCCCAAGAAATTCACTCTAATCGGCAAACCAACTCGACGTCTCGACACTCCCTCTAAAATCAATGGCACCGCGCAATTCGGCCTGGACGTAAAGCTTCCCGGCATGTTGTTCGCCGTCGTGGCGCGTCCGCCGGTTTTTGGCGGCAAAGTCTCCAAGGTGGATTCCGCCGACACCCTGAAGATTGTAGGCGTTCGTGCCGTCGAGCAAGTTCCATCCGGCGTAGCTGTCATCGCCGATCGTTACTGGGCGGCAAAACTCGGCCGCGATAAACTGAAAGTCACCTGGGATGACGGCGAGAACGCCGGCCTTTCCACCTCAAAAATGACCGAAGAATTTTCCAAAACTTCTACCGTGCCTGGAAATGTCGCCAGAAAAAATGGCGATCCGCAAGGCGCGCTGTCTAGCGCAGCAAAAACGATTACTGCCGAGTACGATGTGCCGTACCTCGCGCACGCCATGATGGAACCGCTCAATTGCGTCGTCGATCTGCGCGCAGACAGCTGCGAACTCTGGACCGGCACCCAATTCGAAACGGTAGATCGGGCCGCCGCTGCGAAAGTCGCCGGATTGCCACCCGAAAAAGTGAAAATAAACACCACGCTTCTCGGCGGAGGCTTTGGCCGTCGAGCCAATCCCGCTTCGGACTTTATCGTCGAAGCTGTATACGTGGCCAAAGTTGCAAAGGCTCCGGTGAAGGTTGTCTGGACGCGTGAAGACGATCTCGCCGGAGGTTGGTATCGCCCGAAATGGCACGATCGGTTCGCCGCCGGCCTCGATGCCGAAGGCAATCCCGTTGCCTGGACCCACACCATCGTTGGCCAGTCCATCATGGCTGGAACCGCCTTCGAGCCTTTGATGGTTAAGAACGGCGTCGATGGCACGTCCGTCGAAGGCGCCGCCGACATTTTATACGGCATTCCCAATATACAAGTCGATCTGCACACGCCAAAAATCGGCGTACCGGTCCAGTGGTGGCGTTCCGTAGGCCACTCGCACACCGGTTTCTCCGTTGAGGCTTTTCTCGATGAAGTCGCGCACGCCGGCAAAAAAGATCCCTACGAACTTCGCCGCAAATTGCTGGCGAAAGAGCCGCGCATGCTGGGGGTTCTCAATCTGGCCGCGGAAAAAGCCAACTGGGGCAAACCGCTACCCAAAGGCATGGGGCGCGGCATTGCCACTCATTTTTCGTTCGAAACCTATGTCGCGCAAGTCATCGAAGCCAGCGTCGAAAAAAATGGCAAGGTCAAAGTTCATCGCGTGGTCTGTGCTGTAGACTGCGGCCGCGTCATCAACCCCGACATCGTCAAAGCGCAAATGGAAGGCGGCATCGTCTTCGGTCTTACTGCCGCGTTGAAAACCGAAATCACGCTTGAAAACGGCCGCGTCCAACAGAAAAATTTCCACGATTACCAGATGCTGCGTATGTTCGAATCCCCGGTCATTGAAGTACATGTGGTTCCCAGCGATGTCAGCCCAACCGGTGTAGGCGAACCCAGTGTTCCCCCGGTCGCGCCGGCTCTCACCAACGCCATTTTCGCGGCCACCGGGAAACGCGTTCGCAGTCTGCCGATTCGAAGCGCGGATCTCGCCGAATCGAACGAGGTAAAGTCATGAAGCTTGAAAACGCCCGCGCAAACTTTGCGCTGATCCGGATACTCGCGATCCTTGCAATTGCGCTGGTCATATTCGCCATCGCGAATTTGCATGCTGCAGTTGACAACCCAAAGCCCGACGCGGCGGCTTCTGCAAAAGCCTTTCTCGAAATCCACAAAGTTTTCACTTCGCCGCGCTGCCAGAATTGCCATCCCGCAGGCGACGCTCCGCTGCAAGGTGAGGATAGTCACGTTCACTTGCAAAACGTAAAACGCGGCAAGGACGGCCACGGCGTTTCCGCCATGCGCTGCGAAACTTGTCACCAGACCACCAATCTCGCCGGAGACCACATGCCTCCTGGCAATCCCAAGTGGAGCTTGCCTTCGCCCGAGCACAAAATGGTGTTCGTCGGCCGTACGCCCGCCGAGCTCTGCCGGCAACTCAAAGACCGCAAACAAACCGGCGGCCGCTCCCTGCAGCAACTCCTCGAACACGTTGCCAATGACGAACTTGTCGGCTGGGGCTGGAATCCCGGCGATGGCCGTGCTCTCCCGCCACTCAGCCGCCCGGACACTGTGGCCCAGATGAAAATCTGGATCGACGGCGGCGCCGCCTGTCCCCAGTAACCACAAGCAGTTGGCCCTTCGGCATTAGACAGATAATCTCAAGCTGCCTCCACTGCTTCCACTGTGCTAGGCTCCTCTCACATGCCGCGCCGCTTCCAGGTTCCCAGCGAACATGCGGCGTAGTCGGATTCAAATTGCACAGGAGAGAGCCAGACCCGTGAAACCTACAACCTTTGTTCGCCTCGTCGGCATAGCGTTTGCATGTCTTATTGTGCCATCGCTTGCCTTGGCCCAACGATCCATAACCTGCGAATCCAAGCACAAAGACCGCCAATACTGCGGCAACTTCGATCCCGATCAGGTCCGCTTTGACCGCCAGATTGGCGGCCGTCGGTGCGTTCAGGGCGAAACCTGGGGCGTTGATCGCCAAGGCCTTTGGGTGGAGCGCGGTTGCCGAGCCGTTTTCATGATCCGCGGCGACCGCGACGATCGGCATGACCGTGACCGCGATCAGCCCGAAGGCGGCTGGTGGGATCCCGAGCCCGGCGCAACCTGGCCCCCGCGAGGGGATTGGCACGGCGGTCGATGGGATCGAGGGGGCGCTTGTTTTTATAAGGAACCAGGATTCGGCGGCGCCTTCTTCTGCATGCGTCGCGGTGAGGAGCGCGAGTCCCTCGGCGATTACGGAGATAAGATTTCCTCAATTCGGGTTTTCGGTAATGCCCGCACTACGGTCTATGACGATTCCAGATTTCGCGGAGCGAGCGGAACAACCGGCCACGATGTTGCAGACCTTCGCAACTGGAGAGTAGTACAAAAACCGCCACATACCTGGAACAACCGGATATCTGCCATTCGCGTTCAGTAACCGTCCGCAAACCCCTGTCGGGCACCCGACCGGCTGGGCAGGGGTTTTTCCCTATGTTCTTCGCGGCTTTAGCAGCGTATGATTCGTCCCGCTCGCAAATCGTACCAATGGAGATTTTATGACTGCATCCGCCGAAGAAGACGTACTCGTAACCGTCAGTGAAACGCTCGGCTCCGCCGCAGGCAAAGTCGTCGCTGGGGCCAAGCGCACTGCTAACTCGCTCGGCGAAGAAAAGGATCAACTGGTCCGCGTCGCGACCAAAGTCCGTTCCAAGGCTCGCCGTGCCATCAAGAAATCCCAGAAGAAGGCCAAAAAAGTCACCAGGTCCGCGAAAAAGGCCGTGGCCTCGGCGAAGAGATCCGTCAAGCGGGTTGCCCGTAAGCTGAAGCGCCGCTAATTTTCGCGTGCTCTCTTGTAACGGCGGCCGCGGGCAAGGTCCATTCTCCCGCCGTTCTTGGTCTTTACGTTTCCAACTCCGCGCGATTGCTGCGCTTATGGCTTGGCGATCGCAGGCGGCAGGTCGGTGTCCGTTTTTGTTGCCATTGTGCCGCTGTCATTCAACGTCGCGTTGCCATTCTGCCTGGTCAAGTAAACCAGGAACGGCGCCACTTCAAACGGCATCTTTTCGTACTCCGCGACTGCGCCCTCCGGTTGCACTTTTAGCATTACCAGTCGGTCGTCCCATGGCTCAACCTTAATCCGTGCGCCCAGCGGCAGCGCTACGATCGCGTTCGCGGTCTTGACTGCCTGTTGATTGCTGGTTCCCGAGGCGCTCGTCCAATGCTTCGGAACGCGATTTCCCAGGTGCGGGCTGATCAAATTCGGCACTTCCTTCTCGCGCTTTTGCAGTGCCGCAAAGAATGCCTGCGCGGCCCCGGATTTATCTTGATATGGGGACTTCTTCAACAGTTCGATGCCCTTCTGATTTGCCGCTTCTTCTTCGTCAGCGTTTCGCGCAAATCCGAAATGGCGAAAGGTATCTTTCTCGTCGAACCGCACGCGATTGAAGAACGCAAACTCCGTGTCCATGCGATGCCCAAGCATCACGTGCCCCAGTTCGTGCGCCAGCACCGCCGCCAGGCTCGTTTCATCCGGCAATACATCGATCAATCCCCGGCTTAGCACAATGGTGTGGCCCATGGTGAATGACTCCAGCGTTGAGGTCATCAGCACGCGGCAGCGCACCTCCGGCTGGATCTCCAGCTCGTTTGTCACTTCCAGATTGTTCACCACCGTCTCCAGCACTTTGTCCACGTCGCCATACGGCGCCATCAATCCCATGCGCTGCATTTTTGCCGCCACGTTGTCTTCCGCCAGCCTTCCCCACGCTCGCTTGGCCTGCAACGGCGAATATCCATTTCCTGCTTCCGTCTGGTCTTTGACTTTCGGCCCTTCCACCTCGACGCTGCTCAGCGTCTGCGCCTCCTGCTCGCGATTCAAATCGTAGCCCCATAGGCGGGTTTGCGATTTAAACGGGCGGAACGCCGAATGTCTCGCCACGCCATACTCGACGTTGCCTTCTTCGCTGTAGATATAAGCTGGCAGCCACTCATTCTTCGCGGAATTTTCCCGCCAGCTGTCGAAATTAAAATAGAAGCTGCTCCTCGACGATCCGCCGTACGACCCGTTGAATCGCACGATGAAATAATCCTGATCCTCCACCCAGATTCGTCCCGAGAATCGACCTTTCCCGGTGTTCGGCAACGGATCAACGTCAAAAATCAGGCAGCGCACGTCACCCAGAAATTCCCGCCCCGCATAGGCAAACTTGTAGTGCTGCCGGTCGAAGGCCTGCTCATCAAGATAAATCATCTGCAAAAAACCGCGCGGCAGAAACGCCGCGAAAAACATATTTTCAATACTTGCTAGAAATTTCTGCTTAACGTTGCGCGCATCGCTCCCGGCCATCCCATCGCCCTTTATCAATGGCTCCAACTGCACACCTTTGTCCAGCGACGCACGTCCGAGAAAATATCTGTCTCCATCCGGCATCGCACCTAGCGCTTTGTCTGGCCGCACCGTCTGGATATACGTTTCCACCAGTGGCGAGTACTTGCGGATCGCGTTCATCTCCGCATGTTCCTGCGCCACGATCTTATCCACCACCTGAGCGACGGTCGCACGCTCAGGAGTCGCCGCGGCTTGCTCCTGCGCCGCTATCGTCAGCGGCATCGCTCCGAAGGTCAGAATCATCACCGGCAAAATCTTGTACATACGCATGGATTCTCCAAACATTGCCCGAAATTGGGAAGTTTTGACGCTTGCAGGCTACTCCGCGGGAAAAACCTTGTAAGCTGTACCGCGGAGCAGTTTAAGGACAGCCGTTCCTATACTTGAGGACCACCTGTTCACTGTGCTGGGTAAGCGGGAGAAAGCCTTTGCTTCGCGCTCGCCCGAAGCTCACTTCTTCGCTTTTTTCTTCCCGCGCGCGCGTTGGTACTTCAACCCAATCAATCCTTGCGAAAATGTCTTATTCTCGGTTAGCGCAAAATTCCGCTGCGGAAATCCGTTCGGAAACGCCGGAATTCCTTCTCCTATCAATACCGGCACCACCCCCAGGTACAGCCCGTCCACCAGATCTTCGCGCAAAAACTCCCGCGTGAGCTCTCCTCCGCCCATCAGCCAGATGTCCTTGCCATCCTTCTTGCGCAACGCGCTGACAAATTGTTTTGGCGAATCCACAACAACCATCACTCCGTTGCGCTCTCCGGCGTTCAACGTCCGCGAAAAAACGTAACACTTCATTCCGGGGCTGCTTATTTTTCCGCCACCCAATTTCAAACCCATCTCATAGGTCTTTCGCCCCATCACTGCGGTATCAATCCGCTTGAAAAATGCCGCCATCGAGTAGTCCTTCGGCATGAACAAAAAATCCACGGACCCATCCGGCCGCGCAATATACCCATCCACGCTGATCCCAACTCCCAGCACCACTTTTCTCATAGCCGCATACCTCCATTCCTGCCTTTACGCGAGTTCTCGAATTCCCGTGCCGCCTCCAGCAGGAAGGATGTATCATCTCGATTCACGAGGCAACAGGCAGCCTTTGGCCCGCCGAAATCATCATGGACAAACGCACATTCCTAAAAGCCGTCTCCGCTCTCACCGCCAGTCCAGTCATTTCGCCGCTGCTCGCCTGGGCCGTCGGCGACAAGCTTAAAAACTGGGCCGGCAACGTTGAATACAGCTCCGAAAATCTGTACGCCGCAACCGGTCCGGACCCCGTAAAGGATTTTGTAAAGAATCACGCCAAGCTCAAAGTCCTGGGTTCACGCCACTGCTTTAATAAAATTGCCGACAGCAGGGACTATTTTCTCTCGCTGAAATCGATGGACGATGTGATCTCGCTCGACCCGCAGGCTCACACCGTCACCGTCGGCGCAGGCATCACGTACGGAAAGCTATCTCCTTACCTGCACGAAAAAGGCTTCGCTCTGAGCAACCTCGCTTCGCTGCCGCATATTTCTGTCGCCGGCGCCTGCAGCACTGCAACTCACGGTTCTGGCGAAAAGAATGGCAGTCTCTCCACCGCCGTTTCAGCGCTCGAATTCGTAACCGCGTCAGGTGACGTCGTGAATTTTTCCCGTCAAAAAGACGGTGACACTTTTCTCGGAGCTGTCGTCGGACTCGGCGCTCTCGGCGTCATCACAAAAGTGACTCTCGATCTTCAGCCGACCTTTCTCATGCGCCAGTACGTCTATGAAAATCTTCCGCTGCGTCAGATGCAGGATCATTTTGACGCCATCGAGTCCTCAGCTTACAGCGTGAGCCTCTTCACTGACTGGCAAAAGCAGCGCATCAACGAAGTGTGGCTGAAAAGCATTGTTGAAAGTGAGCCCGGGTATGGTCCGGAGCCGGAATTTTTCGGCGCCAAGCTCGCGACAAAAAATCTGCATCCCATCGCCGAGCTTTCCGCGGAAAACTGCACTGAACAAATGGGCGTGCCCGGTCCCTGGTACGATCGCTTGCCTCACTTCCGCATGGGTTTCACTCCCAGCGCGGGCAAGGAGCTCCAGTCCGAGTATTTCGTTCCGCGCCAGCATGCAGTTGAGGCGATTCTCGCCGTAGAACGCCTGCGAGACCACGTTTCTCCGCACTTGATGATTACTGAAATCCGCGCCATCGCTGCGGATCAACTTTGGATGAGTCCGTGTCGCCACCAGCCCTGCGTAACAATTCATTTCACTTGGAAACCGGATTGGCCCGCCGTCAGCGCGCTCTTGCCGGTCATCGAAAAGGAATTGGCCCCGTTCAACGCCCGCCCGCACTGGGGAAAGCTATTTGCCGTAAGTCCTGCCCGGCTCAAGTCTCTTTACGAAAAGTTGCCAGACTTCATTCAACTGGCGAAGCGGCTGGACCCACACGGCAAGTTTCGCAACGATTTTCTCAACACCAATATATTCAGTGCTTAACAATTATCTTCCGGCGGTATTTGCCAAGGCGCATCCCGCCCAGCAGTGTTAATGTAGCTGCGCGCCGCAACTCTTCGCGCGCACCGCGGCAAGCACTCGGGTAACGAATTCATGTTCCGGGTCAGCCGTCCCCAAAATGTCCCACGCTGTAAACGTTACGATCAGCCCTTCCTCCGGAAACACCATCAGGTTCTGTCCGCCAAATCCCCGCGCCATCCAAACAAATTGCTGCGAGTCTTTTCTCGGCAGTAGCCACCATTTATATCCATATTTGTAGTCTTCCTCCGCCTGAATAAATGGCGCTACCGATTCAGCCACCCATTCCTTGGACACCATCTGCTTCCCATTCCACGCACCATCATGCAGATACAGATATCCAATCTTCGCCAAGTCCTCTCCGCGCAGGTACAGCCCGCCCTCCGTATCCACCACTCCCATCGGCGTCTTTTTCCAGAAATGTTCAATCGTGAGCGGCTGAAATAAATATTGTTCGCCATAGGAGTCGATGTCCTGCCCGGTCTCCTTCAAGAAAATATGCGCCAGCAATTCCGAAACGCCGCTGCTGTAATCGAAGACTTTTCCCGGCTCTGCCGCCATCGGTTTATCGATCACGTACTGCACCCAATCGTCGGTCGCTTCCATCAAGCTGGAATCGCTTCGCGGATCGTCATACGGCACATCCTCCGTCCAAGCCAGTCCCGCCGTCATCGTCAGAACGTGCCGTAGCGTCATTCGCCGCTTTCGCTCATCCACATTTTTTACCCGCGCCACGTCAAAATATTTCAGCACCGGCGTATCGAGCCCTGCCTTGAAATCTCCTCGCAGCATCGCGATACCAATAATCACCGAGCTCACCGTCTTGCTCACTGACTGCATGCTATGCAGTTCCGTCCCGTGATAATACGGGTGCCACGCCGGATCAAAATAATTGTATGGCCCGGCCAGCCGCGCATTCAGCGGCCCGCGCGTTTTCGCCTCTTTCCCGTAAATCTGCGCATAGTCGTGCTCATACTTGCGCGCAAATACTTCCTTCCCGCAACGAAACACCGCGAAGCTGTCCACCAGCGGATATTTTCCGCTTTTGATGTCCGCATCTAGAGCCCCCAGTGTTCCTTCATCCAGGCCAACTTTGTCCGGCGTACTCTGCGCCCACTCGCGCCCAGGCCATTCCGTTTTCCCAACCGTAGCGCCTGTGCGCTCCTGGGCAGAACTGCAGATAGCCGCGGCCATCGCAAATGCCGCTAGGATCGAGAGCGCCGCCGCCCTAACCGAAAATTCCCGGCTCAAGGCTTCAACCCTTGATTCCACATCTCCCGCGTGATCCGCCAATTTCCATCGGTTTCGCGATGCAGCACCAGCAGCAGCTTGCCATAACTGTCAATCTCCCGCCTTCCCGGCGGTGGCTGCACCACTTGATGTTCCTCCGCCCACTCCGAAGCCCAATCTCCACTCACCTCGATCCCCTGAAAATCCACGTCCATCTTCTGCATGTGGTAACCCGGCATCTTTCCTGTCACCTCGTCCATGAATTTTCCAATCGCTTCCTTCCCAATCATCGGGTCAGTAGCCGGCAGCAAACTGATCCCGTCCTCCGCCCACATACTCATCACCGCCGTATTATTCATCCGCAAGTGAGCCGCAATATATTTCCTGTTGAACGCATCGATCTCCGCGCGTGAAGAACCAGCAGTGCTAGCGTTTGTTTGTCTGACTCTAGCTTCACTTCGCATAAAACCCATGACCGCCAGAGTCAGGCAGGCCGCGATCATCGCTGCAGCTTTGCTTCTCGCACCGTACTGTTTCATCATTTTTCTTCTCCTTGTCTCACCGCAAACCTTGTGTCTTACTAAGTTATCCCATCGAACGTGCCCCATTGGTCGCAAGTACCATCGATCCCTTCCCAAGTCCTTACCTTCAGGGAGAAAACGAATAAGTATATTTTACGGCGAACCGTGTTTCTCGTACCTGCGGAGGATTCGCTGGCGCAATGCTCGCAAATTGCGTGCCCACGTTGTAGATAATGTAGAAATCGCTGTCCGGTCGATAGTTATATCTCAAGCGCACATTGGCACTCATCGCCTGCGTGTTCGAAGTATCGAGTTGAACCAGGCTGGTAAATGTCAAAAAACGCGTGAAGGAATAATTTCCCTGCACGCTTGCCAGCACCCGCATTGCCGAGTCTCTGTCGGATTTCGACTCCTCATGCAGCGTCCGGTCTTCAGGCCGAAGGCAAGTTGAAATGAAAGCACTCGGCAGCAAGTAAACTGGCATCCTTTCGGGTCCACTTCTCACTACGCACTTGCCGGCCGTTCGTTACCTCATTGCATCTCTACTTCGTTACTTCGTTTTTCGTCCTAATCTAAAACAACCTTGGCTCCCGCGGCCCCTCACTCGCAATTTTTTCCAGCTCCGGATACTTCACCCGCAGCGGCTCCGGCACCTTGACCTTCGATTCCTTCAACATGCTGATCAATTGCAGCGCATTCACCACGCCTTTGCCCTGGTAATGATTATTCGTAATTACATAAACGTCCCGCGCCGCTTTCGCCACTTTGTCCACCCGCGCCGCCCATGGCTGCAGCTCTTCTTCCGAGTACAAATAGTTGTAGCGCTCAAAACTCGGCACCGCTTCGTCATCGCTAAACCAGGTGTCGTAGCGGCGTCCGTGCAGCCGTACATATCCCACCGGTCCGGTCGCGCGCGCCGAAGGCTCCAGAGATTTTCCAATCACCGGCTGATCAATATTGCAAAATCCCACGCCGCGTTTGCGCAGCAATTCAAAAACTTCCGGCACATTCCAGGTAGCGTGCCGCACTTCAACCACCAGCGGATAATCCGCAAATCGTCTCAGCACTCCATCCAGAGAGGCGAAAGTTTCCTCCGTGCGATGAAACGAAAAAGGGAATTGCAACAAGACCGCGCCGAGCTTCTTCGCCGCGCGCAGCACATCGAAGCCCGCGCGCACGGCGCGCTCATCCTCCGCGGCAGAGCTGGACAATATGGATTGAATATCGTGCGTGAATCGTTGCCAGAGTTTGGCAGTAAACACAAATCGCGGATTCGCCGCCACGCGATCGATCCATTGCGCCGCGTGCTCCGGACGCAACGGCTGGTAAAACGAAGTGTTGATCTCAATCGTGTCAAAGTATTCCGCGAGATAAGTTGCCTCGTGGAATCCTTTGGAATGTCGTGATGGATAGACGTAACCGGCCCAGTCGGGATAGGACCAACCCGCGGGGCCCACGCGAACGATGCCGGCGAGCGCGGAAGTGTCCGCAGAATTGGGTTTGCTGGACGGCGAATTGGTTTTTGATTTGCGTTTTGGCATGAAGTGGCGCCGGCGGCTTGCGCCAATGCAGAGTAGAGGGAAGGGAGGAGAGGTGTCAACGCAAGCTACGACAAAAGTCCGGTCGCCGTTGCTCCCGGCATCGCGTGCTGCTATGCTTTTCGGCGATGTGGTGCAAGGATCCTAACCGCGTCTCCCGCCCCCTTTTCAGTTTCTCCTACAGGTGCGCACATGAAACTTTCCATCAATTACAAGCATGTCGAGTCGCACAAATCGGCCGAGGTCGAAATCGAACGCCACATTGGTAAATTGAAAAAACTGCTGCAAAGTTACTCGCCGGACCTTGTGCAATTGCACGGCGCTTTTTCGAAAACTCCGCGCACGGATGAACATTCCTGCGCGCTGA
>Ga0137403_10008744_pt1 | contig 11327 bp, 9 predicted proteins | sample CZOMad2_1_16fung_FD_122057 | JGI IMG/M metagenome (GOLD analysis project Ga0137403, IMG submission 122057) | Vadose zone soil fungal communities from Angelo Coast Range Reserve, California, USA - CZOMad2_1_16fungal (Hybrid Assembly) | ecosystem: Environmental > Terrestrial > Soil > Vadose zone...
GATTTCGACAAGATCCGTTACTATCTCTCGCCCGGTACCGAGACGAAACGCAGCTGGGAAGAAGTTCCGGACGACATTAAGCGCACATTTGAGCGGCTTGGCATTCCTGAGCAGGAGCGCAAATTCCTCGCCGGTGTGGAAGCGCAGTTCGACAGCGAAGCAGTCTATTCGAATATCAAGAAAGCCGTTGGCGAACAGGGCGTCATTTTCGTCGGATCGACAGAGGGACTGAAGAATTATCCGGAAATTTTCCGGAAATGGTTCGGCAAAGTCATCCCCATCGCCGACAACAAATTCAGCGCGCTGAATTCTGCTGTGTTTAGCGGCGGCTCGTTCATTTACGTCCCGCCCGGCGTGAAAGTGAAACACCCGCTGCAGGCGTATTTCCGCATCAATGCCGAAAACTTCGGTCAGTTCGAGCGCACCCTCATTATTGCCGATGAAGGCTCGGAAGTGACCTACATGGAAGGGTGCACGGCGCCGAAGTTCAATACTCCGACACTCCACAGCGCTGTGGTGGAACTCGTCGCGCTGAAGGGCGCGAAGATTCAGTACATCACGGTGCAGAACTGGGCTTCCAATGTCTTCAATCTCGTGACGAAACGCGGGCTCGCTCAGGAAAACGCCGAAGTGAAATGGATCGATTGCAACATCGGGTCGCGTCTCACCATGAAATATCCGAGCGTCATCATGAAGGGTCGCAAAGCGCGCGGTGAAGTTCTCTCGATCGCTCTCGCCAATGACGGGCAGCATCAGGATACTGGCGCCAAGATGATTCACGCTGCCGATGAAACGACCAGCAACATCATTTCCAAATCGATCTCCATCGGTAAAGGTCGCGCCACCTATCGTGGCCTGGTCCACGTGCCGAAACATCTGAAGCATTGTAAAAACAACACCGAGTGCGACGCGCTTCTCATCAACTCGACGTCGCGAACGGACACGTATCCGGCTATTACCGTGCGCGGCACAGGCAATGCCGTCCAACACGAAGCCAGTGTTAGCCAGGTGAGCGCGGAGCAAATTTTCTACATGCAACAGCGCGGTCTGAGTGAGGCGCAGGCCATGAGTTTGAGTGTGAACGGTTTCGTTAACGATCTCGTCCGCCAGTTCCCTATGGAGTACAGCGTCGAGCTCAAACGCCTGATCGAGCTGGAGATGGAAGGCTCGGTCGGGTAACCGTTTTCGCCAACAAACTTTGCTGTGGCCCCGAAAGCATTCGGGGTTCTGGTCGTTGGACAAGATTAATGATGTCTTCAGTCGCTAATCACGAACTCGCCAAATCCGCACCGATTCTCTCCGGGCCGAGCGAGCTGCGCGAATTTCCGGACTGGTTCCGTGATCAACAGCGCGAAGCGTGGCAACAATTCGGAGCGTTGCCGACGCCGACCCGAAAAGATCAACCGTGGCGATTTTCCAATGTTGCGCTTCTCGATCTGGCGCCGTTCAAAATCAGTGCGCCGCTGTCTGAAGACGACCGCAAAAATGTTTTAAAGTATTCTCACGGGCTCGACCATTACGCGGCCAGACTGATTTTCGCGAACGATCAACTGATCGAGCGCGACGTGGTTTCTGAAGATTTGAAAAGACGCGGAGTAATTTTTCAACCGCTCGAGCGCGCAATGGTGGAGCACGCCGATCTGTTCCGGAAATATTTTATGTCGACCGAAGCGACACTTGGCTCGGCCAAGTTCGCTGCGCTGCACAAAGCGTTTGTTTCGTCGGGAACATTCTTGTTCGTGCCGCGCGGGCTCGAGATCGAAGAGCCGATCGAAATCTTTCATTGGCTGCGACACGACAACATGTCGGTTTTTCCGCATCTGCTCCTCGTCGCCGACGAATTAGCGAAAGTCACTGTGATCGAGCATTTCCGCTCATGTGATCAGCGCGCGGCAGGGTTTGCCTGTGGTGTGAACGATCTTATCGCCGGACCCGGCGCGAAGGTCACTTACGTGTGCGCGCAAAACTGGGCGGAAAACGTCATCGCGTTACAAATGAACTCGACGACGGTCGATCACGATGCCTCCGCGATGAGCCTGAATTTGCATCTGGGCGGGAAGTATTCGCGCTTCGAAAGCTTGAGCCGGCTCATCGGCGATGGAGGCCGAAGTGATTTGCTCGCTGTCGCGGTCGCCAAACATCAGCAGGAATTCGACGCGCGCACATTGCAGGACCACATCTCACCTCACACCGCGAGCGATCTTCTTTACAAAAATGCGCTCGACGATCGCGCGCGCACCACTTTCGGCGGTCTCATCCGCGTAGAACCGCATGCTCACTTCACGGACGCGTATCAAAAAGTTCGCAATCTCCTTTTAAGCGATGACGCCGAAGCGAACTCCATGCCCGGCCTCGAAATTCTCGCCGACAACGTCCGTTGCACCCACGGCGCAACCTCAGGTCAAATCGACGAAGACGAACTTTTCTATCTGCGCACGCGCGGCATTCCCACAAAAACTGCCCAGCGCCTCCTCGTCACCGGCTTTTTGGACGAAGTAATCCAGCGGCTCGATCATCCAGCGATCGCCGAGCATTTGCATCGGCTGATTGAGGAGAAATTTGCGAAGTAACGGGGATTTTAATCTTCTTGCACTTACGTTCGATTGAACGTATCAATAGCTGCATGAGCTGCTATGGGCGCTGATCAGCCGCTAATTGCGTCCGATGGTTTGTTAGCCCGTAAAAGTGGTGAATGGGCAAAGCGAAAGCTTCACTTTCTTCGGAACTATTGCGGGATAACCACGGTCGCTATGCGGCAGAAGTGGCGCTTGCGTTATTTGGATGTAATGGCGGGACCCGGCCGCTGCAAAAACGCCGAAACGGGCGCGGAATTTCCTGGCTCGCCGTTTGTTGCTCTGGACTATGGATTCAACGACTTCCTCTTTGTAGAAGAAGATGCTGAAATGGCGAATGCTCTCGAAGAACGCATCCGCCAACATCCGAAGGAACTCATCCAAATCGTTCGACGCGATTGGACGGAACTTGCGCGCAGCGGCAAGCTGAAATTCAGCGACGACACGCTAGTCGTCGCCTTTATCGATCCAACCGGGATTTCTCAGGTACCGATGGATGCGATGCTCCAACTTACCAAGAACAAGCGAATCGATTTATTGGTTACAATTCAGCATAGCCTCGGTATCACGAGAAATTTGTCGCAGTATTTAAAGTCAGAGACTGGACGAACAGCGATGGATCGATTTCTCGCCTCAGATGAATGGCGACACTGGAAATGGAAGGATCCGTCGGAATTCGCGAGGCTTGCGATTGATGCATTCGGCAAACGAATCAAACGTGAAGGTTTCATAGGAACGCGACATATTTCTATTCCCGAGCGTCATCCGCTCTATCGATTCACACTATTCAGCCGCCACGAACGAGCCGAGAACTTTTGGAACAAAATCCTAAAAATCGACGAAAGCGGACAACGCGAACTGCTGTGAATACAAATGGCACCAATATGGTAGGTCCACGGCGAAGGAAAAGCTCGCGGAACCGATCGAGTCGACACTCAGCTACTTCGGCGACGATATCCCGAGAACCGATAGGCCTCTGGCACGCACCAGCCGTGATTGCGCCGAACAATTTCGTCTACAAAAGTCTGTCGAACTGGTCATTCAATATTGCGGTCGGCTGTTCACATGCGTGCCTGTTTTGTTATGTGCCGAGCGCAGCTACAATCAAACAAGGCGGGCGCCTAGCGACCTACGGCGTCGAAGATCCGGACCGTGAGTGGGGCAATTACGTTTTGTTGCGGCCATGGGACGAGCAAAAGTTTCTCGCGTCGCTGCGTGCCGCGGAAAATACCCCGCGATCCGAGCTCAAAGCAGATGGGAATCGGGCTGTCATTTACTGTAGCACGACGGACCCTTACCAAGTGATTCATCATCCGGACGCCGGCCGGCGAAAAGAACTCGCAACGCACGCGCGATTCTTGGTGCGTCGCTCGTTAGAGCTTATCCGCGATCATTCCACAATTAATGTTCGGATATTAACGCGAAGTCCGCTCGCTCGCGCCGACTTCGATCTGTTCCGAACGTTCGGCTCGCGTCTTTTGTTCGGCATGAGCCTCCCAACGTTGCGAAACGATTTAGCAAAAGTTTATGAGCCAAAAGCGCCGGCACCTTCGCAACGGCTTGCGAGCTTGCGCGCCGCGAAGGATGCGGACCTTAATGTGTACGTCGCGATCGCGCCGACATATCCTGAATGCGACGACGAAGACTTACGCACAACCTTGAAGGCGGTGCGTGAGCTCGAGCCGGTGACGATTTTCCACGAACCAATCAATATTCGCGCTGAGAACGTCGGCCGCATGCAAGCGCAAGCGACGGAACTCGGAATTGCGTTAAAGACGGAAGTTTTTGCGACACGTGCCCAATGGCAAGACTACGCAATCGGCGCGCTGGGAAGCGTCCGTCAGCTTGCGAAGGAGCTCGGAATAGAAAACCGGCTTCACCTTTGGCCGGATAAAGCGCTTGGCAGTTCGTCGTTTGTACAGCGAATGCAAAACCCACGGGTGTACGTGGAACGTCTACAGCACTGGTGGTCACGCATTAGCGAATGGCCTAACGGCGCGAACGAAACCGAGTCCGTTCGCGGTAAACTCACGCCGTCGCGTGCTCGAGAATTTAAATGATGTCGACCTTCAATGCCGAGCTTGCGCGTGTTGAAATTCCTGATGGCGACGGTTCCGTTCGCGGCGCAAGTTTTCCCAATGGAAAAGCCGGACGCGCCGCCGACAGAAACTTGTTGCCCGATTGTTGAGCTGCGGCAATACACGTTGCATCCAGGGAAGCGGGATGTGTTGATCGATCTGTTCGACCGGGAATTTGTCGAATCGCAGGAAGCACTTGGGATGAAGGTCATCGGTCAGTTCCGGAACCTGGATAATCCAAACCGATTTGTCTGGCTGCGAGGTTTTCAGGACATGCCTTCGCGCGCGCAGGCGCTCAAGGATTTTTACGGTGGGCCGGTTCTGGAAGGCGCATCGCGAAGCGGCCAACGCCACCATGATCGATTCCAATAATGTGGTGCTCTTGCATCCGGCAACGCCAACGTCGGGATTTTCTCTGGCAAACAGGGAGCGCCCTAGACCTGGATCAAACGAGACGCGAAGGGAATTGATCGTGGCGACGATCTATTATTTCGATGCACCGGTCGATGCAGCCTTCGTTGAGTTCTTCGAGAAAACAGTGAAACCGGCCGTGATCGGTTCAGGCGCAATGGACCTGGCGTATTTCGTGACCGAGCACAGCGAGAACACTTTTCCCGCATTGCCGGTGCGCGAGGGCGAAAATGTTTTCGTCTGGTTCGCGAGTTTTAACGATCCAGCTGCATATGAGCGTCAAATTGCTGCTCTGACCCAGTCCCCGCGTTGGCGCGATGAAATTTCGGAGGAACTTAAGACACGCCTTAAGCGGGCGCCGGAAATCTTGAAACTCTCGCCGACGACGCGCTCGCTTTTGTAAGAGTCGGCGATAATTTTTCGCGCACCGAAGATCGTTATTAGTTCGACTCTCCTTTCTCGGTATTCAGTTCGAAATTGATTTTTACGTCGTAGTGATCGCCCTTGATTAGTCCCGTCGGCGGCGGATCAACCTGGCTGACTTGTTTCGCAACCGCCGTTACTGATTCATTCACAGTGGCATTCTCGGACGGTTTGGCGATTTCGAATTTCGAAACGCTGCCGTCCTTTTCGATTCGCACGCTCACGAGTGTCGAAATTTTTGCGCCCGAAGGGACGTTCTTGGTGGGCTGGATCCACGCACTGTAAAAACGATCATGCAACATGTTGCCGTACCAGCCAAATTCGGAGGTACTGCTTCCGCCGCCCGCGCTGGCAGCTTTGCCTGTTGATCCGCTTTGTCCGCTTCCGCTCTGAGACGCGGAATCCTTTTTCACTAGAGTAATTTTGTCTTTTTTCTCCGACTTGGCGTTCGCTTTCGCTGGGCTCGGCTTGGGTTTTGTCGCCGGTTTTGGAGAACCTTTCGTCACCAGCGTTTTCTTGGGAGTTGGTCTCGGAATTGGTTTTGGAGTGATTTTGGCTCTTAATGCAGGGGTGGCACTGGGCTTCGCTGGTGTTGCTGTTGCCGTCGGTTTCGGAGTAGCCGATGGCAATTCAATTTCGCTCTTCGCGGTGGTTACGACGGGCTTTTCCTCTACGGGTTCATCCTGTTCTGACCTGCTGGATTCAGAGTCAGTGGGTGGCTGCTTTGGTGACGGCGACTCCTGTTTTTCCGATTCGTCTGCCGAGAGATCTCCCGCGCCACCCAACCACACGATGCTCTCCGGATTCGATGAGGCCCTCGCTGCCACACTCCAGCGGATCAGTCCCGCGATAAGCGCGACGTGCGCCAGCGCGATCAGAACGACGTTTCGCCAAAAGGGCTTCACCCGATTAGATCATCGAAAGGATGAACCGCCCTGTTCGCGAACGCGTTCGGAGTTGAAACACACCGGGTGCGGTAGGGCGGGCAGTCCTCTGCACGCCGGAACATCATGTGGCGCGGCGCGCACGGAGTGGCGCGCCCTACCATCCGCATCTTGCAGCGGAAGGGCCTAAAACTTTCGTGTCCATTAGTGTTCATTCGTGGTTGCCTTTGTGGCGATACCGACCTTCGTGACTCCCGCGCGTTGCAATGCGTCCATTACTCCGATCAATTTTTGCACCGGCAAATCGCGATCGGGTCGAATCACAATGGCGATATCTGGATTCGTCTGTTTCAACTGCACCAACTCCGTCGTCAGAGTTTCCAGGTCCATCACCTGATTATTGAACCGGATAGCATCGGTGCGATCGATTGACACCGTTTGCACATGCGAAGTGTTGATGGGCGGATTCTTCGTGCCACTGGATGGGATCACCAGGTTCATGCTGCTTTCCAGCAGCGGCGTGGTGATCATGAATATGATGAGCAGCACAAAAGCGAGATCGAGCAGCGGCGTAATATTTATCTCGCTCAACGTGGAGAGATTCTGGCGCTGCGAGTAACGTCTCATCTGCGAAAGGTCGATTCCCGCGCGCCGTGATCGACATATTTGTGCTCGAACTCAGATGCCAGCTCGGCGGCGAAGTTGTCCATTTCCACGATGATCCCGCGAATGCTGGTAACGAGAAAGTTGTAACCGAACATTGCCGGGATCGCTACGCACAGCGCGACAACTGTGGTTATGAGAGCGCCAGAAACACCGGGCGCCATCGCCACGAGGTTGGGTGAACCCGCCTCGGCAACACCTGTAAACGCGTCCATCACGCCCCAGACTGTGCCGAGCAATCCGAGAAAAGGCGAACCACTCACCGCAGTAGCCAGCAGAATCATCTGCGATTCGAGTGAAAGCGCTGTCTCGCCCACCGCGCGCTCCATAGCGGCGTTGACGGCGCCCATCTGCGCCGGTGAAATCTTGTCTGCGATCTCGAGTCGGGCGCGAAAGGTGTCATCCACTTCAGCCGAACCGAGCAGGTGAAAGGTCATTTCCTCACATCCTGCGCGATACACATTGAAAACGGGCGCACCGGGAAAGCGCGCGTTTTTCTCAAACAGACGAAGTGGCCGTCGGTCCTTGTGAAAAGCGGCGAGGAAACGAGCGTTCTGTCTCCGCGCGAAGCGGATCACGCGCAGTTTCGTGATCATGATCGACCAACTGAAGATCGATACGACGGCAAGAAAAGTGAGGACAATTTTTCCTGCGATCGTCGAGTGATCGAACGCAAACAGTAAACCGCCGCCGGCCGCTACGATTTCCGGAACGAGCATTCCCGCGTCACCGGCATAAGTAATAACTGTGTTTTGTAGAAATGCCACAGCTCATTTCGACCGAAGCGAGTCTACGGCGCCATTCTCCTCGGGAACGTGGGTCGCCTCTTTGCCGCGGCAATGAAAGCAATACCAATGGCGACCAGGAAAAACGAAAAGAATTGGCCGCGCGTGAACGTTCCGATCAGTTCGGCATCGGGCTCGCGGAAGTTTTCGATCACGATTCTAAAGATCGCGTAGCAAATGAAAAACAGTCCGGTCAGAACGCCGTTTGGCTGGCGCATACGCGTTCGCACAAACCAGAGAATTGCGAACAACGCAATCCCTTCGAAAAATGCTTCGTATAGCTGCGACGGATGGCGCGGCGACAGAATTGAGCGCAACGCGTTTGCGACCTCCGGCTGACTGCGCACCGCGCCGATGATCGCATCCGGTGTGGTCAACGACGGATCGATCCGCGCGCATGCCGCCACTGCACGTTCCGTTTCCTGAGGATGATCGAATAGTTCCTTCGGGAATTGCATCGCCCAGGAAACATTGGCGATCCGCCCGTACAGCTCGCCATTGATGAAATTCGCGCATCGCCCAAAGAACAATCCTACTGGCGCCGTTACGACAAGATTGTCGCCGAGGTTCAGCCACGAAATCTTGTGACGGCGCGCGTAATAAAGTGTGAAAAGCAATAAACCCAGTATCCCGCCGTGACTCGACATCCCGCCTTCCCAAACGCGCAAGATCGACAACGGCTCGCGTAACATTTCCGGCTTGTAGAACAGAACGTAGCCGAGACGCCCGCCAACAATCACGCCGAACAGTGCGCAGCCGGTGATGAAATCGCCTACGCGTTGCGGCGGCAGATCGGCGTATCCGCGTTTGGACAGCCAGAGAAAAAGAAAATAGCTGGATACAAACGCAAGCACATAAGCGAGCCCATACCATCGCGGTCCGACGTTGTCGTAGATCCGGAAAATGATCGGATCGAAGTTGTGTAGATAATAAGCGAGCATTTGCGGCGCGATTGTGGGCGACGTTCTCGATTTGCGCAATCAAACTGTAGCCGCTTCGCTGCGCGAAGCGTCCGCGTCGCCCACAGGGCGATGGCTACAGAACACGAGAGCTGCTCAAAACCTTTCGCAAAAATGGCGCGGTGCGGCTGACACGATTTTTCGCCACTTGTTCCGGAGTTCCGCAGGCGACCACTTGGCCACCAGCTTCACCCGCTTCCGGCCCCAGATCGAGAATGTAGTCGGCTTCGGCGATCACACTGAGATTGTGTTCGATGACAATGACGGTGTTTCCTTCGTCAACGAGCCGATGCATTACGTTGAGGAGCAATTCAATGTCTGCCATGTGCAGGCCTATGGTCGGTTCCTCAAGCAAATACAATGTCGATCCGGGCTTGCGCATTTTTCGGATCCGCTCGTCCGCCGCGCGACTGACACCGCGTTTCAATTGCGTCACCAGCTTGAGCCGTTGCGCTTCGCCGCCGCTAAGAGTGGGACTCGGTTGTCCCAGCTTCAGATACCCAAGGCCGGTGTCGACCAGGAGCGAAAGTGGACGGGCGATTTTCGGATGCGCTGAAAAGAATTGCGCGGCTTCTTCGATCGTCATTTCCATTACGTCGCCGATGGATTTTTCGTTATAGAGAACCTCCAGCGTCTGGGGATTGTAGCGGCGGCCCTGGCAATCTTCACAAGGCACATAACTGCTGGGCAGAAAGTTCATCTCGAGCTTGATCACGCCCTGGCCCTTGCACGTCTCGCAGCGGCCGCCTTCGGCATTAAACGAGAATCGGCTCGCCGAATAGCCGCGCATCCGTGACACGGGCAGTTGTGCGTAAAGATTTCGGATCTCGTCGAACACTTTCACGTAGGTTCCCGGCGTCGAGCGCGAGGTCTTTCCGATCGGCGACTGATCGACTTCGTACACGGCTTCGATCTCATGCGCGCCGCTGACGAGTTTGAAAAGATCGCCATCGCCCGCGCGCTTTCTTTCGTTTAGCTGGTCGCGCACGGCGGGCCAAATTACGTCGTGCATCAACGTGGATTTGCCGCTGCCGGAGATTCCGGTGATCACCGAAAGCCTACCGACCGGCAAACGCACATCGATGTTCTTCAAATTGTTCGCGCGCGCGCCACAAATCTCGATCCAGTTTTCGACATCGCGTAGCGAGCGGCGTGATCCCCGGATCGGATGACACAGCGGCGATTTCAAGCAACGCGCGGTTTCGGAATTTGGATTTTTCTGGATATCGCTCAGCGTTCCGCTCGCCACCACCTCGCCTCCGTGAATTCCCGCGCGCGGCCCGAGATCGACGATGTGATCGGCGCGCCGCATCGTTTCTTCGTCGTGCTCGACCACGATCAATGAGTTACCCTTGTTCCGCAGCGTCGTGAGCGTTTCGAGCAAGCGCTGATTATCGCGCGGATGCAAACCAATCGTTGGCTCGTCCAGTACGTAAAGCACGCCGCGCAAATTTGAGCCGAGTTGCGCGGCCAAACGGATTCGCTGCGATTCACCGCCGCTCAACGTTTTCGCGGAGCGCCCAAGCGCTAGATAACCGAGTCCGACGGTTTCCATGAAACGCAGTCGCTGTTGAATCTCGGGAATGAGACCGGCGGCTACCGTCTGATCTCTCCCTTTGAATCTTAGTTTCGCGATCGCGCGCGCTGCTTCACCCGCCGAGAGATCCGTGAATTGATCAATCCCATAGCCTTGCACGCGCACACCACGCGCCACCGCGTTCAAACGGGAGCCGTGACAACTTGGACATTCGCTTGCTTCGCCTTCGTCGATCCATTCCGATTCGCGTTCGGCCGCCAACTCGCTTTCCAGAACAGATTGGTCATCGCGGTTCGCTCCCGTTTGCAAATCTTGGTCCCAAATTTCGCCGAACCCGCCGCATTCTTCACACATCCCATGAGGCGAATTAAACGAGAACAAACGCGGATCGAGTTCCTCAAATGCGCGGCCGCAATTCGGGCAGCTCATCTCGGTGCTCACGACGGTAAGGCGATTTTTTGAATCAAGCAGACGCGCTGTGCCTCGGCCAATCTCAAGCGCGCGTCGGGCAATCTCGCGAGCACCAGCGATTCGCCGCCGATCGATCACGCCCACCACCACGTCAATGCTGTGTTCCTTGAAACGCTCCAGTTTCCGAAACTGCGCGACCGGAACGAGCTTTCCATCCACATAAAGAGTGTCGAATCCCTGGCGTTCCGCCCAACGTGCCACGTCGGTGTGAAAACCTTTGCGAGCTTTCACCAGCGGCGCGAGCACCTTCAGCGGACCGCGTTTCGCAGCCGTCTCGAGCTGTTTCACAATGGAAGCCGCACTCTGTTTTTCCACAGGCAAATCGCAGTCAGGGCAAAACTGCGTTCCGGTTTTTGCGAACAAGAGGCGAAGGAAATGGTAAACCTCCGTAACCGTCGCGACCGTCGATTTGCCTCCGCCACGAGTCACACGTTGCTCGATGGCGACGGTCGGGGGCAATCCGCTGACCAGATCGACATCTGGTTTTTCGAGTTGCTCCACGAATTGCCGCGCATACGGCGACATGCTGTCGAGAAACCGGCG
>Ga0137403_10008745_pt1 | contig 11327 bp, 15 predicted proteins | sample CZOMad2_1_16fung_FD_122057 | JGI IMG/M metagenome (GOLD analysis project Ga0137403, IMG submission 122057) | Vadose zone soil fungal communities from Angelo Coast Range Reserve, California, USA - CZOMad2_1_16fungal (Hybrid Assembly) | ecosystem: Environmental > Terrestrial > Soil > Vadose zone...
CAGCGCACAGCCGCCCAAAGTGAGGCCCATCAGCAGGATTTTGCGGGCGCCGATATGATCGGCAAGGTATCCGATCGGCGCCTGCGTCAGGCCGGAGGTGACGGCGAAGACGGTGAGCGCAAAGCCCAGCTCGATATAGCCGACGCCGAGCTGGGCTTTGAGAAAGGGAAACAGCATCGGCAGCACGAACATGTGGAAATGACTGACCCAATGGGCCGTCGAAATCGCGGCGAGTGTGCGCAGCGAGGTGTCCGTTTTTGTTTGATTCGGTACCGCCAGAACGTCGACCATGTCAGCTTCAGGTCCGTCTCTATTTCTTCGCTGTTTTGCGGCCCGGGGAGGCGCCCCTGAAATTACCGGCTGCCGGTTATTTGTCCATGAATACGGCTGCATGGCTGCCTTCGCGAAGGGCACCGACATGAGGTGAGGGCTGCGTCATTAAATATAGAGACAAGGGCCTTGGACGCGGAAAAGATGGGGCATGGCATCGACGCAAGTTCCAAACCCGCTCCGGGTGCTTGTTTCCGAAGGAAACAGCACGTCCGCGCGGGAGGCGATCACGATATTGGGATTGGCGGGTCACCGCGTCGAGGTCTGCGATCCCAGCCGCTATTGCCTCGCCCGATTCTCGCGATTTGTCCGAAAATTTCATCATTGCCCGCCGATGCGGGACGAGCCCGCGGGCTTTCTGCGGTTTGTCGAGGAGCTCTTGGCCAGGCGGCATTTTGACGTGCTGCTGCCGATCCACGAACAGGGATTTTTGTTTGCCCGCGTGCGGCAGCGGTTGGAGAGGCAGGTGGCGCTGGCGCTACCGGCTTTCGAGAGTTACCGCACTGTACATGGCAAGGCCGGGTTCAGCCGACTGCTCGATGCGTTGGGCGTGCCGCAGCCGGCAACGTGCATCGTTAAATCGACTGACGAACTGCGTGACGCGGCAGAATTTCCTTGCGTCGTCAAAACCTCCGTGGGGACCGCGAGCCGCGGCGTCTGGTTTGTGTGCAACGAAATCGACCTCGAGGTCGCCTTGCGCGAGCTAAGCGCGCAAGGCGCGATCGCAAACGGCGCGTTTGCCGACGAAATGCTGGTGCAGGAGCTCGTCTCGGGCGCGACCGAGAAGGCGCAAGCCGTCTTTTGCCGCGGGACGTTGATCGGCTTTCACGCCTATCGGCAAATCGCCGCCGGCGCTGGTGGCGGCGAGGCGCTCAAGCAAAGCATAAGCCGGCCGGAGATGCGTGCTTACGTGGAGCTGATCGGAGAGAGGCTCGCCTGGCACGGTGCATTGTCGGTCGACTATGTCTTGTGCGATGACGCTACCCCGCGCTTGATCGACTGCAATCCGCGGTTGGTCGAACCGATGAACGCGTATCTCGCAGGCGTCGACCTTGTTGCGCTGCTGCTTCTGATATCCCGGGGTGAAACGCCGGCGGTGGCGGACGAAAGCCGCAAGGGCGTGCGGACACATCTTGCGATGCAGGTCCTGCTTGGATGTGCGTTACGGGGCGGCACCCGGCGCGATATTGTCGGCGAATGCTGGCGTCTTCTAACCGGCAGCGACCCCTACGCCGAAAGCACCGAGGAGCTGACGCCGGTGCGGCTGGATTGGATCAGCGCGCTGCCGCTTGCGATGATCGCGATGTTGCTGCTGCTCGCGCCGAAACGGGCGAATGTTCTGGCGCGAAGCGGTTGGGGTTCGCACCTGCTCGATCACGGAAGCATTCGGCTGATCGAAAGCGAAAACTTCGGCAAGAACGATTATAGTGGTTGATCGTCATCGTCGCCGCGATCGCGCTTCGGTGTAACAAAATCGCCGTCCTCGTAGTCGTCGTCTTCCACGGCGGCAGGTGGAGACTTTTTCGATTTTTCTTTTTCGCCTTTGCTCGGAAGTTCGCTCTTCTTTCCGCACCCGCCCATGTTTGTTCCCTTTTGACCAATGAATCGACATCCGCACAGCGATATCGTTGCGCATTAACCTTAATCTCAACGCGTTTGACGGGCATATTACCCCGGTCGGACAATCATTCCTGCCTTTTTTCCGGCGATCAGCGTAAAGGGAGGCGCAACCAGAGCATGATCCGGAAAGGTGGGAACCAGTTTTCCGAAGAGATCATGCTTCAAACGAAGAGGTAAGATCATGATCCGATACAATCTCATCGGATCATGACCTAGGAGCCAACCATGAAACAGCCGAAGATCGAGACGGAAGAGCCGTTGCCGCGCAAAATCGATCGCGCCGATAAAGCGCCGACCGGTGGCTACTCGCTGGTGGTGGACGGTCACTTCAAGTCGCACCACGATACGGTCGAAGCCGCCGAAGAGGCGGGTATGGCCCTGAAGAATCAATTCCAGATGCTTCAGGTGCAGGTCTACGACGCCGCGACCAAGACGCGGTCGATGATCGAATGGCCCGCCCCAGCGTAAGGCCGGTTTAGGTTCGGCGCCCGCCGCTTTGTTGACCTGCCAGCCAATCAGACAGTGCTGGAGCTTTTTCCTCCGATTTCTTCGGTGGTTTGCCGCGCGCCTTCTTTGCCACAGCCGGGCTTGGCGGCTCGGCGGCCTCTCGCGCGAGCCGCAATGCCCTGAGCCTGGCCATATTGTCGAGGACAGCTTTCGCAGCGACATCGCGATCGGTCTGGCCGGTCTTGGTTTGGTTCATTTTGCCGAAAGCGGCCCCGGCGCGGTTGCGATCTTCTTTTGTCATTTAAGTGCCTTCTTTTTCCCGGGCCTGTTTTTTGCCCTGACCTCTGCCGGCTTGTCGCGGTCGGCGGCTTCTTTTGCCAATCGGACCTCACGCAGCTTCGCGGTTCGCTCGCGGATCGCGACATCGGCGGCTGCGATTTCCGCCATCGCCTTGATGCCATCGGCCTCTTGGGCGAGCTTTCGATTGAGCCTGATCTCCTTCATTTCCGCGGGGCTTTTCGGCTCGTCACTCATTGGCTGCCTCTAAATCTTGGCATGCATCGTCATGCCGGCGCCCATCCTACCACGCATGGGGCGCCAAAAGGGCATCTTTGGACGATCGCCGGCCAGGAAAAGCTTCAGCCGACGAGCACCGGTCCGCCCGCTTTTTTCCACGCGTCGATGCCGCCTGCGATGTGGGCGGTGTTCGTAAGGCCGGCAGCCTTGGCCGCAACCACCGCCATGGCGGAACGCTCGCCAAACGCACAGAAAAACACGATCCGCCGTCCGCTCGCGGCGGCCATCTCGCGCAACATGCCGCCCGCTTGCAGGTTTTCGGCAATGCCGGGATAGGGCGCGTGCAACGCTCCGGGCAGCATGCCGTGCCTCGTGCGTTCGCTGTTTTCGCGAAGATCGACCAGAAGAATGTCGGGCCGCCCCAGGCTCTCGATGGCATCGCGCGCGGTCAGCGCCAGGCCCCGTTTGATAAGATCGTCCTGATGCAAGCCGACATGCAAGTTCGCCGGCACGGCGACGTCCATCATCTTCGGATCGGGCAGTTTCAAATTATTCATCAGCTCGACATATTCGTCGGCCGAGCGCACCTGCAGCCGCGGATTGAATCGCTTCTCCTCGCCGATGGTCGAGACGGTGTCGCCTTTGTAGTCGTGGGCGGGAAACACCAGGGTTTCGTCGGGCAGCTTCAAGAGCCGTCCGAAGATCGATTCATATTGCGTCCGCGCGTTGCCATTCTGGAAATCGGTGCGACCGGTGCCGCGGATCAACAACGTGTCGCCCGTGAATACGCGATCGCCCATCAGGTAACTGTAGGAATCATCGGTGTGGCCGGGCGTGTACATGACCTCGAGGTTAAGCCCCTCGATCGTCACTCTGTCGCCCTCGGCGACCCGCATCGCGACCACGTCGGCCTTGCTCTGCTCACCCATGATGGTGACGCACTGCGTGCGGTCGCGCAATTCGCCGAGCCCGGTGACGTGGTCGGCATGCAGATGCGTATCGACCGCCTTGACCAGCCTGAGATCGAGTTCGCGCAACAATTGGCAGTAGCGATCGACTTTCTCTAGCACGGGATCGAGGATCAGCGCCTCGCCGCCGGTGCGGCTCGCCAGCAGATAGCTGTAAGTTCCCGAAGCGCTATCGAAGAGCTGGCGAAAGATCATGGCGGGTACCGCCGTGAGTTAGAGCGTTTTCCAGCGAAGTGGATGCCGGTTCGCGCCAAGAAAACGCGTCAAAATAAAGAAATAGAGCCTCCGTTCCGATTCGATCGGAACGGAAAAGGCTCTACGGCCGGACGTAGCTCCAGCCTTGCTCCTGCAAGTCCATCAAATGGACGACGCCCGAGGGGACCATCGCCGCGTCTGGTAAAATGAAGACCGCGCGGCCTTCCGTTTTCTCCACGCCCATCTTGGTGTTGTTGCAGACCGAAAACACGAGCTTGCCGGGAGAGACGGTTTCTCTGAGATGCTTGATGCGCTCCTTCACGGGCGAGGAGTCGGCGCGCAACATCTCGAGAGCGGGACCGTAGATGACGACATCGATCTCCACATCCTCGTTCTTGGTGCGATAATAGTCGATGATGTTGGTGGCGTTGTTCAGCGCAAGGTTCATGACTTGCGGATCGTTTTGATCGACCTGGATTGCAATGCGATGCGTTTTTGCGTCGCTTGCGAAGCTGACTGGGGCGACCGCAATCGCCGCGAGGGTAACGATCGCAACACGACAAGGTAAGCCGCGCATGATCAGAACTCCTTAAAGCTAACCCAATATATACCCGTTTTCGGTCGGCAAACAGGGTTCTGCCTTAAGGAAATGGCTTATCGATGTCCGCGATGCCGGGGTTGCCGTCGACGCCGCGCAAGGTGACGCCAGCATCACGCCACTGCGGCGTTTTCGCGGAAGCGAGATGTTTGCCAAGGATTTCCCAGATCGGCGCTCCCTTTTGCTCGTTGACGGAGGCCCATCCCGCTACCTTGTAAGTCTTGCCGGCCTCGAGGGGGCGTCCGCCATCGAGCCTCACACCAGAAATCCGGCGCCCGGCGGGTTCCATAGGCATACAAGTATAGATTATGCCACCGGCGCGAACCATGTCGCCGCCTTGTTGGTAATAAGGGTCGGGATTGAAAAGATTGTCGCAGACGTCTTCGAGGAAATCCTTGATCTGTTTGCCCGTCATGCGTCGGACGTAAGTCTCCGGATAGCTGATGGCGGTCTCGGCCAGTAAGTCTTCCATCGTCAGAGGCTGGCCCGGCAGCGCGCTTACGCCCCAGCGGAAGCCCGGAGAAAGCGCGATTTCGGCATCGAGCTCGCCGCGCAACGCGTCGCAGATCAACTGATCCGCGGTGCCGGTAAAATTACCGCGACGAAAAAGCAGGCGATCGGCTGTAGCGATCTTGCCGGCGTAAGCTGCGGCATAAGGTTCGCGCTTCTTTTCGATCAGCGCTTGCATTTCCGCATCCGGCTTCAGCAATTCCGAGTAGACCGGAAGCAGCCGGTACCTCGCGTCCCGGAGGCGGCCTTTTGCGAGATCGAGATCGAGCACACCCAAGAATTTTCCGTTCGAGCCGGCGTTGGTCACGAGCGTGGTGCCGCTCGCGTTGGTTACAGGGATGCCTTGCGGAACCGCGTCGTGGGTGTGGCCGCCGAGGATGACGTCGATGCCGGCGACGCGGCCTGCGAGCTTGAGGTCGACGTCCATGCCGTTATGCGACAGCAGCAGAATGGCGTCGACCTTCTCGGTGTTGCGCAAGCCGTCGACCAGCCTCTGCAACTCGGCTTCGCGGATTCCGAACGTCCAGTCCGGCGTAAAGCGTTTGGGGTGGGCGATCGGCACATAGGGAAATGCCTGCCCGATCACGGCCACGCGATAATCGCCGAATTCCTTGATCATCGCCGGCTTGAACACGCGCCTCGATGCGGGATCGTCGGCCTTGGCACCGTTGAACGCGGCCTCCTCGGTGAGATAGACGTTCTGCGCCAGGAACTCGCCCTTGAAGCGCGCAATATTGCGACGCAACGCTTCTTCGCCATAGGTGAATTCCCAATGGCCGGTCATGGCCTCGATGCCGAGCAAATTCGCCGCTTCGACCATGTCGGCGCCTTGCATGGCGTTGGTAAGTCCCGTGCCTTGCCATGTATCGCCGCCATCAAGCAGCAGCGAGCGTTCGGGCCTTGCCTCATGGCGCAGGCGGTCGATCAGCGTCTTTAGATGCGCGAAGCCACCGAGTCTGCCGAAGCGACGCGCCGATTTCTCGTAATCGAGCGAGGTGAAGGCGTAGGCTTCGGCACTGTCGGGCCTTATTCCAAAGCGATCGAGAAAGGCGCGGCCGACCAGATGCGGCGGTTTTCCCGCCATCGCGCCGACGCCGAGATTGACGCTCGGCTCGCGGGAATAGGCCGGCAGCAATTGCGCATGTGTGTCGGTGATATGGAGAATGCGCGCATTGCCGAAGCGCTCGAGGTCGTACACGCTGGCGCTATCGGCGGCGCGCGCAATATGCGACGGGCCGCCAGAGAGCGCCGCCGCGCCCGCTAGTTTGAGAAAATCCCGGCGGCGGATTTTCATGCGATGTCCTCCCGCGCCTGTCCCGATCATGCTCTAGCGTATCTCAAGAGCTTTCCAGGCTTCTTTTTCCTGGATGGCTTGGAAGATCGACGCCTTGGCCAGCGCTTCTGCTTCTTTCGACGACGTCACCGCCTGATCGAAATCGCCTTTCTCGGCGGCTTTTCTTGCTTCCGCCAGAGCCGTTGCCGTCACCGTCCATTGATTGCGCAAGATGCCAGCTTCCGTGTTGGCCGCCTCGGCGGCGGCGTAGGCGGCCTTGAAATCGGCCTCGGAACTCGCGGCCCAAGCGGACACCGCGGCTCCGACCAAAACCGCCAAAGCCAGCGGGAGTGTGGATTTCAAGTGGCCGACCTGGATCATGCTCATGGCCGCGCGCCCGGACCGGAAATCGGCAAGCCGTTGCTGACATAGGACAGGAAATATTCGAGATCGCGATATTCCTCGGCCTGTGGTTCGAGCGGCACGCCGCGAACCTGGCTGTTGCAGGTGATGAAGCGCCGGCTGACGGTGCCCATGCCGCCCCATTCGGAACGATAGATCGGCATCGCGTTCAAAATCCCGAGTGCAGGTGCGAGCACTTCGGCGCGAAGCCGCTCGCCGGGGGTTTGCACGTGGCAGCTTGCGCAGGAGAAATTGAGTTGTCCCCGCCGCGTGTAGAAATATCGCTTGCCGTTCTCGTAAGCTTCACGCGCGCGCGGATCGTCGGGGATTTTGATGTCGAACGGCTTGCCGCGGGAGGTGAACGCCATATAGGCGGTGAGTGCGGCCATCTCCTCTTTGTCATACGCCAGCGGCGGCTCGCCATTGGCCTCGCGGCACTTGTTCAGGGCAAGTTCAAGCGTAACGACCTTGCCTTCCTTCGCATCGAAATACGGAAAATCCTGGCGAATGCCGACGCCGCCATTGGGAAAGCAATCCGCATAGTGCTTGCCGTTTCGAAACGGCTGCGCGAACATTTCCTTGCCCGTCTCGAGCGAAAATTCATAAGGCGGGAATTGCTCGATCGCTTGCCATTGTCGGCGCATGGCCTCATCGATCGCGTAGGCTCCGTTGACGAAGTCTTCGAGTTTCACTTGAGGAAATTTCTCGGTGAAATATTTCCGGAACGCCGTCGCGTCGGCGACCGGATCGGACGTCTCGGCGACCGCAGGCGGCGCGACCGCGAATGTCAGCGCGGTCAGTGCAAGAACGGTGTGAAAAAAGCGCGCCAAAACAAATCCCTATTGAATCTTCGCGGTGGTCGTATCGCTCTCGCCCTTGTTGTCGACCCACATCACTTTCAGCTCGTCGCCTTTCTTGGCCCCCTTGAAGCTGAATTTGACATAAGGATCCTTGGAAATCGCCGTGCCCCAGTCGGCGACGAATATCTTTTTGCCCTCATGTTCAAAAGTTAGTTCCTTTATGAAGTGCGGCGGAATGATCTCGCCCTTGCCGTCCTTGACGAAGCCGGAATCCATCGGATGCTGGATCAGCACCTGGACCTCGGTGAGGTCGCCGCTTGAAATCGCGCGCACGCGAATGCTCGATGCCATCGAATACCTTCAATCCTTGCGCGTCAGCCGCCGCAGCCGCCGACCGTCACTTTGACTTCCTTGGTGGCGCTAAAGAGCTTGCCGCCGGCTTCTACGATCGCGGTCACGTTGCTGGTCTTCGCCATTTTGAGGCGGTTGGCGACGCTCGGCATGGTGCCGGCGGGAATCTTGTAGAACGCCGCGAGCGTGTTCGGATTGTCGCTTACCAGAAGCGCGATCGAGGTGACGTCCGCGAGGTCTGCGCCGACCGAGATCGGAACCACCGCGCCATTTTCCGCAATTTCGGGTGCGTCAAGCTTGACCTTGTCCGACGGTTCGGCGGCTTTGCCATAGAGCATCCTGATCGCGTCGGCTTGGTTTTTCGTCGTGAACGCGCCTTCCGGATATTTGTCGTTGGCGGCGGCGCGCGCGGGCGCGAAGCCGAGCGGAATATTGCAGAAGCCCGTGAGCGCGGCGGTGATACCGCCTTTCAGGATCAAGCGCCGGAAGCCGTTATAAACGATGGTCAATCGGTGTCCCCTTTAAGTGGTCCGCCCTCATAATGTCTGCAGGAAATCCACGATCGCGCTGATCTCCCGCTCGGTCAAAATGCGGTTTCGACCGAACGGTGGCATCACGCTTTGCGGATTGCGCCTGGTTTCATCGGTGAGGATGGCGACGAGGTCGTTGCGGTCAGGATATTTGCTTTTGATGTCCCTGAGCGCCGGCCCGATGGTGCCGGGAAGCTCGCCGCCTTGGATGTCGTGGCAGCTCAGGCAATTGCCCTTGCCGCGATCGAAAGCAAGCCTTTGTCCTTCGGAAGCGAGAGATTGCGCGCCGGCTGGGCCAGCGGTGGCGCCGATCAGCCAAGCCGCCGCGAGCGGGAAAGTAAAACGGGACTTCAAGCGATTGTTGGACAACGGCGCTTCCGATTGCATTGATGGAAGTAGAATATAGGCGGACAAACGCGTAAAGGCCATCGGCCGAGCGTGGCGCCAGTAGAGTTCGCGCCAAACCAGATTTGATGCGGGGCAGGGCGAGGAGGGCATCGTGGCTGAATATGTCGTGGAGTTCGGCAAGGATGGCCGGCCGGTTCCGCTCGACGGCCGCCTCGACGCGCCGGCGTTTCATCGCAATCATCAGGCGATCTGGGCGGTGTTGCGGCAATTTCTTGCCGGCGAATCCGGCGACGTGGTCGAAGCCGGCAGCGGCACCGGCCAGCACGCGGTCGAATTTGCGCGTGGTGCTCCCGAGATCATTTGGTGGCCGAGCGACCTCAACGAGCAACATCTTAAAAGCATCGAGGCTTGGCGGGTGTATGCAGGCCTGCCGAATCTCCGCCCGCCATTGCGGATCGACCTTTCCGATTCGCGCTGGTGTCCGGAGATGCAAAATGGAAACGGGCCCGGAGAATTGCTGGCGGTGTTCTGCGCCAATGTGATTCACATCGCGCCGTGGCGTGTGGCTGAAGGTTTATTTGCCGGTGCCGGGCGGTATTTACGGGTGGGTGGGCGGCTCTTTCTCTATGGACCGTTCAAGCGCTGCGGCGAACACACCGCCAGCAGCAATGCCGCTTTCGACAAAAGTCTCCGTGACAACAACCCCGAATGGGGCGTGCGCGATATCGACGATTTGGAGAAGCTCGCGAAAAATGCCGGCCTGGTGCTTGCCGAGCGTGTGGCCATGCCGGCGAACAATTTCATTCTGGTATTTGAGCGCTCAGACCGCGGCCTGAACAAGGATGCATAGCGCGGACCCGTTTGCATCGGTTGATTGAGCGGATGCCTGCCTTCATAGTGCCGAGAATCAATGGGGCGGCTCGGGTCTTTCTTTTCTGGTCGTTTTCTCGGCCGTCTTTTTGGCCGGGCTTGTTGATCTGGCTTGGGCGGAACGACCGATGATCGATGGGGCTGTGGCTGACGAGATTTCCGACGATGCCCGCGCGCGCGCCAACGTGGTGCGCCTCGCGGCGGCGCAAGCGCTGACGGGGGCGAATTCGGCGGTGATTTTTGCCACCGGCTCGATTGTCGGGGCAACGCTGGCGCCCGACATCTCGCTCGCGACGGTGCCGCTCTCGATGTATGTGGTGGGACTTGCCGCCGGGACGCTGCCGACCGGCGCCATCTCGCGTGCCTATGGCCGCCGCATCGCTTTCATTGTTGGCGCCGGATGCGGGGTATTGACCGGCCTGCTCGGCGCCTTCGCCATCCTGCGCGGCTCGTTTTTCTTGTTTTGCGGCGCGACCTTCCTCGGCGGGCTTTATGGCGCGGTGGCGCAATCCTATCGTTTCGCCGCCGCCGACGGCGCGAGCGCGGCCTATCGCCCCAAAGCCGTGTCGTGGGTGATGGCCGGCGGCGTGTTCGCCGGCGTGCTCGGCCCGCAGCTCGTGCAGTGGACGATGGATATCTGGCCGCCGTTTTTATTCGCCTTCAGCTTCGTGGTGCAGGCGCTGGTCGCGCTAATTGCGATGGCCATTGTCGCGGGCGTCGAGGCGCCCAAGCCCGCGCCGTCGGATTTTCACGGCGGCCGGCCGCTGTTCGAAATCGTGCGGCAACCGCGTTTTGTCGCCGCGGCGATCTGCGGCGTCATTGCCTATCCCATGATGAATCTGGTGATGACCTCGGCGCCGCTCGCGATGAAGATGTGCGGCTTGAGCGTGAGCGATTCGAATTTCAGCATTCAATGGCACATCGTTGCGATGTACGGGCCGAGTTTTTTCACCGGCTCCCTGATCGCGCGCTTCGGCGCGGCAAGGATCGTCGCCCTCGGCCTGCTGCTCGAGGCGATTGCGGCGGCGGTCGGACTCTCGGGCATCACGGCGACGCATTTCTGGGCGACGCTCGTGATCCTCGGCGTGGGGTGGAATTTCGGCTTTGTCGGCGCCTCCGCCTTGGTGCTGGAGACGCATCGGGTGCAGGAACGCAACAAGGTGCAAGCCTTCAACGATTTTCTGGTGTTCGGCACGATGGCGGTGGGCTCGTTTTCATCCGGCCAGTTGCTGGCGAATTACGGCTGGTCCGCCGTCAATCTCGTGGTGTTTCCGCCGGTGCTTTTGGGCCTTGCGGTGCTGATGGTGGCGTCGTTGGCGAAGCGTCGCGCGAGATTGCGAGGCGTTCCGGAATTTTCAAATCCGGCGATCTGATCAGCTTAATCTACGTAGCACGCTGGCGCATCAGATCGTCGAGATCGAGCCGGTGGGTAAACATCGCCAGCGCCCCGTCCGCGTTGCGCGGCCATTGCTCCTTCGGCCGGTCCCAATATAGCTCGACGCCGTTCTGGTCGGGATCGCGCAGGTAAAGCGCCTCGCTGACGCCGTGATCGCTGGCGCCGTCGAGCGG
>Ga0137403_10008746_pt1 | contig 11327 bp, 16 predicted proteins | sample CZOMad2_1_16fung_FD_122057 | JGI IMG/M metagenome (GOLD analysis project Ga0137403, IMG submission 122057) | Vadose zone soil fungal communities from Angelo Coast Range Reserve, California, USA - CZOMad2_1_16fungal (Hybrid Assembly) | ecosystem: Environmental > Terrestrial > Soil > Vadose zone...
CGCGGGGCCGCGGCCGAACCGCCTCGGCGGCGCGACGTAGTAGGATGCGGACGGAGGTTCCATGACCGACCAGGAGTTCAAGAGCGCTGTCGCGCTAAAAGTTGCCACGATGGGTGCGACTCCGGTCGACGGCGCCGAGGTCGTCCAGCTGGAAGCAGACGGCCGGATTACGATCAAGTACAGCGTGCGCGGTAAGACTCACGAGATGCTCAACACGATCGTCGCCCCGGCCCTGCGCCAGACGATATTCAAGATGATGCTCGGCCAGATCGATCGCGTCGCCAATGGTGTCCCATTGCGAGATGGCGCGGTCGAAATGGACCCTGAGACCGGCCAACCGGTACCGGACGCTTAGCATGATCACGGCGGCGGGCCTGCCGGTGATCGACGGCGAGTTGGTGCTCCCGCGCGTGGGCGCGTGGCACGCGGACCTCGTGGCGCAGGGCTCGACGGCGCTGGTGGTCGGGAGCGCGTGCGAGATCGCGATCGACAACGTGGGCTCCTTCCAGGCGAGCGTCGTGCGCTCGGGCGCGTGGCTCGACACCGTGTGGGCGCGGGTGTCGGCCGGCGCCGGCGGGGCGACGAAGACGGCGCGCGCGCTGCACTACCGCAACACCACGAGGCGCGGCGTCGTCCAGGACCTCCTGCGCGCGGGGGGCGAGGCGCTGGCGTCGACGAGCGACGCGGCGATACTGGGCGCGAACCTCGTGAGCTACACCCAGCTCGCGCAGCCGGTCGGGCAGTCGCTGAGTGCGCTGCTCGACGTGCGGGGGAGCAACCGCGCGTGGCGGCAACTCCCAGACGGGACGGTGTGGGTCGGCGTCGAGGCGTGGCCAGACTCGGGGCTGACCGATCTCGTCGACTTCCAAATCATCGACGAGCGGCCACAGGAAGGCTTCGCGAACGTCGGGTTCGAGGACGTCGGGCGGCTGCTACCGGGGACGCTGCTCGACGGGCGCAAGGTCTCGACGGTCGTCTATGCCTTCGACGGCGGCAAGGTGCGCGCGCGTGTGCTCTTCGAGGACTGACGCAGGCGCAGCGGCGCGCAGCCTAGGCATGCCACGATCGGGAGGCGGATCATGCCGCGAAGATGGTCACGCGCGCGCCGAAGACAAGACGAGGAACGCGCGGCGCTTCATGGCTCTGCCCGTGTCGCGGTGCCGAACCAGCAAAGCATCAGCGCGATAGTCAGCATCGATAGCCCGAGCACTCGGATCCAGCCGTGCTGAACGCCTGCCGAGAATCCGAGGACGCCCCACGCTACTCCGGTGACAAATGCACGGTTCGCGTTCATGGGCTCGGTGCCGAGCATACGCCGCCCGCGCACGTTCCGCCCACGCCTGCCGTGGTGCAGTCGACGACGGTGGAGCAGGGTTGGCGAAAGGTGCTGTTGATGCACGCGAACCGGAAGTCGTCGCAGCCTTCGATGACGGTGCCCGTCACGCACGAGGAGCCGTAGCACTGCTGGATGGTCGGGTGGGCGGCGGCATGGCAGCTCGCCGGGGCGCCAGAGCCCCAGCAGAAGCCGCTCGCGCACGAGGCCGCCTCAACGCACTGTGCCCCGACGTCGAACTTCGCGGGCGGCGGAGGGGGCGGGGGGGCTGGCGGCGGCACGTACATGATCGGCGGCGGGTAGCCGGCGCCGCCTCCCGCGCCAGCCGCCGCCGTTGCGCCCGCGCTGCCGCCAGCGGCGCCCGCCGCCCCGGCGTGGCCCGCGGTGGCCTGCGGCGCGCCCGCGTCTCCTGCGGCAGCGGAGGCGGTCGGTTCGCCCGCCGGGTGGGCGCCGGCAGCGATGACGGCTGCCGCCGCGCCGCCGGTCTCGGGCGGTTGGGGTTCGGGACCCGAGGAAGCGGGGTCCTCGCTGGAGCAAGCGCCCAGCGTCAATGCCAAGGAGATCGCAAGGATCATGAAGCGTCGCATGGTAAGCAGGATCGCATCCCCGGCGGGGTCCAGTCAAGCGGCTCTAGAACTTGGCCAGATGGGGCGCCGTGGCATCCTGCCGGGATGGGCTGGGACCGCATCAAAGACGCATTTTTTCGCGCCGCGCGCGGGGCCTCGCCGCGGGCCGAATACTACCGCCCGTTCTACGGTCGCGTCGTCGCGCAGAGCGGCAACACCGTCGACGTAGTGCCCGATGACCCGATGATGCCGCCCGGCGGGCTGCCGGGCATCCCCCTGCGCCACGGCGTGCCGGGGCTCGCCGTCACGGTTCTGCCCGGGACCTCGGTCATCATCGCCTACGAGAACGGCGACCCGTCGCGTGCGTACGCGTCCCTCTGGGCGGGCAGCGAGGTGGGCGTGCGACTGCTCTTCGCCGCCGACATGATTACGCTCGGCGGTGCCGTTGGCGCCGAGCCGCCGCCTAAGGGCACGAGCTTGAACGCGGCGCTCGAAACGTTCCTCGCGGCGTTCGCGGGATGCGCGACCGCATCGAACCCCGGACAGGTGCAGGCGGCGGTGAACGCGATCGGCGCGGCGGCCGCGATCCTCGCCACCGCGCTGCCCACCACGCTCTCCACTGCCGTGCTCGTGAAGTAGTTGGCCGCCCGCCCCGTTCCGATAGGCTGAGATCGTGCCGACAGTCACCGCACAAAAGACCTGGCAATGCGCGACGCTGGTGAGCGCGTTACTGGGTAACGACGCGCTCAATCAGAAGGACCTGCAAATACAGATCAAGAACAAGCGAAAGCAGTTCGGGCATGTCATAGCGGGAAGCGGCAATATCACAACGGGCGGCATGGACGGCGTCGATCGCTGGAGCACGACCACCGATCTCGGTGGCTCGGGATTCGTCTTCGCGAATGACCCATGGATGGTAATCACCCAGCCCGGATCTGGGGCGCAGGACAGGATCTCGTTTCACGATGGAGGCGAGCGCGATTGGACATTCGCGCATTCCCCGGGCGGACTATTCACCGGTGGCAGCGCGTCGACACTGCCAACGGCAGCAGATCAGATTGTCCTTTACTCAAACAGCTTTCATGGCAGGGACGACGGTGGCCATGCGACGCCACTTATTTGCCATCTATTAATCTCGGCAGACGTTACGTGTTGTCGGCAAATATTCTTTTTCAATAATCACAACTACGGCAACATTTTCTATGACGCCGTGGACGATCCATCCATGGGCTGGGCGTCGCCTAATTACGCCGTAGTCGATAAGAATGGGCACGACAAAAGCGCTAACCAGAACTGTGGAATGATGCGCCAGTTTGTTTACAGCCCTACCAGTGGAAGCGGATATTTCAAGGGGATCGGTCCGCACGGTGCGCTAAATATGTATGGCACCGCAGAATCATGCTTCGACGGGGTCACCGCGTTTCATACGGCACCATGGCAGTTCGTAAAAAATAAGATCACCGGCACATACCGGAATCCGTCTCGATCGGGACTGTACGAGCCACGCTCGAACGCAGACGGAGGTTGGCATGGGCAGCTTGTCGATTGGTGGTGGGTCGGCGACTCAAGCACCGAGGGCGCCTTCACGTTCGGTGTCTGTTCGACGACGCCCCTTGATGCTTCGCGACAGTTTATCATCGTCGGTGACATGATGTTTCCTTGGAACGGGACCGTTCCGCAGACGGCCTAGCATGGCGGACGTCGGTGATTTCGAGGATGTTCCTTGCGACTGCCCGCCCGCGCCCGGGCCAGCGGCGCCGCCCGTGCTCATCGACCCGCAGTCGAGCGGCAACCTCTCCGGTCCCGGTCGCTTCGGCATCGACGTGGACGCGATCCTCGACGTGCCGCTGCGCTGGAACCTGGCGAGCGGGACGCGCAACCTCGGCAACAACCTCGCGCGCCGGCTCGGCACCGTCCTCGGCTCGATGCCTGACGACCCCAACTACGGGTTCGACCTGCGCGACATGCTCAACGGCGGCTTCACGCCGTCGCAGCTCGGCCAGCTGCGCGCGGGCGTCGTCGCGGAGTGCCTCAAGGACCCGCGCGTGCAGGACTGCGACGCGGCGTTTTCGTGGAACAGCCCGCTCGCGGCGTTCACCGCGACGCTCACGATCGCAACGGCCGACGGCACGTTCACGTTCGTGCTCGGCGTCGACGCTGTCACCGTCGCGCTCCTCAACTCCCAGGTGAACCAGTGAGCGCGCCGACCTTCACGCTCGCGCAGCTCCTCGCGACGCAGGGCCTCGACGAGATCCGAGCGCGCTACCTCGCGGCCCTCCAGGGCGCGGGCTTCCCCGCGCTCACCGAGTGGGTGCCGAAGGCCGGCGTCGAGATGTCGCACGTCAACCAGGTCGCGTCGTTCCTCGCGGACGACCTCGCGGGCGACCTACCCGCCATGATCGCGACGGGCTTCCTCGGCGTCGCCACTGACATCGGCGCCGACGCCGCGCTCGACATCTTCGGGCAGACCGTCTTCCAGCTCACGCGCAACCCGGCGACGAGCACGTCCATGAACTTCGCGCTCTCGTGCGTCGAGGGCGCGGGCCCGTACACCTGGAACCCCGGCGACCTGCAGATCGTCTCGCTCGAGACCGGCAACCGCTACGCGAACTCGACGGGCGGGACCATCGTGGGCGGTTCGGGCATCCTGCTACGCTTCGTGGCCGCCGCGCCCGGCGTCTCCTACAACGACGACCCCGCGACGACGACGTTCGCGCTCGTCACCGGGTTCGCGGGCGTCACGGTCGCGCCGGCCTCGCCAGTCTTCTCCGACGTCTCGCACAGCGGGACGAGCAGCGGGCGCATGATTCCGACCATCGCGAGCACCGCCGTCATCTTCCACACGGGCGTCACGCCCGGCACGTACTCGGTTCGCGTCGACACGACGGGCGACCTTCTCACGGCGCGCATCTCGCTGAGCGTCAACACCGGAGCGTTCGCGTCGCTCGGCACGATCTCAGCCGTCAAACAGATCGGCTTCGGGATCGCGCTCAACGCCTTCAACGGTTCCGGCACTCCCAGTTCCTTCCAGGCCGGCGACGTGTTCACCTTCACGTCCCCCGGCGGCCCCGGCTACGTCCAGGGCAGCGACAAGGAGACAAACCTCGCGTACGCGGCGCGCTGCCGCGCTCGCTGGCGCTCGCTCTCACTCAACCCCACGGCGGGCCTCTTCACCTTCTGGGCTCTGCGCGCCGTGCCCCAGGCGCATCGCCTCAAGCTGACCGTCGATCCGATCATCCCCGGGCGCGCGCTCATGATCGCCGCCGACTCACACGGCCCCCTCGACCCCGCGGGGCTCGCCGCCATCATTGCCTACGTCGTGGCGCGCCTGACCATCATCGAGAGCTTCAACGCGACGGGCGCCACGAAGAAGAGTATCTCGGCGACGGGCACGGTGCTCGTCGGGCCGACGGTGCTCACGGCCGTGCAGGAGGCCGCTGGCATCGCATGGAACGAGTTTTTGGGCGAGGTGCCCATCGGCGGGACCGTTAAGCTCTTCGACCTGATCGCGATCCTCCAGAAGGCCGGCGCGATCGACAGCGGCGCCGGAATCGGCCAGCCACTCGCCTTCAACGGCGTGAGCGCCGACGTGCTCCTCGGGCCCACCGACGTGCCGGTCCCCGCCGCTTCGATCGTCGACTCGCTCACCTGGATCACGACCTCATGACCACGATCGCCGACATCGTCCCGACGTTCACCGACGACGCCATCAAGGCGAAGCTGCTCGGCTACCTCCAGGACTCAGAGACGCCCGTCACCGACTGGAATTCGGGCGCGTTCATTCGCTCGCTCATGGTGCAGTGGCAGCAGGTGCTGATCACGTACGCGGGCGTGCCCAACCCCGACCCGCAGCTCCGCCAGCGCATCGTCGCCGGAGGTCTCCCGCTCCTGCCGGCGTCGCCGACGGCCGAGGCGAGCTCGTGGCTCACGCTCGTCGCGGATCAGTGGTTCAAGACGACCCGTAACTTCAGCCTGCTCGGCGCCCAGGTCGCGGGCACGTTCACCGTTCAGAACGTCACGCTGACCTGCGACGGCAGCCACGGGCCTTACAGCGTGACGCCCGGCTCGCACATCGTGCGCTCGCCCGTCACCGGGAACCGCTACATCTCGAACGGAAGCGGCACGATCCCAACGAGCGGCTCGGTTACGATCGCCTTCCGCTCCGAGTACCAGCAGGACAGCAGCAACGGATTCAACTACTCCGACGGCGCCGGCACGCTCACCGACCTCAGCGCTAACCCGCTGCCAGGCGTGACGGCCAGCAACGTCGCGCCCAGCTTCTCGGCCGTCTCGACGTCGCCATCGCCCTCCGTGGGCGCGGGGACGATGACGGTCGGCGGCGCCACGCCCGCCGCTCCCACCGCCTACGATGTCCAGATCCTGACGGACGGCCAGGTGACGGCCGCCACGTTCCAGTACCGCGCGAACGGTGGCCCGTGGATCGGCCCCAACACGACGAGCGCGAGCTTCGCGATCCCGAGCGGCCCGACGCTCACGTTCGTCAACGACGGCCTCGGCGCCAACCCGAGCTTCATCCACGGCGACCGCTACTACTTCACCTCGCCCGGCACGCCGATCACGACGGCCGGCGTCGACCCCGAGACCGACGCGGCGCTACTCCTGCGGATCCTCGGTCGCTGGCCGAACCTCGACGCGATCCCCGACGAGAAGCACCGCGCCTGGGCGAAGCAGGCGAGCCCGCTCGTCACGCGCGTGCGCGTCTCGCAGGACTCCACGCGTCCCGGCTACTACGTCGTCACGATCGCCGGCAAGGCGAATCCGCTCGCTGGCGGCGTCCAGACCGCCGTCCAGCTCTACATCGACCAGCGCGAGAGCGTCGGCGCGATCTCCGACGTCGAGCTCGCGACCGTCTACTCCGTCGTCATGACTGGCACCGTCTACGTGCCCGCCGCGAAGATGGCCGCCGTCCAGGCCGCCGCGGCCGCGCGCTGGAACGACTACGTCAACGGCACCGACATCGGCGGTATCATCAGGGTCGTGGTCCTCGAGCAGTTCCTCCGCGACGCGGGCGCGACCAACGTCGCCAGCCTGAGCCCGCTCGAGGTCGCCCTCGGCGCCACCTTCGTCGCCGTGCCAAGCGACATCATCGCCAGCCTGACGTGGGTGGCCGTCTAGTGGCGTACGCTGACTACATGCCCACGATCGGCCCGTCGATCCTCCGCAGGACGAACGGCGCCGCGCTCAGCCGCACGACGGGCGCCGCGCTCGACGACCAGCGCAATCGCCTCCTGCAGGGCGTACTCGCGCGCTTCCCGCTCAAGGGGAACGTCGACGCGAACGGCGCCTACGGTCCGCCGCCGCCGGACGCGCTCGACCAGCAACTCGCCGACCGCAACCTGCGCCGCGGGCCAGGCGAGAGCGACGCCAGCGCGGGCGCGCGCGTGCAGAACGCCTGGGACGACTACGTGTTCGCCGGCTCGCACTGGGGCGTGCTCCGTCAGCTTCAGATCGCCGGCTACGCTGCAATGAACAGCCTGCAGGACAACGGGCGTTACGCGCACCTGACGGGCAGCACGGGCGTCATCGCGACCGATCTCGCATTCGGCACGCTAATGACCTGCGCGGATCGTGCCGGCGTGCCACCCGGCTGGACATCGGACGACCGCAGGGGCGCGTATTGGTCGCAGTGGGGCTTGCTCTTCACGGCCGACGCCACCGACCTGCAGACCGTCGGCGGGCAGGCGATCTTGAACAGCATCGTCGCCGACTGGGGACCTGGCACCGCGAAGTACCTCGGCGCGTGGGTAATCCTCGCGGGCGTCGTATGGGGCTGGCCCACAACGATGCAGTGGGGCGACGGCGGCCTCAACTGGGGCGGCAACTCAGTGCGCTTCATCCCCCCGGACGGCAGTCCGGCAATCGTTACCGGACCATAGGAGCAGACCATGCCGACCAATTACACGGGCGTCCCCACTGCAACGCAGGCGCCCTCGTCGCCTCCCGGTCCGGGAGTCTTCCCCGAACTCGCGATGCCGAACGATGGGGAATTTCTGAACGTCGCGTCGCTGCGCCAGAACGAGAAGGCGCTCGCCGACTTTATTGCCTACCTGGCCGATCCGTTCGCGATCCCGAACGCGTGGGCGCAGCGCACGGCGCGCTGGTTGAACGCCAGGGGACAGGAGCGCGCGATCATCGATCACATGGGATACCTCAGCGGTCGGGTCGCCCAGTGGCAAGAGCAGTGGTCTGGATCGGAATTTCAGGTCGGATCGGGCGTTGCGATCTTGTCGAGAACGACGATGGACTGGCTACTCGATGTAGTGTCGACAGCGTCTGGCCAGATGGCGGTGAGCGATCCGAATTCGACGGTCTCAGTACGCATGAGGCATTTGCTCGTCACCCTCGGAACGGGGGGCGGAGACTTATGTCGACTCAACGCGAGCAACAAGAGCGTGAGCGACAATAACACCGGTATCGCGATGGAATGGGACCTCTACACGAGCACCGCCATCGATCAAATGCATGTCGCCATCGGCATGGCCTTCGCCGTGACAAACATCGCTGGTCCGACCGCGGGATTCACGGGCGCGATGTTCTACAAGGGCAACGCGAACGCAAACTGGATGTTTGTCACGGGCGACGGCACTGCTCTCTCGACACCGATCGACACTGGCGTGACCGTCGCGGCGAACAACGACTACCCGATGCGGGTAGAATGGCTCGGCAGCGGAATATCTGACGACAGCATTGCGGCTGCCAGGGGCTACATCAACGGCTCGCTCGTTGCCACGATCACGACCAACCTGCCGAGCGCACCCGCCCCGCCGAACAACATGGTGGGCCCCGTGCTCAACATGAGCCGCGATACGGGATCGGCCGTCCGGACGATCCGCCTCGGACCGGTTCGATGGTCGGCCAACTACTAGCCGCGCCGCGGGGCAATTCTTGATGCTCTAGACCGCCTGCCCCATGCTCATGGCATGAGCGCAGGTCCGCAGGAAGCGGTCGCCGAAGTCGGGCCCGCCTCCAACTCCTCCCAGAGCCACGATCCGGTCCCGGCTGGTAGTCCTGCCGACGCTGCGCCCGCTTCCCCCGTTCCCGTCCCGCCCACGGTCGAGGTCTGGGGGAAGCAGATCCTCGTGTCCGAGCTCATCGAGCACTTCGACCCCGAGTGCCGGGACCGATGCGAGGAGGGCCGCGTCAAGGTGATGCGGCCGATGCCCAAGCCGTTCAAGGGGACGGTGCAGGTGCGCGAGCTCTGTGCATGCACCGTGCGGCGCTACGCCGAGGCGCACCCGCCCGAGGACGTGCTCGGCGGCCTCAGCTCGGCGGCGCGCGCGGCGGCGCGCGGGCCGCGTCCGAAGGGCGCTGGCGGCGGCGCGCGCGACAAGCTGACGCGCCTGCGGACCGAGATCAGCCGCGAGACGACGCGCCTCATGACCCTGCGCGCCCAGATCGCCGAGCGCGTGGCCCCGCCCGAGGGCGCGCTGGAGGAGCTCGGGCAGGCCGACGCGGCCGCGCGCTCCGACACCGACAGACGGGAGAGCCGGCGCGCCGCCGCCGAGCACCGCAAGGACGAGTGCGTGCGCGCGCTGCACGCTATCGAGGTCATCCTCGTGGGCATCGAGGACGAGGCGTCGCGGGCCACGGCGGCCGTCAGCGACCGCGCCGGCCGGCGCCGGACGACGCAGACCGAGCTCGACCGCCTTCGCGGCACCATCAGCCCGGCCGAGGGCCCGCTCGTCAAGTCGATCGAGAAGCTCGAGCGGCGCATCGCGACCGTGCTCGCCTATCACCCCGAGCTCGAACCGTCGGCGGCGGCCGACTGATGGGCCGGATCAAGGCCATCAAGCGCGCGCGGCACGCCAGTGGCGCCGTCGCGCGCGAACTGCGCCGCGCCGGGGTGTTCGCCCGGCTCGAGGCGGTGCAGAAGGCCATGAGCGCGCCGGACTTCGGCCCGCGCTTCCGCGCGCGCATCACGGGCGCCGAGGCGGACGGTCAGATCCCCGGCGTGCCCGAGCTGCAGGCGGTGCTCTACCGCTTCCTGCGCGAGGACCTGGGGCTCGACACCGATGGCGTGCAGGTGTTCATCGATTGGCAGCCACACCTCCGACGCAAGCTGACGTTTGGCTTCGCGCCCACCGTCGCGGCGACCCAGCGCGCGAAGGATGTCGTCGACGGGAAGCTGGCGACCGCGTGACGACGGAAGACCGCCAGATCGTGCTCACCGAGTCGACGAAGATCCGCCTCACGATTCCGCAGGCGATCATGGTCGTCGGCGTGCTCGCGTCGATCGTCGCATCGGGCGCGATCGCCTGGTACTCGGAGAAGAGCCAGCGCGAGGAGCACGAGAAAAACATCTACGTGCACCTCGACCCGAAGTTCACGAGCGAGCACGGCTTCCCGGTGGGGAAGTGGGACCTGACCAATCGCGACGACGCGGCCGCCGCAGCGTTCAAGGCGTTCCGCGAAGAGACAGACGCCATAAAGGCCCGACAGGATCGCTTCGACGCCCAGCTCTCGGGCCGCAAGCCGCGGTGGCACCCATGACCGCCAAGGACATCGCGCCCGATCTATTGGAGCTCCGCCAGCAGGTGACTACGTTGTCCGCTCAGGCGAGGGCCGCGCTTCTAGAGATTGACGCGATGAAGCTGCGCCTGGACGATCTTCGTCACGGCCAACAGAACCTTCGAGGTGTGCTCTCCGCGATCCTTGATACGCTGGACCAGATAGCTCCGATGGGGAACGCGGGCAGCACACAGAGGTAAAATGGATGCGAAAAGCGACGATGCAGATTGCGGCGCTGGGCTCGGGGGCGACGAGGAACGGACGGCAGTCATTGTCAGACGAATCACACGCGACGAGGTCAGCAAGGGAGTCCGACTCCTCGCCGCCGCCTGCGGAGGATTTCGTGTCCGCCTGTATGACGGCGCTACGCATGTCGATGAAGGCAGCGCGCTTGGGTACGAGGCGCTGACGCAGGCCGAGGCCGAGGACCTCGACGACGATCTCGAGGACATCGAGATCATGGCCCGCAACACGCGGGCGGCGCTCAACCGCGCCGTCGGTCCGGCGCCGAAGGACGATCCGGGCGCGCCCGCCGCCGAGCCCGAGACTTGAGGCGCCGCGCGCGCGGGCGCAGTCTCTAGAGCATGAAGCAGCTCAAGAACATCGCGGCGCGCCTCGGGGTCACGCTCATCGACCTGCTGACGTCGAAGAAGGCGATCGCGGCCGGGCTCGGTGCGCTCGCTGGCCTGCTGATCAAGGATCCGGCGACGCGCGATCACATCGTGCAGCTCGTCATGGTCTACATCGGCGCGCAGGGGATCGTCGACCATGCCAAGGCGGCGACCGAGGCGAAGCTCGGCATCGACCCGAACACGGCGCCGCTGCCCATCGCGGTCGTCGGCGACGCGCCGGTAGCGACGAAGAAGCCGTGAGGCTCGTCGAGCTCAATCCGCGCTGGC
>Ga0137403_10008748_pt1 | contig 11324 bp, 11 predicted proteins | sample CZOMad2_1_16fung_FD_122057 | JGI IMG/M metagenome (GOLD analysis project Ga0137403, IMG submission 122057) | Vadose zone soil fungal communities from Angelo Coast Range Reserve, California, USA - CZOMad2_1_16fungal (Hybrid Assembly) | ecosystem: Environmental > Terrestrial > Soil > Vadose zone...
GGAGCGAGCGGCGCTTCCGGATAGCGGACCGGACGCGGCCCGTCGCGGCGGATATGATCCGGTGGAGTAACGCCATAAGATCCGCAGAAGTCGCGCATAGTGACGTCGATGATGGCTCCGAGCTCACCGCTTGCGCGCAGATCGGATAGCTGGCGCGCGAAATGCTGCACGCCTGTGTCGTAGCGTTTCATGTAGCCAACCATCCAGGTTGCGGCGGAACGCTCGGCGATTGAAACCATGTTCGTCGCTTCTTCAAGCGTCATTGCCATCGGTTTTTCTGACAGAACGGCTCGTGAGCTCGAAAGCGCTTGCGTAACGATGCTAGACTGCGCTCTGCGAGGGACGCAGATGACGAGGGCGTCAATGTCGGATCGGTCGAGGATATCCCGGTAATCGGAAACAGCTTCCTGAATCTCGAACCGGCGAGACACCTCGTTGCGCAATTGGTCGTGGGGTTCGGCGATCGCAACGACGCGAGCCTCCCGAATTCGTGAGAGCGCGTAGAGGTGGGCTATTTGAGCGATGAAGCCCGCGCCGATCACGCCGATACGCAGCGGATGCGAGATCTTGCTGGTCGCTGAAGGTGGGGCTGTCAACGGGCGCTCCCCGTTCGAACACCAGTTCCAAGGGCTTCACTGGATGCCACGCCATCCAACACCTGATTTCGCGCGATCTCCAGTTTCCGCAGCCAGCTTTGAATTGACCGGCGACTGCGGGCGAGCAACAACCGGTTTCGCACCGCGTGAATCATGAGCGAGAGCGGAGCGATTGGGCGCAAACGGGCAAACAGCCAGGCAAGAGCCAGCATCCGACCCGCAGCTCCAAAACCCAAACTGCGATGAATGGTCGACAGCACCTTGCGATCATTGTCGGTGCCGCCGGCGATCATAGCGGCGGCGGTCGGGTCGGTCGATCGTCCGTTCCACACGAACTGCATCCGAGCGGCACTGAACCGCAAGCGCCGCGCGAATTGATCCGGATAGCCCGGAGCGCGCCGGCTGACGATTGATGTCGCGAGCCTTTCTCGAGCTAGCGCGACGAGACGCGCGATTTCGAGTTGATCTAACACTGTGGAAGCGGAAAGTGTGTCTGCTGCAACCCGCCATGCGGCGCGGACCCCCGGCACGAAAATAAAGCCGTGCTCGAACGCGAGAACGCGGGAGAGGAAGCCGTCGCAGAATGAGCCAAGACTGGGATCATATCCTCCGGCGGTCCGGATCATTGCCGTGCGATAAACCGTGGATGTATTGCAGATCCAGTTGTCCGTATTCTTGCTGATTCGAACAACGGCGTCAGGTTCCAGATAGGTTGTTCGAAAAGCGGGCGCGGTCATTGGCCTAATGCCGCGTATCGCATCATCCGTGCCCAGGATGGCAATCTCGCTGCAGGCGAGGGCCGCGGATTGGTTGCTTTCCAATTCGCGGAGTAGCGGACCGTATAGCGTCGGCATGACAAAGTCGTCTGCTCCCAGAAATGAAATGTAACGCCCGCGCGCCGCCGCCAGTCCGGCGTTGAGAGCCGTGGGTGCACCTTGATTGTCGCGGCTTCGGATGATGCTCACGCGCGGATCATGCTTCTCAAGAGCCGCCAATATCGGCTCGCTGTCGTCGGTAGAGCCATCATCCACGACAATAATTTCGACGTCGCGGGTTTCTCCGTTCAACACGCTTGCTACAGCGCGAGGCAGAAATTGCTTCTGATTGAAATGAGGAATGACAACAGTGAGCGTTCCTCCAAATCGGGGCGAGGTTCCTTTTGGTCCAGCAAAGGATTGATCCGACATCGCCGCCATTAAAACTACGTTTCTCGCTCTTCAGTTCGAGCGGGTCCGGACATTGTAAGGTTGTATGCTGCGTTTAAAACACCCATAGAGGCTCCCGCAAATCGTTAGAGGAAATCATCACTCAAAATAAATGAACTCGTGATCCCCGGTATAACCCGCCTGCCTGAATACGAAATCCCATTCCTGCGGGGTGTGAAAGGCGCGGCAGGTGAGTTGCCAGTACATCAGGTTCATTTTTTCGCGTTCGTTGCGATAGGCCTCGACACAGATGTATTTGGCGCCGCGGCTGACGCGTTCGATTTCCTTCAAAGCCGCGTGGAGATCGTAGTTGTAGAGATTGTGCAGCGTGGTGATCGACACCACGAGATCGAAATGCTGGTCCGGGTAGGGCAGCTTGGCCGCGGAGCCGATCTGGCAGAACGGCTTCACATCCTCCATCGTGTGGGCGATGCCGTAGGCGGAAATGTCGAGGCCCGCGACCTCGATTCCCGGAACGCTCTCGCGGAAGTCATGCAGCAGAAAGCCCTTGCCCGAGCCGACATCCAGCACCCGCATGCCCGGCTTGATGCCGTAAGCAGCCACCATCGCGTCCGCCACCTTGCGCCAGCGGCCGTCGTAGTTGTACCCGCCATAGCCGGTCTCGCGGCTGCCGTCCCAATAATCGTAGTCGAATTTGACGGCCATTTCGGCGACGTCGGCCTTGTCGCGCTGCGTGACGCGCGCGAGATAATCGCGCTTGGTCGATTTGTGGACGAGGCTGACGAATTCACGATAGGCCATTACGGTTTCCTTGCAGTGTCACAAAAGTCTGTGCCCCGATGCCAGCAATTTGAGCCTCGGCTTTGGCCAGCTGGCTTGCACCGCGCGCGGCGCGGCTGCCGCCGTCCGCGAAGGCCCGCCGCGCCGCGCCGATCGGCAGAAAGTCGTTGAGAATGATGCAGGTCCACTTGATGCGGTAGGCATCGAGCAGAATGCGACAGCGCGCGCGACCGGCCGTGTCCAACTCCAGCCCCTGCGCCAGACGCGCGATGAAGCCGGCATGATAGCGCATCGGCACCGGGATTTCAGGCTGGCAGAAGAAGTCGGAGACGAGTTTGGCCGGATCGTCCCGCCCGGCATATTCGAAATCCAGGAAGGTCACGGCGCCGCCGGCATCGGCCAGCGCGTTGTGAAATCCGAAATCCGACGGCGACAGGCAGCACTCGCTGGCGCTGAGCGTCTGTTCCATCGACAGCCCCGCGGCGCGGGCGTCATCCGAAAGGCGCGCCTTCACGGCGGTCCATGCTGGAACCAGCGCCTCGGCGACAAAGCGCTGCGCCGCTTTCGCATGCGGCGCTTGCGGATCTAAACCGGCGAGACGGGCGACGCGGCGTTCCACCGTGGCGAGATGCTCGGCGAGGCTGAAGCACGCTTCAGATGCCGGCTCCAGCACCAGCGGGTCACGGGGCGCCGCATTCACCGCAAGGACGAAGTCGGCCGCGGCGTCGATGTGGGCGGGCTCAAGCTCCGCTGCGAGCAGTTTGCGTCCCGGCACGAAGCCGTAAAGCCCGGCATGCGCGGCCGCGTCACTGGCCAGCGGCTCGGGAACAGCGCGGACGCCGCGCGCCCACGCATGCCTCAGAAAGCCCCATTCGGCCGCGAGGCGATCACGGGGGTCGCGCGGATCGCTGAAATAATGTTTCAGAATCAGCGTCTCGCCCGCCTCGGTCTCGACCAGGTAGACCTGATTGTTGTTGCCGCCGGCGAGGGGGGTCAGCATCTGCGCGCGGCCCCGGCCGGCGTGCTCCGCCAGGCGGCTCGCCAGCGCCAGCAACGCGCCGTCGGCGGGCTTAGTCACGGGTCAGGTCCGCCGCGATCGCCGCCCACGAACAGCGACGCTGCAGATTGGCGATGCGGTCCGCGGCACCGGCAAATTGATTGTCCGGATCGAACAGGATCCGGCGCATGCCGTCGGGAAAGCCCGGCAGCGCCAGGATTTCGGGCAGGTCGTCGACGAACACCTCGCAGCGAAGTGCTGCCGCGCGCGCGACCTTGTCCTCCCTGGTCAGCTCAAAAAACACGCTGGCTGGATCGATTTGCGATGCTTCGCCGCCCACAAGGCCGCGCGCTGCCAAAAATCCCCGCGCCGCCGCGTGCATGTCGTGCTTCGGTCCCAGGATCGGATGCCGGGTCTTGTGGCTGACGATGAAAAGCAGATGGCCGGCGTTGCGCGCCAGCGCGACGAACTCGGCGAAGCCCGGATAGGGCGCGACCAAATCCATGCGCGCGCCGTAGACGTAGCCCTGCAATTCGGTGAAATCGTCCTTGCGGCCGCTGTCGTTGAGGTGGTCGCGGACGCTGTTCTTGTCGCGGCCGAGTTCCCCCGGGATCAAGCCGCGCTCCAGCGCCGCTGCGTGAAACACGCCATCGTAGCATGCGATCGTGTTGTCGAAGTCGATGCCGATGCGCATGGTCTATCTGGACCGGCGCAGCGACATATCGATCAGCGGCCGGCCGATCTTGCCCGCCGCCAGATCCTGCAGCGCCTGATCGGCCTCCTCCAGCGAATACGGCTTCGACAGCAGATCCCGAACCGGGAACCGTCCGGAGCCGAGCAGGCGGGCGAAGCGGCCGTAGTCGCGGTCGGGAACGCTGTCGCCGCCCCAGGTGCCGAGCAAGCTCTTGCCCTGATTGAAGACCCCGGGATTGAGAGAGAGCATTGTCCCGTGCCTGGCGTTGCCGATCACCACGGCGCGGCCGCCCTGCGCTCGTGTGGCATTGATCGCCTGTTCCATCACGGCAGGCACGCCGGAGGATTCCACCGCCAGATCGACGCCCTGCGGCACGATCTTCTTGATTTCGACGAGTACGTCGGTTTCCGACGGATCGATCACGTGCGTCGCGCCGTAGATTTTCGCCAGCGCCCGACGGGTCGGATTGGGATCGATCCCGATCACCGGCATCGCGCCCGCCAGCGCCGCCGCCATCAAGGCGTTGAGGCCTATGCCGCCGGTGCCGAATACCGCGACCGCGTCGCCCGGCTGCGCCTTCAGCACATTATAGACGGCTCCCATCCCGGTCGGCGCCGCGCAGCCGAGCAGCACAGCCACATCCATCGGCAAATCCCCGGGCAGCAGGGTCAGGCGGTTCTCGCTGACCACCGCGTGACGCTGAAAGGTGGTCACGCCCCCGGCATTGACCTTCCTGCCGTCCCAATCGTAGACGGCGCCTCCGGCCTCGATGCCGCTGCCCTTGATCCATGACAGCACCACCTTGTCGCCGGCCTTTACCTTGGTAACAGCGCTGCCGGTCTCGAGCACCACGCCGGTCCCCTCATGGCCGAGGCAGTGCGGCACCCATTTGTCTTCGCCTTTGTCGCCGCGCCACTCCATCACCTGGGTTCCACAGGCGCCGGAATAGGTGATTTCGACCAGCACCTGCCCGGGCCTCAGCGCCGGGATTTCGATCTCGGTTATGACCAGGGGCGTGCCCGTCTGGACCAGGAGGGCGGCTTCAGTTTTCATCGGTTTCGTCTCAGTGCAGCGCGTGAATGATTTTTTCGGCGATCTGGTGCCCGGTCAGCCCAAGCGCCTCGCGGGCGTACTCCTGCTCGCCGGATTGCTTGAAGAAGGCGTCGGGCGTCCCAAAGCGCATAAAATTCTGATTCCCGGTTCGGGTGTCGGCCAGCCATTCCGACACCGCTGCGCCGAAGCCGCCGATCAGCGAATGCTCCTCGATGGTGGCCACCAGCTTGAAACGGCCGAAGGCGTCCTTAAGGCACGCTTGATCGAGCGGTTTCACGGTGTGGAAGCTCACGACCTGTGCAGAGATTCCCTGTCCCCCGAGCTTGCGGGCTGCCTCGATGGCTTCAGGCAGCATATTTCCGGTCGACAGCAGGCATACATCCGTGCCGTCGGATACGGTAATTGCCTTGCCGATCTGGAAGTTCTCGATCGAACCCGCATGCACCACCGGCTCACCCTTCTTCCCCATGCGGATATAGACCGGATGGTCCTGCTGCATGGCGGCCCGCAGCGCGGCGCGAACCTCGAACGCATCTCCCGGACAAATCACCACCATGTTCGGGATCGACCGCAGGAACGAGATGTCCTCGCAGGAATGATGGGTCGGGCCGAGGCCGGAATAGGAGAGGCCGGCACCGACCGCCACGATCGTCACCGGGGCTTCGTGATAGCAAACGTCGGTGCGGATCTGTTCGAGGCAGCGCGTCGTCACGAATGGCGTGATGGTGTATGCGACCGGGCGAAGGCCATTCATCGCCATGCCGGCAGCCACACCCATCATATTGGCTTCTGCCACGCCGCAGTTGAAGAAACGCGATGGGTGCCTGGCCTTGAACTTGTCGAACAGGCGATTGCCGATGTCGCCCGACAGCATGACGATGCGGGGATCCTTGTCGCCGAGCCTGGTCAGTTCGTCCGCGAAGGCGTTTCTCATGAAAGGCCGAGCTCCTTGTGGGCCTTGACGACTTCTTCAGCGGTCGGTGCGCGATAGTGCCAGTTATTGTCGTCCTCCATGAACGACACGCCTTTGCCCTTGATGGTATGCGCAATCAGCGCCACCGGCTTTCCCGAACCGTTCGGCACGCGCTGCATGGCTTCGGCAAGCGCGCCGATGTCATGACCGTCGATTTCGCGGGCATCCCAACCGAACGCGGCCCATTTGTCGCAAAGCGGCGCCAGCATCAATGTCTCATCGGAGCGGGCGGTGGCCTGCCATTTATTGTAGTCCACGACGACACAGACGTTGTCCAGCTTCTGCGCGGCTGCAAACATCGCGGCTTCCCATACCGATCCCTCGTTGTTCTCGCCATCGGACAGCAGGGCGAACACCCGGAACGTTTCGCCCTTGATCCGGCCCGACAACGCCATGCCGCATCCCAGCGGCAACCCGTGCCCCAGCGAGCCGGTGGCGGCTTCGACCCCCGGCAACAGATTCGCCGGGGGATGTTCGGCAAGCCGGCCGCCATCCTTGCAAAAGGTGTCCAGTTCCTCGATCGGGAAATAGCCTCTCATGGCCAGCACCGCATAAAGCGCCGCCGCGGCATGGCCCTTTGACAGGATGAAGCGATCCCGCAGCGGGTCGTCCGGCGTCTGCGGATCGATGTTCAGCACGTGCCAGTAAGCAGCTACCAGAACATCGGCGCACGACAGCGACGAGGCGAGGTGAGCCGCCTGCGCCGCGTGCGACATGTCGATGATCTTGCCGCGCAATTGCGCTGCCCGGGCCTTCAGTGCGCCAGCGTCAACCTGCGTGACGGGCTTGCGGACTGCAACGTTCATCGACCTCTCCCAATATCGCCGTTGAAGCAGGGCGCATGGCTGTCAGGGCTTGTGTTCATATTTCGCAGGCAGTTTCGCCATGTCGCCGCTGAACCGTTCCGCCCAGCGAATCACGTCGTCGATGCCTTGTTCGAGAGACAGGATATCGCGCCAGCCAAGTTCCGTGCGCAGCTTGACGCTGTCGAGCATGTATGCGGTGTCCTTGCCCTGCCGTTCCGGTGCCATCTCGACGCAGTCGTCGAAAGATTTGCCGAGGCGTTTCAGGATCATCTCGACCAGAGCACGGATCGAGACCAGCTCATAGCCTGAGATGTGATAGGTGTCGCCCGGCTTGCCCGCGCGGGCAATCTTCAGAGTAGCATCCGCCACGTCCGTCATGTGAATGAAGACGCGGACCGATTTGCCACCGCCGTCGAGTCGAAGCTTTTGGCCCCCCATCGCGGCTAGGATGGTCCGCGGAACAATCCGGTAAAGCTGCTGGCCGGGACCATAGACGTTCGCCGCGCGCGTAAACACGACGGGAAACTGGTAATTTGCAAAGTAGGTCCGCAGGCTCATGTCGGCAGCCGCGCGCGACACCGCATAAGGCGTCGATGGGTTGAAGACGGCATTCTCCTTCACCCAGCCGTCCGTCGATCCGTAGACCTCAGGCGTGGTGACGTGAACATAGCGCTCCAGTCCGTCGTAGTTGCGCAGCATCTCATGCAGCCGCACGGTGGAAACGACGTTGGTCATCATCCAGTGGTCGGGATAAAGCCAGCTTTCGCCGACCATGCTTTGCGCGGCGAAGTTCACGATATGCGTCGGGCGTTCGCTGCCCAGCAGCGCCTTCAGCCCATCGAGGTCGTGATTGAGGTCGATACGTTGAAACCGAACCAGGCCCGGGCGCTTCTGCCATTTGTAGGGCAGGAAAGCCTGATGGGGTTCCTCGGAACGGCTGGTTGCCAGGACATCATGTCCAGCTGCCGCGAGAAAGTCGGCGAACGTCGCGCCTGAATACGAGTTCGACCCGATAATCAGATATTTTTCATGCCCCGCCATGGCGATCCGATCTTCAGCCCTTGGCCTTGAGCGCGGCGATGTCGCCGCGCTGCGCGTAAAGCCACTGCATCAGCATATGGCCGATGATCGTCTGCGCGTCCTCGGAAATCTGCATATCGTCAATCGCGACGTGGATCGGAACATCGGCAAGCGCCTTGGCCTTGCCGCCGGAGTAACCGAGCACGGCATAGCTGGTCATGCCGATCGTTTTCGCTTCTTCAAGTGCTTTGACGATATTCGGCGAATTTCCCGATCCCGAGAAGGCGATCAGGACATCGCCTTTTTGCGCCAGCACGGCGAGCTGGAGCGAGAATACTTGCTCGTAGCCTTCGTCGTTGGCGAGACACGTCAAGACCGACGGGTTGGCCGACAGCGAATGGACGCGCAGCCCCGATCCAGGCGTTTGCGACAGCGCATAAAGAAAATCGTTGGCGAGATGATTGGCGTTTCCGGCGCTGCCGCCATTGCCGGCAAAGAAGACCTGCCGCCCGGTCTGCCAGCAGTCAAGCAGCTCATAGGCGAGACGCTCGACGGGAGCCCAGTCGAACCCTTCCAGCACGGTGCTCAGCCGCCTGGAATAATCACCAAAAAGCTTGGCCGGGGACGAGAATGCGCGGGCGTTCATTTCACCACATCCTTCTCCATCCATTTCAGATTGTACCATCGGTCCTCGTCCTTGAGGCGGCCCTGCGAGTACATGCCGATGATTTCCTTGATGGCATCCTCGACGTTCTTCTTGGGGCGAAAGCCCGTTGCCAGCAGCCGGTCGGAGTTGATGCGATAGCTGCGCGGATCGTTCGAGGGCGTCACGATGATCTCGGCCTTGACGTGCTTTGCAACCATATTGGCGATGTCCAGGATCGAAATATTCTCAAAACCGGCATTGTAAATGCCGGTGTGCCCGGGATGATCGAGCAGGAACAGATAGAGATCGGTGATGTCGTCGATGTGAATGTTGGGGCGGGTCTGGTTGCCGCCGAACACCGTGATCCGGCCGTTCATCAGCGCTTGCATGGTCAGCATGTTGACCGAAACATCGAGCCGCTGACGCGGGGAATAGCCGCAAACCGTGGCCGGCCGCACGATCTGCACCACCATGTCGTCCCTGTAAGACAGCACGATCCGCTCGCCGCACATCTTGGTTTTGTTGTACTCGGAGATCGGCAGCAATTCGAGATCTTCGGTGACCTGTTCTTCGTCCTTGATGCCATAGACGCTGCCGGACGAAGCATAGATGAAGCGCTTGATGCCGTGGCGCCTGGCGCGATCAGCGAGCTGCATGGTTGCAAGGCAGCTGATCTCCCAGGTCAGCTTCGGGTCGAGATCTCCGCATGGATCGTTCGCCACGCTCGACAAATGAATGATCGCATCGATGCCGGTCAGGTCGATTTCGTCCGGGTTGCGCACGTCACCCTTGACGACGGTCAAGTCCGGATGCGGTTCCAGGAAATTGCCAAACCACATAATGTCGAATGCGACAACCCGATGGCCTGCCTTGAGCAGTTTCGGAACCAGGACGCTGCCCTTGTAGCCGCACGCGCCGGTCAGAAGGATGTTCATGTAGTGATACCCATTGCCTGGCTGGCCCCTGAATCGAATCTGGCACAGTACGAAGCCGTCAATCCCCGCGCTTACGGGATGCCCAAAGCAAGAGCAACCTCAAATCAAACCTTCGCCGACGGCCGAGTGATCGCGAGGTCGCTGACCGAACTCGGCACGGGCCCGGCGCAAGCTCTCCAGAGTTCCGATGTCACGATGGTAACCATTTGTTTCCACACACAGAATGCGACCGACAAGACCCGGTATGATCTCGGTCGACAGGTCAACCGCGGGTCGTCCGATGCCGGCGATCGCGTCGATGACCACCGGTTCGAAGACATAAACCGCCGCGTTTGCGAGGTTCCCCGGCGGGCGATCGACCTTCTCATGGAAACCCACCACGGTGCGGCGATCATCAAGCTCCAGGATGCCGCAGGACCGGGGGTCGTCGGTCCGAAAGCCGAGCATCGTCATCAGATGGCCGGGGGGCCGTGTGCGGTGAGCCGCGATCAATCCGCCGACGTCGAAGTCGGTGAGATTGTCGGCATGAGCCAGCAGGAACGGCTGACCCTGAAACCATTCTCTATTCGCAAGCACGGTCCCGCCGGTCCCGAGCAATTCGTCTTCATGTACCAGATCGATTCTCGGTTCCCACCGCGACGCCTGCACGTAGGCGTCCACTTGTCCCGCCAGCCAGTGGGTATTGATGAGTACGCGCTCGATCCCGGCTCCGAACAGCAGTTCGAGCCAATAGTCCAGCAGCGGCCGGCCATTGACCATCACCATGCATTTTGGAGTAGTCGCAGTGATCGGCAACAAACGACTGCCGACTCCGGCTGCGAGCAGCAGCGCGCGCATGATTGCTCCCGTCAATCGTGACTGAAACCTGACTCGTCGATTTCCGCGACAATCTCTGTGGCCGTCAAAGGGCTGTTTCCAACCCGGGAAACCTGCAACGCCGCCGCCAGTGCCCCCAGATATGAACCTTGCCAGATGTCTGCGCCGACGCACAGCGCCATCGACGAACTCATAAAGAAACTATCGCCCGCACCTGAAACGTCCTTGGGAGAGAGGTTGAATGCGGGCAAACGGTCTGTGCGAAGCACGCCGTCACGCGAAGCGTTGATCAGCATACCCTCGGCTCCAAGCGTGATAACGAGGTTCTCGGCGCGGGCCTTCGCGATCAGGCGCTCGCCAACCGCCGCCAATCCGATTTCGAAATCATTCAATGCCAGCCGGGCTTCGCGTTCGGTCGGTGTGATCAGAGCCATGCCTTTAAATCGGGAAACGTCACCGACCTGCGAGGAAGCCTGGCTGTCGGCCGCCAACATTACGCCGGCAGCACGCGCTTTCAACGTGATCGCATCGACAAGGTCCTGAGGGAGGCATCCGTAGTTAAAGCAAGAGAACAGGACCAGATCGCATTTCGTCAAAGCCGATTCGACGGCCGCCAACATCTTGCGTTGAATCTCGGCGCTTGCGGCGTGATGTCGAACGTGATTGACCCGCAATAACGTTTTGTTCAAGGCCCTGAAGCGTTGTTTTCGGGTCGTTGGCCGGGTGGTATCGGTGAAATGATCGCAGTGCACCCCTTGTTCCTGAAGTGAATCGAGGGCGAATTTTGCGAACTCATCTTCGCCAACAAGGGTGCAATACCGGACGTCGGCGCCGAGACCTCG
>Ga0137403_10008749_pt1 | contig 11324 bp, 9 predicted proteins | sample CZOMad2_1_16fung_FD_122057 | JGI IMG/M metagenome (GOLD analysis project Ga0137403, IMG submission 122057) | Vadose zone soil fungal communities from Angelo Coast Range Reserve, California, USA - CZOMad2_1_16fungal (Hybrid Assembly) | ecosystem: Environmental > Terrestrial > Soil > Vadose zone...
TGATGCGCCTGCGGGGTTCAACGGCGCAGACTCTTGCAGGCCCGAGAAATGTCTCCAGCGGCAAAGACTCGATGGTGATGCCGCCGGGAACGAAATGAAACGGCGCATCGACATGGGTGCCGGCGTGGACGCTCGTGTGAATCGATGACGAATTATTGGTGTCACCGCGGCTCATGCGCTTGCGCTCGATCAACTCGAGCGGCTGCGCGGTTATCCAACGGATCGATTGCGGTGAAAGGGTTAGGGAAATGTCATAGAGTTTCACGGGCGTTACCTCCGACCAGGAATATTATGCTAGGCGTAACTATGTGACAAGTCGCCAAGAACGCAAAGTGACGGGCCAAGCCCTGTCATCCCGAACGAATGTGAGGGATCTGAGAAGGATTTCTCCTTTGCGTCGAAATGACAAGCTCCCCCCTTGGCGCCCTTCGCGTCTTTGCGCGAGTCACTCCGATTTCTTTGATTCTGTACTTTGCGGCCCTTGCGTTCTTTGCGGCTAAATTCCGAATCCGAATCTTATCTCACTATGTGACCTTTGTATTACTATAGTCCAAAATTTGCGCCGCCTACGCAAATGATCTGGAAGCTGAAAGCAGTCGGAGCCGGAAATTCCTCCCGCCAAGGCGCAAAGTCGCCAAGTGACACGCCGAGGCGTGTCATCCCGAGCGCACGCGACGGATCTAAGAAAGATTTCTCCCCTTGGTCGAAATGACAACCCGTTTTCCTTTGCGGCCTTTGCGTCTTTGCGCGAGATAATCCGATTCGGTTGCGGCTTTACCGCGCTAGGTCCTTTGTGGTCGATCATCTTCCGAAATGAATCGCGCAATTGCCGGCGACGACGCTCAGAATGCCGGTGACGATCTTCCAATTGATCGCTTCGACGTCGCGCAGAAATATTCTCGCTTGAATGAGCGACCATACCGGATAACTCGTCGCGATAGGCACGACGACGACCACCCGCCCCAAACTGATTGCCGTAATAATGAACAGAATGGACAGTGTTTCGCACAATCCCGTCGCCAGGAACGGCCCAATCGCTTGACGATTCCACACCAAGCGGTGCGACTCCGGCGAACCCGCGAGGTAAACGAGGAAACCTCCGAGCGAAACCGCACCCATCAGCGCGGCGAAAAACAAAGGCTCGTTGGCCATGGTCAATACATAACGCCGGATTGGATGGTTTATACCGGTGAGAAAAGCTGCCCCGATAGGCAGCAACAGATGCCAGCGGTGAAAATCGGGTATTTGTTGCTCCGGTTTCCAAGAAATCAGGATGATCCCCACGACGACAAGAAATGTCCCGACAATGATCAAAAGCGACGCTTGTTCTCCGAGAATCGTAATGGCGATCGTTGCGCTGATCAGCGGGCTCACGGATTGGAGCGCGCTGCTGCGCGAAGCACCGATCTTTGCCACGCCGGTATAGGCGAAAAGGCGAACGCCCAATTGAAAAATTCCCACAAGCGTGAAGAGTAGGATGCCGGCCATCGGAACCGCGTGGACGCCTCTGGTCAAAAGTACCGCGGTCCACAAAAGCAGATTCTGCATAAGAATCGAAACCAGCGTGACCGTGGTCGGATTGGAGTAGCGCATGCCGGCGCGAGCCGAAACGAGCGCCGAAGCGTAAAGAACCGAGGTGATCAGGGCGAGAACTTGTGCCGTCGCCTCAGAGGACATGCGAGAGTATCGGAAGCGGCGGCTGTTTTGAATCTAAAGTCTCGAGTCGCAGGTTGAACTCCAAACTTCGGACCCCAGACTCTAGGCGATCGTGGTGTTGAGGCAAAGTCGGAAAAGCTAACTACTCGCCAAGGTGCGGCGAAACTTTTCCCGGTGCTCGATACTGTATAGCCTCGGGAAGTTTTCCGGGTATGCTTCACCCGGTTCGACCTTGAGGTCGACGAAGAGCGGTCCTTCCTCTTTGAGTATATTGGGGAGCTTCTTCTCCCAGTCGGAGAGATCGGAAATCTCGTACGTGTTCCGGTAACCGGCAGTCTTGGCCAGCTCGGCGAAACGTATCTGACCGGCGCGTGGGATCGGCACGGAGCCGTTCGTCTCATAGGTGCCGTTTTCGCACAAACAGTGAACATAATTCTTCGGCGCCTGATTGGCGATCGTGACCAGACTGCCGAGATTCATCAGCAAGCTGCCGTCGCCATCGAACACGACCACCCGTTTGTCCGGACGGCCCAGCGCTAAGCCCAAGGCATGCGACGAGCCCTGCCCCATGGCGCCGGTGAAAGTGTAATTCAAATCGTTCGGCGCGATATGCGTGATCTCCTGCGCCGCCATGTAGACGGCCACGACGATCTCATCTTTGCGCTGGCGCGCAAAGGCTTTCAACATTTCATCACGTTTCATCACGGTTAGCGCGGCTCCCTTCCGATAAGAATGGCTGTGGGAAACGAGTTCTTAAACGTCTTTTCGATGGCGGGCGCGATTTGTTCAGTATCCGCATCCCGTTCAATGAGCAGATGCTCGATACCCATGACGTCAAGGATCGGCTCGATGATCTTGACGCCGAACTTATTCGATTTCGTCGGCGCGACATCCGCTTCTTTGCCCAACAAACCAACGATCATGCAAACGGGGAACCTTCCCTCGACACCGACGCCACGGATCGCATTGATCGAATCCAGAAACCCGGTGTATTGCATCATGAACACCGACTTGTGACCTGCGGCGTAGAGCCCGCTGCAAATCGACACGCCTTCATCTTCTTTACACACCTGCACGACGTGATAGTCCGGGTCCGCGAGCAAGCCCTTGAGCAGATGGTGACTCGTGACACGGTCCGGCAAGGCGACAACAAAGCGAATACCGGCGCGCTTGAATTCGGATTTTATCGCTTCAGCCCTAAGCGGATAATCGGCCATGTTCCCTCCACAAATAGAGGTAGGGGCAAGGCGCGCCTTGCCCTACGCAACCTCTTGAACGAAATCTGCCAAGCGCTCGCCGATCATGATCGACGTGAGATTTGTATTCGCGCGGCTCACGACCGGCATGATCGATGCGTCACCGACCCAGAGATTTTGCATGCCGTGCACGCGCAAGCGCTGATCGACTACGGCCATGTTGTCCGACGACGGTCCCATTTTACAGGTGCCGACTCCGTGGTGGTAACTATCGTAGGTCTTGCGCGCGAACTCACCCCAGTCTTCTTGGAGACCCGGTTGAATAAGCGCGCCGTAAAATTCTCTGATCTGCGACTGGTGAACCAGTTCGTCGATGAACTGCATCGCCTCGACCATCGCCTTCAAATCTTCGGGATGTTCAAGCATGCGCGAATCGATATCCAGCTGATCGTGCGGATCAGCGCTATGCAGAAAAACTCTGCCGCGATTGCGTTGCTCGAGCAGGTGCGCCGAAATCGGCATCATGCGCTTCAAGCCCGTTACTTCCGTCGGCGGCCTCATGTTGATGTGAAAATTCGCCGCCTCGCTGATCGGATTCTTGCGAATGATCAAACGGAAGCGCGGCACGACCCAATCTACCTTGGACTCCTTGGGCCCTTCGTAAGTCATAAAAACCACGGGGTGGTCCTGATAGTTCTCGCCGATGCCGTTCAACTCGTGCACGACGGGAATTCCATGCTTCTCAAGCTCCACCGATGGTCCGATGCCGGAGAGCATGAGAACCTGCGGCGAGCCGTAGACACCGGAAGTAAGCAGGATCTGGCCGCCCAGCGCCGTATGCATCTGCCCGTCTTTCTCATAATTCACGCCTTCGGCTTTCTTGCCGGAGAGCTTCAGCGAATGCCCCGCCGCCTCATCGATGATCGTGAGATTCTCGCGGCCCCGCGCCTGGTTCAAATAGGCGATCACCGTCGACTGCCGTTTGCCGTCTTTAATGTTGTACGGCGACGCGCAGACGCCATAAGGTTCCGGCACGTTGAGGTCCGGACACTTCGGCAAGCCCATGCTGTAAGCCGCTTCAAGAAACGCGCGCACCGGCGGGGAAGCGGGCATGTCGAGCATGAAATTGCGCTTCACATAAAGCGGGCCGTCTTTGCCGTGAATCGGACTTTCGGGAAAATCCTGATCCGACTCGATCTTTTTCATGAACGGCAAACATGTTTCATAGGACCAATCCGGATTCCCTGCCGCCACCCACTGTGCCAAATCGTAGCGTTGCGGGCGGAGCACCGACATGACATTTACCGAGGAGCCGCCGCCCATGATGCGACCGGCAAGCGCATAATAGGTGCTGCCATCTAAATGCCGCTGGGTCGGAAACATCGCGACATAATTGGATTCCAGCAGAAGCCGCGTCTGCTTCGATGCGTCTGCCACGAGCTCCGGCAAAGGTTGTGGGTCCGGCCCGGCTTCGAGGAGCAACACTTTTCGGTTCGGGTCTTCGGAAAGACGCGTCGCCGCAACGCATCCCGCCGATCCCCCGCCGACAATGATTACGTCGTACTTATCTGCCATTCACCTCTCCTCAATCCTCCGATGATCTCTTTTGACGCTGCGCCAAGAAAGATTTCTCGCGGAGTCCATCCCGAGCACCGCCGAAGGGCTCGAAATGACAGAAAGAGCATTTTCCATCACAAAAGTTTTCGCACATCATGATTGCGAATTTCCCTTCTGTCATCTCGAATCCTTCGGTAGTCGTCCTGAGCGGCAGCGAAGGATCTCAGGGTAAACTCCGTGAGAGATCTTTCTTCCCCTGCCCGTTCCATCAATTCCCCATACTAAACTTACGCCTGCTCGCCAACACCTTTGCGCAACCGTCGAGTGAATTCTTGCAAGATCAGCGTCGCCGTCGCGCGCAAAACCATATCGCCAAGAATCGCCAAGCGCCCTTTGATCTTCACGTCGGCCTGGTAATCCATCTGAGACTTGGTGTCGGAAATGCTGCGCAAATCGACGGTCATGTCGGCATTCACCGTGCTCTTGGTAACGGAATCAGTCCCCTCCGTTCGCACTACCATCTGTTCCGGCGGCCGGCTTTCGACAATCGTCGAACGAAAATTAAACTTTCCCGAGATCGGCCCTACCGTCGCGGAAATGATGCCGTCGAAAGTCTTATCGTCGATCTGCTTCACTTCATCGATGCCCGGCAAGCAAGTTGAAAACTTATTAATATCGATTAAAAACTCCCATGCTTTTTGCACAGGAACATCCAGATCGATCTTGCCATCGAAAATCATTTCACAATTCTTTAAAAACAAATTCAGGCGTGATCTTATGTGACAAAAAAATCGATGACAAGTCCCAAGGAGCCTCGATTAGAATTAATCGGGCGTGAACACAACCTATGGCAGGACGTTACAATTTTCCCGGGTAATCGTTCGGCGGTTCTTTTCCCGATGCGACGGCAACCGCGGCTTTCGCCAATGCCACGGGACTCGGACGGTCCGCGGCACTGTCACTGACGTAGGCCCACTTCACTTTGCCGGAAGGATCGACGACGTAGGTGACTGGGCGGCGATCAGGCCCGCCCAATGTCCTTTGTTTTCTGTGCCGACGGCTCGAATGAGCGCGGCATCCGGATCACACAAAAGGCGCAGCGGATATGGATCTAATGGAATATGCGGTCGGTCTTCTTGGCAATCACGGGTGACTCTTTCGAGAAATCTCTTTCCCTCCTCGGGCAGCTTGACGCTGACACCGAAGATCTGCACGTTTCCTTCGAGATATCGTTCCCATTCGCAGACAAAGGCCGTGACCTGGGCCCGGCACCAGGGTCACCAGCGCCCGCGATAAAAAGAAAATCACCGTAGACGGCGCATCGGCGAAGACAGCAGGAAATTCGACCGTCGCGCCAGCGATATCTTTGAGTGTTGCTTTGGGGAATTCGTCTCCAACAGTTAATTTTGCCATGTTAAGTCGTCACTCCCGGGTTGTGTTCGATTTACTTAACCGTAAGCCAGAGGGCACGGCACGCCGTGCCCCTACGCAAATCTCATCAAACTCTGACTTGGGCCTAACATCTAGCTTGCATTCGGGATTGTTGACGTCTTCTGCCCAGCGAAGGGGATTGCAAGCGATGTATTCGCGAATTCGCCGCAATTGAGCTTCGTCTCGAATGACATGCTCAAAGTAATTGCGTTGCCACACCGGCAAGTTCGGAGTGTTACGAATTTCGTTTACGCGTCTCGTGCAGGCGGATTTGAAAGCACCAACGATCGTCGCCAGCGACCCAGCAATCGAAGCACCAAATCGTCCGATCGTAGGGGCACGGCGTGCCGTGCCCTCTCCACGAATCCAAATAACGCCATGTATATGATTCGGCATGACTATAAGAGCGTCCAGTTGAACATACGGTTTCAAAACCGATGTGCGAAACCATTCGTTTCTAACGACATCGCCCCATTGGTTCAAATGCATCTCACCGTCCATCACGTTGCCAAACAAACACTCGATTATACGTGCAGACGGTAAGAAAATAAGCGCCGGCCTTCGTGTAGTCGTATTCCTGCAATCTGATTGATCGACGATGACGCCTTTGGGGCTGAAACTGCATGGTTTGATGATTCCGGCCTGTAGGGGGACGTCACGCCGTGCCCTGCTCGCGCCGCGCCATTCTCTTAATCTCTAATCTTGTGTTCCCATTCATTCAGAATCAACTTTCCCGACACCGGCATGCGTTTTCGCATAGAGTTAACGGTATGGCAGCCTTTGTCCGCCGCTTCGGCGACCTTAATGACGTTCTCAAGCGGCGACTGACTCTTGATCTTAAAGATGTAACTGATTCCCTGCGCCGCATCCGAAAAATTTTTGATCGGGAACTTACCGGTCAAGTCGTAGGTCATGCGTAGATCCATTTCCAGATCGTCGATCGGAACTTCGGCTTTCGCGGCAAAACGCCTCAGTTGGCTGAACATACAGAAACCGATAGAGGCGATGAAATATTGCAAGGGTGACGGAGGTTTGCCCGCCTGTTTTTTAAAGTTTTCGTCGTCGCAATAAACCGAGTAGTCTTCAGGTTGCTCGATCTTGACCAGCGCTTCGTTCAAACGAATGATCGCGCGCTGCTGCAGGAGATAACCGTCCGAGTCACCGGAACCATGCTCCCGCTCTTCTTCGTAGACGACCCGAAACTTTCCGAGATCGATGGTTCCCGGAATCGTTGGCATGTTTACTTTGCGCCGTGCAGTGCCTGGTAAATCTTTTCCGCCGTGATCGGTAAACTCTTGATTCTCACGCCACACGCATCTTCCACTGCGTTGGCAATGGCCGCTGCTGTCGGAATATTTCCGGTTTCGCCGATCGGCATGCTGTCGTAAGGCCCGGCTCCGTGCGGGGCTTCGGTCACCGAGCCTTTGAAAACCGGAACATCCTTGATCGTCGGGATCTTGTACTCGCCGAAGTGAGTCGTCGCGACTTTACCGTCGCTGATGATCACTTCTTCCATCAGCGTGTAGCCGATGCCCGTCATGCTGGCGCCTTCGATCTGCCCCTGATGCATCAGCGGGTTGAGCACGGTGCCGGTGTTATGCGTCGAAGTGAATTTTTTGAGCTCGACCTGTCCGGTTTCCGGGTCGACTTCCACTTCCGCCACCTGGACACACATCGAAGCCGCGTGAATCTTGGAATTGTCGTTAAAAGTCGCATCGACGGCGATCGGTGCTCCCTTGGCTTTGACAATTTCGCCGTAGGTCAAGCGTCGTTCCACGCGCGGATGGAGCGCCGCTCCTTTCGCGAGTGTGATTTGATCCGGCGCCGTCCCCATCTGCTCCGCCGCCGCTTGCTTTATCGCATCGACGGCCTTGAGCGCTGCCGCATAACCGGCGTTACCATAGACCCGCGTCGCCCGGCTGCCGCCGACGCCGGTATCTTTAACGCCTGTCTGCGTGTCCAACTGCCGAATCCTGATCTGGCTGAGTGGAATCTTGAGCTCTTCCGCGACGATTTCGCTCAAAACTGTGTAAGTACCCGCGCCTTGATCCGCCATCGCCGAGGAAATCGTCGCAACGCCGTTCTCATCCAGCGAGATCGCCACCGTTCCTATGCCCCCGGCAGGCGTCCATTGCACCAAGGCGACACCACGTCCGACATTTTTCGGCTTGGGCTTTTGGTAGCCTGAATCATCCAGCGCCTTTTTTAAGGTCTCATCCGTTTTAATATAGCTGTACTCTTCGCCCGTCGGATCGATATCGCCGTCGTGCATGAAGTTTTTCTGACGCAGCTTGATCGGGTCCATGCCCAATTTTTTCGCGATCAAATCCAACTGGCTCTCATTGGCAAAAAATCCCTGCGGATCGCCGGGCGAGCGCATATGGCCGCAGGGAATTTTATTGGTGTAAACCATATGTTCTTCGAGAAACACGTGCGGGATCTTGTAAGGTCCGGCCGACAGGTGCGGACCATTGAGGAAGGCGTTGGGCTTAAAAGCTCCGTAGGCGCCGCTGTCGAAGACAAAACTCATGTGATGCGCAACCAAGGTGCCGTCCTTCTTCACGCCGGTTTTCACTTGTATGATCGAAGCATGCCGTGGATTGCCCGCGGTGAATTCTTCCTCGTAATCCATGACCAACTTTACCGGACGGCCGGCTTTCTTGGAGAGAAGATAAACCACGGCGAGATCCATAAAATCGCCTTTACCGCCAAAGTCGCCGCCGATGTAAACGGGATTGAAGTTGAGCTTTTCCTGCGGCAGCTTGAGCGCATTGGCGACTTGCTCGCGGACGCCATAAGGGACCTTGCTGCACGACCAGAACTCCGCCGAGCCGTCCGCCGCTGCGCTGACCACGCAGGAATGCGGTTCGATGTAACTCTGATGAACCACCGGCGTGGTAAAGGTATTCTCGACGATGATGTCCGCCTGGCGAAAGCCGGTTTCGAGATCGCCCTTACCCCAGGTGACGTAGACAAAATCATTGGTGGGCTCCTTCAAGGGTTTGGGCAAGCCCTTGTAGCTTGTGACATCTGGGTGAAGTAATTTTGCGCCGGGTTTGAGGGCTTCGACCGGATCGAGCAACGGCTCGGTTTCTTCGTATTCGACTTCGATTAGATTGAGCGCCTCTTCGGCAATAAGCTCGTCGTCCGCCGCCACTGCCGCTACTTTTTCGCCGATGAACCTCACTTCGCCGTCGGCGAGGATCGGCATGTCATAGAGCCGCCGGCCTATTTTCAAGCCGGTGCAATTCTGGCCAGTGACCACCGCGTGTACGCCCGGCAGCTCTTCCGCCCGGTTGGTGTTGATGCTTTTGATCTTCCCTGAGGCGATCGGACTTCGCAGCAGTTTGCCCCACAGCATCCCCGGAACGGTAATATCAACGGCGTATTTCGCCTCGCCGCTGACTTTTAGCTCACCTTCGACTCTTGGCGTTGGATTGCCGACGACTTGTTTCGACGATGCCATGGGAAGACCTCCTGGTGCTGAAATATAGGATTTGGTGGACTCCGCTTCGATAACCGATCGTCACCGAAGCGGAGTTGAAAGCTGGCTCCCCGGGAGGGACTCGAACCCCCGACCAATTGGTTACAAGTGCCCCAGCATTTCTGCCGGGCTTGGACTATCTCATCATCCGCCTCGGGCGGATGTCGGGCGCTTACGAGGTTTATTGGTTGGGGTCCTCAACCTCTAGTCTCTGCACGTTCCTGCCTACCGCAACTCCCCTTTGGCAGGCTTCGCTCAGGATTACCGTCGAGGAAAATGGGATTTCCTCCTTAGGCTTCCCTGAATTCACCCGATTTTTCATTCCGCCTTACGGCGGAATGCTGCAACTTAGCGTGGGCTTCGCGATGACAATTCGCACATAGGAGTTCGCATTTCCGAAGTTCCGCCCGAATCTTCGTCCAGCTTCTGGTATATCCCTTTGCAGAGATGCCGAAGTCTTTCTCGGACGATTCGAGGTGGTGAAATTCTAGTGCATCAATGCACCGGTCATAACCGCAACGAACACATTTGCCGCCCCAAAAACGCTAACGCCATTTCGCGTACTTTCTTGCGTCTTTTCTGAACGGCTTCAATCAAATAGTCGCGACGGTCGGAATAGCGCCTCCTGTCTCCCATTAGCGCCCACACTCTCTACAGCCAACTGCTCTACCGACTGAGCTACCGGGGAAAGAATCGAATTTCTTATGTAGCATACGAGATTGACTATTTCTAGTTAGGTCGAGCCTCAAAAAAGCGAACCAGTCCTTGCACGTTTAGAAACGCTCCTGATCACAGGCCCAACTGACGAAGCTCCGCCATCATTTTCTCCAGATGTGTCGCCGGCCAATAGATCCGTCGGCAAGTGGGGCACCAGGAAAACTTTTCTTGGTTGGAAAAGACATACGGCGGAACGTTACTTTCAATACTTGATTTGGACTTGGGCTCTAATGCGGAGTTACACTCGATGCAGCGTGTGAACATCCCTTGAGCCGACTTTATACCGCACTCGGTGATCACCTGACGCAGTTGGTCGCGGTAATGATCGCTATCGATAAATAAGAAGGGCGGCGGTTGCTTATGCTTTAGGCTTCGGTCTCTGGTCAGAATCAGGCGGCTCTCGGCGCGCGCCGCGCGGATCAAGCCATACCCCGTTAAGTGTCGGCCATAGATCACATCTTGTCCAATGATGCGCAGCCATTTTGCGAGCCGGCCGAGCATGAAGTCAGCGGCAAATCTACTAATGGATGGTTCACTTTTGATTTCGGTCATATTTTGTATTTGAACCCAGCGATCTAAGCCTTTACCATATACGCTCTAGCGCATGGTTGTGAAACTATCCATCGGTCTGGGCATCGTGATGTTTTGGTGCGTGATGAATTTTCTCCTCATCAAGCGCCAGATCGGCGCGCTCCCGTCGGTTATAACCCTGCATGGCACGGAGAAAATCACCGAAAACGTCGAAGAATGGTGGGGGGTCTATTACCGCGGCGAGAAGATCGGTTATGCCACGCAGACGATTACACCCAAGTCAAAGGGCTACAGGCTTTACGATCGATCAGTGTTGAACTTGAATTTGCTCGGCACAGTTCGGCCCGCTACGACGAGTCTGGAAATGGAGGCCAATGAAGATTGGATTCTTGAAAACTTCGTCTTCGAGCTCGTCTCCAAAGAGATTCGCTTCAGTGCGCGCGGGCGAGTTAAGGATCGCAATTTGAGCTTGGAAATCGACTCGGCGGGTCATAAGTCGACGCGCGACTTGACGTTGACCCAAGCGCCGTATCTGCTCGCGGCCTTAAAACCCTATGTCATTACCCAGCAATTGGAAACCGGAAAAAAATTCCTCTTCAACACCTTCGACCCGTCGACCCTGTCGCAGCAGATCACCACGGTCGTGATCGAAGGCCGAGAAAAAATTCGCGTCGGTAATCACACCGAGCCGGCGATACGGTTGCGCCAGAGCTTTCACGGGATCTCTGTGGTTTCCTGGGTGGATGGACAGG
>Ga0137403_10000258_pt2 | contig 11321 bp, 10 predicted proteins | sample CZOMad2_1_16fung_FD_122057 | JGI IMG/M metagenome (GOLD analysis project Ga0137403, IMG submission 122057) | Vadose zone soil fungal communities from Angelo Coast Range Reserve, California, USA - CZOMad2_1_16fungal (Hybrid Assembly) | ecosystem: Environmental > Terrestrial > Soil > Vadose zone...
GCGGTCGAACCAGCGGCTCGCGTGATACTCGCGGAGCCACTCGGAGACGAACACGGTGAAGTCGGCGGCGCGGTTCGCCTCGGCGAGAAGGCGGTCGACCACGTCGGTGCCCTTGCGCGCGTCGCACTCGTTGACGCGGTGAACGCAGTAGACCCCGGGGAACCGTCGCTTGTACGCGAGGATCTCCTCGAGCCCGAACGCCACCAGGCCGCCCACGCGCGGGTCGACCATGACGATCCCGTCCACGCGCGCCCCGAGGTCGAAGCGCACGGCATATCTCCGGCCCGTGAGATAGCGCACGATCTGGACGAGCCACTGGTTGCCGCCGCCCCACGGCGACGCGGTCGAGCGCATGTTGATCGCGAGCGAGGCGATCGGCGCGCGGGCGGCCGTCGCGACCCGGCGGCGCGGGTCCCAACGGCGGAGTGCCTGCTTGATCGGCGCCAGCATCACAGGTGAGCCGAGACGAGCCCGTCGAGCACGCCTGCCATGCGGCGCTCTCCGAAGTGCTCGATGACCGTCCGCCGGGCGCGCGCGCCGATCTTCTCACAGCCGTCCGGGTCTTCCCACAGGCGTCGGATCGCGCCGCGCAGCGCCTCGACGTCGCCGGGCGGGACCAGCACGCAGTTCTCGCCGTCCCGCAGATGGGTCTCGCCCCACCATCCACGCGTCCGCGTCAAGACGGTCGCCGTGCCACACGCCATCGCCTGGAGCGCGGTGCTCTGGCCGGAAGGCTGACTGCGGTCGTGGAGCGGGATCACCACGAATCGTGCGCGCGAGTAGATGTCGCGCAGCTCGGTCGACGTGTGGGTGGTGCTCAGCGTCACGCTGGTCCGTCCCTCGACGGCGACGGGCAGCGTCGTGACGATGTGGAGCGGCAGGTTCCCGAGGCCGGCCAGGAGCGTCCCGTAGTCGCGCCCCGGATCCGAGCCGACGCTCACGATCGGGCCCCCGCATGGCCCCGGCGGCGCCGTGTTCCTCCAGAAATCGCAGTCGGCGCCGAACGGGAGCACGCGCACCCGGCCGGGCGGGACGCCGAGCCACGCCGCGAGTGACGTCTGGGCTCCGGCGCTCAGCGTCACCAGCTCCTCCACCCCGAGAAGAAACCTACGGTACAGCCGCGAGAGCCAGCGGTCCGCCCCGTACGCCGCCACGCGATCGCTCAGCCCCTGGCTGATGTAGACGAGCGGCGTCCTCAGCAGGCCGATCGCCTTGAGAAACGCGAGCGGCAGGCCGCAGGCGTCGACGGTCGAGATCACGATTCGGGCGCGGTTCAAGCCCGTGAGGTTCCGGAGCGCGAGGTCGAGCGCGAAGCCCATGCCGAGGCGCCGCGCGATCAGCCGCTCGAGCGGGTACCACGGGCGGGCGAAGGGCGCGCGGCCCTCGTCCTCGACGAAACCGACGCGATGGCGAGCGCGCAGCGACAGGAGGCCGTAGAAGAACTCGCTCGAGCCCTCGCCCCGCCGCCACTCCTCGAGCCACTGCCGGCGGCGCCGGCGGTAGACCCAGATCACGTCAGCCGTCGACGCCGCCTCGATCGCACCGTCCCCGCCGAGCACCCGCACCATCGGGACGATCACCCCCGTCGCCCACGCCTGGGGCGTGTCGCGACGATCCCCTGGGTCCAGAAGATCGACAGCGGGCTGCCGAGCCGGTCGAGGAGCTCGATGCCCGTGCACAGCCGAATCACGTTGGCGAGGACGGCGACCGGACGGATGCGTCCGACACCGAGGCACATGAGATCGATGAGCCAGGCGGGGTGCATCCGGACCGTCTCGACGCTCTCGAAGTAGCGGCTCACCAGCGCCCGCAGCTCCTCCGGCCAGAATTCGTGCCGGTGATGGACATCGAGCGGGCGCTCGAGCAACCGGATCGGCGTCGTGAGCACCAGCCGCCCGTGCTCCACCAGCAGGTCGACGAGCGTCCTCAGCATCGCCTCGGCATCGTCGAGGTGCTCGATGACCTCGGCCAGGACGATCGCGTCGAAGCGCCGCTCCTCGACGGCGCGGAGGTCCGTGAAGAACTCGCCGCGCAAGCCCCGGCGCCCGAACATCTGCGTCGCCAGCTCGATCGCCGTCGCGTCCAGGTCGACGCCGGCCACCGTCGTCCCGCGCCGCGCCAGGCGGGCGAGCAGCGCGCCGTCGCCGCAGCCGATTTCCAGGATGGTGCCGCTCGTCGCGCACTGGCGGACCACCCAATCCATGCGGGTGCGGGTGTACGGCCATCCGTGGATCGGATGGAGCGACGCCTCCCGCCAGTGGTACGCGCGCCGCTCGCGATACTTCGCGAACGTGCCCGCCACGCCCTGCGCGGGCGGCCCCGTGGGCTCAGGACCTGGTATGCCCACGATGGTCTCCGAGCAGGCGCTCGGCCTCCTCGAGGTCCTCGAGCGTGTCGATGTTGACCAGCGGCACCGTCACAGTCAGCGCGCGCGGCTTGGGACCGAAGACCGAGCGATGCGCGCGGAACATCGAGGTGCGGAAGGCGTAGACGCCGCCGTTCTGCACGAAGGTCGGCCCGAGGTCCTGTCGGCGGACGGGAACCGTCGCCTCGCGGAGCAGCCGGTGGGCGAAGCCATCCTCGTCGACGTGGAACTGCTTGAGCGGGTGGAAGCGACGGGGCGCCCGGGACACCGTGAAGACCGCATCGGCGGTTTCGAGCGCCGCCATGGCCGCCCTGACCATCTCCGGCGTGCGCAGCGGCGAGCTCGGCTCCAGCAGCGCCACGACGGAAGGGGCGATGCCACGGTCGGCGAGGGCCTCGAGGACATGCGCGATCACGTCGGCCACGTCGGCCACGTCGGACGCCAGCGCCGCCGGCCGCATGACGACCTCGGCACCCTCCGATCGGGCCTCCGCGGCGATCTCCACTCCGTCCGTCGACACGACGATGCGCTCGAAGAGCCCGGCCGCCCGCGCGCAGCGGATGGCGCGCGCCGTGAGGCTCACGCCGCCGATCCGGCGGAGGTTCTTGCCCGGAACCCCTTTGCTGCCCGCGCGGGCGGGCACCAGCGCGAGCGAGATCTCGCTACGCATACGCCAGGTGCTTCTGGATCCGGATCTCCACGGACGCGAGGACGTCGGCGATCCGCTTGCCCGCGAAGCCGTCGCCGAAGAGCGCCGAGCGCTCGTAGCGGCCGTGCGCGATCTGCCGCCGCGCGGCCGACTCGATCTCGCCCGCGTCGTAGCCCACGTGGACGACGTTCGGCCCGTGCTCCCGTCCCTGCTGGCGCGTGCCGACGTTCACCGACGGCACGCCGAGGAACGCGCCCTCCCGGAGCGCGGAGCTCGAGTTGCCGATCAGGCACGCGGCGTTGTGAATGAGCCGCGCCCAGTCCTCGACCGAGAAGTTCCGGTAGTAGTGGAGCTTCCCCGGGTTGTAGCGCTCGCGCCACATTCGCAAGCCTTTCGAGATGTCGTCCGACCCCGCATCCACATTCGGCCAGAGCCAGACGGTTTGCATGTCGAGCGCCGTCACCGCCCTCAGCGTCTCGTTGATCTGATCGAGGCCGCGCCCGTACTCCGTCGTCACCGGGTGCTGGAGCACCACGAGGTACGGCTCGCCCGCGGCGATCGCGGCGCCGACCCCGAGGTAGCGCGTGAAGATGTCCGATGGCAGCGTGAGGTCGATGTGCGCGATCGCGTCGATCGATGGGCAGCCGAGGCAGTGGACCGTCGCCGGGCTCTCACCCATCAGGATCACGTTCTGGGCCGCGCGCGGCGTCGCGGGAAAGTGCAGGTGCGAGAGCTTCGTGACCGCGTGGCGCACGCTCTCGTCGATGGAGCCCGTGACCTCCCCACCCTGCGTGTGGGCCACGGCGATGTTCATGTAGCTGGCGGCGATCGCGGTCGCGATGGTCTCGAAGCGGTCGGCGACGGTGAGCACCACATCGGGTTTGAGATTCTCGAACAGCGTCGCCAGCTCGATGATGGCCATCCCCGTCGACTTCGCCATCGTCGTCGGCGTCTCACCTTCCACGATCGTGTAGACGGTGGCGGTCGGCGTGAAGCCGTCCGTCTCGATGATCTGACGCACATTGCCGAACCGGTAGAGGAGCGCGGACGCGCCCACGATCAGCTGGAGCTCGAGGTCGGGATGCGCCTGGACGGCCTTCAGGACCGACTTGATCCGGCCGTAGTTCGCCCGGCTGTTCACGACGACGCAGATCTTGCGCCCGGCCTTACGCGCTGCCATCCAGGTCCTCCCACGTGAGCAGTTGGTCTCTCGCGACGTCGCGTCGAAGGCCCCGGCCGAGCACGCTCCCGATGCGCTCGGCCGGAATGCCCGTGCCCGGCTTCTTGACCGAGAGGTGCTCCGCCTCGAGCACGGTGCCCGCGGGCAGATCCACGCGCGCGACGACGCTCTTGGTGAAGAGCTGCCGCATCGCCGCCACGTCGCGGGCGGCCGCGTCCTTGTCCACCGGGCTCGCGCGCATGCGCTCGATGAAGCGCACCCCATCGACCAGCTGGCGCAGCTCGCCCGTCGTGACGGACGCGGGCACGTCGGGGCCGAACATCTCGCGGCTCAGCGTGACGTGCACCTCCAGCACGTCACAGCCGAGCGCGGCCGCGGCGAGCCCCGCGTAGATCGTGCCCGAGTGGTCGGAGAGTCCGACCGGACAGCCGTAACGCTCGCGGAAGAACGGAAGGAGGTTCAGCCCGACGCGCTCCGGAGGGCACGGGTACGCGGTCGTGCACTGGAGCACCGCGATCGGGACGTGCGCGGCCTGCGCGCGGGCGACGGTCGCGTCGAGCTCCGCCAGCGGGCTCATCCCGCTCGAGAGCAAGATCGGCCGACCGGTGGCGAGCAGCCGCTCGAAGAGCGGTGCGTTCGAGACCTCCCCCGATGCGACCTTCCATGCCACCATCCCGAGCCGCTCGAGCAGCTCCACGGCTTCCGCCGAGAAGGGGGAGCTCAAGAAGAAGAGGCCTCGGTCCTCGGCGTGCTCCTTGAGGCCGCGCCACTGCGCCTCCGAGAACTCCATCCGCCGCCAGTAGTCGTAGCGCGTCGAATCCTGAGGGCTGAATCGGACGCGCCACGGCTCCGCGGGCGTGCTCTCGGCCGCCGCGATGTGCGTCTGGAACTTGACGGCGTCCGCCCCGGCGGCCGCGATCGCGTCGATGAACGCGTGCGCGAGACCGAGGCTTCCGTCGTGCGCCTGCGCGACCTCGGCGACGATCAGGCAGGGCTCGCCTGGGCCGACCCGCCGCGATCCGAGGGACATGCTCATGGGCGCTCGGGTCGCCCCGGGCCCTCGCGTCGGTACCGGACGCTCGGCGTTCACCTCGGCGCCGCCTGTGGCCCGAGCCCGCTCTCGAGCTCGTCCAGGGCGAGGTCGCCGAGCTCGACGAACCGCCGGTAGAGCGCGCAGTCCCGGACGAGGTTCGGGTGGCTGCCGTGCCCGACGACCTTGCCCTTGTCGAGCACGACGATCCGGTCGCAGTCCTTCACGGTCGAGAGCCGGTGCGCCACGATCAGCATCGTGGTCTGCCGCGGGATCCGGCTCAAGGCCAGGGACACGGTCCGCTCGCTCTCCGAGTCGAGCGCGCTCGTGGCCTCGTCGAGGATCAGCACGCTCGCTTCACGATAGAGCGCGCGAGCAATGGCGACCCGCTGGCGCTGGCCGCCCGACAGCCGCACCCCTCGCTCGCCGAGCGGCGCGTCGAGCCGCCCCGCCAGCTCCGATCGCAGCACGTCACCGAAGCCGGCGGCCTCGAGCGCGCGCCGGACTCGTCCGTCGTCGACCGCGGCGCGGTCCACGCCCAGGGCCACGTTGAAGCGCAGCGACTCGTCCGCGATGAACGGATGCTGGGACACGTAGCCGATCTGCCCTCGCCAGGCGGTCGCGTTGTCGACGGACAGCGGCTGGCCGTCGACGAGCACGCGCCCGGACGTCGGCGGGAGCAGTCCGGTGACAACGTCGACCAGGGTCGTCTTTCCCGAGCCGGAGCCTCCGACGATCCCGATCCGGGCGCCCCGGTCGAACGTGAGCCTGACGTCGTCGAGCGCGAGGCCGGAGCCCTCGGGATAGGCATAGGTGAGGCCGTCGATCTCCAGACGGCTCCACGTCTCGAAGCGTGCGGCATCACCGCTCCGTCCGCGCTCGGGCTCCACCGCCGCGAGCTCGGCCCGGATGCGCTGGATGCCCTCGATGGCGGGGGCCGCCGCCTGCATGCTACTGAACGTCGTCGAGATCTGATTGAACACCGGGAGCGCGCGGACCACGCCGACGCCGTAGACGGCCAGCGCGGCGATCAGCTCGGCCCGCATCTCCTGGTGGCCGGCCACGTAGCTCACCGCCATGACGATGACCACGCCGATGGCGATCTCGATCGCGTAGTTCGGGACGGGCTGCAGCGTGGTGAGCCTTGCCGCGTTCGAGACGATCACCTCGTACTGCCGCTCGAACTCGTCGACGAAGAAGCGCTCCTTGCCGTGGACCTTGATGTCCTTGGCCCCGGCCAGCGCGTGATTGATGATCTTGATGGCCTCGGCGTTGCCTCCGTGCTTGATGGAGGACAGCCGCTGCACGTAGGGTCTCAGCACCTTGATCACGACCAGCGTGATCAGCGCGCCGATGGCCGCGAGACCAAACCCCAGCAGCGCGTTGATGCTCACGAGCAGCACGATGACCGCCGCCAGCGTGATGGCGCTGCTGGCCATCGAGAGTGCGCTCTTGAATCCGGAGCGAGCCCAGATGACCACGTCGCCCATGACCTGATGGATCAGCACCGCGGTGTTCTTCGACAGGAACCACGTGTAGGGCGCGGCCATGCAGTCCCGGAGGAGCTCGACCGCGACCCGCTTCTCGACAGACGCGACCAGCCGGTTCAGTGAATAGTTGTAGGCCAGGTCGAACAGGTTCTTGAGCACGATGGCCGCCAGCACGCCGAGGACGCACAGGACCATCAGCCGGCGCGGCTCGGGGTTGCCGAGCAGACGGCTCAGAGCCGCCAGGTATCCCCTGCCGGCGGCGCCGGGATCCAGCATCAGACCGATGACCGGGAGCAGCGCGGCCAGCGAGAACGATTGCAGCATGCCGTTGACCGTCATGCCGATCGCGAGCGCCCCGACGTGCAGTCGCTCGCGCAGCGTGAGCATGCGCCAGCTGAGCGACGCGATCTGCCGGGGGCTCAAGGGCTTGGCGAGATCCCTCATCGCCACCGACATTTCCTCTCCGCTCCGCCCGTCACAGGATCACGAACGGCCGGCTGGCACCGTCTGGCCGAGCCGGCCGCGGCCGCTCTTTCCGAAGGAACTCGTTCTCCGGGATCGACATCACGTACTTGATGTATGCCTCGGTCGTGACCTCGTTGTTGACGCCGCAGTTGAAGAAGACCGACAGCTTGCCTCCATCCGGCGCCGGCCCCTTCACTCGCTTGGGACTCGCGCGATGCGCGATCCGCAGATCCCAGATGGTCGCGTCGCCCGCCTTGCTCGGGATGTCGATGCCGCGCTCGTGTTCCTCGAAGGGCCGACTCACGTCGTACAGCCGACCGTGCGACAGTCGCTGCAGCATCCGGCGTGCCCGGCTGTCGGCGACGCGCCGGCGGACATTCGCCTTCCACTTCATCAGCGCCACGTACCGATCCGGCTCCCGGTGGCTGCCGGGAGCCAGACGGATCCCGCCGCCGTGCTCGTTGTTGTCCTGCAGGTAGATCCCGACCGTCACGATCCGGAAGTCCTCGCGCTTGTGGTATGTCTGACCGCTGAGCTCCGCCCCCGTGGTGTCGGTGTGGAACAGGCCGAACCCGTCGAGCGTGACGGACGAGTACGGAGGCACGACGAAGTTCTCGCCCAGCAGCGCGGTCAGCGACTTCACCAGCGTCGGGGTGCTCAGCACGTCGAGGATCTGCGGGTAGTGCAGGATCGCGTCGTGCAGGACGCGAACCTGCCGGCGCTGGAAGATGGGCAGGAAGTACGCGCGCAGCGCCCGCACCGTGTCCGGGGCCACGACGCCGGCGATCCGGACGTACCCGTCGCGCTCGAATTTTTCCCTGAGCTCCTGCGTCATGCGTCCCCCTCCCTGAACCGCGCGGCGGAGACGACGTCGACTTCCTCGCCATCGAGCAGGAACTGCCGCGCGAGCCGGGCTTCGATGGCCATGCCCGAGCGCTCCATGACCCGCAGCATCGCCTTGTTCGTCGTCATCGTCCCGGCGACGACCTTGCGCATGCCGCCGGCGCCGAGCAGCCAGTCGACGACCAGCGACCAGGCGGTCGACCCGAGGCCGCGGCCCCAGGCGGCCCGCTCGCCGATGAGGATCGAGACCTCGGCGAGCCGGTTGGGCCGGTCGACGTAGGCGGCGACGTTGCCGATGTGGCGGACGGGCGGCAGGTCCGCCACGATCGCCCAGAAGCCGTGCCCCCCGTCACGCATCGAGTCCAGATAGCGTCGGCACGACCGCCGGGTGTGGCGGCGGTGGCGGAGCTCACTGAACCGCACGATCGCCGGGTCATTGAGCCACCCGACGTACCGGTCGGTGATGTGCCGTGGCGAGAACGGCACCAGGCGGGCGTTCGACCCGCTCAACGTCGGCGTCTTCAGCGCTCCGGCGGACATCGCTCAGGCCTTCCGGATCCTGACCGCGAGCTGGCCCACCAGCCGCGCCCAGTCATCCGTGTGGGGCGCCTGCACGTCGTGCAGGACCTCGGCGACGTGCTCTCCGAGGAAGCGGAGGTACCACGCGTTTCGCGTGATGTTCGTGCGGGCCGCCTCGTCCACGCCGAACGTGTAGTCGAGGGAGAGATCGGTCGCGAGGATGCCGCCGTGGCGCAGCGTTCGCACGCACTCCCTGAGCGCGCGGCGGATGTCGTAGGCTTTGTCGAAGGTGTTCCGCTGGAAGATCAGAGCAAACCGCGAGTCCTCGAACGGCATCTGGTGCATGTCGCCCACCCTGACGAGCCGACGATTGTAGGTGAACAGGTCGAGACCGATCGTCTTGCGGAGTCCGATCACCCTTCGGAAGTACTTGATCTCGCCCAGCGACCGGGGACCGATGGTGAGGACCTTGTCATTCGCTTTCAAGGTTCCGTCTCGGATGAACCCTTGCAACATCGGCGTCCAGAGGTCGCCCAGGCCCGGCTGGGCCAGCCCGCGGCGCGGCAGGCCGTGCTTGAGCTGCCACCGTCGCCACAGGCACCGTAGCGGGCTGAGCCTCCGCTCCCGGTGACGCGAATACTCCTCCTGGAACTTCCGGATGACGTCCACCGCCTCGGCGCCTTCGATGGCGCGGCGGCCGGTAGTCTCCGACCAGGACGGCATCCGGGAATAGCGGAATCGGTCCTGCATGGCGGGATCCGTGAGGCGGCGCGGGCGGAACTCCGCGTCGTCGATCCCCGCGTGGCGCAGCGCCGGCGCCAGCGTGGAGAGCGGCGCCGTGTCCGACACGCCCACGAGCGCGGCCAGCTCCGCGAGCTTGGCCCGCGCCGTCGTCGCGGGGCCGCGGAGCGCGGTGATACCGTGCATCTCCTTCAGGATGTCGGGCAGATCATCGAGGTAGCTGGCGTCATAGCGATCGACGCGGCACTCGTCACGCAGGAGCAGCTCGGTCAGCAGCTCACGGATGCGCTCGACCCGCGGCCGCGCTGCCGGCTGCCCCGAGACCCTTTCGTTCACTTCGGCCATCTCGTCCTCCCGCGCGCCGACGCCGCCCCGGCCGGCCGCCGGTGTTCCTCGACGAGACACGCGGTGATGCGGTCGATCGCGGATGCATGCACGCCGGCGCGAACCCTGGCCGCCCCGCCGCCCGCGCGCGCCGCGAGCCAGCGCTCGAGCGCCTCGACGGAGCTCAGCCGCGCGATTCCAAATTCCTCGAACGGCAGACAGTAGTAGGCCGGGTCGGTCCCGGGCCACTGCAGCGACGCGGTGGGCACGCCGCACACGGCCATCTCGGAGAGGAGCATCGAAGAAATGCCGACCGCGCGCGCGGTGTCCGCGATGCACGGCGCGAGGGGCATGGTGTCCAGCTCGACCGCCTGCTCGCGCAACCGCCAGGCCCAGCGTCGCCACTGCTCGATCGGATCCGCCGGATGCGTGCGGACGACGATGCGCGTCTTGAGGCCTGCCGCCCGGGCGGTCGTCACCAGCTGCTCCGCCAGCTCGAACTCGTCGATCCCGCTGCGCGGGAACTTCGACGAGGCGGGCTCGGAGATGAACCGGATGGCGCCGTCGACCGAGCCGCCGGAGCGCAGATCCACGAGCTGCTGGAAGAGCGGGCTTCCGACGACCTCGATCGCGGGCCGGCTCGGCCACGGAATCTCGGCGATCTCGTCGCGCATACGCTCGTCGAGCACCCAGAGGGTGTCCGGAACGCTCCACTGACGGCCGTCCCGGAAGCGCTCCTCGTACGCCCACCACATGTCACAGAAGGCGATGGTGCGAAGCCCCGTCGCGCGCGCCACACGGATCAGCCGCTTCTCCAGCAGGCTCACGCGGCTGGTGGCACAGAGCACGACGTCCCAGTCGTGCGAGGCCAGCGCGCGCTCCAGGTAGGCGTCGAGCTCATCGGCGTTGGCGCAGAGGTACTCGGTGATGCCGCCGGCCCAGGCCGGAAAATGCAGGCTCGGGACCTGCGCGCTCATCTCGCGGCAGACGGCCGGCGTGCTGACGAACGCGGTGGCGAATCGCGGGTCGCCTTGCCAGACCCGTAGCAGCGGCGCCAGGAGGTTCAGTCCGCCGAAATCGTGTCCCGCCACGAGCACGCGCGCCCGCTCCGTGGTCATCGCGCCAGCTGCTCCGTGACGTGGCTCGGGCGGTCCGCCGCGAGATAGGCGAGCGCTCGCTCTTGCCACTCCTCCCGGGTCATGGTGAGGACGTCGAGGGTGTCGACGTGCCGCGCGATGCTCGGGCTCGCCAGCAGCGCGGCCGGCGGCAGCGCCTGGATCGAGCTCGGCTTGTCGTAGGGATACGGCCACTGCATCACGCAGTGCAGGATGAAGTGGAACAGTCGCGCCTGCCGCGTGGGCTCGGCGCCGAGCGCCGGCTCGGCCTCGTCGCACATCCGCGCGAGCTGCACGAAGTAGTGGTCGCGGTCCCTGGCGTCGACGGTGAACCCGCGCCGCGTGTAGTAGGTATGGGTGCCGACGAGCACCGGCCGGCCCAGCATCGACATCTCGAGCCCCGTGGTGGACGAGAAGACGACGCCGAAGCGGCACGCCTCCATGAGCGCGTAGGTGTTGACCTTCGTCTCCGCCGGCATGACGAGGAGCCGTTCCGACTCGATGCCGGCCGCGCGCAGCGTATCCTCGCTCCGCTCACGTCCGCCCCAGTGCGCCGCCTCCGCCGGGTGGGCGCGCACGACCACGGTCAGCTTCGACCGC
>Ga0137403_10008750_pt1 | contig 11321 bp, 14 predicted proteins | sample CZOMad2_1_16fung_FD_122057 | JGI IMG/M metagenome (GOLD analysis project Ga0137403, IMG submission 122057) | Vadose zone soil fungal communities from Angelo Coast Range Reserve, California, USA - CZOMad2_1_16fungal (Hybrid Assembly) | ecosystem: Environmental > Terrestrial > Soil > Vadose zone...
CGGCCGTCGACGGTCTGATCATCCCCGGCGGTGAGTCGACCACGATCATCAAGCTGGCCCGGATCTTCGACCTCCTCGAGCCTTTGCGAACGCGCATCAAGGACGGCCTACCTACGTATGGGTCGTGCGCCGGAATGATCCTGCTCGCCGACCGCGTCGATGACTGGGGTTTACCGGAGGGGGGCTCGCCGATCGAGGAGACGTTTGGCGGCATCGATATGACGGTGCGTCGCAACGCCTTCGGCCGCCAGGTCGACTCGTTCGAGGAGGACGTCACGATCGACGGCCTTTCCGGCGGCCCGGTGCACGCGGTGTTCATCCGGGCGCCCTGGGTCGAGTCGGTCGGATCGGCGGCCACGCCGCTCGCCGCCGTTACCACCGGACCGGCCGCCGGTAAGGTCGTGGTAGTTCGCCAGCGGCAGTTGCTGGCCACGTCGTTCCATCCCGAGCTGATGGGCGACGGACGCGTTCACGCGTACTTCTGCGACATGGTGAGGAATGCGGTTACATGAGCGGCCACTCGAAATGGGCCACGACCAAGCACAAGAAGGCCGTGATCGACGCCAAGCGCGGCAAGCTCTTCGCGAAGATGATCAAGAACATCGAGGTCGCGGCCCGTACCGGTGGTGCCGATGTGTCCGGCAACCCGACGCTGTTCGACGCCATCCAGAAGGCCAAGAAGAGCTCGGTCCCCAACGAGAACATCGACCGGGCCGTCCGCCGGGGCGCTGGCCTGGAGGCCGGCGGCGCGCAGTACGAGAACATCACCTACGAGGGTTACGGTCCCGGCGGCGTCGCGGTGCTCGTGCAGTGCCTGACCGACAACCGCAACCGCGCCGCCTCCGACGTGCGCGTCGCGTTCACCCGCAACGGCGGCCGGATGGCCGACCCCGGCTCGGTCGCCTACATGTTCAACCGCAAGGGCGTCGTCATCGTCAACAAGAGCGGCTCGCTGGACGAGGATGACGTGGTCGGCGCGGTCCTCGACGCGGGCGCGGAGGAGGTCAACGACCTCGGCGAGTCGTTCGAGGTAGTCAGCGAGGCCACCGACCTGGTCGCGGTCCGCAGCGCGCTGCAGCAGGCCGGCATCGACTACGAGTCAGCAGAGGCGGCGTTCCTGCCGTCGGTCGAGGTGCCGCTGGACGAGGAGCAGGCCAAGCGCGTCTTCCGGCTGATCGAGGCGATCGAGGACTCCGACGACGTGCAGGACGTCTACGCCAACTACGCCGTTTCGGACGAGGTCCTGGAGCACCTGGGGTGAATGGACGCCCCGTAACGGTCCGCCTGCTCACCGCCGCTGATGATCTTGATCCCGAGCTCGACCTGGCCGAGCGCGCCTTCGGGCCGATGCCGGCCGCCGACCGGGAGCAGCGCCTGGCCAGCAGCCGGGCCACGGTCTCCGGCGGCCAGCACATCGGCGCGTTCGACGGCCCGGCCATGGTCGCCTCGGCCCGCTACTTCGACATGCGCCAGTGGTGGCACGGCCGGGCGCTGCCGATGGCCGGCATCGCGTCGGTCAAGGCGCGCGACTTCGCGCACGTAGGTTTCGATGATCTCGCGGTAGAATGCGAGGACCCGGGGATTGTGGATCAGTTCCTCATTGCTGGCATCTGCGATCCCATTCTGCCGGCACCAGTTCCTTAGATTGACGAAGGCCGGCACGATGAGCGCGCCTACGAATTTTCTTTCGGGGCCAACGATCATGATCTGTTCGATCATCATGGACTCTTTCAGCTTATTCTCGATCACGAGCGGCGCGACATATTTTCCCCCGCTGGTCTTGAACATTTCTTTCTTACGGTCGGTGATCTTCAGGAATTTTCCGTCTTCCATGAGGCCGATATCACCCGTGTGGAACCAGCCGTCTGCCAGGGCTTCCGCCGTAAGGTCGGGCCGCTTATAATATCCCATCATCACATTGGGGCCTTTGCACAGGATCTCCCCGTCTTCGGCGATGATCACCTTTACTTCAGCAAGCACAGGTCCCACGGTGCCAAACTTCCTGTTGCTCACTTCGTACCGGTTCCCACTGATCACGGGCGATGTTTCGGTGAGGCCATATCCTTCCATGACGGGGATCTTTGCCGCGGTGAAAATACGGATGAGGCGGACCTGGCAGGCCGCGCCCCCGCTTACGATGCAGATCAGGTTATTCCCCAGGGCCTCTCTCCATTTGCTGAAAATAAGCTTGTTGGCAAGCGATAACTGAAGCCTGTATCCCAGGCTCAGCGGCTGATTGATCTCGTATTTTTCAGCCAGCCCATGCGCCCAGAAAAAAAGTTTCTTTTTCAATCCTGTCAGTTCGGCCCCTTTCTGCATGATGCGGTCATATACTTTTTCCAGCAGCCGGGGCACGGTCGTGAACATCTGGGGTTTTACTTCCTTCAGGTTCTCGCCGATCGTCTCCATATTTTCAGCGTAATAGATGGGGCTGCCGTTGTACATGTAGATATAAGTCAACATCCGCTCGAATATATGGTTCAAGGGAAGGAAGCTCAGGGCCCTGATGGGGCCCGGTGGGATACATTTGAGGCAATCCATCACATTGCTGAGGATATTTTTATGGGAGAGCATGACCCCCTTGGGAGTTCCGGTAGTGCCCGAGGTATAGATGATCGTCGCCAGGTCTTCATACCGGATCTTCTCCGAGAGCGCAGCGATGGCTGCCAGGTCCTCCTTAGTCGTTTCCGGCAACAGCTCTTTCCAATGTCTGGCATTGACGACGTGCTCGAAGGTATAGATCTCGCGCAGGCTGGGTATATTGTCCCTTATGCTCAGCACCTTGTGAAATAATTCTTCATCATCGGCGAAGATCACCTTGACCTGCGCATCGTTCAGCACAAATTGGAGCTCCTGCACATTGATGGTAGGATACACCGGGATCAGCACCGCCCCGATCTGTTGCACCGCCAGGTCGAGCATGATCCATTCCGGCCGGTTCTTCGCGATGATCGCCACTTTATCCATCCCCTCCTCCGTCCGGTCCTTCCCGGAAATGCCCAGGCGCAGCAACCCAGTACTCAGCTTATTCATGGTATCCGCGATCTCTCCCGTGCTATAGGGCCTCCATTTGCCGCTTTCCTTGGTTGCGAGCATATCCGGGATGGGTGTTTTTTCCAGGTGATAGCGGATGCAGTCGAACAATCGTTTGGGCTCGGTCATAGTCATTATTTAAGGTAAGGAACAGCTTACCAGCCATCAAATTAGATAAAAAAGGAACAACGGCAAATACCGGTCTTTATTTCGAGGCTACCTGGTAATACTGGGCTTCCGGCAGCCTGAAGATCCTGCCTTTCTGGAAATTGGTGAAACGGGAGTATTCGTCGCTATGCGTGTTGGTCCAGTTCTGGAAGGCCGGCAGGTTCTCTGCGGCGCCAAAGATCCACTGATTGTAGGCGTCATACATCCCTTCCTTCAGCAGCTGACGCTGGTATTCGAAGAGGCGGAAAGGGAAATTGACAGGGTATTTTTCATACCAGTTCAGGATGAATTGGGTCCGGAGCACGATGAGGGATTCCGTGGTGACGCCCTGTGCGATCGCAGGGGTCAGTTTGGCCATAACATTGAACCAGGCTGTTACGAAGGGGCTTTTGAGATTTTGATTTTTCAGCAGGTCGGCATCAGTGAAAAGCTTCTTATAACCTTCCATCAGCAGGTCTTTGATCTCAGCGGTACGCTTGCTGTAGCTTTCCAGGTTTACAAAGATCTCTCCATAAAGAAGGCTCCAGATCTTGTCATAGGTGAAATAATAATATTTGCTGGCGTTGTAGTAATTGGAGGAATAATTGGGATCCACTTCGATGCCCTTCTCCCATTGTTTGATCGCGGACATATCCTGTTTGGACCAGAGTACTTCTCCGTATTCGCTATAGAGCACCCCGCTTTGCGGCCACCGTTTGATACCTGCCTTATACAATTTTTCACAGGCGGAGGCTTCGTCGGCCGCCTTATAGAAAAGCCCGGTCAGCTGGTAACACTGCACGTCGGCATCGGGTCGTTCGGTCAGGGGGCGGGCGATGTCCAGGCCCTTGGCATAATCATGGTTCAGGTAGTAGTCAAAAGCCAGGTCTTTCTGCAATTCGAGATTTTTAGGCTCCTGCTGGAGAGCGCGGGTCAGCACCAGGATGGCATTCGAATAATCCCCCTGCCGGGCGAAGGTCTTGGCCGTTTCCTGAAGGGTCTTCCCATCGGGTTGTTGCCCGGAAGAGGATAAGCTGGCAAGGGCAAGTAAGCAGGAGAAAAAGATAATGCGGTTCATAGTTGAATATTTAACTGCTGCAGGTCTCGGGCTTCTGTCCGCAATCTACTATTTTCCGGTTAAATCCCCGTTCCTCGTCATCAGTCCAGGATCAGGTTCGTCAGCAGCCCGTCCCTCAGCTTGGGCTCGAACCAGGTGCTCTTGGGAGGCATCACGTTCCCGCTGTCCGCGATGTCAAATAATTGTTGTATGCTGACGGGGTAAAGGCTGAAGGCAACCTTCATTTCACCGCTGTCGACCCTTTTTTCCAGCTCGCCAAGCCCACGGATGCCCCCGACGAAATCGATCCGCTTATCCGTACGGGGATCTTTGATGGCAAGCAGCTTGTCCAGGATATTCTTTTGCAGGATGGTGACATCGAGGACCCCGATAGGATCCGTGCTATAGCTGCCTTCCTTCGCTACCAGCTTGTACCAGGAGCCGTCCAGGTACATGCCGAATTCATGGAGCTGCTGCGGAGAAAAAGCCTTGTCGAGCTTGCCGATAAGAAATTCTTTCTGCAGGCTGTCCAGGAACTCTTCCAGGCTTGCCCCGTTCAGATCATGCGCAAGGCGATTGTAATCCAGGATATGTAATTCTCCGGACGGGAACAGCGTGGTCAGGAAATAATCGGCCCCCCGGGCTCCCGCACCCATTGCCTTTCTCACTTTTGCGGCCGAAGCGGCCCGGTGATGACCGTCTGCAATATAAGTATGGGGCACCTGGCTGGAGAATGTTCCGGTGATGGCATCGATCTTTTCTGATGTGTCCACCACCCAGATGGTATGGCTGATGCCATCATCCGCCGTAAAATCATAGAGAGGGGAATGTTCATTTTTCCATCCTTCGATCAGCTCATCGATCGCTGGCACATTCCTGTAGGCCAGGAATACATTCCCCGTCTGCGCCCCGATCGTCTTCATATGATTGATGCGGTCCGCTTCCTTATCGGGCCGGGTCAGTTCATGCTTCTTAATAATATCTTTTTCATAATCGTCCACCGAGCTGCCGCATACCAGGCCGGTCTGGCTCCTTCCATTCATGATGAGCCGGTAAATATAATAGCATGGCTTCTCTTCGCGAAGCAGGACCCCTTTCCGGATGAACGCCTGAAGGTTCTCCCTGGCGGTATCGTATACTTGCTGCGAATGCGTATCCACATCATCCGGCAGATCGATCTCCGACTTGGTGATATGAAGGAAAGAATCCGGGTTGCCTGCGGCCTCTTCTTTCGCCTCCCGGCTGTTGAGCACATCATAAGGACGGGAAGCTACCTGACGGGCCAGTCCCGGCGTGGGTCTCAGCGCCCTGAAAGGAGTGATCGTTGCCATTTTTATTAACCTTTTTTATTTGCAAAATCTTTCATGAGATCCGTGAGCGCCATCACGCTTTCTATCGGCAGGGCATTATATAAAGATGCCCTGAAGCCACCCATGGTGCGATAACCCTTGATGCCGACCATCCCATGCTCTTTACAGGCGGCCAGGAATTGCTTTTCCAGTTCAGGGTTGTCGATGACAAAAACGATATTCATCTTGCTCCGGTCTTCTTTTGCCACAGTGGGCCTGAATAACGGAAGGCCGTCCAGCGTATCATAGAGCAGCGCTGTTTTACGATCGTTGATCTTTTCGATGGCCGGGATGCCGCCCTGTTCTTTCAGCCAGCGAAGGGTGAGCATACAGACATAGACGGCGAATACGGGCGGGGTATTCAGCAAGCTGCCTGCTTCGATATGATTCCGGTAATCCATCATGCTGGGCAGCTTACGGTCCACTTTCCCGAGGATATCTTTCTTTACTATGACCATGTTCACCCCCGCAGCGCCGATATTTTTCTGGGCGCCCGCATAAATGAGAGAGAAGCGGTTGAAGTCCATGACCTGGCTGAGGATATCGCTGCTCATATCGGCGACCAGGGGGACGGAGGTCTCTGGTATGGAATGCATCTGCGTCCCTTCCACCGTATTATTCGTGGTGTAATGGAAATATTTAGCGGAAGGTGGAATGATAAGGGCTTTCGGGACATAGGTATAGTTCTTATCTTTGGAAGAGCCGATGACCTCCACGTTACCGTATATTTTCGCCTCTTTTATCGCTTTGGTGCCCCAGATGCCGCAATCGAGATAGGCCGCGGTCTCGTTCTCGTTCAGCAGGTTCATCGGTATCTGGAAGAATTGAGTGGAAGCTCCGCCATGTAGGAACAATACTTCATGATCTTGGTCCAGCTGCATCAATTCCTTTGCGGTGGTAATGGCTTCTTCGACGACGGCCTGGAACATGGGCGTCCGGTGCCCGATCTCGAGGATGGACAGCCCGGTATTGTTGAATTCCCCGATCGCAAGGCTGGCCTGCTCAGATACTTCTTTCGGCAGGATGCTGGGGCCGGAATTGAAATTATGAACCACTGTTGGTTAGTTTATTAGATTAAAAAGAGTGGCAAAGATACCCTCTTGCAGGCAAACTCCCTAAACGGGGAGCCATCGGGGTAATCTTTTAGACCAATAAAAAATAAAGGGAAACTTTTTAAAATCTTTTTAAATTGACAAACTATGCGCAAAATCTCTTTATCGGTCATCAGCCTGCTGATCCTGTTCCTTGGCTCCTGTAAGACCTATACGATCCCTGTCGACAGCTTCCGGGAGCAGTTTGCCAGGGCGGGCTATTCCAAGTCAAGGATAGTTACTGTCGAAGGCCCAAGAGGCAACGGAGACACGGTGAGCTATCATACCTATCCAATGGACTCTATAAAATGTGTGGACAAGGACGGAAGCCCTTACGAGTTCAAGGTCAGCCCTTCGATAGAGATCCGGTTCACCTACGACGACAACCGGCGGGTGGTCTTTTATTTTGACCTGATGACGGTGAACGACTACATAATTGAGGGGATACGATCAAGATTTATTCCTTCGATCAGAAAGACGATCCAGGTGAACACCATAAAAAAGATCGAAGTGCAGGATGGAATGAAGAGATTCAGATATATAGCTATCAAAGGTTGACTCATGATTGACATGGCGGATTTTACCAAGCTGGCCCTTTCCTTCCCGGGGACGGAAGAGAGGCCGCATTTTCATCTCCGGTCCTTCCGGGTAAAGAAAAAGATATTCGCCACCCTCTGGGAGAAGGAGAACCGGGCCATGCTCAAGCTGCCTCTTATCGAGCAGTCCGTTTTTTGTGCTTACGATAAGACCGTCTTTTTCCCCGTGCCCGGCGCCTGGGGTAAAAAAGGCGCAACCTTCGTCGAGCTGGGAAAAGTGAAGAAGAATATGCTGAAGGATGCGCTGACCGTTGCTTATAATGCGCTGAAGCAAAAATGATCGTATGCCCCATCATTTTAACGAAGATGTGTAACTCTTCCGTCCTGGAGAGTGACTTCACCTTTTTCCATTAACGTCTTGAGCTTTTTAAGATTTTTACCTACTGCTGATTGTATCAGGTGTCGTATGAAGAAAGCAACGATCCATGAGACTTTTACCTGCCACACATCCTCTATCCTGGTGAAAAGGCCCTCCTGGGAAAGTTGGAAGCGCATAGTCAGATGTCTTTCCGGCGGCAAAGTTGCTATGGCTACAGTTTTTGGAAACTCAAACTCGATCACTTTAAGGTCCTGGGCGTCATTTTTACGTACCTGATGAAAAATAGAGCCCTTTGTGATTTCCCCTTCGGTTGTTTTATTGACCGTGAGGACATAATAATTCCACTTCGGCATATTTTCAAAATTTGACAGGAAATTAAATACCTCTTCAATAGGCCGCTCAACAATTATTTCATTAAGGATTTCCATACGTTGTGGATAGTCGACTTTTGCACAAAGTTAGTTATTCGAAAAGCTACAAAAAATTGCCCTAGTTTAATAATTTTTACTTGCTGTTTTTTTATTTCGAAACAGATATATTTGTGCTGTCAACATAATTTTTAATACTATGACTTTCGAAATTGTACTTCGCTATATTCACTTTATCAGCATATTCGCCATTGTCGGCTCACTCGTTTCAGAGCATCTTCTTCTTAAAAAAGCGATCAGCCGTAAAGAGATCGGGAGGATTGCTAAGATCGATGCTATCTTTGGAATAGCGGCCTTAACATTGTTGGCGGCCGGTCTGACACTATGGCTCGATAGTGTAGGCAAGCCTTCCTATTTCTATTCAAAGAACTGGATCTTTCATATCAAGATCACTCTTTTTGCACTTATCGGGATTCTTTCCATCTGGCCAACGGTATTCTTTATCAGGGAGCGGAAAGGGATTGCGGATGAAATCGTCCAGGTACCGGCATCGATTTTTATATTATTGCGCATTGAACTGTCGTTACTGTTCATCATTCCACTTCTTGCCGGACTGATGTCAAAAGGAGTAGGATATTTCGGATAGTTTATGAAACCCTATTCCTGCTCATCGATCTCCGCGACGCCTCCCGAAATGGCGAATTTCATGGCGTCGGAGGAACTGATGTCGGTGAGGAGCCGCACCCTTTCCCTTTTTACAAAATACAGGTTTCCGGCGAACGTATAGGATTGCGGACAATAGACAGCCACATATTCCTGTAAACCGAATTGCTCCAGATCTTCCTGGGTGATGAACCCTACCCGCCATATATCTGGGGCATCGATGCTGACCAGAACGGCCTTCTCAAACTTCCTCTTGTTCCCGGCAAAGGCTTCGACGAAATCTTTGATGGTGCTGTAAATGAATTTAACGCCCGGCGTTTTTTCGAGCAATCTGTCGAACAGATCCACCAGCCTGCTGATGATGAAGGAAGAAGATATATACCCCACGAAGAGGGCGATAACGATGACAATGACGAAACCCAGACCTGGGATCCGCTTGGGTTCTCCAAATTGATCGGTGCCGACCAGGCTCGGAAACAGGTTGTGCACGATGTTGGGAAGGAAGCGGTCGATCCAATTGAAAAGAGAAGCCACCGCGACGATGGTAATCGTGATTGGAGCAAGGATGATCAGCCCCTGCAGGAATAGCTGGAACAATCTGCGGGGTACACTCCGTAACTTCATGTGAAAGCTGTTTAGACAGTAAAATTAGCCATTCCCTGTCGGGTTTGTTCTATTTTACGCGCCGGGCGCATCTTTATTTTGTTGAAAAAAAGATGAAGCCGATCATTTTCCTGTTTTTCGCGCTCAGCCCGGGAGCATTCAGGCTTAGCACAACCACGCAAGCCGATCCTGGCCAATTATTATTTACCCAAAATTGCACCCGTTGTCATGGCGCCGATGGCACCCGGGGTTTCCTGGGGGCGAAGAACCTGCAGAAGAGCAATCTGTCCGACAGCGCGATAGTGGAACGCATCCAGAATGGGCGGCGGATCATGCCTTCCTGGAAAAAGAAATTCACTATGGCCGAAATTTGGCAATTGGCGCTTTATATAAAAACGTTAAGAAAAAACTGACCATGAACTCATACAAATCCCAACCGCATATGTGGACATTCACAAATTGCATACTGATCCTTACGGCCATTACTACCGCTCTCATGGCCGGCCTTTTTTACGCCTGGTCCTGCTCCGTGATCCCAGGGCTGGGGCGCCTCCCGGATACCGACTATATCAGGGCGATGCAGGAGATGAACCGGACCATTCAGAACCCTGTATTCTTTGCCGCTTTTATGGGGACGATCCTGCTCCTGCCTCTCAGCACCTGGATGAGTTACCGGCAACCCGGCCTGGGACGTTTCTGGTTCTTGCTTGCGGCGTCGGCCGCCTACCTCCTGGGTGTGTTCGGCGTTACTATTTTCGGGAATATTCCTTTGAATGACGCGCTCGATGGCTTCCACCTGGGGGCGGCTACCGGCAGCGAAATTGCCGCACAAAGGGCACGCTTCGAAGGGCCCTGGAATGCGCTGAATACGGTCCGGACGGTGGCTTCCGTCCTTTCTATTTTGTTGGTGATCCTCGCCTGTCTCAGCCGGACGGAGAAATGAGGTGGGGGTTAATGAAAATCAAACCATAGCGTTCCGCTGACCGGCTCTGTCAGCCCAGGATTCTTCTGACTCTGGGGCCCCATCACCCTGGCCGGCTGGAATTTAGTACCGATGGCGCTGACCCCGGAAAGGAACCCGATATTTCCTTCCGGGAAAGGAGGCTCGACATTATTATTGGCCAGCGCGGCCTTCTCCCTGGCTGGTCTCAGCATCTGGAGGTACAGGTTCTTATTGGCCGTATACACTGTGAATGGGGATTCCTTATTCTGGACGACCACCCAGCTGATCTCGGCATGATAACCCTTGAATTCGGGATACTGCCAGGTCTCGCCCGTGATGGCATTATTATAAAGCTTTTCCCATACCCCGAACTGCTGACCTTTCAACCTGTTCTTCCAGACCCGGTAAGGGCCCCTGCCCAGCCATTTCATGCCCAGGATCTTTTCTTCAGGATAATTGAACGTGATGCCCATATAATCTGCGGAATCCTTTTGCATATAGGTATAGTCTAGCCTCACCAATTGCCCCGGCACAAAGATCCATTTCGCGTGCAGCATTCCATCCCCCTCATAATCTGCCCCAATAATATTCGTCCCGTCGATCATTCTCATCGTATAGAATTTTTTGAGCTTGCTATTTATTCCTGCCAGCAATGGACCGCCGGATAGAGAGATTTCTGCCGTGGAGTTGACGACTTTTGAAATATACCCTGTTCGTTCATCGAATAAATATTTGTTGTGGTCGCACTCAACGATCAGCATACTATCTTTTTCCGCGATGGTAACCTTCGATCCGTCAGATGAGCGTGGGGCCGGCCTGGCAAGGGATGCAGGGTCTTTGATCGCCCAGCTCCAGGTAAATATTTCTTTTTTATCCGGGCCGTAGGCGCTGAGATAGAGCGCATCGTTCTGTGACCAGCTTGCGGGCAAGTTCTGAGGCGTTTTTGAGGTCATTTGATGCGCCTGTAGTGATGTCTTTGAAGGTAAGTTTTTCGGAGGCATATCCGCCCATCATCACCGCGATATCGCTGAGAAACTGTGTTTTGGTGTGCAGGCGCTGGTCTTCCTCGGGCAGTTTCATCGTGTAGCCGCCGGCAAACCCACGGCTGATGATAGATACCTTATGAACTTTATCTGAATCCTTGAGGGATGC
>Ga0137403_10008752_pt1 | contig 11320 bp, 19 predicted proteins | sample CZOMad2_1_16fung_FD_122057 | JGI IMG/M metagenome (GOLD analysis project Ga0137403, IMG submission 122057) | Vadose zone soil fungal communities from Angelo Coast Range Reserve, California, USA - CZOMad2_1_16fungal (Hybrid Assembly) | ecosystem: Environmental > Terrestrial > Soil > Vadose zone...
GCGGGCGTCGTACAATGGCAGTATAGAAGCTTCCCAAGCTTCGGACGTGGGTTCGATTCCCATCGCCCGCTCCATGATCCTGCAAAATTCACGTTGATTTGGCTGCCCTTACTCACCAGCCATCCCCCATTTTGTGCCCAAAAAGGCGGGGTTTTGCGCCCATTTTGCGCCCAACTTTTCATTCAAAGGAGAACGAAAAAATGTCTCTAGGACCATTGCCGTACAAAGCGAAAGTTACTGACGCGACGCTTTCCGCATCGGGGCACACGATCCTGCATATCACCGTGTTCGACAACGGCGCGGGGGTGCGAAGCGTGAGCCAGTACCTTCTTCCGGCCCAGACGTTGCTGGACAGTTCAGCCGTTCGTCAGCTTGTCGAAACCATGCAGGATTTGGCCGTCGCGCAATTCCTGCTTGACGCCGGGGATTTTATTGCGGCGATTCAAACGGTCAGTGTTTCAGTCGGCGGATGAGCGCCCAAGTTTTTGACAGAGATCAAGGAGGAAACACATGAGAAAAATTGAAGCTGTCTGTCCATACTGCGCGAAGGCGAAAACCGTCGAGACTATCGGTACTGCCACGAACTTGAGCCTAAAGTGCGCTCACTGCTCAAAGAGTTGGGATGAGGATCTGAGCGAAACTGGCAGTCTCGCCAAGTCGGCGCCGGCACCGTCTGACGGAATGGCCGCTGTGCGTCAGCGCCTTATTGAACTAGGGAAGGTCGTTGACGATTACATCGCGCGTCAGGCGGCAACTCGGCCGGCCAAGTTCAAGCCGAACGGCGGCGATCAAGTCCAGGAAGCGACCGTTTTGAAGTTCGTGGCCGGGGCACCAGGGGGAGTGATGCTTCAGGTTGACGCCACGGAATCAGCGCCCGATGCACCCGCGTTCGTCACCAAAGCGGCCGACAACGATGCTGCGGCACGAGCTGAGCTGCAGAAGGCACTCGCGAACGGCATGCCCGTCACGAGTCCTGAATATGTGCGAGTCGGTGAGAGTGGGGCACCGGCACGATTCCAGCCCGTTCAGAATATCGCGGTCACCAACGCTTTCGGGGGCGGCACGGTGGAAAAGACGTTCACCCCCGCGCCGGCCGAGCGCCGGCCATTTCAGCCGAACGGCAATACCGATCTCAGCAAGGCAGACGCGGCTGTGCGGCACGCGCTCGCCAACGGCAAGAAAGTTTAGGCGATCCGGGCAGGCGCAGTCCGGATCGAGTAGAAAAAATCTGAGAAGTGAGAGGAAAAACAGAATGCCGAATCCAGCAGCAGTTCAAGCAGCATGGACCACAGCGAAGGCCCAACTCGCTACAGTCAAGGCCGACGCAAATACCCTAGCCGCCGATCTTGCGGCACTCGAAGCGACGTGCGACACGCTCTATTCTCTGGGCGCCGGCGATGTCGTGGATTGGTTGCGCCTGAACGCGATACAGACTCGTCAGGGCTTCCAGCCGCGTGTCAGCGCCGGCGGGAACATCGCGCCGGAAATGCTCGCGGTTTGGGCAGCGCAATCAGGCGCACGCGATCTATCGAGCGTTGACCAGCGCCCCATCACGTCAACGCCGGGCGGCAAGTTCTACAACCTGTCGTAACCGAGTTTGCTGGACCCGGCTTTCGGGCGGATCACGTGCGTCCACACGCCGTCTACTTTCCCCGGGGCCAGCACGCTGTCAGTGGAGAGGTGCGCGGACTCCTTCCTGCGTGCCTCTCCTGACAGCGAATTGAGGTAGGTTGGCCAAGCTCTAAGAGGAGCAAAATCATGTCGATCACCGAACCGTGTGTGGATGAGCGGCTGTGGAATGATGGCTATGATGGCCGAAGGATTTATATTCTAGGGCCACGCGGCGTCAACTGCGGCACTTGGGTCGGCGAAGCAGGGACGACCATTAGCGACGTTGGCTCTATTTGCCTTGGCACAGAAGGGCGGCATTTCTTCTGCGTCCTCATCAAAGACTGGTTCACCATCCAGCAGGCTCTTAGCCAAATTAGCAAGAGCAACTCGCTCCCGCTGCCACCTCACAGGTCAACGCAGCCAATACCGCTTGAGGCTGTAGAGATTTTTCAAGGGCACGGTGCCGATATAGGAGTGGCCCTGGGCGACACCACGCGCGACGTAGTGGAGAAAACGTTGAAGGTGCGAGTGGCCCCATATCCATTTTTCAAGCTGCCGCTCTGGGTCTTTACTGGCCTGACAGCGAATTGAGACGAGAACATAAGGCGGTTCTGGACGTGTTAACCCCACAAGGGAGGGCAACGAAATGCCGCAAGAGAACTCAGGGCGAAGCGTGAAGTCGCACCAGCAAATGATTATGGCTCTTGAGCTTAGGGCCTCAGGTGCCAGTTTTCGCCAGATTGGAGAGGCGCTATCCGTTTCAAAGCCGCGCGCATTCCGAATTGTCCGCAAGGCGTTGAATGAATTGGTGGAGCACTGCCAGGAGACAGCGGAGCGCGTGCGGCAGTTGGAACTGTATCGCCTTGATCGCTACCGGCTGTCTCTCGATTCCCGCAAGGGCGATCCGCGCACTGTTGATACTCTGATCCGAATCTCGGAGCGTGTGGCGAAGCTGCACGGGCTGGATGCACCTCAGCGAATTGAACAGACCGGGTTGAACGGCGGGCCGATACAGACGCAGGAGACACAACCTGACTTCAGCAAATTCTCCCATGACGAATTGCTGATCTTTGAGGCGCTACACCGAAAGGCGGCTGGCGATCCGGATTGGGACGAAGGCATTCGCGGCTATGGAAGCCCTATGTACGAGCGGCAGTGGCCGGGAAAGCCGACGAGGTTGGTCACTGCGTTTGTGAAGGCACTGCCGTTCGGAGAGGAGCCGTGGAAGTTGACACAGGGCGCGGTGACGGGAGGTTGAATCTATGGCGACTCTGCCCATTCCATTCCCCGCTAGAAAGGGGCGGCCACGCAAGAGAGTCGATGCGAAAAAGATTTTAGCTCTTCGGGCCAGAGGGCTTTCCTGGCACGAGATCGCCAAAAGATTGCGTGTAGAGGAGCGGGAACGGCGTTTCGTGGGGCTCAGGAGCGTTCCAAAAGTGTTTCTTAACCTTGTGACAGGATAGGCGGGAGAAGTGGTATCCTTGGGGATTATGAACGCTAGCGCCATCAAGACAAAGGTGCGCAACCGCAGCCCTTTGAGATTCTCAGTGAACGGTCGTCAGTTCCTGGTTTCCTACCTCGACCAGGACGGTGACGGACCTTTCGGCGTTAGGTTTACTTGGCTTCGGCACGCGAACGCCTGCACCTGGGTTCAGCACATCACTGAAGACGGCGGCTACACCTATCTTCAGGTCAGAAGTTATCTCATGCCGGACGGACTTGACCCGGAGTGTCGCGCGCTAGCGCCTGAGAGTGATTCAGAGAAGCTGGATGCGCTGCAAGAGGGTTGGATTGAATACCAGAAAGTTCTGGGAGAAACGGTTTTTAGCGTCTGAGCCCTGGGCCCCGGCTTACCGACCCATTTCTTCTCTCGACCTTGATTGCGCTAAAGGTTCTAAGCCCGATGACGCGGGGATTTCTCCGCTCACTTTAGAAAACTCCTGACGATCAAAATCAAACCCATGCCGACCATGATTTCTAGCAGATGTCCAATCCACGATAGGTGTCTGCGTATTTCGAGCAGTCTTTCATAGCTCAACCGAGGAAAATCGTTCGGATCATCGAGCATTGCTCCTCCTTCGTCACCGAGGGCCCGTCCTAGTCTACGCCGAGGTCTTCACGCGAGACGCGGATTAGGTCATCTTGAAGACCGTGAGCCCCCGACGTGAAGCGCGGGGAGCGGCAAAACTATTTCTTTCTGCCACAAGTGAATTCGTCAATGCGCGTCGTTTGTTCGCAACGACTCACAGGGATGGGGCGGCAAGGGTTTTTGCCACGCCGCAGAACGATCTTCTCAGCGTTCTGGTGCTCAGCCCTAGCCGTTCGCTTATTGTTCGCCAGGAGCGCCCCTGTGTGCGAAGTTCGGTAATCTTGGCGGCGTCCACGGATTTTGAGGGCCTGCCAAGCCTTCTACCCCTGGCGCGTGCCGCCGCCAACCCCGAGCGCACTCTAGACCGGATAAGCTCCCTTTCAAATTCGGCGATGCTGGCAAAAATACCAAACACCAGCCGACCGTTCGGTGTCGTGGTGTCCACGCCTTCGTGCAGGGATACAAAAGCAATGCCCAGAGCATCGAACTCTGCCAGAGCATTCACCAGTTGGCGCAGCGAACGCGCAAAACGATCATAGCGGTAGACCAAGACGACATCCATTTTCCTGAGCTTGGCGTCGGCCTTAAGGCGATCCAGTGCGGGGCGACGTTCTTTTGAACCAGACACACCTGAGTCGGTGAATTCATTGACGATCTCCCACTGGCGCCGGGCGCAATATGCCCGAAGTTCCTCCACCTGCATGGAGACGTTTTGATCAGGTGTCGAACACCGGCTGTAGATGGCAACCCTCACGAGCGCACCTCCACGGAAGTGCCTTCCATAAAAAGGCGGCCAGGCTCTACAACGGCGCCGGCCTTGAGTCTCTTCACGATGTCACCTTCATAGTGTTGGCATGCAACGATCAACTCGGCAAGCCGAACCTGACTGAAGCCCAGAAGGGTCAACTCTCGCTGCGTGATTGTGTCTTGCGTGCGGGTCGGAACTGTGGGAATCTTTTTTGAAGCCAAGTGACACCTCCATTGTGTCTTTGGTTTTAGCGGCGTGTGCGGGTCGTAACCCCGTCCGCGCCGCACTTTGTTTCTACAGCTTTCTACTCCATCGCCGGAATCGTGTCAAGCAAAAAATAACCAATACAGTAAATAGTTACCAACTGTCATACAGACGTATGACAAACAGACGTATGCGCGAATCGCGTCAAGCTATTTTGGGCACGCTGTCGAGCCTTTTTCTCAGCCGCCGATTCTCTTGATACCAGGCCCTCCGCTTCTCCTTTCTCTCTTCGCTCGACTGGCGATGCCGATTCCCGCATCGCTTCGAGCAGAACTTCTCGTTGGGGAACTTTGCGAAGAACCATTTGGCGCAGTCGGGTTGGGCGCAGGTCCGAATTCCATCGAGAAAACCCATCTGTGCAACCGTTACAAGTAGATGTGCTCCTTCGGCGAGCGCGCCTTTATGCGCGCCTTTATAGTGCCAGCCGAACTTCATACTTCTGCCGTGCTCGAATAGACGGGGGCGCATCGAGCACCGGGATAACATCCGGTCCACCCTGAGAACAATCTTCCTGTATGGAAGGCTGGGGTGCAGGTCAGATGTGCTGATCGTTGCCTTGCGCGACGCTGAAGCGGCGGCTTCGGCAAACTTCCTAGCATAAAGCCGCTCATCCTCCACGCGCCGCGCCCCTTCAAGCTGGTTCAGTTCTTTCACTAGTTGCGTGACCTGCCGGCCCACTTCTTTTGTTTTCCAGTGGTTCAACCAGTCAGTTAGCGCCGTACCCTCAGCCCCTCCAACAAACTCGTGTTTCCTGTGTCGTCTCATCGTCTATGCACCATTTGTATTAGCTAAATACCATAAAGTCGCTTGCACTGCAACAACCGTGTTGTATTCTCCAAATATATTTTGGGAGGCGGGCAGTGAGAACACTTAAGAAAATCCGAAGAGCAAACGGCCTGAGTCAACACGCCCTTGCGCGGAAATCGGGCGTTCCACGGTGGCGTATCGCATTTGCTGAGACGGGACGCCTGACTTTAACGGATGAGGAACGCTCCCGCATCCTAGTGGCGCTGGCCCGCTACATCGGGAAAAACGTTGAGGCGATGAAGTCAGGTCTCGGAATAGGCAGCGCGGTTCAAGGGAATTGATCTTCACGGCTGACGCCAAGAAGAGGCCGGGGTCGCTAGTGCGGCTGGCGATCCTGGTCAGGGAAAAAACATGCAGACAGAGAAGCCGCAGCTCAAAAAGCAATTTTGTAATCTTTCAGCCGAAACCATCGCGTTGCTCGCGGATGGACAGGAGCGACTCTTGACCAATCGCGTCCGGGCCGGCCTGCCCAGGGATCGTCGCTCAGTGAGGAATCTGTACCGGATCAGGGCCACTGTCGGGAGCGCCCGGTGAGCAAGATAGACCTCACGCGATTTGACTTCCACGCGCTCAGATTCTTGAAATCTGAGGACGTGGAGATCATGACAGCGGAAGAGGTTGGGCAGTTCGTCCTCCTGATGTGTCATGCATGGCTGGGCGGTAAGGCTGCCAGCCTTCCCAACAATCCGATGCTACTGGCGAAGTATGCCCGGTGCGAACGAGTGAGTGAAGCCGTCCTGAGGGAATGGAAAGCGGGGTCTGACGGACGGCTCTACAACGAAACGCTCTCTGAGGAATGGGATGCCGCTGTAGGTCGTTCTGTCCACGGCATGCGCGGGGCAGCTGCTCGCTGGAACAAGGAGAAATCCCCGACCAATGCTCACGATAATGCACCCGTAATGCCCGAGCATTCCACGAGCAATGCGCCTGCTGATGCACCACCAATGGTCAAGCCAATCCAAGCCAATCCAATCCAATCAAAAACCTCTTCGTCCGAACCTGTCGGTTCAGACGAGCGTGTTTCTAAGCCAACCCCTCGGAAAGAGCCTTCGCCGGAAGGAATTGAGCTGGCGAATCTCCTCCGCGCAAGGATCATCGGCAACAACCCGAACGCCAAGGTTACTGAATCACAGGTCCGCAAATGGGCGTGTGAAGCCGACCGGATGATCGCCAGGGACAACCGCACACCCGCCGCGATCCGCGAGCTGATTGAGTTTTCCCAGGCCGACCCGTTCTGGCATCCGAACATTCTCTCGATGGGGAAGCTCCGCGAAAAATTCGACCGGCTCTGGCTGAAGTGCAAGGGCAGCCCGAAGCAAGGGCCTGTGCCTGGGCCGGTTCCGGTGCCGAAGCGCCGCAGTGAGCTGAGTGACGCAGACCGGGCCTTGTATGCGCAACATGGAGTGACCCTGTGATGAGCGCCGACACGTTGACCGCTATTCCGCACAACGGAGAGGTCGAGCGCAACATTCTCGGCGTACTCATGCTCGCACCGGAGCGCATCGGTGAAGCCGCTGAGCGCCTTGACCCTCATGAGTTTTTCTTTTCGCTCAACCGGAAAATCTATTCGGCCATGCTGGACCTGGACGCAGCCGGCAAGCCCATCGATGTTTTCACGCTGTATGAAGTTCTGGCGCGGGACAAAGAGCTTGAAGATGCCGGCGGTCTCGCTTTCCTATCGTCGCTCGACAAACTGGCGTACAAAAAAGCTCCGCTAGGCGACTACGCCCGCATCGTGAAGGAAGCCGGTGCCCTCCGTCGCGTGCTTGCGCTTTGCGAGAGCACAACGGCGCAGATATCCGAAGGCAGGCGGTCTGCCGAAGTGCTCGATGCAGTCGCAGCCGATTTCGATTCCATCCGGGATGACAACCGCTCACTCGAACGCGGGCCGGTCCACATCTCCATCGTGACGAAAGAGCTGGCGCCCGTGCTTGAGCGTGCCGCAAATGGCACGTCTCAGATGATCGGGACTCTGACCGGATACCCGGACATTGACCGCCTCACTGCCGGCTGGCAGCCGTCCGATTACTGCATTCTCGCGGCGCGGCCGAGCGCGGGGAAAACTGCGCTGGCAATCGAGTTCGCGCTCCGACAACTCAGGGCAGGCAATCCCACTGCGTTTTTCTCGCTAGAGATGAGTCGAGAAAGCATCTTGCAGCGAATGGTCTGCCGCGAAGCGGGAGTTGATTCTCAGCGTTTGCGTTGCGGAAGGCTCTCCGCGGATGACCTAAAAAAAATCTTTGCAGCCGTCGCCCGAGTGGACGCCATGCCCTTGTGGATTGATGATTCTGCCGGGCTTCGCGCTTCAGACTTGCGCTGGCGGCTCCGGTCGCTCACGAAGCGTCACGGCATCAAGTTCGCAGTCGTGGATTACCTGCAACTACTCCGCTCGCCCGGCAAGGATCGCTTCGAGTCGGTCACGAATTCCTCAATCGAGTTGAAGGCAGCGGCGAAAGAGTTGGGCCAGCTCAACGGCGGTACGCTGCTCGCTCTTTCTCAATTGAATCGTGCCGGCGCGGGTGTGAGTCCGAGGCTTGAACATCTCCGCGAGTCCGGGCAACTGGAACAAGACGGTGACGTGATTTTTCTTTTGAAAGACGCGGAACCGACTAACAACGGCCAGGTGCAACCGTCCACGAAAATTCTTGAAATCGCAAAGCAGCGCAACGGGCCGTGCCAAGACATACGCATGACGTTTCTGCCAGCCGTGGGCGGTTTCGAGCAGTCAGCGTTTGGCGAACCTGAAGTCTGGGATTCAAAGGCGCGGGCCGGAAACGATTTTGAGCAGTAGAAGCAAGAAGGGGTGGACGTGGACAGGCGAGCGAAGATCGCGGCGACGGAACGGGCAGGGGAACTGCTCAGGCGAATCATGCAGCTTGAGGATCGAAGGGAACCACTATTGAGCGCCTACGCCAAACGCTCTACGGCTGTGCTGGACGGGTGTGGAAGGCATGTCCTGATCGTCGCGTCTTTGCCCAACTCGAACAGGAGTGAGGCTGAACACCTTCGCTTGGAACGCGAATGTGAAGCCATTGAAGCCGCGCTTCGTGCTTACGACCGCCTGACGGATCGCTACGAGCAAGCAGCCGCGCGGATCGAGCGCCAGTTGGCGAAGCTACTTGAAGAATTATGGCTGGCGCTGAGGCCCATCGGCGCCCGTGAACGTGGCAGGCTCGTGGCGGCTTTCAATTTTTGGCTTCAAAAAAACGAAAGTGAGGACTGAATGGACACGCAATTGACGACGGTAGCGGAACGGGCAGCGCAGATCAGAACTCAAGTCGCGGGGCTGGTCGCGCAGAAGCAAAAAACTGAAGGCAAGCTGGCCGAAGAGCATGGCGGGATTCGCCGTGCGGCGTTGAAACGGGGAGAACTTATCGAATCACTGACCGGTGCCAACGTGGCTGACAGCCGCGCCGCGCATCGTGGAATTGATGAACTTGATTCAGCGATCCGTGTATCGGAACGACTCGCCGAGAGCCTTCAAAAAGCACTCGCGAAAACCGTTCAGGAAATCGAAGTACTTCACGCTGAACTCGCTGAAGCCGAGCGCGCGATCCGGGCGGAAGAACGCGCGAAGGCGCTCGAAGCGTTTCAGATCAATCTCAAACAAGCGGCTCGTCGCGCGGGGGAAACCCTGGACAGCGCCCGCTCCGATCTCGCCGCGCTCAACGCTCTCGTCACGAAAGCCCTTCTCGCAGCGAATGGCGACACCGCGCATGAGCTAAATATTCACCGAATCGTTGAGCCGATTTTCGCTGACTTCGTCGACCAGCAAGCCAATCTCGACCGGCGGGGCTGGCGGCTTGTTCATACGGAGCGCCCGCTTCAGTTTTACGTTCGCCCGATGATCCGTGGCTGAGGCAGACCATGAACGCCACGGCCACGATTGGAAGATTCACGTTGAAACTTTCGCCGCTGAAGCGAAGCGATTTGCCCGGCGCGCAAAAGGCGTTTCACGGGCTGGCAGTGGCGCAACTGGCACCCTTCGGGAGCGCCGCATGGTTTAAGGCGTATTCCGACGCGCTTGGCTTTGTCTTCATCGCAGCACGACCGAATCACCGGGGTTTGTCGTTCGCTGCGCTCGATGATGAAGCCGAGCCAGGAGAGATCGTTGCAGCTTTCAAGGAACTTTCAAAAATCATGCGCGCCAAGTATGGCCGCGTGTGGGAATGGCCAGGCAACGAGTAGATGTGTGGCAAAAACCTGCCCGTTTTGTACGTCCGTAACTCGTTGCGCTTCGGCGGGCGATTGAGCGGGTTTCGTTGCGGCCAGAAACAACTGTTTGTGCCAAGGGGGAACGTAGATGAGTGACTCTCTGAGAATTCAGATCGTCGTGGATGCCGGGCAAGTCACTGCCGGCATGGACGGCGTGACGGCATCAGTCGAAGCCGCTACCGCGAGAATTAAGAGCGCCTTCGGATCGGTTGAAAAGGCACCCGAAGGAATCCGCAACGCGCTCGTGATTCTACAGAACCAATCGCGCATGAGCGGTGAGGCGGTTGCATTCGCGGCATCGGCGATCAATGAACTCGGCGCGGCAGCAGGGGGCGCGACTCCTAGAGTTCAGGGCGCGGGCAACGCTGCCGATGATGCGGCCAGGAAGATGACCGCACTGGACCGCGCGATGGCGTTTGCAACCGGACGCATGGCGGGAATGGCAGCCGGTGCCGGCATGCTCGGCGGCGCACTCGGCCGCGTGGGTGCAGCGTCGTCAGTCCTGGGTCCAATACTCGCCACGGCATTCCCTGTCTTTGCCATCGCCGCATTTGTTGACATCGCGGACATGGCCTACCAAAAGATTCTCGACTTCACAAGCGGCGTGGCCGGGTGGGACAAAGAAGCGCAGCACATGTACGACCTTCTGATCGGACTCAATCGGCAAACGGTGAGCTTCAACGCGAACCTAGCGATTGAAAAACTCAGACTGAATGAGATTGGACTGAAGGGCAGCGCGCTTGACCTGCAAAAAGAAAAAGACCTGAAATCTGAACTGACGATCCGGACTGATGAGCTAACGGCGTCGTTGCAGCGTGAGAACGCGATCCGCGCGCAGTTGCAGGGCACGTCGAGAACTGTCGACGTGATGAATCCCCGGACGCGCACGACGCAGCCCATGACGGTGATCGACAAGCCCGAAAAAGATGAAGTGACCAGGCTCAACAAAGAACTCGCCAACGCCATCGAGAACTCCCAAAAACTGACTGAGGAAATCAGGAAGTTGAAAGATGTCTCGATCCCGGGTGAGGAAAAGCAGGGCCAGGCAGACAAGGCGAAGGAATATGAGAAAGAGCAGGAGAAGATTAAGAAGCACAACGAAGAGGCGATTCGCAGCCTGATTCACTGGACGCTTCAGCAGGAAACGCTGAACGACAAAGTGAAGGAGCTTGTCAACCTTCAGGCCGAATTCAGCCGCAAGCAAGACAGCGGCCAGTTGGAAGCGGGATCGACCACCACCGCCTCGAGTTTCTTGCCGAGCAGGCCGCCCTTCTTGTTCTGCTCGTCGATCATCATCAGGACGGTGTCCTTGAGCGTGGTCTCCGAGATCGCCATCGTCCCGGACAGCGAATGCAGCACTCCGACCTTGATTGTGTCCTTGGCCTGCGCTGCTCCGGCCGCGGCGAGCAGCGACGCCGCGCACGCCAGCCGCGTGAAAATTTTTCCGTAGTTCATGAATGTCACCGTGAAGTTGTGAGAGAGGAAACGGCTGGTCAGTCCTGGATCTGCAGACCCAGACCGACCTGCGAAGAATCGTTCGAGCCCGGCGCGTCGATGTCGGTGCCGATGTAGAACAGGCTGAGTCG
>Ga0137403_10008753_pt1 | contig 11319 bp, 7 predicted proteins | sample CZOMad2_1_16fung_FD_122057 | JGI IMG/M metagenome (GOLD analysis project Ga0137403, IMG submission 122057) | Vadose zone soil fungal communities from Angelo Coast Range Reserve, California, USA - CZOMad2_1_16fungal (Hybrid Assembly) | ecosystem: Environmental > Terrestrial > Soil > Vadose zone...
GCTTCGGTTCAGAGAAGATCGTCTTCGTTTGTCTTTGGGATGGTCAAGGTGGCGACGGACCAGGAGGGACGCGGCACCTGATGGAAGAGGCGAGACGCAGGAGCGAGCGAGTCTACTGGCTGGATACCCGGAAGCTCTGGAGCTGAAGGATCAGCGAAGCGTTACGTCGGCGATGCTGCAGGCCTCGCCGACATCATTACCAATCTGAAGGCGACTCGAACGCGATCGATTTATTACGGTTTGAAAACGCCGAAGTTGAAGTGCGCGCGGTCGACCTTTTGCTCGGCAACGGCTTTTCCGATCGTCTGCAGGTCCGGGATGGCGTCAATTGAATCAAGCTTTTGGACGCTGGTCGGCTCGATCCTGCCGCAGCCCAGCGCCGTGAGGCCCTTGGTCGTGAGTTCCGCATTGTAGCGGGCGTAGCGGAACAGCTTCGCGTTCAAGGGTCCCTGCGACGGCATCATGGTGTCGACCTCCCGATCGAGCAGCGGGCCGGCGACACAATCCCCGAACACCCGGCAAAGAAAATCCTGTTCGTTGAGCGCCGCATACATCAGCGCGGACGGGATCGTGGTCGCATTGAACAGAAGGTTCATCTCGTCCGGCTTAAGACTGTAGTTCTCGCCGGCGCTGGTGCCCGTACCCACCGACACGATCAGCATCTCGTCAACGCCGGTCTTCCAGCCGCGCTTATCCGGAGCGGCCTTGATCCAGAAACGGTCCACGGTGGCCATCAGAAACATCTGAAAGGCCGGGTTGTTGTACATCGTGACCCCGCCATCGACGAAGATGAACGGCTTTCCGTCGCAGTCGATCACCTCCGGCGGGAAATAGGTGGGAGCCGCCGTGCTCGCGCGCACCAATTGCCACAGCGGAAACTGCAGATTCCAGCCGGGACGTCCCTTTTCATTATATTTGGCGAACGGATTATTCGAAATTGGCCACGGCGAGTCGGTCGTCGCGTTGCGCATGACAAGCAGCAACAGGGTCTCGATTTCCGGGGCGCCGAGAGTCGTTTCTTCGCCAAACACTGCTTTGAGCTGCAGGGCAAGCGGCTCGCTCTTGTACTGGGACTGAAGACGCTTGAGGAGGCTCGCCTTGTCGAACATCTTGGCGCCGTTGTTGACATAGAAGGCGAGAATTTCCGCGACCGACATTCCCATCGCCACTCCAGCGGCGATGATTCCGCCGGTACTGGTGCCGGAGACATAGTCAAAATAATCAGCCAGCCGATAGTCAGGGCGTTTGCTTTCCTCGATCAGCATGCTTTCGATCTTGGCAAGAACCATGAGCGAAAGGACGCCGCGGATGCCGCCGCCGTCGATCGCCAGAAGCTTGCGGGGCCCGCCGCGCGCAAGCCGATCGGTCAAGTTCACGCGCCGCTGTGACGTACGACCGGTCATGTGTTTCTCCCCTTGGTCCGACGAGTTGATTTTATGCAGATCGATTGTAACAAAATTACTACTCAACGTCGATAACAACGCCGCCGCCGCCAGTTCATTTGAACTCACGGATGCCGATGACCGGTACGCTTGCGCGGGACGGCCTTTTTCTTGCCGGTCTCCGTTGGAATCATCACCACGCGTCCGTATTTGACGCCGCGCTCGGCGATGATGTGGTCGGCGAAATGCTGAACCGCGGCGCCGGAGCCGCGCAGGGCGGTGACTTCCATGCAGTTATCATCGTCAAGATGAACATGAAGCGTGGCCAGCGAAAGATCGTGATGGCCGTGATAATTTTCGACCAGCCGCCGCGACAGGTCGCGCGCGGCGTGATCGTATACGTAGACCAGCGCTGCGACACACTCGCCCGATTTCCCCTTCTCCTGCGCCGCCTGCTGCATGCCGGCGCGGGCGAAATCGCGGATCGCCTCGGAGCGGTTTTGATATCCGTGCTCGGCGATCATGGTGTCGAGCTCCTTCATCAGATCGTCATCAAGCGTAATCGTGATGCGTTGCATGGCGTTTCCTTAGAAAAAAGTATGAGGATTTATTGACATCATCATACTGGTCGTGTCAGTTTTGATATCATGTTGGGGCGCAACATAGCCTGCCCGGCGGCGGGGCGGGACTCATTCTCACTAAGTCGTTGTCTCTCGGGTTGGTGCGATGCATCGGTCATCACGCGGGCTGGCCGCGATCTTTTTGGTTGGCTGGGTTGCGACCGCGTCCGGTGCATCTGCAGAGGATGTCAAGTCCACCACGCTTCCAGCCGTGGAGGTGGAGGCGCCGCAGCAGCGTCAGGACGCGCGCATCAAGCCGAAGCACGGCACGGGCAGGGGCGGACGATCGAACCGGGCTGCGGTGCAAAATCCGGCTTCCGCCGCAAGCGTAGCACCCGCGGCCAACCCGGCAGGCACGTCGGCGCCGGCGCCGGTCTCGTCTTCGAGCGAGAAAAATGTCAGCGGCGAGGCCGTCAACGAGCGGCCGCTTGCCAGACCCGCGGAGGCGCTTGAAGTCGTTCCCGGCCTGATCGTCACCCAGCACAGCGGCGACGGCAAGGCCAACCAGTATTTTCTGCGCGGCTTCAATCTGGACCACGGCACCGATCTCGCCATCTCGGTTGACGAGATGCCGGTCAATATGCGCAGCCACGCGCACGGTCAGGGTTACGCCGACCTGAATTTTCTGATCCCCGAATTGATCGGATCGGTCAACATCCGCAAGGGGCCATATTTCGCCGACGAGGGCGACTTCTCCTCGGTCGGATCGGTCCATGTCGGCTTGCTGGACAGCGTCAACAAGACGATGGCGTCGATCACCGCCGGCAGCTTCGGTTATCGAAGAATCCTCGGCATCACGTCCACGAAACTCGGCGACGGCACGTTGCTGATTGCAGGCGAGGCCAACACCTACAATGGCCCGTGGGACAATCCCGACAGCCTGCGCAAACTCAACGGCGTCGTGCGCTACAGCCAGGGCACGGCGCAGGACGGCTTCTCACTGACCGGGATGGCCTATGCGAACAAATGGAATTCCACCGATCAGATTCCGTCGCGGGCGATCGCTTCCGGCGAGATTGGCCTTTTTGGCGTGCTCGATCCCAGCGATGGCGGAAACTCCAGCCGCTTCTCGCTGTCGGGGCGCTGGGCGCAGACCGACGAGGCCGGTTCCTCGAAGGGCAATTTTTACGTCATCAAGAGTTCGCTCAACCTCTGGAACAATTTCACCTACTTTCTCAGCGATCCCGTCAACGGCGATCAGTTTCACCAGCACGACGACCGCATTCTTGGCGGTGTCAACGCGTCCCACACCTTCAGGAGCCAGTTCGCAGGCTTGCCAATGGAGACCGAAATCGGCGTGCAAGGCCGCTATGACGATATCAGGCTCGACCTGAGCAACACCGCGCGGCGGCAGTTCCTCTCACCCATTCGCAGCGACGTAGTGCAAGAGGGCAGCGTCGGCGTATTCGCGCAGAACACGTTGCACTGGACCGACTGGTTGCGGACGAACGTCGGCTGGCGCGGCGATTTCTACCAAACATCCGTGAATTCCTTTTTCACGCCGGCCAACTCCGGCAGTGCCAATGCCTTCATTGGAAGCCCTAAATTCGGCGTGGTGCTTGGACCATTTGCCAAAACCGAATTCTTTGTCAACGCCGGCGAGGGATTCCACAGCAACGACGCGCGCGGCGTGACGATTGCGGAATCACCCAGCGACGGCTCGACGCTGCAAGCTTCGCCGTTTCTGGTCAGGACCAGAGGAGCCGAGATCGGCTTGCGGACAAAAATAATTCCGAAGCTGGAGAGCTCGATCAGCCTGTTCCTGCTCGATTCCGCGTCCGAGATTCTGTTTGTCGGCGATGCCGGAGATACCAAAGCGAGCCGGCCGAGCCGCCGCTACGGCATCGAGTGGACCAACGATTATCGTCCGTTGTCATGGCTCAGCCTGGAAGGCGATATTGCCGCGACGCATGCGCGGTTCCGTGGCGACGATCCGGGTCGGGCGGCGCTCTATGCCTCACTCGCGGGGTTTCCCGCCGCGCAGATCGGCAATGCGCCGGGCAACTACATTCCGGGCGCGCCGAATGTGATCGCTTCGGCCGGGATCAGGTTCGGTGAGAAAACCGGCTGGTTCTCCGCGCTGCGCTATCGCTATTTCGGGCCGCGCCCACTCACCGAAGACAATGCCTTTGTTTCCCCGGCGACAGGATTGCTGAACGGACAGCTCGGCTATCGCTTCGACAACGGTTGGCGCATCCAACTCGACGCGTTCAACCTGCTGAACAGCAACTCCGACCAGATCACCTACGCCTATGGCTCGCTGTTAAAATCGGATTCGCTGTTTGCGGTGTGCTTCCGATCGTCGGGCGCGCCGCCCGCGCCCAGGGCGGTCTGTGCGAACGGCGTGATGGACCGTGTGCTGCATCCGGTCGAGCCTCTGGCGATACGCCTGACAGTCGCGGGGCAGTTCTGAATTGGCCTTCCATCGCTTTCTCGCCTCCGTCAACTTCTGCTTCGCTTCGGGATCGGGGAGACGCCCCAGCTTCAGGTTTATTTGGCGTGCGGCTCTGACATTGCGGCGAAGGCCGTGAATCGCCGGTGTTGCAGTTCACGTTCAGGGCAATGTCCCGAGCGCTTGCCGCAGTTCGGCTGCGGAGGCGGGTTCGGCGCCGTGATCGCGCACCATCCGCACCGCCTGTTCGACCATGACGAGATTGCTGATCGCCGTGCCCAGCCTCGCATCCTCGAGGCCGACGCGAACATGACCGCCCCGCGCCACCGCCTCGCCGATCAGCGGGCGAATATCCGCACCAAGCCCCGCGATCATCCATGGCGCCGGGCCCGCTTCCTCCTCCAGCAGCGCCAGATGCGCGGCCAGCGCGTAGGGTTTGGGCGGGAAGCCGAAGGCAAATTGTTCCGAGAACATGAAACGATAGATCGGCGCTTTGACGCCGGCCGCGCGCGCGAGCGCGGCGCCGGCACGCGTGAACCCCGGTTCGTAGATCGCAAACGCGGGATGAAAACCGTGGCGCGCGGCAAAGTCGAGCGCATGCCGCACATGGCTTTCCGGATTCATGTAGGTGCCGGCCGGCTTTGCTCCCGACGTCGTTGCGGTTTGCGTGAAATTGACGCTGCCCGGATCGATCACCGCAAATTCGAGCAGACCGCGCGCGGCCAGCGCCTCGATATGGGCGAATCGAGCCGCCGCATCCGTGACCGCAAAACCTGCATCGATACCCGTTGCCAGGATCGACGGGTAGGACGGATAGACTGGAACGTCCACCTGTGCCCGAATGCCCTCGATGATGCGCGCGTAAACCTGCCAGTCGAAGGTCTGCGCGCCGCCGCCATCATAGGCATGGGTGTGAATGATGGTGGCGCCGGCGCGCGCGCAGGCGACGCCTTCCGCGATGATGGCCTCGACCGTATCGGGAATGCCGGGTTGCAGCGCGCGGCTCCAGGGACCGTTCAATGCCGCTTCAATCCAGACCTTGTGCATCGCGCTGGCTCCCCATTCTAACGCCTGTCTCAGTTAGACAGGCTGTTGAGTTCATCGTATCCTGGCGCGATCATCGGCCCGATCGCACCAGCATTTAAACAATTTGTTTGATGGGGAGTGCAAGCCAGTGCCAACAACAATCGAGCAGGCGTCACCCTGGTTGCAGGGACGAACATTCGCGTCGTGGCGGGAACAGTTCGATTCCCGTGGCTACCTCATCTTCGAACGCGTTCTGTCGCCGGATCGGATCGCCGAAATACGTACCGCGCTGGCGCCGTATCTTGAGCGTGACCTCACAGGTCGCAACGATTTCGAGGGCCTGAAGACCAACCGGGTCTATGCGCTGCTAGCGAAGTCGCCGCTTTTCGCGGAGCTTGCAATCCATCCGCTGGCGCTGGCCTTCGTCGAAGCGGAACTCGGACCAAGCTGTCTGCTGTCGGCCTTGCTCGCGATCAACCTGCATCCCGGCGAAACCGTGCAGCCCTGGCATTTCGACGACGGCGGCATCAAGGTGCCGCGGCCGCGCCCGGCCCTTGGCATCAGCGCGTTCTGGGCGATCGACGACACCACCGAATTGAATGGCAGCACTGAAGTCATCCCGGGAAGCCATCTGTGGGACGGGCAGGCCATCGAGGGTGCAGTGAAGCCTGCCGACTTTAGCAACGAGACAGCGCTGAATGCCGATCATGATCCCGGCAACCGGCCGGACGCGGTAAAGCTGATGATGCCGTCCGGATCGCTGGCGATCGCGAAGGGAACGCTCTGGCATCGCGGCGGCGCCAACCGATCGGATCGGCCGCGTCTGATCATCACGCCGCAATATTGCGCGGGCTGGGTGCGGCAGCTTGAGAATATGGCGCTCGCCGTTCCCGCCGAGCTTGCGGAAAAATTGCCGGAGCGCGCCCGCGAACTGATCGGCTATTCGATCCATCCGCCGTTCATGGGGCATGTCGACGGCGTTCACCCCAGGCGATTATTCCGCTCGCGAGCCATGTGAAGCGGGAGAGCCGGCAGCGGTGCCAAGCAGGATGGTGGGCCCGGCAGGACTCGAAACCTGCAACCAGACCATTATGAGCGTTCTAACTCAGCAGAACGCCCTTGTTTTCTCAGGGTTTTTTACGGCGATTATTCCTGATCTTCTGCGTTCGTTCCTGCTCATGCGGGACCCAACCGGGACCCGGAATGGGGCAGAAGAACAAATGAGAACGGCTGATTCCATCATATCAGATTGCCCTAGTGCTGCGAGTGCGGATGGCTGGTTTGGCGGCCTCTCGGGTGCCGACGACGCGCTCTTCGTCTCCCGCTTGCGAGTGATCGCGCCCGACGCTTCCTTCATGTAATCGGGATGGTGGTGACCGTAGGTGTCGATCAGAACCTTCACCGACATGCCGAGATAGCCGGCCGCCTCCCGCGGGTCGGTGCCCAGCTGCATAAGCCAGGTCGCCGCCGTTTGGCGTAGGGTGTGGGGAGTGAAGTTGCCTTCCGAGAGGTCGAGCTTCGCCACCTCCACTGCCCTGGCGAAGCCGTTCTTCACCGACTTGACGCCAACGCCTTGCCACTCAACGAAGTGGTTGGCGACGATTTTCTTGTCATGCCAGCGCCGCATGTGGACCAGCAGGCGGTCGGGAAGCGGAACAGAAGGCTGGCGCTTGTTCGTCGCTCGACGGCCGATGGCCAGACGGTGATAGATGCCGCCGGTCCAGTCGACGCACGAATGCCCTTCATTCTTGCGACGAGAGGCCGCCGCAATAGCCGCAGCTCGGTGCCGGTGTAGGGGCCAATCAGGATGAACCGGGCAACATGGCGAAGGGCGCGCATTCGGCGAGTTGACCGACGTTTTGTTCAACGTCGGCGTTTCAATTGCGATACCTCTGATGATCAAATCAGCTCGTCGTGGCGCAGTGGAGTGATGCCGTACTGAAGGCACCGCACGGTCATATCGCGGGTTCCCTTGCCGCCGGGGAAGCCAACAGCGAAAGTAGGGCGGCCCTCTCTTAACATTCGTTCATTGCGATAGGGTCCAGCCGCAGCGTCATACAGCTTGCCGCGGCTGTTTCTTCTCACCACTGCCCCTGGCCGATCGATGTATCAGCCGGATGGGGATGTTGCCAAACTCTCGCTGTGCGAGCAGTCTCATCCGCTTGCTAATTTCGGTTGAACGTTGAGCGCGCGGGAGGCGGAAATGGCACTTGGTGATGGCATTCGCAGAAACATTGCGCAGGTAGACCCGGCGGAGCGGGCGCTCTTAAGGGATGCGATCCTTGAGCTTCATAAACGCCACTACCCGGGGCAGAGAGGCGATACACCGCCGGGCGGTGTGAGCTGGTGGTTTAAGCAGGATGAAATCCATCAGGCGACGCACGTGCATGGAGGGCCGGAATTCCTGCCATGGCATCGCGAGATCACCAACCGCTTCGAGGAGCTCTTGAGGCAGATTAACCCTCAATTGTCGCTACACTACTGGGACTTCAAAGAGGACCCGCGCAATATCCCAAACGGCAACTTAGGCATGGGCAACGTCGGTCCCGTCAATTTGTTCGATGCCAATTTCATGGGATCGCCGGGTATCCAACAGAACGTCAATCCTGCCGGCGGGGAGATTGGAGAGCCCTGGCTCGGCGGGGGCTTCTACGATCCACAAGCTGGCACGTCAAATCACCCGCAGGATCGTGATATCAGCTCGAATCCGGTCGATCCCCCGAAGTTCGTCATGCGGCCCTCCAGATACCCCGGACCCCCTCCGTCGCCTCTCATCACGGCAAATCAGGAGGACAACATTCTGGCTCTTCAGCAGTTCGGCCCGGGCATAGCAAACAACGATAGTACCGATGCCAATTTCCGCAACAACATCAAGCCAAACTTCTTCCGGACGGCGTGGGAGGACGTCCACAATCAGGCTCACCCATACTTCGCCAATATCAACCCGCACGATGCGTTTCGCGACCCGTTCGTCTACCTGGTTCACTCCAACGTCGACCGGCTCTACGCTAAATGGCAGACCGATCCGGCTCATCAGGAACGGCTATCCCCGACCACAGTCTATGGCTCGGAGTCGAACCTCGACGTGAATGTCAATGCGGTCGGAGTCCAATCACTCCAGAACCTCACGCATCTTGTCGAGCCCTGGAGCACTGGCCACGGTGACTTTAGAGATATCCGTCCCTGGGAGCCCACGCACGAGAACCAGGGCTTTCCACACGACTACCATCATATCTCCGTGGTCGCACCGCCCTGCTACGATACGAACCAAAGCAGTTTCCGCGTCGACGAGGTGGAGAACGTCTTCAACGCGGCGACGAACCGTTACCAGGTGATCTTCAACGATGTTCCCGAGGAAGAGACGACCTGGCGCGCGGCGACCATCCGGGTCTACACCTGCTCGGATACAACGTTTCGTGTAAAGCCGGGAACCGAGCCCACAGCACCCTTCGACATTGCCATCGGGCAGGTTACCGCCACGCAGGGTGCTCATCCTCATTTATTTCAGGATGTTCGAATCTGGTTCCAATACAAGGCCCCGGGACCGGTGGGGAGCGTAGGTCCCTTGGGGCACGATGACGGGCCGGTCAACACCACGATCGTGTGCGATGAAAACGGTCAGGAGTTTAATTTTGAGTTACGAGCTCATGCCATTCATCGCCCCACGGTCGCCGTGCAAATGGTGCTCGACCAGTCGGGCAGCATGGCAGACCCGGCTGGAACCAGCGGGCTCACGCGCTTGGAAGTTCTGAAGGACGCCGCCAACCTGTTCGCCACCGTGATCCAAGACAACAATGGCTTAGGCATTATACGGTTCGACCAGGATGCCTACCCGCCCAACGATCCCACCTTTGGCGGGATGGTAATCACCAAGATTGTGTCCGACGTGCAGCGAAACGCTGCACACGGCGTGATCAATGCTCATGGCGCTCACGGAAGTACCTCGGTTGGTGATGGCCTTATCATGGGCCATAACCAACTCGTCGGGCTCGCCGCAGGCAGCTACGACAACAAGGCCCTTCTATTGCTCACCGATGGGCTCGAAAATGAGGACCAACGGATAGCGGATGCGATCGGCGCCGGCGCGACCGACAACAGAACCTTTGCAATCGGGTTAGGTAACGAATTCCAGGTTAATACGGGCGCCCTAAATGCGATTGCCGGATCGACCGGCGGCAATCTGCTGCTTTCCGGGATACTGACTCCGAACACCAATGACTTTTTCCGCGTCAAAAAATTCTTCCTGGAAATCCTCGCGGCGGTGACGAACACCGGCATCGTGCGGGACCCAACCGGGTATATCAATGTCGGTACGCGGATCAAGGTCCCGTTCCTGTTAACGGAAGCCGACATAAACTGCCGGGTCATTCTCCTCACCGACTACCCCGTGGTCAGCCTCGCGGTGGAGACCCCGGACGGTAAAGTCATTGACCCGGCGAATGGGGCCGCGGTTGGGGTCACGTTCAAAGCGAACGGGACCACGGAGACAGCCTCCTTTAACCTTCCGCTGGTCTTTCAGGCACAACATATCCAGGCTGGAACCTGGAATGCCATTCTCGAGATCGACGAGGCGCGGTTCAAGCGACAGGTCTCGTCCCTGAGGGATAAGAATCCGAGCGCAGCGGGGAGCCTGCAAGGCAAGGGCGCCCAATACTGCGTAAGCATGCATTCTTTCTCAAATCTCCGGATGAACGCGACGCTTACGCAGAACGCCTACGATCCCGGATCCACTTTGGGACTTCGCGCCAGTCTGAAAGAATATAATTTACCGGTCGAAAAACGCGCGACTGTGCAAGCGCAGCTCGAATATCCCGATCACTCTCACGGGATGATTTCGCTCGCGGAAACGCAACCCGGTATCTTTGAAGCCTCGATGGTTGCGAATATGCCCGGGATATACCGGTTCAATGTGATCGCGAATGGTGTGACTTATAAGGGAGCGGGGTTCACCAGAGAACAGCTGCTCAATGCCGCGATCTTCCGTGCGCAAGACGTTCCGCCCCCCAGCATCGGTCCCGATCGGACGGGTAATGAGCGGCTCTGTCAGCTGCTCGAATGTCTCTTGAAGGACCCGTCGGTGCAGAAGTTCTTCAAGAAGCAGGGCCTCGATCTCGATAGCATAGCCAAATGCGTCCACGGTTTCTGCCAGCCACGGGTAACAGGTGCGCAGCCGGGGCAGCGCATCACGCCCCGGCGTGGTCGGACGGAAGTCCCTACGAATGCGAGGTGGAGTGATTTTACCGGTTCTGGTTGAGGCTTCCGATAGGTGTGACGCGAACTGTGGCATGCAGGCGGCCCGGTCGGGGTGGTGCAGATTTCCTGGTTGGTGTCGAGATTCTTCGCACGTCCACTTGTTGCGCTAAGTCTCCGGCGACGGATCCGCCGAATCGAGACCGAATTCGCCCTTCACAACGGCGACGAAGCCGGTCTCAAGGCCAAGCGGAATACGTCTTCAACAGCAACAAGCAATTGCACATGGTGCGGTTTAGCGGCGAGCGCTGGGAAAAGTTCGGGCCGATTATCACCGACGAGTCGAAAGAGTAAGCCGTCGTCGAAACGCAACCAATCCCGGCATCGATAGCACGGCACGCGGCTCTTATCTCGCCCTCTTTAGTGTTTCAAAAATCTTGCCATTCATCAGGAGAGCGATTTCAGTCGCGGGCAGCGGCTTCTGGCACTCCGACAGCGGATTGAGCCAGAAATTCGAACTCGGCAACATTTCGAACAGATTGCGCGCGGCGGCGCCAAGGCAGACCTCGGGCTCCTTTACGTAGTCGGATATGCGTTTCTTGGACGTAAAGGCGGGGTGCCATTTCATGCCTTGGAATTCGACTGTGGCAATGTTGATCTTTTCCTGAAATTTGAGCGAGCGGCGGCGGCCGGGCTTCATTGGCGCTTC
>Ga0137403_10008754_pt1 | contig 11319 bp, 9 predicted proteins | sample CZOMad2_1_16fung_FD_122057 | JGI IMG/M metagenome (GOLD analysis project Ga0137403, IMG submission 122057) | Vadose zone soil fungal communities from Angelo Coast Range Reserve, California, USA - CZOMad2_1_16fungal (Hybrid Assembly) | ecosystem: Environmental > Terrestrial > Soil > Vadose zone...
AACAGCAACAGCCAACGCCGGACGTTGGTGGTCATCAGGAAATTTTCCTTCACATGCTCGCGCCCGTTCCGTCCCAGTTGAGCGGCGAATTCCGGATGCGTCAGCAGGTAGCGGATCTGGTATGCGCATCCTTCGACGGAATGCACCAGCATGCCGGTGAGCTTGTGGATGATCTGGTTCGGAATGCCGCCCACGGCGCCCCCGATGGTGGGCTTGCCTTTCCAAAGGCCCTCGGTCACCGTGAGTCCAAATCCTTCCTTGAGTGACTTCTGCAGGATCAGCGTCGAAGCGCGTTGCAGAGCATTGATTTCCAATGCACACCAAGGAGGCAGGTCGAGAATGATCACGTCAGGATCGGAGCCCACCGCCTCCTTGACCTCCTTGAGAACGACCGCTCCTTCCGGATCGTCGCTCGCTCCGCCCCCCGCCAGCACCAGCTGGCAATCCACGTACTTCCTGGCGAGTTTGAAAGCCTGCACGACTCCCACCGGGTCTTTGAGGCGGTCGAAGCGCGAGACCTGGGTGACGATCGGGCGGGAACGGGCGATTCCGAATTCATCGCACACCTTTTGAACGAAGCTGTCGTCCAACTCCTTGTTCTTCTCCGACAACGGGTCGATGCACGGATAGAACAGGTATTGCGGGATCGGCAACTGGCGGGCAAATGTCTGCGAAGAAAAAATTGCGGCATCGAATTGTTCAATGAACGGCCGCAGGAAACCCCACACCTGCGGGTGAGGATTCGATAGATCAATATGACAGCGCCACACCCAGCACGCCGCCTTATCTTTTCGCGCACCGATCAGCGCCGCCGGCTGCGGGTCGTGGATCACCACAACGTCCTCGTTGAACTGCATGCGCTGCCGGTTCTGCTCGTTGTACGTCAGGAAGATTTCCTGCGCGTGCCGCGTGAGTTCGTACTCGGCGCCGTGGAGAGCATTGTGAAAGGCCTTCGTTACTTCGAAGAAATCGTTGCCGCCCGTAATGACGTCCCAATGAGTGGCGACGTCCAGTTCGGCCAGGAGCGGAACCAGCCGGTTCAGCATCTCGGCGACTCCTCCACCGACTGCCGTGGAATTCACCATCTTCACGTTTTTGTTTGCGAGTCCGCGAGCCAGAAAGCGTAGCTCTTCGACAACGGCTTCGCCCACGATGCTCCGGTAGTCATCAAGGTGCGGCGCGGGCGCTGGCGCGGGCGGTGTCTCCCAGGTCCGAGGTTTGGCTCGGCGATCCGGGTGCATGGGTACGACGTTGCCAGACGGCGACTCCGATGGCGTCGGGTTGCTGGATGCGGTTTCCTGCTTCAATGGCTCCATAAGGGTTTCTTTCGCAGGGCGGCTGTTGCGTGGCTTGCCTCATGCTGGGGGCCAGACGCTCCCACGACAGCCGGCGGGCGCCGGCGCTACAAATTTTCTATGTAAGCGCCCTTTCCACAATCCGCACAATCTGCTGGCGGACATCTTCCAGAGTGGCCGTGTAGATATCGATCCGGTTGAGCTTGCGCGCTGCTTCGGTTAACCCCACATCTTCGTGCAACCACTGTGAAAAATCATTCGACATGAGCTTGAGCCGCAAGCGCGCTTCGATGAAATGGTGATGAATAGAATGCATGCTCACTCGCCGCAGCCCTTCTGTGAACTCCTGCATTGTGCGGCCTTCAAAGCTGGTCGGCAGCACGACAATGTCAGAGGCGCAAAAATAGAAAGTCTCGTCCGCGGGGCGCGCGCCCACCTTGGGATCGCCTTTCAGATAGTTCTCCAGGATTTGGATGAATCGATCTCGCAATGTCGCCACCGAAGTGAATTCCCGCACATCCACACCGGCGAGCGCTTCAGCCAGGCCCGGTTCGTTGCATTGCGCGAGCGTCCAGTGCGCGAAGTCGTTAGAAAAGCCTTCCCGGATGAAGTGATGTTCCTGCAACGTGCGGAAGGTGTGCTGGAAGACGGAATCTTCCGGGCACTCGCGCACCGCATCCAGCAACTCGGCGAGGCTGTTCGCCTTGTATTTGGTGATGCGCAGCAGATGCGCCGAAGTATTGAAGTAGAACGGCTTCGCCGGCGTCCGTTGGAGAGTGGTCGTCGCCGATGCGGCCGTCATTTTGTCACCACCATGGCTGTTTCCCCTCCCAGAGCACCGCGCCCCCGGCTGGCGTCCAGCCACCTGTTTAGAAAGTCAACAAGTTCGTCCGGCGGTTTGATCCACGACTGCGCAGCAGTGTGGCGCCACCGCGGGCGCACCAGCACGCTCAAACCATGTCCCCGGATTGCCTGGAATGCGTGTTCGTCAGTTGCGTCGTCTCCCAGATAAGCGGCTGGCGTGCCTGGCCCCACTTCACCCAGCAGCAGTCGCACTACGTCGCCTTTGTCCGCTTCCGGGGGGCGCAGTTCTATGCCTCCATCGAAATCCAGCAACTCCATGCCGGCATGGTGGGCGATCGGTTTCCATCCCAGCAGCACGCGGCCTCGCAGTTCCTCCACCTCCCACTCGCTCAATCCGCGCCAATGCACGGCAATGCTTCCGGTCTTGAACTCCGCCGTGTGCCGCAGTTGCTGATAACCGAGCCAACGGTCGGCGTCCGACAAGGCATCGAGATACCTTTCCTCAAGCCTCAGCATTTCCACGCGGCCGTCTGGCTTGCGCCGCTGCATGCCGTGGAGACCCCAGACCTCGGGAAATGGATCAATGCCAAGAAGAGGAATCGTCTCGCTCGTGTCCCGTCCTGAGATGATGACCACGCGAGTGTGGCCGTCCCGCATGATCTCCTGCAATAGCTCCGCAATCCCCGGATACGGAAATGCCTGATCGCGTTCCTGATGAAATGGCGCCAGCGTTCCGTCGTAGTCGAGCAGCAGCAGCGATCGCGGCGCCTGCGTCACCGATTTCAGAAACTGCTCGACTTGAAGTTGCGTGTCTGGTTTCAGCACCTCTTCCTCTCCTTACCGAGGGTGTGGATCATGCGATGGACGCATTCGCGCGAAGTTTCTCGTGCTGATCTTCCTCCGCATCCAGCCGGACTTCACTGAGTTCCGTGATTAGATTTCCCGCCCAGCGGTAAATGTTGTGTTCCTTGATGACTCTGCGCATACGCTGTACACGCAATTGTTTTTCTTCCGGTTCCATCTCCAGGGCAACCCGGATGGCTTCCGCCGTCTGCTCGATGTCGTAAGGGTTTACCAGCAAAGCGTCCCGCAGTTCGCGGGCGGCGCCCGTAAACTGGCTCAAGATCAGGACGCCGCGTTCATCCCGGCGCGCCGCCAGAAACTCCTTGGCCACCAGGTTCATGCCGTCGTGCAACGATGTCACCAGGCAAAGATCAGCCGCGCGATAGTAAGGTGTGATCTCTTTGTGACTGTGCTGCCGCTTGAGGAACACGATGGGTTTCCACTTATCCGACTGGAAACGCCAATTGATTCGGTCAGCTTCTACTTCTACCTCCGCCAGGAGATCGTGATAGCGCTTGATGTGCGTCCGGCTGGGCGCCCCGATCTGCACGAAGGTGAACTTCTTTTGGTAGGTGGGGTTCTTCTCCAGAAAGCGCTCGACCGCGAGGAAACGCTCCAGGATTCCCTTGGTGTAGTCCACGCGGTCGACACCAATCCCCATGAACGTTGCTTCTACGCCCAGGCCGCGCAGCAAGGCTGCGCGCTCCTCGTAGGTGAATCCCTGGTTGCCATCTTCCACCGGTTCGTCGTCCGTTAGGTCGACGCTGATGGGGAAAGGACGGACGATCGTGCGATGGTCCTGGCGCATCACCGAAAAGTGTTCCCAGTCCACGCGCGATTCCACCGTACGGTCCACTGTCTGGAGAAAATTGTTGCAGTGGGACTGCACGTGAAATCCGATCAAGTCCGCGCCCAGCAAGCCGTCCACGAGTTTCCGCTGCCAGGGGCAGATGCCAAAGGCCTCTGGATTAGGCCACGGGATATGCCAGAAGATAGCAACGCGAGCGTCGGGCCGCTTCTCCTTGATCATCCGCGGCAACAGTGCGAAGTGATAATCCTGGACCAGGATTACGGGCCCGGGCGTGTCTTCGATTTCTTCCAGGACCGCCTCGGTAAACTTACGATTGACCTCCTGATAGTGTTGCCAGTCGTCGGCGCGAAAAATGGGGCGCGTATGTGCGATATGGCAGAGCGGCCAAAGGCCCTCATTCGCGAAGCCGTAGTAATAGCCCTGTTCTTCTTCCTTACTTAGCCATACTCGCCGTAACGTATAACGAGGGTCATCGGGAGGAACGCGCAGGCGATCATGGGTGTCCACCATTTCCGCATCGGCGTCTCCGCTCCCGTGCGCGATCCAGGTGCCATCGCAGGCGTTGAGCACCGGTTCAAGAGCCGTTACCAGGCCGCTCGGCGGCACGATTACGTCGACCGACTTCCCGTTCCTCTGATGGATGTAGGGCTCGCGATTTGACACCACAAACAGGCGAGCTCCATCCAGGCGGGTCCGAACCTGCACCGACAAGCGGTCGGCTGTCCAGAGCGACTCGCCCGCTTCGCGCAGTCGAGCTTCGTTCTCAGCGGCCAGACGGGCCTGGCTCAGGCTGTGCGCCATGGTTGCAACTTCGCGCGCCAGCGGCCGGAACATTTCCAGGTCCGGCATTTCCTGCCGCGAGGAAATTCTCCCGGTACGTAAAGCGCGCATCCATTGCGCCGCCCGTGCGATGGGCCCCGTGATGCTCCAGCGCACAATCAGCAACGTGATCAGAACGATAAGGAAGACCTGCGCCAGAACCCTTAGAAAGGTCTCGCGCCATACCCGCAAGACTTGTGCGCGGATGTAGCTTACGTCGTGAACGATGACCAATCCACCGACGAGTTGGTCCTTGCGGTGGAGAGGCACAGCGAAGATGTGAACTGGTTCACTCTCCAGACGCGCGAAAACGCCCTTATTCTGATCTTCCGCCAGCGCTTCGATCAGGGAGGAAGGTGTTTCCGCCAGCGTTTTGGCCAACTCCGGGGTTACCGCCACCAATTTCCCCTGCTTGTCGTAAACTGCCACTCCAAGCATGTGCTCCCGCTTCCCAAAGCGCTGAACGATCTTCTGCAATTCCTTGTCAGATCCGACTTCCCACGACCTCTCGACGTTGCCTGCGAGGCTTTCGCCGAGCAACTCGGCCCGGCGTTCCACTTCGGTGCGCAAGCCGCGCTTCTCAGCCACTACCTGGTAGTAAGAAAAGGCGAGCGAAACCAGCGTGACCCCGACGATCAGGGAAATGATGAGCCGAACACTTAACAGTCGCATGGAAATAACCTCCCGCCGCGAGTCTGGCAAGTTCCGGTAAAGACGAAGCGGAGCGCCAGCGCTTGTCGGTTATGAAGGAAATAAATTAAGACGAGAGCGGCGCGAACCGCTCCGCTCGCAGTGAATTCAGGCAGCCGGTTCGATAGCGATCACCCGAATTTGCCCTGTGGAAGCGTCCAGAATGCCGGTCACTCTCACGCTCTTATTGAGAAACGCCTTGGCCTTCTGTTGATCGTCGAGTTGGTAGGTCATTTTACCATCCGCATCAGTCAACACGAGTTTGTCCCCATCTTTCACAATCTTGCCCGTGAATGTCTTCGTCTCTGATGCAGAACCGGGACTGTCCGGTTGCTGTGCCGGCTGCTGCTGAGCCGCTGCCACATCGTTGTAAGGGGTTGTATTTTGAGCGACCGCGGGCTGCCACACCAGGCTTAGACCCACCATCATTACCGCCGCTGGCAACACGTGGAGTAGTGCTGCTCGTAGATTCTTCATAGCAGTCTCCTTGGGAGGGATTTTGTGTATGCCGATGGAGGTGCAACTCCCATGCCAAGATGCCTTCGGAGCTTTAAGTCATTGAATAGTCATGAGTTTTAGCGAGGCTGGGAATGTGACGTAGTGCAAAGATGACCGCAAGGAAGAAAATTGTTCCGCATCAAACGGCAAGCCCAGTCTGGCAGAAAAGTGGGCGGCCGAAATGTGAAAAGGACGCTTCCGAGTAGAAGTTCGGAAACGCCCTTGAACGATGCGGGTAACGGGGACACGCCTGAAACGTTATGCCTGTAGACTCAACGAACTGCCATGGGCGGAGTTGTTCGACCCATTGTCAAACAGGTTCACCACGAGTTGGTAGTCGGTAGTCCCTCCGCTCGATGTCAATGGCGGTTGCGTGTGCGGCGGCAACTTGGTGTGCGGCGGCAAAAGTGTCGGAGGTCCCGGCGGCAGCGTGTGCGCTGGCAGGACCCGAGGCAACGTTGTTGGTGGCGGCACAGGTGTTGGAGGTCCGGGCGGAAGGGTGTAAGGGGGGAGGGTGCTGATTGGCGGCAAAGTTGTTGGCGGCGGCGCGGGTGTTGGAGGTCCCGGCGGTAGCTGGTTGCGATGGCCGAACGTGTTAGCTAAATCGGCAAAGGCCTGTTTCGCGCTTGCCAAGTCTCCGGACTGGAGCGCCCATCCGATGGCGGCGAAGTCTTGGGCGCGATCAGCTCTCTGGAATGTCTGTCCATTCCGGAGTGGGCCGTTTTGACCGAGGGCTATGAGGGCGTCATAGGCTTGCTGTGCAGCATCCGTGTCTCCCGACTGCAGCGCTTGTCCTAACTGCTGAATTTCGGTTTTTCTCTGCTGCCTGAAATCCTCTCGTTGCTGGAAGATTCGTTCGGTGGCGGCAACATCTGTCCCCGCGGAATTCTGGGTTGCACTGATGTTCACGATGAATGCCGGGAAATGCTGGGCATTGTTGTTGTTGTTTCCCTGAGTCTGTCGCAGTTTGGCAAAGGCCGCTTGCGCGCCTGCCAGGAGGTTCGAAACTGCTTGCGTGGGCATTGGTCTCTCCAGAATTACGAGATGAGGCAAATCAGAAAGAATGGTTTTGCCGTCTCTAGACTTATCGGTGAGCCGCTGGAGAACTTTAGAGGCCCGACGAGGTTACCAACGTATTCGCATGAGAGGGGTCTTAAGAATGTCTCAAGGCTACCGGGCTAATTTCTCTTAGTCCGGTACATGTTGCAGGGAACGATGGCCTTGGCCGCCAAAAAAAACGCATTACAATGAGTGCCTTCCCCAGAGAGGCAGTATCAATGTCCAGACTCCGCGCTTACCTCTGGTTGATTCTTTTCGTATCGCTGCCGGTTTCCCTGTTCGCCTGGGGACCGATCGGCCATATGACGGTCGGTTACGTCGCATACCAGAACCTAACCCCGGCCGCGAAAGCCCGCGTTCGCGATCTGCTCAAGTTGAATCCCGAATATGCAAATTGGGAAAAAGCTGTTCCCGCTGGGACGTCGCCCGACGACCATGACCGAATGGTCTTCATGATCGCTACCATTTGGGCGGACGACATTAAAGGCGATTCGAAATACTCCGACGATGGTCCCGATCCCAACACGCCCGATGGCGCGTCCTCCTCGCAAAACATCGGATACACCGATCTTTTCCGCCACCGCTACTGGCACTTCGTGGACACGCCCTTCCCCACTAACATTCCCATTCCGACACCCAACGCCCAGACCCAAATCGTAGCCTTCCGCGCGGTGCTAGCTTCGACGCAGCCCGATGATCTCAAGTCCTACGACTTGGTCTGGCTGCTGCACTTGATTGGCGACGTCCACCAGCCCCTGCATGCTGCCACGCGAGTCAGCGGATCGAAGGGCGATGCAGGTGGCAACGCCGTCAAGCTCTTCGGGGACGCCTCCTCGAACCTCCACTCCTATTGGGACGACCTCCCAGGCTTTGACAGCAGTTTTTGCAAGGACAAGATCCGCTGCTTGAATCGGGCAATGGTGTTGGGCAAGAGCCTCAAACCGGCGTCCGCGAAGGCGGGCCACAACACCGATACTGCTACCTGGATTCACGAAAGCTTTGAATACGCACGCGCAGACGTTTACAAAACGCCCATCGGCTCAGGAGAGGGCCCTTTCTCGATCGTGCCTTACTCGCTTTACGACACTCGAGCATTCCGGTTGGCCGAGAAGCGCATCGCCCTGGCAGGTGCGCGTCTTGCCCAGGTTCTCAATGCTGAGATGAAGTAAGCAGAGTGGAGGCGCTGGTCGGGAGAGCAAGGGGCAGCGCGGGCGTCCGACGGCTGAGAGCTGGTTAATCTGGCACGCCCGGAGAGATTCGAACGGTCTGAGGCGAGATCTGGGTCACAAACCTTATCTCGCTATCACCTGCCTTCGCGTTCACTTCCCAACACCCTTCCGTCGGAACATAGATTAAGAAAACTGTGAATCCCCAGGGATAGCCGCGATCCTCCGACGCCTTAAGTGGGGGAGCGGTCGCATCTAGACGCCGTCCACTCACGATAAGTTTAGTTCCAGCGGGACGAATCAAAACGACTTTGTTTCCCTCGTCGCCGCTCACCCACTTGTCGTTGGGGAACCAAATCGTCCGATCTTCATTGACGATCCAGTCCCGGTAACCAAGCTCCACTACTTTTAGCTTGGGTGGCTCCGCCCAGATAGGTTTGGAAACGTTGCACCGCGGTGAACCCTGGGCCTTGGATTGCGGGTCAGGAGGCTTCGGAATCGCACTGCCGAGACAACAGCAGAGACCGACAGTGCTGACAATCAGCGCTACTGGAACGATGGTCCGATTCATGCTGCCACCCCATTTCGACTTCATGGCGGCTGCGATGGCTGGGTTAATGTGGCGCGCCCGGAGAGATTCGAACTCCCGACCTACAGCTCCGGAGGCTGCCGCTCTATCCAGCTGAGCTACGGGCGCGCGCCAATCTTCACAGTTTACCTGCTTCGCCGGAGGCTATCAAACCGCTCAGCAGCCATCTACTTTCCAGAAACGGTCCCGAGAGTAGCCCAGCCGCAGCACGCGATTCTTGGGATCGTGACGCTTGCCGCAGTTGGGGCAGGGAATAAAGCTGCGGATGTGCGTGCCCTGGCGATCGAAGTTCTCGGCAATGGCAAAGCTGGTGCCGCAACTGCACGGGATGAGGAACATGCGGGGATGCTTCTGCTGTTCCTCGCGTACCTTAGTCTTTCGTTTCATCAACTCTGTTCGACGGTAGCCATAGCTTTCTTGCGTTGATTGAGTTGCAGGCCCTTTTTCCGCAGACGCAGCGACTTGGGTGTGACTTCAACGAACTCGTCGTCCGCGATGAACTCGATGGCCTGCTCCAGGTTGAGCTGGCGATGCGGCACCAGGCGGATGGCCTCGTCGGAAGTGGAAGCGCGCATGTTGGTCAGTTTTTTCTCGCGCACCACGTTGACGTCGAGATCGGTGTCTTTAGCGTTCTCGCCGATGATCATGCCCTCATAAACCTCCACGCCCGGGCCAATGAACATTTCGCCACGCTCTTGCAGGCTGTAGAGAGCATGCGAAGTCGAAAGCCCACCCCGGTCCGCAATCAGCGCGCCAGTGGGGCGATGTGGGATGTCGCCCTGCCACTCGGTGTAACCGTCAAACAACGAGTTCATGACAATCGTGCCTCGGGTGGCAGTCAGAACCTGGCTCCGCAGTCCGATGAGGCCGCGACTGGGCACGCGAAATTCAATGCGCACGCGACCGTAGCCGTGATTGTGCATGTTCTTGACTTCGCCCTTGCGTGAGCCCAACTGCTCCATCACCACACCGATATATTCCTCGGGGATGTCCACCGTGAGGTGTTCGACTGGCTCCATCAGCTTGCCGTCGATGTGTTTGGTGACGATCTCCGGCTTGCCCACCATTAATTCAAAGCCTTCGCGCCGCATCATCTCGATCAGGATGGACAGTTGCAATTCGCCGCGGCCCAGCACTTTGAACGAATCTGTGCTGCCCGTTTCTTCCGTGCGCAGAGATACGTTAGTCAGCAGCTCTTTTTCCAGGCGCTCCCGTAGATTGCGCGAGGTCACATAGCTGCCTTCGCGTCCGCAGAACGGGGATGTGTTGATGGTGAAGAGCATCGCAATTGTCGGCTCATCAATCGCGATATGCGGAAGCGGCGCAGGCGATTCCGCGTCCGTAATGGTCTCGCCGATCGTGATGCCTTCCACACCGGCCACCGCCACAATGTCGCCCAGTTCGGTCTCGGTGATGTCGGTGCGTTTCAGTCCTGAGAAGCTGAAGAGCTTGGTGATCTTCGTTTTTTGAAACGAACCGTCGCGCTTCGCGATGGCAACTTCTTCTCCCGTCTTCATCGTCCCGGAGAAAACGCGCGCGATGGCCAGTCGCCCGAGGTAATCGCTGTAATCGAGATTGGCGACCAGAATCTGGAGTGGGCCGTTCGCGTCGCCTTGAGGCGCCGGGATGGTTTCAACAATCGCATCAAACAGAGGACGCAGATCCTCTCCGTTCCCTCCCTGATGTGTCGAAGCCGTGCCCGCCTTGGCGTTGGTATAGAGGACCGGAAAGTCGAGCTGTTCTTCTTTGGCGTCGAGATCGATAAAGAGGTCGTAAATCTCGTTGAGAACTTCCTGCGGCCGAGCGTCAGGCCGGTCAATCTTGTTGATGACGACAATCGGCTGAAGGCTGGCTTCGAGTGCCTTACTCAATACGTAGCGAGTCTGCGGAAGCGGCCCTTCGCTCGCGTCCACCAGCAGCATGACGCCGTCCACCATCTTCAGAGCGCGCTCGACCTCGCCGCCAAAGTCGCTGTGGCCGGGCGTGTCCACGATGTTGATTTTCGTGCCCGCGTAAAAGACGGCGGTATTCTTTGCAAGAATGGTAATCCCGCGCTCGCGTTCGAGTTCGTTCGAGTCCATGACCCGCTCGGTGACGGCCTCATTCTCGCGAAAAGTGCCGCTCTGGCGGAGCATAGCGTCGACCAGCGTGGTCTTGCCATGGTCCACGTGGGCGATGATGGCGATGTTGCGGATTTGCTTGGTGCTCATGTTCTCGGTTCTAGGATTTGCTGTATTTCGGGAGGGCTCAGCAGACGCCCCGGGATCAGTTCGCCGGCCTTGATGTGCGCCGTGCCGAGCAGCGCGTTCGGCCGTTCGCCGAAAACCGCCACGTTGTCGTTGTCGGGCCAGCCGCCGCGCCGGCGCAGGCCACTGAGGAAGCGCCCGGCATTTTCCGCATCCAGCGTGACAGGTGTGTGATCGGGCAGCAGCGCATCCACTGGTTTCAGGCAAGACAGGCGTTCCGCTTCGCTCATGGTTTCGAACGCCTTCAGCGCAACGCACTGGGAAATATCGAAGTGGCCGGTGGCGATGCGTCTCAGCGAGATGAGGTGAGCGCCGCACCCCAACGCCTCTCCGATGTCCTCGGCCAAGGTACGGATGTAAGTCCCCTTGCTGACTTTGGCGACCATCTCGATCGCATTCGCGTCTTGCGCTGGCTTCAGCGCCAGGCGCCATACCACCACATCGCGGGCATCGCGCTCGACTTCTTCACAAGCCCGGGCGTACTCGTACAAAGGTTTGC
>Ga0137403_10008755_pt1 | contig 11317 bp, 11 predicted proteins | sample CZOMad2_1_16fung_FD_122057 | JGI IMG/M metagenome (GOLD analysis project Ga0137403, IMG submission 122057) | Vadose zone soil fungal communities from Angelo Coast Range Reserve, California, USA - CZOMad2_1_16fungal (Hybrid Assembly) | ecosystem: Environmental > Terrestrial > Soil > Vadose zone...
AAGGACCTGCTGATCGAAGACGGAAAGATCGCCGCGATCGGCGCGCCTGGTACGCTGGTCACCGGCGCTGCGCGAAGGCACGATGCGCGCGATCGCCTGATTATTCCAGGTTTCGTGAACGCCCACACCCACGGCCATGCGAACCTCATGAAAGGGGTCGCCGACGCGTGGACGCTCGAGGCTTCGCTCACCAACGGGCCGTGGCTCGCCGGGACGCGAGATCCCCAGACGGTCTATCTGTCGACGCTGCTCGGCGCCATCGACATGCTGTCGAAGGGCTGCACCGCCTGTTTCGACCTGGTCTACGAATTTCCACGACCGACCAGGGACGGCTTCGCCGCCGCCGCAAGGGCTTACGCCGATGCCGGCATGCGCGCGGTACTGGCGCCGACGGTTGCCGATCAAAGTCTCTTTCAGTCAATCCCGGGACTGGCCGGCGCGCTGCCACGGGATTTGGGCAAAGCAGTCGGCGAGTTTGCGCTGGCAAAAGGAGACCAGACCCTTGCGGCGGTTGAAGAGATCGTGGCCGATCGGGCGAATCTGCCCGATGGCGTGACCCTGGCTATCGCCCCCACGATTCCGCATCACTGCTCCGAGCGCTTCCTGCGGGATTGCATGGACCTCGCGGACCGTCATCAACTCCCGATCCACATGCATATCGCGGAGTCCCGGCTGCAGACCGTCGTCGCTCGAAAACTCTATGGCCGATCCGCAGTCCGCTATCTCAACGACTTTGGAATGCTCCGGCCGGGCTTCACCGCGGCGCATTGCGTCTGGATCGACGAAGACGATCTCGACCTGCTCGCAGAACAAGGCTGTTCAATCGCTCATATACCTGCCAGCAATTTCAGGCTTGGATCTGGCGTCGCCCATGTCAGGCCGATGCTGGAGCGAGGCATCAATGTCGGTTTGGCCACGGACGGCGCCAATTCCTCGGATTCCCTAAGCATGCTGCAGGCGATGCGGCTGGCGTCTTTCGGCGCACGGGTGTTTGCCGGATCGCGCGATGGTTGGCTGCAGGCGGCCGAAACCCTTCGGCTCGCAACACAGGGCGGCGCGAGGATTTTAGGGCTCGAGGCATGCAGCCGAATCGAACAAGGGGCTTGCGCCGATCTCGCGCTGTTCGACCTTGGCCACGTCGATTTCATTCCCGACACTGATCCCATCAATCAGCTGGTGACCTGCGCCGACTCGGCATCGGTGACCGACGTGATGGTCGGGGGTGTATTCAAGGTTCGCGAGCGAAAGATCGTTTCCATCGACACATCGGGCCTGCGCGGCCGTATCCATGAAAGCATCGCCAGGCTTGCCGCGACGACGCGTGATGCGCGGGACTTCGCCAGCCGGCTTGAACCGCATGTTGTTGCCTTTGCCCATTCGATGGCGAAAGAGCCACTTTCGATCGAACGGTACATCAGACCGGAGCAGAGGTAACCTCATGCTTGCGACGACGGAAACAGACTCCGATCTCATCGAGCTGGAGCAGCGCGTTCGTTTCGAACTGGACTGTCTCGGATATCCGGCGCGGCAATGGACCTCTCCGCGCAGCCAAAACGGAACACCCGTGCATGATGTCATCATCGTCGGCGGTGGTCAGAGCGGCCTATCGATCGCGTTCCGGCTGCTGCGCGAGCGGATCACGAATCTGCGCGTGCTGGACCGGAATAAGGAAGGTCTGGAGGGACCGTGGGTGACCTTTGCCCGCATGCATACGCTGCGAACGCCGAAGATGGTGACGGGCCCGGATCTCGGCATCCCCAGCCTGTCGCCACGTGCCTGGTGGCAAGCGCGCTTCGGCGAGGCGTCATGGCAAGGATTGAACAAGATACCGCGCGAACTGTGGCACGCCTATCTTCTATGGGTCCGAAAGACCGTCGGGATCGACGTCACCAACGAGGCCGAGGTCACCGACATCGAGCCGCTGAACGACGGGCTACTGGCGGTCCACGCGACCATCGCCGAAGTGAGGCAGATATTCATCACACGCAAAGTCGTGCTAGCGACCGGGATCGAAGGATCGGGCCGCTGGCTGGTCCCTGGGGTGATTACGGAATCTTTGCCGCGAAATGCTTATGCCCACACCGCCGAACAGATCGATTTCAGGTCGCTTGCAGGAAAGACGGTCGCCGTAGTCGGTGCCGGCGCATCCGCCTTCGACAATGCCGCGATGGCGCTCGAAAATGGCGCGGCTTCGGTTGAGCTGTTGGTCCGCAGGAAGCAGCTTCCAACCGTCAATCCGAACCGCTGGATGGAGTTTGCCGGCTTCCTCCGTCATTTTGGCGACCTGGACGACGCGCAGAAATGGCGTTTCATGAAGATCATTTTCGACATGAACCAGCCTCCCCCGCAGGAAACCTTCAGCCGATGCAGGAGTTACGAAAACTTCGCCATGCGGCTCGGCTGTCCGCTGGAAAGCGTCCGCTTCGAAAACGGAAGGATTTGGCTGACCCATGCACATGGAACAGGAACGTTCGATTTCCTGATCGCGGGCACCGGATTTACCGTCGATCTTGCCGCCCGGCCCGAATTGGCGCGATTCCACGACAAGATAACACGCTGGTCCGATCGCTATCAGCCGCCGGACGACGAACAGCATCCGCTGCTCGGCACCTACCCTTATCTTTCCCAAAATTTTCAGTTTACCGAGAAGGCCGCGGGAACTGCGCCCTTTCTGGCGAATATTTTCAGCTACACGTACGCGGCGATGCCGAGCCTCGCCTGCTCCGCCGGCATTTCCGCGCTCAAATTCGGCGTCGACCGGATCGCCACCGGCATCAGCCGCGGGCTGTTTGTCGAAGACGCCGAATTTCACCTGCAATCGCTCCGCGACTACGCCGAACAGGAGCTTGATCTCACCGCCATCGTCCAACGGAGCGCCGGCCAATGAAAAAGGCCGGCGCCGGCCACGTGCAATCCCGAGGAGTTGATCAGCCATGGTAACCGTTGAAGACCGAGCCAAACGAATCCTCGAATCTGCGCTCAAGATCGAGAGCCCGTTCAAGGTCGACGAGACGTTGTGCTTGTACAGTCCGCAGGACAACGTCGATTCCCTGAAGCATCCGCGCATCGCCGAATGGCTAGACTTTGTCCAGAACCACTATGAGCCCGAGCTTCCCAAGGCGGAACGTCGCGTGCTGCTGTTCATGCCTTGCACGAAGACAAAACCCTATCCTCTTTCTTCCGAGCACATGGCGATCAATCAGCGGCTGCTCGACGAAGGTTACCGGCCTTCGCTGCGCTCGTATCTCCCTCAGGAACTCCAGGCGCGGCTCGAGCCGCAATTCTCGCCGGAGGTTCTGAACCTTTCACCGCTCATCGATGGTCGTGGGACCGTCATCCATCGCATGGTCATCTCCGAGCCCATGGCGGTTGTTCCCTACGAGCATATCGTGGAATTCCGCGGCAAGGCTTCGCCCGCGGTCGCGTATGACGATCCCGGATTGTTCGAGAACCGCGGCAATGCCGTGTCACCCTGGCGTCCCGACTCGACAGCGGTCCGCATGTCGGCCACACGCTGGAAGTGGGGCGACGAAGAGCGTCGACAGTATGTCGCGATGCATAATGAGATGGCGCGCATATTGGCTCAAGTCGTGTCCCGGATAGGCCGGCACTATACCGACATCGTTTCCTGGGTTGCCCCGGGCCTCACCCATCGGAGCTTTGTGCTGGCGCGAAGCGAACGCGCCTTCCATCACGTCGCCAGATCACGAAAGGTGGGCGCCAAACAGCTGGAACTGGTCGGAGCGAACGATCATCTCTCTGCAGAAGCCACGATCGCCTGCCTCCCGTTGCCAGATGACTGCAAGAATGCAATTCAACGCCTTTCGCGTCGCCTCGAGATCGATATTCCGCGCGCAACCGCCATCTATGCGCGCGGCGGCGCCAATGCGACTCCGCTCGCACTGCCTGAGCTGTTGGATGTCCTGGTAAGGCGGCTGGCCGATAACCCCGTCAGGCTCGAAGGAACGAAAAATCATGACAACGTTGGCCTTGAAGATAGGCGTTAGCGACTCCGATCGGACCAGGCCGATCGCGAATGGCGAGGTACCGATTGCGGGAGTCGCTACAGATGTAACGCTGATGGGCGTTCAGGCGCTGTTCAACCAGCAGCTCACGCAGCACACGTTCGATTGCTGCGAATTTCCGCTCGCGACCTATCTGCGATCCCTTGAGCACCCCGACAGGCCTTATGTGGCGGTGCCGGTGTTTCCATCGCGGCATTTCCGTTTCTCAAACGTCTTCGTCACTGCCGCCAAAGGAATAACGAAGCCCGCCGACCTCGCCGGCAAGCGCATCGGCGTGCCGGTATTCGACATGGCCGCTGCGGTCTGGCTTCGTGGTATCTTTCAAGATTATTTCGACCTGCCGCGCACTTCGCCGATTTACGTCTCGGGTGGATTGGAAGCCGCTCGCAGCGGCGACGAGCACCCCCAATTTTATCCCGACCGGTTCAAGCACGAGCAGCGAAGCGACAAGAGCCTGGCCGTGATGCTGGCCGAAGGCGAAATCGACGCCTTGTACACGGCGCGAGCGCCGAGCACCTGGCCTTCCGCTTCGGTAGCTCGTCTGTTCGAGGACCCGGTGCAGGTGGACCTCGATTACTTTTCCAAGACCGGCATCTTTCCCCCGATGCACGTCATTGCGGTCAAGCGGAAGCTTGCTGAAGCCAATCCCGGCCTGCTGAGGGCCATCTTCGACGCATTTGCGCAGGCTCAGAAAATCGCTAGGGAAAAGCTATTCGATTCCGCGGCATTGTCCACGGCGCTGCCGTGGCAGCTCGAAAGCCTGATCTTTACGGAGCAACGGCTCGGCCAGGATTACTGGCCGGTCGGCTTTGCGAAGAACCACGCCATGCTCAAGGTGATCGTTCGCTACATGGTCGAAGATGGTTTGATCGCGACCGAATTCGCTCCTGAAGAATTGTTTTCCGATGAGGACATTCTGAAGACATAAAAAGGTCTTCGTCGGGATATGCACCTGGATTCTGGTCGTGTCGACCAGCGGTGCTCGCTACAACCGGCCGAGCCTGGGCCGTCATCGGCGAAACCGGTGCCATCAACGCCGCTGGAAGATGGCCTTGGCGACATCGCCGATCGCTTCAACCTGCTCGTCCATCCCATCGAAACAGACAATCCGGCACGGACATGCCTCGAGGCCTTCATAGCGCCACGGAAACGCGCCGATCACCGCGCGCCTGTTGAGCATCTTTTCGATGTCTCCGCCGATATTCTCGGCGTGGATCAGCCCCTCCTGGAACGCGTAGGAGTGGAAGGGAAACATGTCTTCGGTCACGGCTCGGCCGGATTTCTTGTGGACGTAGGTATACTCGCCGAAAAATTCATCGCAGCTCATGCCGACCTTGGCTTCGAAGCGCTTGGCAAGATCCGGACGCATGAGGCGGATCGACGTGTTCATGGCGTGATCGCCGGAACCGCAATCGACACCGAACCACTTGATCTTCTTCTTCAGCATCCATTCGAGCAGCTCGATCTTGCCGCCTGGATGCATGCAGAAATAACGCACCAGATCCTGCTGCTTCTGTCCCTCCCAATAGCGGTGCCAGCCGGTATGCAGGATCAGGATGTCGCCTTCCCTGACCTCGACTGGTGCTGCCTCGATTATCTCTGGCGTGATCACCGCCCAATCATCCATGTGCGGGGAGACGTCGACAACGGCGCCAGGGCCGACGAGGAAATCCAGCGGATAGGACGCCATGTCGCCCATGCCGTCGGTGCCGTGCATCGCGCCATCGATATGCGTTCCGACGTGAAGCGCGGTGTCGATGCGCTGCGCCACGATCATCTTTGTTTGAAGATTTTGCGCATAGTACATCTTGTTGCCGGCGTATCCGACCCAGCCGGGCGTGTGGACGTTCATCAGATGGGTCATATCAACGATCTTCATTGTCCATTCCTTCGATCAGATTCGAAATTCACGCGGGTGGACGAAACAAGGACTTGAAGAGCCCGCGAAGGGCCAGCAGGAGCAGCGCAAAACCACCGATCGGACGTGCGGGCGGTGCAACGGCAGCGCGCGCGGCCTGATCCATCTCGCCAGCGGTCATTCCCGCCCTCGGTCGCCGGGCGCCGATAGCGGCCTCCGCATTGGTGACGAAATCGGCAACCAGCGCGTTGGCGATTTCGGTGATCAGACCGGTGCGGCCGAACTGGGCGATGGTGCCGGACAGTTGCACGTCTGAATCGACGACGATCGAGGTCCGTTCGCCGGCCTCCTGCAGCGTGCAGGCCATCGTCATCTTGCCGCGGCTGGCGCCTTTGCGGTCGACACCCTTGCCTTCGAACGAGACCGACTTTCGCGTCTCGTCATAACGAACATCCGCCTCGCCTTCGAAACTCGCCTGGAATGGACCGACCTTCGCCGAGACCTTGCCCGCGTGCCGGCCGTCTTCCTTGGGACCGAGGTATTCGGCACCGGGAATGCAAACGGCAACGCCGGGAATGTCGTGCAAGAAGTTCCAGACCTCGCCGAGCGGCCGTGCGATGACGAATTCCTGATGCAGCTTCATGCGCCGGCTCGCTGCTTGGGGATCCTGCCCTTGGTCTGGATGACCGCGACGCCTGTCATGTCAGCTCCAGAATCAGGTCGCGGGCGGCGGAGGCTCGGCATCCGCCGGCAGCGCCCCGACCGCCTTCAGCAAGGGAACGTCGGCCGGGCTCGGTCCGCCGACGCTGACGACATTGGTGCCGCGATCCGCCTTGACGGCGTGCTTGATGCCGACCGGCACGTGGACGATGCATCCCGCGTGGAAGGGCAGCGCGATATCGTTGGTGTAGTCGTAGATTGTCCCCTCGCCTTCGAGGATGAAGATCGTATCCTCCGACAGCGTGTGAATGTGGGGAACATTGCCCTCGCCGGCTTCGAGGCGAACGTAGTTCAGGTTCGCCTCCCAGGCGCCGACTCCCGGCCAAATCACGAAGCGCGCATCCTTCGAGATCAGCGGCAGCCGAAGCGTGGGATGATCGCGGTGAAACCGACGAATGGCCATTGCGAGCTAGCCCTGGCCGGATGTAATGGCGGAATACAGGCGCTCGTCCGGCGGGCACGGCCCCCCGATCACCTTGATGCCCGCGTGGCCGGCTTCGATGCGATAGCTGTCACCCGCGTCAATATGAACCATGTGCCCCTCGGCAAGATCGATGCGCGATCCAGCGGCCGCATCGACGATGGCCCCGGTTCCTTGCATCACGTAGTAGACGCAGTCCGAGGCATGGCTCAGGCGGATGGTCCGGGCACTGTCATGCAGCGAGACAAGATGAAAACTGCGAAACGTCGCGCCGTTATGAGGTGACAGCACGACCTTCGCGTTGCCCTCGCCTTCAACGATGGGTATTTCTGGACATCCAACGGCGCTGTCGATGACACGGACATGGGAAAACGGTGGATTGGCCATCGCCGGCTGCTCTTTGAACCTGTATAAACTATTTTGAGTATAAGTAAAAAATAGCTACCGTGCAATGTCTTCTTTGCGAAGGCTGACGTGGAACGACGCAAGGAGCGTCACGACATGAGCGAACACGAGACCAAAGCGAACATCGACGCCGTGCCGCCCTTGTCGGAGGAGATCGCCGAAACCACGGCGAATGCACTCGCGGCAATCGGATACCGGATCCGGGAGCTGCGGCAATCGCGCGGGCGGACGCTGCAGGAACTCGCCGATGTTTCCGGTCTCTCCACCTCGATGCTCAGCCTGGTCGAACGCGGCCGCGCCTCGCCGTCCATCGGCTCGCTGATCGTGATTGCGAGCGCGCTCGGCGTGGCGATGTCGGACTTGCTGGTCAATGGTTCCGACAGTGAAGAGAGGATCGTGGTGCGCGCATCGGAGGCGCGCACCGTCGAGACCGCGCAACATGTCGTCCGCCGGCTGCTGCGCGAAGACCGCACCCGCGGTGTCTCGGTCGCCGTCAACGAATACGCGCCGCATACCGGAAGCACGGAGCATCCGATCGCCCATGAGGGGTTCGAATATGGCTTTGTGCTGCAAGGTGAATTGACCGTCGAGGTCGACGGCACCAAGCATCTGCTGCGGCAGGGCGACCTCATCGCCTACAGCTCCCGCCGCAAGCACAAGATCTGGAACCACGGCAAGACCAAGGTCCGCACGCTCTGGTTCAACCTCGATCGTGAATGACGTTCAAACGCCAGTGTGTTGCGCGCTGGCTCGATCATGATCACGGCCTCCGCGTCATGGCGTGCAGGCGGTCGGATGTGATCGGAAGCCGATCGACCGCGCCGGGCTTTTGAATAGCAGCGTCAATCGCGGCGGCAAGCGCGGCACCGGCGGCGTTGATCCCGCCCTCGCCCGCGCCCTTGACGCCCAGCGGGTTCAGCGGACTTCGCGCATCCTCGCGCAGCAAGACCTCGACCTCTGGCACCTCACGACAAGTCGGCATCAGATAGTCGGCAAAGCTCGCTGCCAAAGGCTGGCCATTCTCGTCATAGACGAACTCCTCGAGCAGGGCTCCGCCGATGCCTTGCGCCACCCCGCCGACGATCTGGCCCTCGATCAGCATCGGATTGATGGCACGGCCGACATCATAGCCGACGAGATAGCGCTCGATCGTGATCCCGCAGGTCAGTGGATCAATTCTCACCTGAGCAACATGGATGCCGTAGGGATAGGTCATGTGGTTGGCGACGAACCGGCCCTCGCTGGTCAGACCGCCGGAATCCCCGAGATGCTCGGCAATTTCGCCGAGCGACAGCGAAGCTCGGCCGTCGACCGCATGGATCATGCCGTGCGACAACCCGAGCGCATCGGGCGTTGTCTGCAGCAATTTGGCCGCCACCTCCATGGCACGGTCGCAAAGCGCTTCGGCAGCGATCTTCACCGCCGAGCCTGCCATGACCGTGACGCGGGACGCGAAGGCGCCGAAGCCGATCTCGATTCGGTCGGTCTGACCATGGACAACGCTGATCCGTTCGATCGGGATGCCTGTTGTCTCCGCGCAGATCTGCGCCAGCACGGTCTCGACGCCTTGACCGACGGAAGCGACGCCGGTCACGATTTCGATCGCGCCGCTCCGGTCGACCGTCATCCGCACCAGGTCCTGCGGACCGAGACCGCTCTTTTCGACGAAAAGGGCGAGGCCGAGCCCGACATGCTCGCCACGGCCGCGGCGCTCGGTGAGCTGCGCCTGAAGGCGATCATAGTCCAGATGGTCAAGCACGCGCTCGAGCAGGTCGCGGTATTTTCCCGAATCGTAAACCACTTCGGTGCCAAGCGTCTTGATTCTGCGATTGAACGGCATCGCCTCCTCGGCGATCAGGTTGACGCGTCGCACGTCGATCGGCGACAGGCGAAGTTCGCCGGCGATCTTGTCGATCAATCGCTCGCGGGCAAACGTGGACTCATAGCGGCCGGGCGCCCTGTAAGTCCCGGCCGGAGTTTTGTTGGTGAGGCGGATTCTGCCCTCGACGCCATAAGCCGGAATAATGTAAGGACCCGGCAACATTGCCGCCGACAGGTCGGTCACCGTGGTGCCGTGCGTGCGCACATAGGCGCCCTGATCGGTGAAGAACTCCGCCTTGAGGCCGAGAATGAATCCCTTGCGATCGACGGCAGCCCGCAGCCGATAGACCTGATCCCGCGAATGGTTCGCCGCGAGAAGGTGCTCTCTGCGGTCCTCGATCCATTTCACCGGCCGGCGAAGCCGCAGCACCGCGGCACAGACCAGTACATCCTCCGGATAGAGTTCGCCGCGTACGCCGAATCCGCCGCCGACATGGCCCTCGCTGAGCTGGAGCCGCCCCGGACTGAGGCCCAGCATCCGGCTGATAGCGTCGCGGTTGTAGTGCGGCACCTTGGCGGCGCCAAGGAGCGTCAGCACGTCCTTGGCAACGTCGTAGACGCCGAGCGCACCACGGGTTTCCAGGGGAACCCCGGTATGACGCCCGATCTTGACCTCCAGCGTGACGATATGGTCGGCCGCAGCAAAGGCTGCGTCGAGATCGCCGTAGGCGCGCCGGAGCACCGCGGGTTCGGACAACAGGCCAGGATGAATGTCAGGCATGAACGCCGTCGGCTCGGCGGTCGCATCGAGCTGCGGCTGGTGCTCTTCGATGTCGCAGAACACAAGATCGGCCGCGTCTTCCGCAACGTAGGGATCGACGGCAAACACCACCACCACCGGCTCGCCGACATAGCGCACATAGTCGCGCGCCAGCACCCATTGCCGGTACGGCGCGAGCGCCTCAAGACCCATCTGGCGAAAGTCGATCGGTGGCAGCGCATCGAGGTCGGCGATGGTCCAGATCGCGACGACGCCTTCGAGCGCTGCGGCCTCTGCTGTCTCAATGCCGCAGATCCGTCCAAATGCGACAGGCGAACGCACCACGCGCATGTGGAGCTGATCGGGCGCATTGCAGTCGGCCGCGAATGAACCCGCACCGAGCAGAAGCGGACGATCCTCGATGCGCCTGAACGACCGGCCGATATAGCTCATCCCTGCGGTCTCGCTCGCAGTTCGCGTGCCGCGATCCGCACCGCCTTGATGATGTTCTGATAGCCGGTGCAGCGGCAGAGATTCGACGACAGCACGTCCTTGATCTCGTCGTCCGACATGTCAGGATTTTCCTCGAGCGCGCCCGCGGCGAGCATCAGAAACCCGGGGGTGCAGAAACCGCATTGCAGTCCGTGATTTTCCCAGAACGCCTGCTGCAGCGGATGCAGGGTTTCGCCATCGGCGAGGCCCTCGACGGTACGGACCAGCTTGCCCTCGGCCTGCACGCCGAACATCAGGCACGAGCGAACCGGCTTGTCGTCGACCAGCAAGACACGCGCAGGCGGGGAAGGCGGCGGTGGTAACGGAATCCTCATGCAGGATCTCAGATAGTCGAGCGTGAACAGTTCCTTATCTTCCTCCGGTGGGTTGAAGGCGAAATCGTGTATATCCGCAGTTGAGGGCAAAATTCGCTCCTTCAACAATTGAACAGCGTTCTGATATCGCGCCACCCGCGAATGCGGCGGCGCGCGTTTTGTCGTAGATTCGGCATTAGCCATGGTCATACCTCTTATCCAGGTTGTCTGTGGTTAGGCGTCCGGTGGTGTTAGCGCACCGCCGGATGCCGCTTGCTCATCCGCTCTTCTCGGGCCCGTCAACTAGCTGATACTTCTTCAATAGATCATCGACAGCTTCTCTCAGCAGGACCGCTTGGGCAATACGGGTCTTTTGCGAGAGTTGCGTGAACAGCTCATGCTTGTCAGGGTCGAGATACACGGAATGCTGCTTGCGCTTCGTTTTGCCCATGTCAGCAGGTTAGCTAGAGTTGCCGGGTGTTTGAAGCCCTTCTAATTGGG
>Ga0137403_10005092_pt1 | contig 11316 bp, 10 predicted proteins | sample CZOMad2_1_16fung_FD_122057 | JGI IMG/M metagenome (GOLD analysis project Ga0137403, IMG submission 122057) | Vadose zone soil fungal communities from Angelo Coast Range Reserve, California, USA - CZOMad2_1_16fungal (Hybrid Assembly) | ecosystem: Environmental > Terrestrial > Soil > Vadose zone...
ACCTTGAGCGAGCCCTTGCGGGAAAGATTACTTGGCGCCGTGAGCCGGGCCAGGTGCTCGCCATTGGATGCGTCGACGAGGAAAAACATCAACGACGCCGTGTGCGCGAGGTTTGCCCACAACGGATCGGCGCTGAAATCGGGCAGTTCAAACGCAAAGGTTCCATCGGTCTCCATCTTCGCCTTGCCGATGGAAAAAGGCGAGATGGCAAGCCCCGGCACGCCGAAGAATGGCCCAGCCCAGTTGCAGACATACAGAGCTTCCACCTTCAAGTCCTTGCCGGAAAATCTTGAGACATCAACCTTGCCGTGCAATGGAGTGGTGGTCAGCTTTTGGCAATCAAAGGGCGCCTGCCGGGTGCTGGCGGCCAGATTATCGGACTGTACGGTGGCGAACTGGCAGCCCGGAGCAAAGATAATCGCCCTGAAACTTTTGGCCGTTTTACCTTCCACTCCGGTCTTGATCACGATCCTGTTTTCATCCGGCTTGGCAATGCTGGAAGACTGCTGCACAGCCGGGTCGCCACCCAGAAAATAGCGCACTTGAATGTCCTTGGCGGACGTGGGTGCAGCCACTGAAATCGTAAAAATATCTTGATTGGAAGTTTGTGCCACAAGGCAAACTGAAAAAGCCAGGAAGAGAGCAAAAAGCAGTCGATTCGTACGCATGGTGTTTTCTTTACCCAGCCTATTATCGCGCAAAGCGGAGACAACGAAGATTTTTTATACCTTAGCCCTGCAACATCCGCAAATGATCTTGCCTTGGTGAATTAGCTAAGAGGATCGGTAAAAGACATCGGCCTTCGATACTCAGCTAAGAGCTAAAAGCCAAGACCTAAGTGTCGCTTCTTACGCCAAATTCAGCGCCCGCTTGAATGTTCCGCGCTCTTTCTGGATTTTTTCCTGCAACAGCGTAATCGCGTAAATCAGCTGCTCAGGCCGCGGAGGACAGCCGGGCACATAGATATCGACCGGAATCACCTGGTTTACGCCCTGGACCAGCGCGTAATTGTTGAACACGCCTCCCGAAGTCGCGCACGCGCCCATGGAGATGACCCATTTTGGTTCGGGCATCTGTTCCCAGAGCTGGCGGATCACCGGGGCCATTTTCTGCGAGACGCGTCCCGCAATAATCATCAGGTCAGACTGACGGGGTGACGGACGAAATACCTCGGCCCCAAAGCGCGCAACATCGAAACGCGAAGCGCCCATGGCCATCATCTCAATGGCGCAGCAGGCCAGACCAAACGTCATGGGCCAGATGGAGCTCTTGCGCATCCAGTTGACTACGTTATCCAGCGACGTAAGAATCACGCCTTGCGGCTGCTCATTGCCGAACAGCACATTTTTCAAATGCTGGGCATCGTCGGGATTGCCGGCAGTGTTCTCATAGCGCTTGGTAACCAGATCGCGCTCAACATCGGGACTGACTAGATGATTGCTCATGACACTTCTATTTTAAATGGATGCGCCGCAGATGGGAAGGACGGCCTTTCTTTAGGATTCCGCAAAGTCGCGAACCGCAAATCACTGCCGTATAATCGCCCGCATGTCAGAGAACGATGAGTCCGGCTGCTCCCGCAGAACATTTGTCAAGAGCGTGTCCGCAACTGCCGTGACATTAATGAGCGGTATTGGCAACGCGAGGCCTATGGAAAGCCAGGCTGCGGGTGCGGCGCCGGCATCGGATGCCACGTGGCTCAGCCTCAGCGAAGCTTCTCGTCTGGTTCGAGACAAGAAGATTTCTCCGGTTGAATTGACTAAAAGCTGCTTGAATCGCATTGAACGACTCAACCCAAAGCTCAATGCATTCATAACCGTCACGGCTGAGTCAGCTCTCGCGCAGGCGCGCGAAGCCGAAACTGAAATCCAGCGCGGCCACTGGCGGGGACCGCTGCACGGCGTTCCGATAGCGCTCAAAGACCTATTTGACACCGCCGGAATCCGTACAACAGCGGCCAGTGGTTTATTCAAAGAGAGAATTCCTACACAAGATGGTGAAGTCGTCCGGCGGCTGAAAGGCGCAGGCGCCGTGCTGCTGGGCAAGCTGAACATGCACGAGTTCGCCTATGGCGGCAGCTCGGTCATCAGCTATTACGGCGCGGTGCACAATCCCTGGTCGCTCGACCACATGGCTGGCGGTTCATCTTCAGGATCAGCCGTGGCAATGGCCGCCGGTCTTTGCTATGGCGCGGTAGGTTCCGATACTGGTGGCTCCATTCGCCAGCCATCGGCGTATTGCGGAACCGTTGGATTGAAGCCAACCTATGGACGCGTGAGCACCAGGGGCGTGATTCCTCTCTCCTGGCTCTATGATCACGTTGGTCCGATGACCCGCAGCGTGGCAGATGCGGCAGCGATGCTGCAAGTCCTGGCAGGCTACGATTCCGAAGATGCCAACAGCGCGGATAAGCCTGTCCCCGACTACATGGCCGCGCTTCGCGAGAATGGCCCCCTGCGCGTCGGCGTACCTCGGGCCTACTTTTACGAGGGGCTTCATCCTGACATTGAGAGCGCGATGAACGCCGCGCTTACCGTGATCGGCAAGATTGCCTCCAGTGTGCGCGACATTGAGATGCCGGCCAGCAACGACACTACGATTCTGCGGGCAGAGGCCTATGCCTATCACGCGGAGAACGTCAAAAAGAGTCCGGAACTTTACCAGCCTGAGACGCTGAAGAGAATCCGCGCCGGCGAGGATGTGACCACGGCGACCTACATTCAGGCCCGTCGTCAGGTAGACCAATATCGGCACACCATCCGCAAAGTGTTTGAAACGGTGGATCTCCTGATCACTCCCACTACCCCAGTGCCTCCGTTCGCTATTTCCGAACTGCTTGCCGACATGGACAATCTACGCACGAAGGAGATTCTTTCGTTACGCAATACGCGGCCTTTCAACATTCTTGGACTGCCGTCCATTTCCGTCCCATGCGAGTTCACCGGGTCGGGACTGCCGATTGGCATTCAGATCAGCGGTGCGCCGTGGGCCGAAGCCAATGTTCTTCGGCTGGCCCATGCCTATGAGCAACAAACTGACTGGCACACTCGGCGGCCAAAATTGGACGCCTGAAAACACCGCTTATCCCATGTAGCGGCAATTCCATTAAGATGGCATCCATGGGCTCGCACAACTCCCGCATTCTTGACCAGTTCACCCGCCAAGCTGCGCCGTTCGCCGCTGCTGCAGCCATCCGCAATGAAGAAGCGCTAAACCGTATAGTGCAGTGGGCTGGAACCGGCCCGGAAGACATCGTGCTGGACGTGGCGTGCGGACCAGGCCTGCTGGCCTGCGCCTTTGCCCGCGTGGCGCAGCACGCCACTGGCGTGGATATGACGCCGGCCATGCTGGAGCAGGCGCGCAAAACTCAGCAGGAACAAGGCCTCAAAAACGTAAGCTGGCAACCCGGCGATGTTTATTCTCTTCCCTTCCCGCCAGCGCATTTTTCCATCGTGAGCTCGCGCTTTGCCTTTCATCACCTGCAAGACCCGATATCAGCACTCAGGGAAATGAAGCGGGTTTGTAAACCAAGCGGCAAAATCGTGGTGGCAGACATGGCGCCGCTGCCGGAGAAAGCCGCTGCCCTGAACGCCGCTGAACTGCTGCGCGATCCTTCCCATGTGCGCGCCCTGCCCGCGGAAGAACTGGTCGGACTCTTCGAACATGCCGGCCTCGGCACGCCCCAAATCACCAGCTACCGTATGGAAGGCGAGCTCGAAGACCTTCTCTCCCGGTCCTTTCCCAATGAAGGAGACGCCGATCGCCTGCGCACCATTTTTGACAACTCGACCACTGATGACGCTCTCGATCTCAACACGCGTCTGGAAAATGGAAAGATTTATTACAGCTTACCGGTGGCGGTGCTGGTGGCGTGTAAGATTGATTGACAAGTATCAGACTTCCTGAGTTCACCGATGTTGAATCGGGCAACGCCTTGCCATCATCAACATACCTCGCATGCATGTCTCTGAAATCTGGCAGTATCCGGTCAAGAGTCTGAAAGGCGAACGGCTGGAAGAAACAGAAATCACCAAGCTGGGCATTCCCGGTGACCGCCAAATCGTGGTTGTGCGGACTCTCAATGGCCGCTTCCTGACATCGCGTACGCGGCCAAAACTGCTCGGCCTGCAAGGTTCACTCAACCCTGACGGCGTCCCGACGATCAATGGCCATCCCTGGAACTCCGCCGAAGCGCTGCAGCTTGTGCGCGAAGCCGCGGGTGAACCCGTGACTCTGGAGCAAGTGCCCGCGCCGCAGGCCTTTGACGTACTGCCGCTGCTGATCGCCACCGATGGTGCGGCGCGCTACCTGAACATCGACCATCGCCGCCTGCGCCCCAATATTCTCATAGCCGATGTCCCCGGACTGGAAGAACGTAAATGGCCGGGACGCACACTCGCCATCGGCGACGTGCGCATTCTTGCCGATATTCTGCGCGACCGCTGCGTGATGACTACATTTGATCCCGATACGCAGGTGCAAGATCCCTCCGTGCTGCAACGCATCGTGCGTGAACTGGACGGCAGCACGGCGCTGGACAGTTCAGTCATTACTCCAGGCAAAATCCGCGTGGGAGATGCGGTGAAAATCCTCGACCGCTGATGGTTAATCTCTAGTCAAAGTGCTTCAGCCTGGGCCACACATCCTGCAAGTTAACGTTCAATCCACGGCACAGATAAATGTCAAAGTATTCGTCACGTCGGGAATAAGGATGCTCCACGCGACCAACGGCTTCCACGCTCTGGAATAGCTTTGGCTCATCGCGGCCGCCGCTGCGCAGGATGATCATGGTGCTGCCGTCGTACTTGCCAGGTCCCCACATCCAATAGCTATTGTGTTTGCTGATGGCCTGGGGCAGGCCGTAGCGCGGGCCGTAAAAATCCACTGCCGCCGCCTCGCCCCAGCTATTGGAAAAGATGGCGGTGCGCGCTCGCTCTTCCGGCGGAAGGCTGTTGTATACCTTCGCGACTTTTTCCACCATCTCCTGCCAGCCAAACTCGTCGGCAAACCACTGCGGCAAAGGACCATTCTGTTGGTGCTCGATCTCAGGCGGCTTGAAACCCAGAGCCTTCTGGTAACGGAGAAAGTTCTCCGGCGAAAATACAGGAACGGAAAACGGCATGAGCACTACGCCCACCACTATAACCAGCGCAACGTAGATGCTGCGCACCCAGGTTCCAATTGGCCGACCCTGAGCCATGCGCTCCAGACCTATCGCGCCTGCGGCAAACAAAATCGGATAGATGGGAGCGACATAATAGTTCTTGGCTTTGAGCGCGATAAACGCAGTGAGCACCACCAGATATGTCCAGCCCAGCAGACGATATCGGCGTCCATCGCGCGCGGCCAGGAGCCATACCAGTCCGCCAATCCAAAGCGGGAAAAGCACGGGGTTCATGATCATTGCCTGGTCAGCAATGAATGCCACGGGAGCACGTACCACGTCGCGATCACTCAAGTGAATGTTGTGAATCAGTTCCAGGAAGGGGAAATGGTTGCGAATCTCCCAGAGCAAGTTCGGCAGTGAAATCGCTGCGCAAGCCAACACGCCCAGCCACAGATAGCCGCTTTTCAGGAAGTGGCGATGCGGCGTGAGCGCCACACCTACCAGCAATCCCAGCAGCAGAAATGCAATGGAATATTTATTTTCAAAACCCAGCCCGGCTACCACGCCGAACCACAGCCAATAGCGAGCATCGCCCGTGTTGATGGCCCTCACCACCAGCCAGACGCAGCCCATCCAGATAAGTTGTTCGAAGACGTTGTCTGTCAGCCACGTGTGCGCCACCAGATAGATCGGGACCACGACAACGGCAAACGCCGCCATCCCCTGGGCAAAACGGCCTCCGCCCATTTCACGCGCCAGTGCTCCCGCAAGCCACACTGTAGCGGCGCCGGCAAGGATTGGCAGCAGGCGAACACCCAGCGGAGAACTGCCCAGCACGACGCGCGAGAACCAGGCAATCCAGACGGTCAGTGGCGGGTGATCAACGTATCCCCAGGCCATGTGCCGCGAGCATGCGAGGTAATACATCTCATCGCGAAAGATGCCATAGCGCGCGACAGTCAAGAGATGCAGCAATAGCTTGGCCGCGACGATGTAAAGCACGATCGCAGGGCCGGAGGTGAAGCGGTTCTGCGCATCTAACGGTCGGATGGTGCTGACTCTGCGCTCATTTGCAGCTGAGCTCACGGATTCAGTATCACCTTGCCGAACTGCTCGCTTTTTTCCAGGCGCTCATGCGCGGCGGCGGCTTCGCGCATAGGAAAGCTTTTGTCGACGATCGGTTTAATCTTTCCGGCGAAGATGTGTTTCATCACGTCATGAAAATCGCCCATGGTCCCCATGAACGATCCCAGAAACGAAAGCTGCCGCGCAAACAAAAATCTGATATCGAAGCTGGCTTCAGGACCCGTTGTAGCGCCGCAGGTCACCAGCTTGCCGCCAGGCTTAAGTGATTTCATACTCTCCTGCCAGGTAGCTTTGCCCACATGTTCGAAGACGATGTCACACATCTGGCGGTTCGTGATTTTCTTAACCTCGTCGCCGATCTTTTGTTTGTAATGGTTAATTACGTGATCCGCGCCCAAGTCCCTGCATTGGTCGAGCTTGTTCTCGTCGCCTGCAGTGGCAATGCACGTTGCGCCGAACATCTTGCAGACCTGAATGGCGATCGTCCCAATCCCCGAGCCGCCACCCAGCACCAGCACTGTGTCGCCCGGCTTGATGCCGCATCGGCTCACCAGCATGTGCCAGGCAGTAACAGACACAAGCGGCAGAGACGCAGCTTCGTCATACGTGAGTTCTTCCGGAATCGGCAGCACACTCACGCGCGGCACGGCAATGTATTCGCAGTTGCCGCCGTCGTTGAGATACCCGAGCACGCTGAATTGGGGACAGAAATTCTGCTGGCCCGCGGTGCACTTTTCACAAACATTGCAGAAAGTCATCGGCGCCAGCAGCACGCGTTGGCCTGCCTTCAGGTCAGTAATATACTCACCCACCTCGGCAATGTCGCCAGAAACGTCGCTGCCATTGATGTGCGGCAGCTTCACGCCCGGCAGCCCTTTGCGGATGAACAAATCCAGATGGTTCAGCGCGCACGCCTTCACCCGTACCAGCACCTGGTCTTTGCGCGGCTTGATATCCGGCACATCTTCATATTTCAGGACTTCCGGACCGCCAAACTCATGGAATCGCACTGCTTTCATCAGGAACTCTCCTTGCGCAATGGACAAACAAGCGAGGATACACTCTGAAGAAAAACCTTACCACTGATGAACACGGATGACACTGATAAGGAGCGACCGAAAACAGCTGCCCACCACCTTTTGCTCCCGATTCATCCGTGTTGATCCGTATGAATCCGTGGTATGGTTTTCGCATGATCACCGGTCTTCATGCCATCATCTATTCCGGCGATGCCGAAAAGAACCGGGCTTTCCTCCGCGATGTGCTTGGCCTCAAATGGGTTGATGCAGGCCATGGCTGGCTGATCTTTGCCGCACCACCCGCTGAACTTGCCGCCCACGCGATGGAAGCTGATGAAAAACCGCATCATGAACTTTACTTAATGTGCGACAACCTTCAGGCCACGATGAATGATCTGGCAGGTAAAGGCGTTCAATGCGCCGCAGTGATCGAAGCCCGCTGGGGTTCGATCACCTCAATTCATATGCCCGGCGGCGGAACGCTGGGACTGTATCAGCCAAAGCATCCAACGGCGTTGCAGCTCTGACATCCATCACCGAGAGGCTTCTCACCCCCGTCCGCCATCCGCCTGTAATGCCTCACAGCGTTTGCGTATCACGTGAAGAATCCTTTGCTGCAAATCGGACATCACTCCGTCGGTCCATAAATGTGCGTACCAGTTGAAATCTGTGGAGACGCGGTGCCGGCTGGAAAGGTGTAGCCGCGTCCTGCCATTGCCCAGCGGCTCAAGCCGATACTCGCCGCGCAGCACGTCAAAATATGGTCCGCCTACGCGCACATGCTCATCAAGCGTGGTTGCCGGAATCAGGTCTGTTTGCGCCGCAATGGTGAATCCCAGCCGGCGCTTCAGTTCCCATACGTCCACCGTCTCAAGAAAGAACAATCCTCCGTCAAACGTCGCGTTGCGAACCCCGCCAACTCCTTCATGGGAAAGCGTGGCCTCAACTGGATCAGGAAAACCGATGCGATGACTCCATGAAGTCGGCAATTCATCCCTTCCGATTGCTGGCACGCGCTCAATGTTGCGCCAGATCACTTCCGGCGGGGCCTGTATTTCAATCGTGTTTTCAACTTCTCGAAGGTCGGACCGGTAGAACGCATTTCGCTCCCAGGGCGAGATCAGAAAAGGCAACGCCATGACGCATGCCATGGTCGCATTCCTGGCTCGATTGGATCGAATGACTCGCGCAGCCATTCCACCCAACAGGCCGCCCACGCTCGAAAGCACCATGGCCAGCGGCGCGAACATCACTACGCAAATCATCCCTTCCAGGAAGGTCAATACGGTCGCCCCCAGGGCCGCCATCAACGGAACCCAAGGCAGCAAGATCCAGGTCGATATGCGCTTGGGCTCGTCGATCTCGGCGAAATAGGCGGTAATGCAACCCATGGCAAGCGGCATGAAACAAGTGAAGCCGATTGTCATGACGGCAAAATGGCTCGAATTGGAATTGTTGGCCAGCAGGCGAAGCCCCAGGCCGTATAAAAATCCTAAAACCGCCCCCAGAATGAGCAAATTGCGTCTTTTGAACTCATTGGTTGACTCGCTTGTTGCAATCATTCATTGTTCTCCATATTGAACGCGTTCAAGTATTCCCCCACAGATCCGCGAAGTCAAGGGAATACTTGAACGCGTTCATAATTGCGAATTTTCAAAGAATTTAACGATTGGGATCGTATGCGACCGCTAGTTCCCCAGAAACTTTCCAATCTTCTCATTCAGAAACTTGAGGTCCTCTGGATTCGGGCCTGCGCCGGCCGTATGTCCCCAGAGAGATGGAATGGGCGTAAGAGTCACCGTGCTCATCATGGCCGCCTCATATCGCGCGTCGCCGATGGGAAAATAAAGGTCTGTCTCTGACGGCATATACAGAAACGGAGCTTTGATCGACCGCAGAGCTTTTTCCACGTCGCCATTAAAGCCTGGCGTCGCGCCCACGTCGTGCTTCTCCCAGGTGCGGCATTGCAGGATCAGGTTGTTCGCGTCCGCGCCGGGAATAAAGTTTGTCCGGAATTCGTGCAGCGTCTGTTCAAACGTGGTTCCCGGCGGCGACGATGCCCGCCACAATTCCTTACGCCACCACTCCTGGGAAAACAACCAAGCCGTCCACACCGTGGCAAAAGCCTCCAGGCCTTTGGTTGGCGGAGCGGTGTAGTCGCCGTTTTGAAACGCCGCGTCGGCGGTGAGCGCGGCGATCTGCCCTTCCAGCCGCACCACGCCATGCGGATATGTCTTGGCTGTCCCGGCCGTGGCCACAATCTTGTCCGCAAAAGCCGGATAGCTCACCGCCCACTGAAATGCCTGCTGCGCTCCCATGGAGAACCCGACAATGGCGCGCAGGTGTTTAACTTTCAGTTCCTCGGTCAGCAACCGATGCACCGCCTCCACATTGTCGCGGATCGTTGTCACCGGAAACCGCGGGCCGTGAAAAGGCTCCGGCGTATTGCTGGGCGAAGATGAATGCCCGTTGCCGAAAAGCTCCGTCGCCACAAGGAAAAGCTTCGAGGTATCCAGTGCGCGGTCCGGACCGATGAGCCACTCGTAACCGTGACAATCCGCCATGTAGTGCGACGGCAGAAGCACCACGTTGTCCCGGGCTGCGTTCAGATGACCGTAAGTTCCGTAAACGACGCGCGCCTGCGGCAGCGTAACTCCGCTTTCCGTGCGGAAGTTGGCGATTACAAACTCATGGATTTCCGGCTTCTCCGACTTGTCTTTGGCTGCGTCCTGACCTTGAGTCGGAGGGCCTTTCTTGGTTGCCTCTGTACTCCGCGCATCTTTGGTCTGGGCTTCTTTCGTTTCCGTCGCGCTCGCCTTATCCTGAGCAGTCGCTGAAACACCGCCCAGCAACATCAACAACACAACCAGACTCTTTGTGTTCATGGTCTTCTCCATCCGCAGGCGCTTATGCTATCACTCTGGACGTTTTGATTTAAAAATCTGAGGATTCCCCAATTTTCCCCTGGATCAGTGTCATCCGTGTTTATCAGTGGTAAGGTTTTTCTCCTCTTCATTTCATTTAGAATTCTTTGTCGCCTATGAACCGCCCTCTTGTTCTGATTATTCTCGATGGCTGGGGTTATGCGCCGCCCTCCAAAGCCAATGCCATTGCGCTGGCGCGCAAACCCAACTATGACCGCTTGCTTACCGAATACCCCAACACGCTCATTCACACCAGCGGGCGCTTTGTTGGCCTGCCACAGGGGCAGATGGGCAACAGTGAAGTCGGGCATCTGAACATCGGCGCTGGACGCGTGGTGTACATGGACATCACCAAGATCGATCTCATGATCGAAAAAGGCGATCTCTTCAGCAATCCAGCATTGATGGAAGCCATGAAGAACGCGCGGCATGGCGGCCGCCAGCTTCATCTTTTCGGGCTGCTCTCTGACGGCGGGGTGCATTCTCACCAGAACCACCTTTACGCGCTGCTGCGCATGGCCAAACAGAACGGCGTGGACCGCACTTACGTCCACTGTTTCATGGATGGCCGCGACACGTTGCCCACCAATGGCGCAGTCTACCTGCAGCAATTACAGCAAAAAATGCGCGAGCTTGGCGGCAAGATTGCCAGCGTGAGCGGACGCTACTATGCCATGGACCGCGACAAGAAGTGGGACCGCGAGTTAAAGGCCTTCGACGCCACGGTCGCCGGCAAAGCCGAAGGCGGGGAATTCGTGGATCCTGTGCAGGGCGTGAAGGATTCCTACAACCGTGACGTGACTGACGAATTCATCATTCCTTTTACCTGTGTCGATAATCGTGGCGAGCCCGTGGCGACGATCCGCGATGGCGACTCGGTCATCAACTTCAATTTTCGTGCCGACCGCGCCCGCCAGATCACCCGCTGCCTGGCCCGGGAAAGCGGCCTCACGGCACAGGGCGGCCGCGATCTGCCCGACGCCGAAGCACTCGACGCCACTATTCCGCGCAGTCGCGTCCCCAAAAACCTGAAATACATTTGCATGACGCAATATGACAAGCAGTTCACACTGCCGTTTGTCGTGCAGCCGGATTCGCTCAAAAACATTCTGGCCAACGTGATGGCCGAGCACGATCTACGCAACCTGCGCGTCGCCGAAACCGAGAAGTACGCCCATGT
>Ga0137403_10008756_pt1 | contig 11316 bp, 11 predicted proteins | sample CZOMad2_1_16fung_FD_122057 | JGI IMG/M metagenome (GOLD analysis project Ga0137403, IMG submission 122057) | Vadose zone soil fungal communities from Angelo Coast Range Reserve, California, USA - CZOMad2_1_16fungal (Hybrid Assembly) | ecosystem: Environmental > Terrestrial > Soil > Vadose zone...
AAATGACAGTGTGGCGACGGGCGGAGAGGACGGGGCACCTGAGGGGCCCGAAAAGAAAGAAAAAGCAGATCCCTCGCCAGAGCTCGGGATGACATTTTGTTGGGTTGGTGGCGCTGGTGGCACGGCCCTTCGTACCTCAGGGTAAACTGAAGCCGTGCCCTGATGTTCGGACCCGGATTTAGAGCCGTGCGTTGGCTAGGACTGGCCGAGGAGGGCGTCGAAGTAGGCTAGCATTTCGGGGGAATCCCACTGTTGGAAGCCGATGATTTTGCGGGCGATTTTGCCGTGGCGATCGATGATGTAGGTTTCGGGGACCATGGTGGTGCCGTAGGACTCGGCGATGGCGGAGCGGTTGTCTTTGGTGGCGGGGTCGCGGTAGGTGGGGAAGGTGATGTGCTGGTCCTGGAGGAATTTTCGGTAGGGGGCGTCGTCTTCGTCGGCGGCAACGCCGAGGACCAGGGCGTTACGCGAGGCGATGTACTTTTGGAGACGATCGAGGGCGGGGGCTTCTTCGACGCAGGGTTGGCACCAGGAGCCCCAGAAATTCAGGACGACGACTTTGCCGCGCAGGTCGGAGAGGTGAGCGGGCTTGCCGTCGAGGGTGAGGGGGAAGTTTTCGGCGGTCTTGCCGGCGATGGAAGCTTCGCCCTGGCGGTAGCTGGGGAGGGCGAAGATCAGGATTACGGCTGCGGCGATGGCCAGGCCCGCCCAGTTGGCTATTTTTCGGCCGATTCCCATGGAGTGATATACTAACCTATCCCCGTCGGATCGAAAACGAGCCCCTGCCGCTTCCCGATGCCCATTCAACCGACAATTACGGAATCTGTGGCGGATGACTCTACACGCGACATTGCGCTGGTTCACATTACCGCGATCGTGCCGGCTCGGAATGAGGAACAAACCATCGCGACCTGCGTTGAGGCTTTGGCGAAGCAGCCAGAGATCGCGGAGATATTGGTGGTTGACGATGAGTCGGAGGACGGAACTGCGCCGGCGGTCCGCGGATTGATGGCGGACATTCCACGGTTGCGACTGCTGGATACGCGCGGATTGCCTGCGGGCTGGTTGGGAAAGAACAACGCGGCTTGGAGGGGCGCTTGCGAGGCCGCGAATCGATGGTTGTTGTTTACGGACGCCGATACCGAGCTTTTGCCGGGGGCGACCGCGCGGGCTTTGCAGATCGCCGCGGAAGCCGGGGCGGCGATGGTGTCGTTTTCGCCGGAGCAAGTGACCGAGAGCTGGTATGAGAAAGCGCTTATACCGTTTGTGTTTTGTCGATTGGCGAGACGATTTTCGTATAAGGACGTGAACGATCCGGCTTCGCGTGCGGCGGCGGCGAATGGGCAATTCTTGATGGTTCGCCGGGACGTATACGATGCGATTGGCGGGCACGGTGGCGTGGCAGGGGACGTTCTCGAAGACGTGGCTCTGGCTCGCAATGCTAAGGTGGCCGGATACGGGATTTGGTTTGGATCCGGGAAGGGAGTGGCGCGATCGAGGATGTACCGGTCGTTTGGCGGGATGTGGGAGGGTTGGAAGAAGAATCTGTATTTGCTGGCAGGAGGGAGTCGGGCTGCGGTTGTTCGCGAATTATTTGCGGCGGTGCCGTGGATTCCGTTTTTGCTGATTGCGATTGGGTTGTGGATGCCGTTTGCGCTGATGGCTGGAGTCGTGTTGCTACTGGTGCGGCAAGCGGGATATGGCCTGGATTTGAAGAGTAACCAATTTCAGGGTTCCCTCATCCTCTACTATGTGCCGGCGGTGGTGTTATATGCGGGTGTGCTCTGGGCGTCGTACCGAGCGCATGTGAAGGGCAAAGTGGCGTGGAAGGGCCGGGAGATTTCGGTGGGAGTTTCTGGAACGGTTCGGTAGACGGAGAATCATGGTTCTGTTGACACGCAAAATCGAGTTTTCGGCTTCGCACCGGTACAACAATCCGGAGCTTTCGCCGGAGGAGAATGTGCGGGTGTTTGGGAAGTGCAACAACCCGCATGGACATGGGCACAACTACACATTGGAAGTGACGGTGGCGGGGGAGCCGGATCCGGTGACCGGGATGGTGCTGGATTTGAGTGAGCTCAAGAAAATCCTGGAACGGGAAGTGATGCAGCGGATGGATCATCGACATCTAAATTACGAGGTTCCGGAATTGGCGGGGAAGATTCCTACTTGCGAGAATGTGGCTCGAGTGATTTGGGATTTGTTGGAGCCGAAGATTGCTCAGGGGACGTTGCATCGGGTTCGGTTGTATGAGTCGGCGGATTTGTTTGCGGATTGTTACCGGAACGGTGCGAAAGCATGAGGACAGAGAGGGGCAGCGAAGTGAAGATTGAGTTGGGGCGGCGGTACCGATTTGCGGCTGCGCACCGGTTGCATAGTGCGCGGCTTAGCGAGGAGGAGAATTCGCGTTTGTATGGCAAGTGCAATAACCCGCTCGGGCATGGGCACAATTATGTGGTGGAGATCAGCGTGTCCGGGAAAGTCGATCGGGCGACCGGGATGATTGTGAATTTGGCGGATTTGGATGGGTTTGTGCAGCACGAGGTTTTGGATGCGTTCGATCATCGCTCGCTAAATGAAGAGGTGCCGGTGTTTCGTAGTGAGGTGCCGACTACGGAGAATTTGTGTATCGAGATTTTTCGGCGGGTGCGGGCGTTTCCGTTGGCCAAGCTGGAACGAGTGCGCGTGGAAGAGACCTCCAACAATAGTTTCGAATACGCCGGCGACGATGTCAGGAGCGATTCTTAGGGAGCTGCGATGATCTCAGATGGGACAAAAGGCATGACCAAGCCGACGGAAGAAATCCTGCTCGACGAAGGCAAATCTCGCGATGCGAAGTCGATCGCGTATCATCTGCGCGAAATCATCAGGTTAATCGGCGAAGATCCGGAGCGCGAGGGTCTGCGCAAGACGCCGGAACGTTACGAGAAGGCGCTGAAATTTCTGACCAGCGGATATCATCAGAACGCCGAGCATTTGCTGAATGGGGCTACGTTCAGCGTTTGTTACGATGAAATGGTGCTGGTGAAGGACATTGAATTTTTCAGCTTGTGCGAGCATCACCTTCTGCCGTTTTTCGGCAAGGCGCATGTGGCCTACCTGCCTACGAAGAAGGTGATCGGGTTGAGCAAGGTGGCGCGGCTGGTGAATATGTTTGCGCGGCGGTTGCAGATCCAGGAACGAATGACCAGCCAGATTGCGAGTGCGATCGAGGAGAAGATCGCGCCGCAAGGTGTCGGCGTGATCATTGAAGCGCGGCACCTGTGTATGCAGATGCGCGGGGTGGAAAAGCAGCACGGGCAGGCGGTGACCAGTGCAATGCTGGGCGAATTCCGCAACAATAAGCAGACCCGCGACGAGTTCCTGTCGCTGGTCCGCAACCGGCAGAGCTGAAGAATCTTAACGTCGCGGGGCCGGTTGGCCGTGACTTGCGCATACTCGGGATCCGGCGACGTAGGCTCATCCAAAATAAACCGCGAATCGTGAATGGCATGCAGTAGAAATTCGGCGTAGCGCAACGCTTGCCTGTAAGCAGAGGCTGTGGTCAACTCGGACACGCGGTCTCGTCCGATGATTGGCCGGTCCATCTCTCACTATTCCATTACTGAAAAACTAGGCGAAGGAGGCATGGGCGTAGTGTATCGCGCGCACGATTTGACCCTGCATCGCGACGTGGCGCTGAAATTTCTGGCGATCCAGGCACTCGAAGAAGACCCGTCGGTGCGGGCGAGGATACTGCAAGAAGCCCGCACGATCTCCGCGTTAAATCATCCAAATATTTGCACGATCTACGAGGTTGGCGAAGACGAGGGACGTCCTTATCTGGCGATGGAATTTGTGGACGGGCATTCCCTGACCCAGGAGATTCTTTCAGGCGGTATGGCGACCGAAGTGGTGGTGCGGAATGGGGTGCAATTGGCGGACGCGCTGGCGCATGCACATGAACGTGGAATTGTGCATCGCGACCTGAAATCGGGAAACGTGTGGGTGACGCCTTCCGGGCGGCTGAAAGTGCTGGACTTCGGATTGTCGAAGCGCGTCGAAGAAAAAATCAGCGAAGAGACGACGAAATTCGATCAGGGATGGGACGAGCAGCATTCCATCACGGGCACGCTGCCTTACATGGCGCCAGAGTTGCTGCGCGGCGAGGAAGCAGATGCGCGCAGCGACGTATGGGCGCTGGGAGTCGTGCTGTACGAGATGGCGGCCGGGCGGCGGCCGTTTCGCGGGGGTACCGCGTACGAATTGAGCGCGTCGATCTTACGCGAGTCGCCGCCGGTGATTTCGCCCGGGTTGCCTCCGGTACTGCAGTCGGTGATCGATAGATGTTTGGACAAAGATCCGACGCAGAGATATCGCTCCGGAGGGGAAGTACGAGCGGCGTTGGAAGCAGCGGGGACAGCTTCGAGGTCGCAGCGAATTCCAGTGGAGGCGCTCGCGCTACATGAGGAGGAGCAGCGTTCGGGGCGTGCACGGCGGCGGCTATGGTACGGAGCGGTTGCGTTCGGAGTCGCGCTGCTGGTGATCGGGGGTTTGCTGTGGAAGGCGAGCAAGCCGCGCGGGAGGGCGGGCGTAACGCCCGGCGCGATCCAGTCGCTGGCGGTATTGCCGCTAGAGAATCTGTCGGGGGATGCGACTCAGGATTATTTTTCGGATGGAATGACGGACGCGCTGATCACGGAGCTGTCGCATATCCGGAAGCTGCGCGTGATTTCGCGCACGTCGGTTATGCAATACAAGCGGACGCAGAAATCGCTTGGGGATATCGCGCGGGATTTGAACGTGGATGCCGTCGTGGAAGGATCGGTGGTGCGATCCAGTGGCCGGGTTCGGATTTCGGCCAAGCTGATTCAAACATCGCTCGAGCAGACTCTGTGGGGGGGCAATTACGAGCGGGACTTCACGGACGTGCTAGCGCTGCAAAGCGATGTGGCCACGGCGATTGCGCGGGAAATTCAAGTGGAGCTGTCGGAGCCCGAGGCTTCTCAACTGGCGAGCCGCAGAGCGGTCATACCGGAAGCGTACGAAGCATACCTGAAGGGACGATTTGAGGCGGAGAAACGAACGCCGGAGGGAATAACGAACGCGGTGCGGTATTTCCGCGAGGCGATTTCCCGGGACCCGACGTACGCGGCGGCTTATGCGGGCCTGGCGGACGGTTTGCTGTATACCAGCACGTACCAGATTCGACCGCCGGAAGAAGTGATTCCTGAGGGGAAGGTCGCGGCGCAGAAGGCCCTGGATCTGGACGACCGCCTGGCGGAGGCCCACGCGTCGCTTGCAGGGTTGCGCTTCTACCATTTGGAATGGGAGGGAGTCGAGAGCGAATTTCAGCGGGCCATCGCACTGAATCCGGGCTATGCCACGGCCATACACTGGTATGCGCTGACGCTGGCGGCAACCGGGCGCAAAGAAGAATCCATCACGGAAATCAAGCTGGCTCGGGAGATCGACCCGCGATCGCTGATCATCAACGCCAACGTGGGATGGTGCTACTACCTTGCGGGCGACCCAGACCGGGCCATCGAGGAAGAACGGAGCACGCTGCGGATGGATCCTGGATTCGTGGTGGCGCACGGTTATCTTGGCCAAGCGTTGCTGCAGAAAAAATTGTACGCTCAGGCCGTGGACGAATTTCGCAATACGGTCTCGCTGTCTCCCGGGGACATGGTGCGCAAGGCGGACTTGGCCTATGCTTACGCGCAAGCGGGAAAGAGCGAGCAAGTTCGCGAGATTCTGCAAGAGTTCCTGCACGCCCCGAGCAGCACTTATATTTCGCCGTATGCGTGGGCCATGCTATACGCGGGGATGGGACGCAAGCAGGAGACATTGGCATGGCTGGAGAAAGCCTATGTGGAGCGCAACGCACGGATGGTTAATCTCGCCGTCCATCCGCAATTCGCGTTCCTGCGGGGTGATAGCGGCTTTGAGAATCTTCTGGTACGCATGAATGTGCCTGCCAATTTGCGGCATCCGGCAGGTTCTGGGCCGCCGGGCAGGTCCGCTGCGCATCGTAAAAGCACTAATTCTTGATTTGTTCTGGATCGTTGGTTACACTCGGCGCGCTTCGTCTGACGATCCTCAGACGCGAAGGCGTATACCCGTTAATCTCATTTCGCCGTTTAGTTCGGCAAATTCACCGCCCGGAGGTATGTCATGGCCAAGAAGAAATTGGAAGTATCCCTGTCGCCGATCGCGGCGCAGATCGACAAGGCGACAAAAACACTGAAGAAATTGAAGCCACGCGTTTCCAGGAAGGAAGTCAGAGCACTCGATTCCCGGCTCAAGGATTTGTTGGGTCTCCGAGCGCTGGTTGTCAAGATTTGTCGTTCGAGAATGAACATAGCTTTCCTGCCATTCGACCAGGAAGAGTAGCCCGGTAGCGCGCCGGGATTGTGAGCCATCGAGTATCAAAGAGACTGCGCATTCCGCAGAACACGCGGTCGCGACGCGGCACCGTCCAATATGTTCGAGCGGCTTTTGTCATTTCTTACTGGCGCGAAGACCAGTTGGTTTTTGAGAATTACCTCACACAGAAGCGGGTGACGGCGAGCCCGCTGACCTCCACTATTCTTCATTTCTTCGATCGCGGGCAATCATTGGGATCGCTTTGCCAGGCCCTGCCGGAGTTTGCGCCGGTATCGCTGCACCGGGCTGTGCAGGAGCTCGCGCGGCATTCCTTGCTGCAGATACAGAGCCGGAAGGCGCCAGCGGGCGAAAAAGAGCTGAAGGCATGGAGCGAATGGAATCCGTCGGCGGGATTCTTTCACTTGTCGACCAAGGATTTGAAATTCGAAGCGGACGCCGCGAAGGAATTTCGCCAGCTGGTAAGGCTGGCGAAGGCAAAACCCATGCCGCGCCCAATCAAGCGCTATGCCGGGATGAAGCAAGTACTTCTTCCGCAGCCTGTCGTTGACTCGGATTTTGTGCGAGTGTTGTTGGAGCGGCGCACCTGGCGGAAATTCTCGAAACGGCCGGTGGGATTGCCGCTCCTCGGAAATTTGCTGGGCCTAACGTGGGGCGTCAGGGGATGGGTAGAGATTCCGAAACTTGGGCCGATCGCCGTGAAGACTTCGCCGTCGGGAGGCGCGTTGCATCCGATCGAAGCGTATGTTCTGGCACGCAACGTGGACGGTTTGCGCCCAGGGCTTTATCACTACAACGCTACCGATCACCGGCTGGAACTTCTGCGGCGCGGCGCAAACTCGCGGCAGATTACCGGATATCTGGCGAACCAGTGGTGGTACCGTGGCGCGGCGTTCGTGGTTTTCATGACCGCGGTGTTCGGGCGCACGCGCTGGAAATATGACTATGCCAGGGCCTATCGCGCCGTACTGATCGAAGCGGGACATTTGTGCCAGACATTTTGCCTGTCGGCTACGCGGCTGGGGGCTGCGCCATTTTGCACCATGGCTTTTGCGGACTCGAAAATTGAAAGAGCACTGGGAATTGATGGGATATCGGAGTCGGCGATCTACGTGACGGGAGCAGGCTTGCGGCCGCAGAACGCCAAAGGAGCGCACTTGCTCAGCGGAAATGAAATTTCCAAGCAGCACTTGTGAACGGGCTGTTGACCGTTTGCCCCGGAGCGGACGCTAATTCTTGCGGGGGCCAGCGAAGAAGGCGTTCATTTTCGGCGCGGTCTTGCAGGCCTTCGAAAGAATCTGGCGGCTCTCTTCGAGGGCTTGAAGCCTCAAGTCCAACTCCTTCCGGTCGTCTTTTCCGACCGAGGAGCGGATGGCTTTGAGTTTCTTCTCTCTCTTTTCGATTGCGGTGATCACCGGGCCGAGCGATTCGACTTCGTAGCGTTGTTGTCGCATGGAGTCTCCTGAGAATCTTCGCATCGAATTGACAGACACAGTTGACGAGGGAACAGGTGGAAGACAGTTACGGCAAAAGGGGCAAGCTACCAGCGACGCGAATCATTGTCAACCGAGTGGCTCGCGGAAGACGGGGGCGGCTCGCGTGGCGTTCGCTGGGGCGCGCTTAAGCGCGCCCCTACGCGGAACAGAGCTCCTATTTCTTGGAGACGCTTACGGAAGCGCGCGTCGTCTCCCAATCGATCTGTAAGGTGCAACCTGCGCCGCTTTTGACCAAACTGATCGTAAAGTTTTCGACAGGCGACGGCAGTTGGGAGACTTTCATGTCGATGCGCGCGAGATCTTCGCCCGGGCCGGGATACGCGGTACCCCATTCGCCGGTTTTCTTGCTGATCACCAGTTGCCACTTGTCCGCATTCGGAATCGTGAAGATCGTATAGTTGCCCGCGGGAACCGTCGTCCCGCCAACATTCAAATCGATCTCGGCCACGAATGTGGTCGCCTCGTTCGCTCCGGCGCGCCAAACCTTGCCGAAAGGCACAACCGGGACCGCGGTCGAAGCAGACGAAGTTGCCGAATCCTGGGGTAACTCGCCGTAGATTTTCCGTCCCTTCGCGCGAGGACTGGAATAATCGATGGTGAGGGTCTTTCCGCCCGCTAGGTTGCATTCTGCTTTAGCGGGGGGACTTGGACGCTTGCTCTTGTCCTGTTGCGCTGAGCACGCCGCATTTACCGTGAGACACAAGACGAGGCCCGTACAAAAAGAGACGATGTTTCGCATGGTGATCTAGCTCCATCAGAAGTTTCTGGCGGTAACCGCCAGCTGCGCCAGTGATAGTGCCACGCCTCGACCGTTACTTCCAGCAATAGGCGAGGTCCGGACGGTGAGAGCGTCCTTCTTGATACATTGCAATTTCTTTACACTGTTGTGAGGATTGTGTTAGCCTGAATTAGTCGAAGAGAAGAGGAAAAATTCAGGGGACGACGGAGAGGGCACTTGAGCGCAGCCAAATCAGCGTTGATCGAACAGTTCCGGGCCCACATTAAAGATACAGGTTCACCCGAGGTGCAGATTGCACTTTTGAGTGAACGGATCAGCTACCTGACGTCGCATCTCAAGTCCCACGTAAAGGACCACGCATCCCGGCGCGGATTGATCATGATGGTCAACAAGCGCCGCCGCCTGCTGGACTATCTTAACCGCCGTGACCCGGATCGGTATCGCGAGATTGTTGAACGCCTTAGTTTGCGCAAGTAGCCGCTCTGCGACTTTGGAGCGGATGTACCGCGTTTCCGCGAAGCTACAATTCAAAATGTGTCTGACGGCGGTGGTGTGGCCGCCCGTGGAATCGTTGCGCGTTCGTCCGTAACCGGACGAAATTTGTATTGGTGTGATTGGGCGTAGGTTCATCGGCCTCGCAAGACACTCACCTCATCTCTCTTCCAGCTAAAGCGGAGACAGAAGTCTCCGCAGGAACGCTCTGCGCGAACGCGGAGCCAAAAGGAAATCATCTATGTCTGAAAATACCATCACGCCAGCGCCATACTCGGTAACCGTCGAAGTGGGCGGCCGGCCCTTGACTCTAGAGACTGGCAAGATCGCCAAGCAAGCGAATGGAGCGATTACCGCGCGCTATGGCGACACCATTGTGCTGACGACGGCGTGCATGGCGCCGACCGCGAACGACCGCGACTTTCTACCGTTGACCGTAGATTACCGAGAAAATACCTATTCCGCCGGCAAGATTCCCGGCGGATTCTTCAAGCGCGAAGGCCGGCCTTCGGAGAAAGAAGTTTTGACGTCGCGCTTGATCGATCGTCCGATGCGGCCGCTGTTCCCGGAATCGTGGCGCAATGAAACGCAAATCGTCAGCATGGTGCTCTCGGCTGATAGTGCGAACGACCCGGACGTGATCGCGGTTACTTCGGCGTCTGCCGCGGCGTTCTGCTCGGATCTACCGTTTGAGACGCCGATTGCGGCGGTGCGCGTGGGTTTGGTGAACGGCCAGTTGGTCGTGAACCCGACGGTTGCGGAACAGAAGACCAGTTTGATGAATATCGTCATCGCGGGCTCCGAAGAAGGCATCGTGATGGTGGAATCGGGCGCGCTGGAGGTTTCCGAAGAAGCCGTCGTCGATGCGCTGGAATTCGGTCATGCGGCGATCAAGAAAATTGTGGCCGCGATTCGCGAGCTGCACGGGCAACTGAAGCCGAAAAAGGTGATCGTGGCGCCGTTCCCGTTCGATCAGGAGCTATATGCGGAAATCGATAAGAAATACGGAGCGAAGCTGAAGGACGCGGTCAACACGGAAAAGCACCCCAAGAAAGAAAGCTATCAGCTGGTAGATGCGCTGAAGGCTGAGATTCTGGATGCGATTCCGAAGGATGACTTGGACAAGCGCACTCTAGCCAAGCGGGCGTTTGAACGGCTGCGCGAGAAAATCTTCCGCGACGAAATTTTGGATGCACGGCGGCGTCCCGACGGGCGCGAATTCGACAAGATCCGCAAAATCACCTGCGAGGTCGGCTTGCTGCCACGCGTACACGGGTCGGCCTTGTTCACCCGCGGCGAAACCCAGGCGCTCGCAACACTTACGCTGGGCACCAAAGAAGACATGCAGCGGTTGGATTTGCTTTTCGAACAAGACCAGTTCAAACGCTTCCTGCTGCACTACAACTTTCCGCCGTTCAGCGTCGGTGAGGTGAAGTTCCTACGCGGACCCGGCCGTCGCGAGATCGGCCACGGAGCGCTCGCCGAACGCGCGTTGATGAATTTGCTTCCTGCCGAGGCGGACTTCCCGTACGCTATGCGGCTCGTCTCCGACATTCTCGAATCCAACGGATCGTCCTCGATGGCGACGGTTTGCGGCGGATCCCTGGCGTTGATGGATGCCGGCGTGCCGCTGAAATCGGCCTGCGCGGGCATCGCGATGGGCCTCGTCGTCGGCGACAACAATAAATACTCGATCCTGACGGACATCGCCGGAGCCGAAGACCACTACGGCGACATGGACTTCAAGGTGGCCGGCACACGCGCAGGCATCACCGCCTTGCAAATGGACATCAAGGTCCTGAACATCAGCATCGGCATGATGCGCGAAGCTCTCGCTCAAGCGAAAAAAGCGCGGCTCCAAATCCTCGACACCATGGACGCCACGTTAAGCGCCCACCACGAAGAAATCTCCACGTTCGCTCCGCGGCTCTACAAGTTGAAGATTCCGCAGGACAAGATCCGCGACTTGATCGGACCCGGCGGCAAGAAGATCAAATCCATCATCGAAGTCACCGGTGTGAAGATCGACGTTCTCGAAGATGGCACGGTCCACATCTTCTCGACCAGCGGCGCGGGTGGGGACCAGGCGTTGCAGATGGTGCGCGATGTCACCGCTTCGGCCGAGATCGGCAAGACCTACCTGGGCAAAGTCGTGCGCCTCGCGGAATTCGGCGCGTTCGTCGAACCCTTCCCGGGCACCGACGGCTTGCTGCATATCAGCGA
>Ga0137403_10008758_pt1 | contig 11315 bp, 10 predicted proteins | sample CZOMad2_1_16fung_FD_122057 | JGI IMG/M metagenome (GOLD analysis project Ga0137403, IMG submission 122057) | Vadose zone soil fungal communities from Angelo Coast Range Reserve, California, USA - CZOMad2_1_16fungal (Hybrid Assembly) | ecosystem: Environmental > Terrestrial > Soil > Vadose zone...
GGCGACAATTGGATGGACGCGAAACACTAATGAGCAATTGAGAATTGAGAATTGCAAAGTGAAAATTGCAAATTGGATTGGCGATTAAGGCATAGTTATTAGAACCGAAGGAGCAAATTGATCATGACATCAGATGAGCTTCTCGAACGACTAATCGATTTTGCGGTTCGTGTCGGAAAAGTAGTTGATGCATTACCGGATACAAGAATGGGTCGGCACATCGCGGGACAACTTGTTCGTAGCGGCACTTCGTCCGCGCCGAATTATGATGAGGGTTATGCTGCTGAAAGTCGCGCGGACTTCATCCACAAGCTAAGCATTTGTTTGAAAGAACTGCGTGAATCTCGAACTTGGATTCGGCTAATAATCAAGACCGAAATGCTCCCTGAGTACCGGATGGGCGAGTTGCTTGACGAGTGCAATCAGCTGTGCAATATCATCGGCCAATCAATCGTTACGGCCAAAGAGAACCGGAGCAAAAAAGCATCTGCGGGTTCCCAGGTAATCTAATGCGAGAACGAATTTGCAATTTGCACTTTAAAATTTTCAATTCTCAATGTTTTGTCGCTAGTCAGACCAAACCGCTAAATGTCCGCTAACCAAAAGCCTCAATCTCCCGAAGGACAGGTCGTCTATCGCCGGGTCATGCCTGACGATCAGTCCGGCGCGCGGCGAGAGGCGCGCATCGATCCCGCTCTCGTGCCGTTGGTTGTGGGGTTCGCAGTCTTGCTGCTCCTGATATTGCTGATTGGAAATCTCAGTGTTCGACGCTTGGAAGAAACGAGCCGCAACTCTTTGGGCCTCGAGCAATCGTATGCCGCGCGCGCCTCGCTGCTGTTGCAGTTCCGCATGGCGCTGACCCAGCTCGATATCGAAGCGCGAAATCGTATGCAAGCCGACGCGCGGCATGAGTTGCGCCCGCCCTTTGATTTGCGGCTCGATACTGCGCGCGGCAAAGTTTCAGATCTGCTTCCATTGCTTGATCATCCGCCGCTTTCGGAACTTCCGAAGTGGAAAAAGTTTGACACTGACCTTGTCACTTACATAGACATCACTCGCGATCGCAATCGCTATGCTCAGGAAGGCTTCGCTGGTTTTCGCGAGGTCGATAATGACCTGAACACTTTGATTCAGGAGTCAGGAGTCGAAGAGCTTCAGATCTTCCGTCAGGCTGAAGCGATGCAACTCGACGCGACTCGGTCGATCCGCATTTGGAACACAGTCGCGCTCGTAATGGGGTTGATAATCGCGATTGGCGCCATATGGGAAGTACAGCGCCGTTTTGGCCAGATCAAACGTAGTACCGAAGCCGCGCGACGCGAGCGCGAATTCAACAGCCAACTGCTTGAGGGGATGGTCAGCGCGCTCGCCGCGATCGATCGGCACGATCGAATTCGCAGTGCTAACACCGCCTTCTTGCGCATCTTCCCTCACGCCACCATCGGCTCTTCAATTCACGACGAAATTGCCACGCGTGAAGGCGTGCTGTTGCTGGAGGCGGCCACCGCGTCGCACGTTGAAAAGGCCACCTATCGGGGCCGCTGGACGCTCCAGCATGAAGACGCGCCCGCCGCCTTCGATGTCTACTCGTCGCCGCTGGAAATTGATGGAGAGCACGGACAGATTCTGACGCTGGTCGACGTGACTGAGGCGACGAAAGCCGAGGTGGCTTTGCGACGCAGCGAATCTTTGGCAGCGGTCGGTTCGGCTGCGGCTCAACTCGCGCACGAAATCAAGAATCCCCTTGGGAGCATTCGGCTCGGCGTAGAAATGCTGCGTCAATACACGAACAACGAGGAAGCCGAAAAAACGATCTCGCTGGTTGAGCGCGGAATTCATCATCTGAACAAGCTGGTAGTGGACGTTACGCAATTCTCGCGACATCGCCAGCTCGAATTGTCAGACACCGACTTGCATGAAGTGATCAACTCCAGTGTCGAGTTGGTGATGGATCGGGTCCATGAGAAGGAAACCCCAATTACGATCGGCTTCGACTCCCACCAGATTCGCGGCCATTGGGACGCGGAGCAATTGCGCGAAGTATTTGTGAATTTGTTGGCTAATGCGATCGATGCCGGCCCCGCGAAGTCACCGGTGAGAATCTCAACGGAATTAATTGAGCCGAACAGCGCGCCTCGGAACTACGCTGCCGGCCGGCGAGACGGCGACCCGCGCGCGCGGATCGTTATTACCGATGAAGGTTCGGGAATCGATCAGAAAACCCAGGCGCGTCTGTTCGAGCCATTTTTCACCACGAAGAAGCGCGGCACGGGACTGGGCCTGTCGATCGTTCGCCAGATCATCGATCTGCACGGTGGAACGATCGAAGTCGAAAGCGAAGCAGGGAAGGGAACGACGTTTCGGATTGAACTGCCGCTGAATGCGACGCAATAAAAGTCAGAAAAGGATTTCAAAAGATGTCCAACCGCACGACACTAACGGGTTCTTTCGCTGCTTTTGGCGCTAAATTGGTCAATCGTTATTGGGCATGTTCCGCGATCGCTGACGATGGAGCACTAGTATTCAGCCTTTGGAGTATGTTCCTTGAACCATCTGCCCAAGCTCCTCGCCGCTACAAAGACGATCTGAAACGTTGGACAAGAAACCCACTCGGGTCTCAACTCGCGCGCGACCATTTGATCCTCGCGTTCAGGAAGAAACGGCCCTTTCGCTTAGTGATTGCTATTTCCAAGAATCCTGAGGCTGTGAAAAAAGGAGCAGCGGCGAGAGGTGGTAACACGTGGACGGTGCGCAAAGACCTTGTCGGCAAGGTCACGTCCTTCGATGGCAACAAATTCGTTATCGATTTCAAGCCAACGAATTAGCAACTCCTATGAACCCTGACTATGAAGGAAGGTGATGTTGTTCTCACACCGATCCCGCAGGCTGATGGGTTGATTAAGAATCGACCGGTAATTCTGCTTCGCGAGCTTCCACCTTATAGAGATTTTCTTGTTTGCGGCGTTAGTACTCAACTCGACAGGGAAGTTAAGGGCTTCGACGAGCTAATTTCACAGGCTGACGACGATTTTACGTCGAGTGGCTTGAGAACAACTTCATTGGTGCGAATGGGATTTCTCGCAGTTCTGCCGGCCGAAGAATCGTCGGATCGATCGGTTCGATTTCGCAGGCTCGTCGTAAGCGATTGCTCGCCGCGCTTAGTAAATATCTCATGCAGTAACAGTCAATCGCCGACCCGCAAATTCATTTCTTCTTATTGATCGACAAACGCGTGGCGGTATGTCGACGCGATCGGTTTTATTTCGCGCGCATTCTTGACAGCGCGCGAGCGAATGAGCAAGATGCAGCTTCACAAAAAACTGATTAGAAAGACGCGCTCATGACCTCGGTTGCTCCTGTTCTAGAAACTACTTTTACGGATCTCAATCTTTTACGCCGCGGCAAAGTTCGAGACGTTTATGAAGTCGATCAGGATCGACTTTTGATCGTGGCCACCGATCGCATCTCGGCCTTCGATAGCGTTTCTCCGACGCCGATCGAACGCAAAGGTGAAGTGTTGACCGCGCTGTCGCGCTTTTGGTTCGTCAAGCTCGCGCACATCGTGCCGCATCATTTGATCACGACTGAGATTGAGGAAATGCCTGACGCAGTGCGCGCGCACGCCGACGAGTTGCGCGGCCGATCAATGCTCGTCAAGCGCACCACCGTTTTTCCCGTTGAATGCGTGGTGCGCGGCTATCTTTCAGGCTCAGGTTGGAAGGATTATCAGCGCACCGGCGAAGTTTGCGGGCACAAATTGCCTGCCGGCTTGCGCGATTCGGAAAAGCTGGCAAAACCAATTTTCACCCCGGCAACTAAGGCCGAAACCGGCCATGACGAAAACATCAGCGAAGAGCAAATGGCCGAAATTGTTGGTCGCGATGTTATGGAATCGCTGCGCGCCGCCTCTCTTCGCGTGTATCAGGAAGCCAGTGATTATGCCCGTGGCCGCGGCATTATCATCGCCGACACAAAATTCGAATTTGGCCGCGATCGTGAAGGCCAGATGATCTTGATCGATGAAGTATTAACGCCCGATTCGTCGCGGTTTTGGCCGGTTGATAGTTACGACGTCGGCAAATCACAAGCCTCCTTCGACAAGCAGTACGTGCGCGATTATCTCGAGAGTATCAAATGGAATAAGCAGCCGCCCGCCCCGGAGTTGCCGGCTGAAATCGCCAGAGCGACTACGGCTCGCTATCTTGAAGCTTATGAATTGCTCGTCGGTGAGCCGTTGTAGTTTGGTGTCAGAAGCCCGACCGTTAGGGAGGGCAAGGCACACCTCGTTGACTCGAAATATCGCAGGTTGCCCTCGCTTACGCTCGGGCTTCTGACAAGAATAAGGACAAAGTAGAAATGCAGATACGCCCCCGCCTGGAAGCAGTAATTGAAGACATGCTTGACGGGCACATCATGCTGGATGAAGCGCTCGAAGAATTCGAGAAGCTCTATATCCAGAAAGCCTACACGCGCAACAAGAAGCGGATCACGCACACCGCAACCGCGCTGGGGATTCATCGCAACACGATCTCGAAACGGGTGAATTCTTATCGCGCTCAGGAACGGAAGTCGAATCGATCTTCCGCCACTCATCACAACTCAAGAAAAAATCATTAGATCTAATTGCAGGCTCTGGCCAATAGCGTTGGGAGACGATGCTTCAATCGCAGCGATCTGCTGAGTGCACCCGTGCGAGGAGGTGAATGTCGAGTGCATCAATTAGCAGGAGAGTGGTTATGGCTTACCTCGCCGAGGTCAGTTACGGCCGGCTCAAGACTCAAGGAGTTGGTGGATTTCGCGAAGTGGTCAAGCACTGACCGCGCTTTGATCGCCAACGCATCGGGCGAGAATGGCTTCTGAATAAAGAACACTCCGTCATCGAGCACGCCGTGCCGCACAATCGCGTCGTCCGTGAATCCTGACATATAAAGAACGCGAGTGTCGGGTCGAATCGTTGCCAGCTGTTCCGCCAGTTCGCGCCCGCTCATATGCGGCATCACGACATCGGTGATCAGCAGATCGATCGCGCCGTAAAATTCCTTGCACACCCGTAGGCCCTCTTCACCGTTGCCAGCTGCGAGCACCCGGTAACCCTGGTTCTCAAGAATCTCAGTCGATAGTGTGCGCACAATCTCTTCATCCTCGACAACCAGAATCGTTTCATTTCCGCGCGGCACGATATGCGATTCGGCCGGCGCCTCTTCAGCGCGAACTTCATCGACTCTGGGCAGATAGATTTTAAAGGTGGTGCCTTTGTCGACTTCGCTGTAAACCCAGATCGTTCCGTCGCTCTGCTTCACGATTCCGTAGACCGTCGAAAGGCCCAGTCCCGTTCCTTTGCCCAACTCTTTTGTCGTAAAAAACGGTTCGAAGATTCGCGCCTGCGTCTCAGCGTTCATGCCGCATCCGTTATCGGACACTGAAAACATGACGTAATTGCCGGCGCGAATGGACACCTGCTGATTGCGATATGCCTGTTTCAAACTGACGTTGGTGGTTTGAATCGTGAGGCGTCCGCCTTCGGGCATCGCATCGCGCGCATTGACGCAAAGATTCAGCAGTATCTGCTCCATCTGTCCCGGATCAGCCTTGACCTGGCCCAATGAGCGGTCGAGTACGGTTTCCAGCACGATGTCTTCGCCGATCAAGCGTCGCAGCATTTTCTCCATCTCCGGAATCACTGCGTTGAGGTCCAGAACTTTGGGCTGCAAGATCTGCTTGCGGCTGAAGGCTAGTAACTGTCGCGTCAGCGTGGCAGCGCGTTCGCCAGCTTTTTTGATTTCCGTGACCTTTGAATAGAAGGGACTGTCGGTAGGTAGTTCGCGCAAGGTCAGTTCACTGTAACCGGTGATCGCCGTCAACAGATTGTTGAAGTCGTGTGCGATCCCGCCGGCAAGTTTTCCGACCGCCTCCATCTTCTGCGATTGCCGCAACTGTTCTTCTTTAGCTTGCTCGCGTTCGATAAGGCTGACATTTTCGACGGCGGTCGCCGCGAGACTCGCGGCCATACGCATGGCGGTCGCGTGCTCTTGTTGGTAGCTCCCGGCCTGTTGAGCCTGCACCTCGACACACCCAACGGTGCGACCCATCACCGTCATCGGCGCGGACAAGGCGGAACGCGGCGTTTGATCGTCCGTCGGTTCGCCGACACTCACGACTGTCTGCGTTGCTTGCAGAGCGTGATGAAAGTCATTGTCGATGAGGACATTGCCGGATTTGATGGCGCGGCCGGTTATGCCATCGCGAACCGGTATGTCGGAAACATCTTTGGGATTGAATTCCTTGTCATCAGTCCAGCAGTAGGCGGCGCGACGAGTTTCTTTGTCTTGATCGTAGAGTGAGATTAGCAGGCCATCGCATGGCACGGACACAACCGCAAAGTCGCGTAAGGCGCGGAAGATCGCCGTCAAATCTCGCGCGTTGCCGAGAGTCTGTCCCAGGGCTGCGATCCGTTCGACGAGTTGCTCGTAATCCTTAAGCGCGCGTTCATTGGCTTCCTGGAGGGACTCTTCAGCGCGAACTCGCTTGGTCACATCGTGAATGCAGGTATCGAAGTAGACGGTATTGCCTTCGTCATCACACACGGCTTTCGCATTCAAGTTAACCCAGATGGGACTGCCATCTTTCTTCTTCCAGAGAATCTCTAATCCGTCGGCATTTCCTGACGGAAATCTTTCGGCGATCAGATTGGCGCGCTGACCCGGATAGAAATAAACGTCACGTTCAAGATCGCAATTGAATATTTCTGCGGCTGAGTCGTAACCCAGCATCTCAACAAACGCGTCATTGGCCCGAACTATCTGTCCATCGACCGTCGAGCGGTAGATTCCCATCGTCGCATTGTCGAAAATACTGCGATGCTCCTTCTCAGACGCGACCAGCGCTTCTTCAACCAATTGGCGATCGGCAATCTCGCGCTCAAGGCCTTTGTTGATACTGACAATTTCGGCGGTGCGCTCGCCGACGCGTTGTTCCAGCCCTTCGTTAAGATCAGTCATCTGGGCTGATCGCACAGCGATGTCCCACATCTCGGCGACACTGCGCTGAATGGCGACAAACAAAACGGCGTCTTCGAACAAGACCCAGCCCGCGTGCTCAAGCCAGCGCCATTCGCTCGACACCAACACGCCGTAAACCGACTGCGGCCAGAAAATTCCCCGCAGAACATGATCGAGCGCGACCACGACAGTCGCGGGAATCAAAACGCTGCGGTCACGGTAGAAGGCGAGAAAGGCCAGCGAGCCGAATACATGAAAGTGCGTTTCAATACGGCCGCCAGTCAAATGTATCAACAGACCGGACATCATCATCTGAGCGGTCGCGATAACATACCGCGTCATCGGCGCGCCGGGCTTTTTGATCGCGAGCGCGATTGGAAAGATGTTGATTGCGCCACCGAGAAAAATCGCGGCCCAAACGTGAATGTGTGTCTGGCTGGTCGTGCCTTCCCAGGTGCGAGGTGAGATCCATAATGCCGCCGCAATGCCCGCGACCCATTGCACCGCCATGAGCACCGCAAACATTCGGTCCGTGTCCTGATAGATCGCCTGTTGATGCGCTGCGAAATTTTCTTCCGCGCGCTGAAACGTTCCCGGCGAAACGATCGCGTTATCTGTTGTGTGTACCATGATCTGATGTGCGGCATTCATCTGGATCGAACAAGGGACATCCGAAAACCAGTGTTCGATCGAGTTCAGAAATACCTCTATTGACTTGCGCTTCAATGGCACTGCGGCCGGCATTGTCACCCATCTGTCCGCGCGACTCAGTTATGCCGCCCTGAAATACCAGCTTGCCCGCTCTGTCATAAACCATAACTTGCCCTGAGACGTGTGCGTCGAAGCGCATTGCTTCGGCCCCATCTTCATCATTCAAGACAGTGACTCCGGGAATTGCTGATGCGCTCTGCCAGAGGTCACTTCGGTCCCAGTCTTTCGGGACCCCCAACGGTTTGACGAACAGCACAAATGCTTTCAGCCGGCCTTCGGTATGGGCCATTAGTTTCGAGAGCTCCTCGACCGTCGCCCGCGTGCACGGACACTTCGGATGAGCCAGCATCACGAGCGTATAACCGTTTGCGCGCGGTATGTGACTGTCAGCGGGCCAGCGAGCAGGCGCCGCGGCGGACTCGCCCGGTCGATGGTTGTAAGACCAGACCAGCGCCATACCGCCTGCGACTGCTGAAAGCCAGACCACGATCAAAAAAGCAAACAGAATGCGGCGAAACATTAGAAGCCAATAGTCGAATCAAATGTGAAGCGAATGTCCGGGGGGAGGGCAAGTGCCGGTGTTACCTTGTGCCAAACTCGTGAAGAGAGTCAGCGTCCGACCGATTTCATCATACGAAATTGAGATGCTTCCTGCCAAGCATTTTGTTTGCGCAGGCTTGAGATCGCCCTCGCCTCGCTTCATGTTCCCGGTATTTCTCTTTACTACGGTGCTCCCGTTTGGCTGTTAGAATTTCGGACAGCGGGGACCTGTGTCATGTTCGTACAGATCGGTGGAAACGCTGTTTTTTAAGGAGACTCTTAGCGATTCCGAAATGGCATTGGGGTTGCTGAGGTGCAAGAGCGACTATTCAAACTGCTCTAACGAAAGGGAATCAATCATGCCAAACCTTCACGATCAAAGAGGCAAGATCGGTTACATCATTCTGTGGCTGTTAGGAGTGCCGGCGAGTCTTCTGATTTTGATTTTTCTGCTGCGCGGTTGTCACTGATTTTGGGTGCGGGCATCCTCGCCCGCATCTGCTACTTATTCATTGAATCCCAAACCGCCTTCGCAATCTTCGCGATAGTACCTTCGCGCATTGCTTCATAAGCGAGCGAGTCGGAGACGAAAACCGCGATCGCCAGATGCTTTCCGTTGGGCAAGATGATGATGCCAATGTCATTCGTTGCCGCGGTCATTCCGTTCTCAGTCCCTGATGTTCCGGTCTTGTGCGCGACGTTTGTGCCGGCAGGCAGGAGTCCTTTCAAACGCCTCGGACCGGGCGTTGATTCCGTCATGAATCTTAAAACGAGCGCCTGACTGGATTCAGAGAGTCCGCGATGTTCATAAAGCGCGCGCAGCAGAGCGACGGCTGCGCCGGGTGTCGCGAAGTTCCGATATTGAAGCGAATGATCTTGAGTGAAGGACTGTTCAGTATCGAGGACGATTATGTCCTTGATTCCAAGCTCGGTGAGATAAGCCTGGACTGCGGCGGGTCCACCCGCGAGTTTCATCAATACATCCGAAGCAGTGCCATCGCTTTCTGATAACGCGAACCGCAACAACTCATTTACAGCCAGCTCCGTTCCATTCGGATACTTGTCGCGAATTGGCGAGTGCGCCCCACTGCCCACGTAATCTTCTTTAGCGATCTTTACCTTCTGCTCGAGCTTTATCTTCCCCGCATCAACTTGCTTCATTACCGCCATACTAATCGGAAGCTTATAGACGCTCTGCATTGGAAAATGATCTTGCGAATTAAGCACCGCCACCGTCTCGCCGGTTTCGAGAACTCCAGCTGAAACTCCGACACGACCTTTGGCTAGGGAGGCGATTGCCGTGATCTCTTGTTGTAACGGATTGGGTTGCGTTGGTGAATCTGTCCTGGCCGCTGTCGGCGTGGCCGCGGATTTTCCGGAGCAGCCACCTAAAGAGAGAAGGAAAGCCAGGAGAACCGCGATGCCGGTTGTGGGGATCATCTTGAGAAACAAGTTGCAATTAGCGTTTGACATCGCAGTTTCATGGAATTTGCTCGCGGCCATAGCAGGCAAGATACTGATATGGAAGGACAACGAGAACGTGGATCACCACAGTCGTGCTTCCAATCGTTATCTCGTGTGGCATCAATTCCCAATACCAGACCACGGTTTGACAACCCGCAAGCCTTAAACTATATTTCTTAGCACTCATAACTCCAGATTGCTAAAGACTGGGAAAGTTAAAGAGCAGTTCTTTTTCGTAAGGTTGTGTCCAAATTCATCGACTGAGAGGAGCAAGACAGAAGTATGGCAGTCAATATCAGGCCGCTTCATGACCGCGTCATCGTGCGGAGAATTGAAGAAGGCGAGCAGATTCGCGGAGGGATCATTATTCCCGATACCGCAAAGGAAAAACCCCAGGAGGGTGAGGTCATGGCGGTAGGCGAAGGCAAGTACCGCGAAGACGGCAGTCGCCAATCCCTGGATGTGAAGGTCGGCGATCGAGTTCTGTTCGGCAAATACAGCGGATCAGAAGTGAAACTCGACGACCATGAGTTCTTAATCATGCGCGAAGACGAGATTCTGGGAATCATTCAGCGCGCGGCCGCGGGCAAGAAAGGCGGCAAGTAGTCGAAAGACTCGACGCGCCTGTCCAAGCGGCAAAACGAAATCTAATTAGGAGAAAAGACGAAAATGGCAAAGCAAGTAGTTCATGGCGAGGAGTCACGTTCCGCGATTCTACGTGGAATTAATCAACTCGCCGACGCAGTTAAGATCACGCTCGGCCCCAAGGGCCGCAACGTCGTGATCGATAAGAAATTCGGTTCGCCGACGATCACCAAAGACGGCGTGACCGTGGCGAAAGAAATCGAGTTGAAAGACAATCTGGAAAACATGGGCGCGCAGATGGTCCGTGAAGTCGCTTCCAAGACTTCCGATGTGGCCGGCGACGGCACTACCACCGCGACCGTGCTGGCGCAATCAATCTTCAAAGAAGGCGTGAAGACAGTCGCCGCCGGCGCCAACCCGATGGCCCTCAAGCGCGGCATCGATAAGGCAGTAGAGCGCGCGACGGAAGAGATTCATCGTCTGGCGAAGCCGGTTAAGGGCGACATGATCGCTCAGGTCGGAACGGTTTCCGCAAACGGCGACGCGACGATCGGCGGCATCATTGCAAAAGCGATGGACCAGGTCGGCAAAGACGGTGTGATCACTGTTGAAGAGTCGCGCACTATGGAAACATCTTTGGAAGTGGTCGAGGGAATGCAGTTCGACCGCGGTTACCTCAGTCCCTATTTCGTGACTGACGCAGAGAGAATGGAAGTAAGTTTGGAAAACGCGCTGATTCTGATTCACGAAAAGAAGATCAGCTCGATGAAGGACTTGCTGCCACTGCTCGAACAGATTGCCAAGATGGGTAAGCCGCTGCTGATCATCGCTGAAGACGTCGAAGGCGAAGCGCTGGCGACTTTGGTTGTCAACAAACTGCGCGGCACGCTTAACGTTGCGGCAGTCAAGGCGCCTGGCTTCGGCGATCGCCGCAAGGCCATGCTCGAAGATGTCGCGACCCTGACGGGCGGCAAGGTCATCAGCGAAGACCTCGGGATCAAGCTCGAAAACGTCCAG
>Ga0137403_10008759_pt1 | contig 11313 bp, 11 predicted proteins | sample CZOMad2_1_16fung_FD_122057 | JGI IMG/M metagenome (GOLD analysis project Ga0137403, IMG submission 122057) | Vadose zone soil fungal communities from Angelo Coast Range Reserve, California, USA - CZOMad2_1_16fungal (Hybrid Assembly) | ecosystem: Environmental > Terrestrial > Soil > Vadose zone...
GCCAGCCGGCAGCGCTCGGTCGCCTCGTCCATCGTCGCCGTGGCCCGGATGGTCTCGCCGCGGTCGTTCTCGAGGCTCGCGGAGTCGATGGCCAGCTCGATGGCGTTGAGGACGAGCTCCGAGATGCTCTCCGTCACCTCGAGGGCGACGGTCTCCTGGCCACGGAAGGTGAGCGTCGTGAGGTCCGGCTCGAGCCGGAGGTCGTAGCGGGACGGCACGGCCGTCCGGGGCAGTCGATAGGGATCCACGGATGCCTCCGAGCTGGGATGGGTGCGCGCTGCCCCGCTACTGTACTCCCACCCGGCTACGCCGCCAACCGGCCCTCCTCGAACGTGACCGAGCCCGCGTGATTCACCAGCGTGCTGTCGGTCGTGCGCCAGGCGATGACCTCCCCCGGCTTGTCGTTGATCAGCTCGGCCTCCCACGAGATCCGCGTCCCCGCCGGACCCTTGACCGTCCAGCGCGAGCGCGTCCGGTCCAGGACCTCGACGCGCTCGACGTGGGAGAGCAGCCGGGGCAGATTCTCGAGGGTGTGCCAGACGTCGTAGACGCGCTGCGCCGGCGCGTTGACGACGATCGACTCGTCGATCTTCACGCCGAGGTTGCCGACGTTGCGATGCGCGCCGCCGGCGTCGACGGCAGCGACGAGCAGTCCCGGCAGCGACAGCCGGCTCAGCCCCCAGACCGTGAGCGCCCCGCCGACGATCGCCGACACGACCCGTTCCGTGTCGCCGACGTTGACCGCGTCGCCGACGTCGACCCTGTGCTCGGCATGCGTCGTCATGAGCCCCTCCTCCTCACCCGCGTTGAAGAATGTTCCCGGCGCGCGGTCCTTCCGTGATTTGGCGAGTGCACGTCCGGTGCCGTCAGCCGCGCACGCCCGCGACGAAGCCCGCGAGGAGGTCCCAGCCCGAGGAGTGGCCGAGGCGCGTGAGCCGCCGTGCCGCGTCGAGCGCCGCCGGCTCGTCGGCGCGCGCCAGCGCCGCCGCGAGGTCGTGCAGCGCCGCCCACCCCTCGCCGGCGAGCAGATCGCCGAGGAGCACCGCGCCGATCGGGTGGGTGAGTCGCGTCGCGGCCGCCCTCACCGTGTCGGCGGCGTCGCGCCAGCGCGCGACGTCACACGCGCCCGCGCGCGCCAGCAACGCTCGCGCGAAGAACGCCCCGCCGGCGAAGTCGTCGCCCGCCGGCGTCATGCCGGGTCCGAGGCCGAGCAGCGCCGTCGCGGCCTCGGCCGCGCGCGGGGGATCGTCGCCGGCGCACGCGGATGCGAGCGCGTCGGCGCGCGCGCGGGCGGCGTCGAGCGGAAACGTCAGCGGCGCGCCCAGCAGCCACGCGCCGAAGCCGCGCGGTGTTCCGAGCGCGGCCGCGTGGGCGGCGAGTCGCGTGGCGCCACGCCGCAGGGCCACCGCCGCCCCTGCCGTCGGCGGCGTTTCGTCGGGGCGCCACGGCCGGACATCCGTCGGCAGCGCCACGCTCACACGAGAGCCGGCCTCGCAGCCGTCGGGCGTTTGGATGACGTGGATCGCGCGCGCGTGCGGCGTCGCGTCGCGGGAGCCGACCCAGAGCACCTCGCCCCCGGCCTCGACGTAGATCGACGTGGACAGCGCGGCCAGCACGCGCGCCTCGCCGTTGCCGCCGCGCAGCGCGACGTCCGCCCGCCAGCCGATGCCGGTGACATTCCCGATGCGCACGGCCATGGCGCATTCTAGCCGCCTGCTATCGTGGTGGCCTGTGAGGATCATGGCCATGCGATCGCGGGCGTGGCCGGCGTGGGCTCTGCTCGTCGCGGGCTGCGCCGCGGGCGCGCTCGGCCCGCGCGCGGAGTCCGTCGAGTCGTTCGTCGCGCGCCACTGGCGCGTGCCGCTGGCCGCGCAGGGACCGCCGCCGGCGCGCTTCACGCCGCTCGAGGCGTCGCTCGCGCCCGAAGCGTGCGGCACGTGTCATCCCGCGCAGCTCGCCGACTGGCGCACGAGCACCCACGCGGCGGCCATGGGACCGGGCGTGGCGGGCCAGCTCGCCGGGATGCTCGAGCGCGAGCCGGCGACGGCGCTCAGCTGCCAGAGCTGCCACGCGCCGCTCGCCGAGCAGGCGCCGCTCGTCCCCGGGACGCTCGCCGCGAATCCCACGTTCGATCCGGCGCTGCGTGCCCGCGGGATCCCGTGCGCCGCGTGCCACGTCCGGGGCCACGAGCGCTTCGGTCCACCGCGGCGCGACGGCTCGCTCGCGAGCGTGGCGCGCGAGACGCTGCCGCACGGCGGGGTGACGCGCACGCCCGCCTATCTGGCCTCGGAGTTCTGCCGCTCGTGTCACCAGTTCGGTCCCGACGGCTACGTGCTGAACGGCAAGCCGCTCGAAAACACCTACGCGGAGTGGAAGGCCAGCCGCTTCGCGGCCGCGGGCGTGCAGTGCCAGGACTGCCACATGCCCGACCGGCGGCATCTCTGGCGCGGCATCCACGACGCGGACATGGTGCGCGGCGGCCTCACGATCACGCTCGACGAGACGCCGCCGCGGGCCGCGGGGACGGTGGCCGCGAGGCTGGTCGTCGAGAACAGCGGCGTCGGCCACCGGTTTCCGACCTACGTCACGCCGCTCGTGCTCCTGCGCGCCGAGCTGGTGGACGCCGCCGGGCGCGCGCTCGCGGGCACGCGCGTGGAGCGCCGGATCGGCCGCGAGGTCACCCTCGATCTCGAGCGGGAAGTGTCCGACACGCGGCTGGCGCCGGGCGAGCGCGCCGAGCTGGCTTACGCGCGCGCGCTCGAGGGCGGCGCGGTGGCGGCGCGCTTCAGCGTGGTCGTCTATCCGGACGCGTTCTACACGGCGTTCTTCGAGGCGCTGCTCCGCCAGGGCGCCGGCCGCGGCGAGGACGACGTGCGGCGCGCGCTCGACGAGACGCGCCGCTCCGCCTTCACGGTGTTCGAGGCGCTCCTCAGTCGTCCGCCATGAGCATGATGAGCCCGTCGTCGCCCACCTGGTGGGCGGCGATGCGCAGCCCGGCCTCCTGCACCTCGTACTCGATCTCGCCAGGCAGGAACTGGTGCTCGAAGTGCAGACCGCCGTGCTCGAACAAGATGATGTCCGTGGGCAGCGGCGTCCAGTCGACCCTCGTGAGCCGGCCGACGCCGGCGGCGACCGCGCGCGGCAGGTAGCGCGTCACGGGCTCGGTCACGGTGTAGCTGAGGAAGATCCGCCCGCCGGGTGCCAGGTGGCGGCTGGCCGCGCGCAGGGCGCTGATCCGCGTCGCGCGATCGGGGATGTAGCTGTAGCAGTACCAGGAGAAGATGAAGACGTCGTACTTCTCGGTGATCGGGGTCGTCTCGATCCAGCCGACGTGGAAATCCGCCTCGACGGCCGCCTTCGCGCACATGCTGCGCGCGAGGGTGACCGCCGTCGCCGACGGCTCGAGACCGTCCGCGCGGTACCCGGCGCGGCGCAGGCCGATCAGGTCGCGACCGGAGCCGGCGCCGACGATGAGGATGTGATCGTCCGGCTTGAGGAATCGGAAGTAGAAGTTCTCCTCCCAGGTGAAGAGTCCCGAGAGGACGTAGGTCTCGTCGATCCCGAAATCGCTCCAGCGCCCCGCCGCTGCGCGGCCCAGCTCCTTGCGCGTGAGCACGCCCGCCGTCGCATACGCGAGTATGCGCGCCGCGCGGATCAGGCCCCTGCCGACGTAGTACGAGACCCTGTAGACACCCCACCGCCACGCGGACATAGTCACCAGCCTTTCGCCGCGCCATCGGCGCGGGGGTCGGAGCCCGCACGCAGACCATCGGTGTCGACCGCGATGGCCTGGGCATGGCCCATGAGATCGCTCCACGGCTCCACGACCTGCACCTGGTGGCCGCGCTCGCGAAGGCGCTCGGCCACCGCATCGTCGAAGCGCGACTCGAGCCGTAGCGCCTTCGTCGGCTCGCCCCACGTGCGTCCGAACAGCCACCGCGGCGCCTCCACCGCGGCCTGAGGCCCGAGCCCGCGGTCCACCAAGCGCGCGACGAGCGCCGCCTGCGTCTGCGGCTGGCCCTCGCCGCCCATCGTGCCGTAGACGAAGCGCGGCCGGCCGCCGACGAGGTACATGGACGGGATCAGCGTCGTGGCCGTCCGCTTGCGTGGCGCCAGGCGGTTGGGATGCGCCGGGTCCAGCGAGAAGAACGCGCCGCGGTTCTGCAGGAGCACGCCGGTGTCGCCGGCCACGACGCCGGCGCCGAACTCGTGGTAGAGGCTCTGGATCATCGAGACGGCGTTGCCCGCGTGGTCTGCCGTCACGACGGCGACCGTGTCGCCCGCGGACGATGGCCCGCCGACCGTGCGCGCGGCGCGCCGGGAAATGAGACGCCGCCGTTCGGTGAGCCGCTCGCGATCGAGGGCGACCGCCACCGGCACGTCCACGGCGTCCGGATCCGTGAGCCAGCGGTCGCGGTCCTCGAACGCGAGCTTGGTGGCCTCGACCGTCAGGTGCACGAGGTCCGCGTCGTCCAGCGACGCGAGGTCGAAGCCCTCGAGGAGGCCGAGGATCGCGAGGGCCGCGAAGCCCTGCGTCGGCGGCGGAAAGCTCGCGGCCTCGCCGCCGCGGTAGGGCAGCCGGAGCGGCTCCGCCCAGTCGGCCTCGTGCTTCGCGAGGTCGTCCACGGTCAGCGGGCTGCCGACGCGCGCGGCACCGGCGGCCAGGCGCCGCCCGAGCGGGCCGCGGTAGAACTCCTCCGCCCCACCGCGCGCGACGGCGCTCAGCGTGGCGGCCAGCGCGGGCTGCGTGAGCCGGCCGTCCGCGAAGCGCTCGGGATGGTAGAGCGGCCAGAGCGTGTTCCGCACGCCCTCATCCGCCCGGGCGTCGAAGAGCGCCGGCGTCGCCGCCGTCACCCGGCGCTGGCCCGCCGAGACCTCGATCCCGTCGCGCGCGTACGCGATCGCGGGCTCGAGCAGCGCCGCCCACGCGATCGGCGACTTCATCACCTCGCGGCTGTACCGGTGCGCCTCCCACCAGCCGGAGACCGCGCCGGGCACGGTGAGCGCGGCGGCCCCGCCGCGCGGGGGAATCGACGCGCCGAAGCGCCGGCGGTAGGCGTCGAGGTCGGCGGCGGCGGCCGAGCGGCCGGCCCCGTTGAGCGCGCGCAGGCGTCCGCGCGCGGCGTCGTGGATGAGCCACACGTTGTCGCCGCCGACGCCGTTCATATGCGGATAGACGACGGCGAGCGTGGCAGCGGCGGTGATGGCGGCGTCGAGGGCGTTGCCGCCGGTGCGGAGGATCTCGAGGCCGGCGTCGGAGGCGAGGGTGTGAGGCGTGGCGACGGCGCCATGCCGGGCGCGGCTCTCGGGCCAGCGGGTCGCTTCGCTCACGCGACTCCGATCATACGATGGAGTCCGCTCGAAGCGTGATGGTTATCCCTCGCGATGGTGGAATCGCAGGCGGGCATCGGCGGGTACGCGCACACGGCGGTTCTGCCGCACACGAGAGCATGCTAGGCTGCCGGCATGCCCGGCCGGGAGGCCCGCATCCGCATCCGGAAGGACGTCGTCTTCCGCGACTTGGAGGGCGAGCTCGTGTTGCTGAATCTCGGCACAGGCGTGTATTTCGGCCTCGATCCCCTGGGCAGCCGCATCTGGGGACTCATCGACGGCGGCCGGTCGGCGGCCGAGATCGTCGGCACGCTGACGGCCGAGTACGAGGTCGACGCCGACACCTGCGAAGCGGATCTCTCCCGGTTCCTCGAGACCCTGCGGGACAACGAGCTCGTCGAGCTGGACGATGGGCTGGCTCGCTAGCCTGCGGCGGCTGAGCCCGGCCGAGCGGCGAACGCTGATACTCGCCTGGGCGCTCCTCGCCGTCGCGCCGCTGCTGCTGCGTGTCCTCCCGCTCCGCCGACTCTTGACCGTGTCCCCGCGCCCGCGCCGCCCCGCGCTTGCGCCCGAGCGGGTCGCGTGGATTGTCGCGATCGCCGCGCGGCGCGTCCCCGGGACGTTCTGTCTGCCCGTGGCGATGGTGAGCGCGTGGCTGCTGGCGTGGCAGGGGACGCCCGCCACGCTGCGTATCGGCGTCGTCCGACAGGCCGACCGGCTCTCCGCTCACGCGTGGCTCGAGTGTGCCGGGCGACCGCTGATCGACACGCTCGACGGCTACACGCCGATCGTCGGCGTCCCGGTCACGGCGCGGTGAGCGGCATCGCCGGCGCCGTGCACGTCGATGGGCGGCCGGCCGACGCCGCTCTGATCGACCGCATGGCGCGCGCGCTGGCGCACCGGGGCCCGGACGGCGAGAGCCGCTGGCTCGCCGGCCCGGTCGGTCTCGCTCATCGCCGCCTGGCGGCGGCGGCGCCGGAGGACAAGCAGCCGCTGACCGGCGCCGACGGGCGCGTCTTCGTCTGGGACGGTCGACTCGAACAGCCGGCCCGCTTCGAGGACACATCCGGCGAATTCGCCGTCGCCGCGTGGGACGCGCGGTCGAAGACCCTCCTCTGCGCGCGCGACGCGTTCGGCGTCAAGCCGCTCTATTACCACTGGGATGGCCGGCGGCTCCTGTTCGCCTCCGAGGTCGGCGCGCTGCTGGCGGACGCAGCGGTTGTGCGACGCCCCGACGCGTCCACGATCGCCGACTATCTCCTGATGGACTTCCGCGATCCCGGCGCGACGTTCTTCGAGGGCATCTGCCGCGTGCCGCCTGGTCATGTCCTCACCGTGGGCGAGCGCGGCCTGTCCCTCCGCCGTTACTGGAGGCCTGCGGCCTCCGCGCCCGGCGTCCGCGAGGAGGACCACGCGGCGGACTTCGCCGCCTGCCTGCGCGAGTCGGTGCGCGACCGCGTGAGCGACGCCTCGGCGGCGGGCATGCTGCTGAGCGGCGGTATCGATTCGACGCTGATCGCGGCCGTGGCCGGTGCCGTCCGCGGCCGCGATGTCCGACCGCTTGCGAGCGCGACGTTGCTGCACGAGGGCGTGCTGGCCGAGGACTGGGAGGCGATCGCGTTTCTCACGGCGGCCGGCGCCGTCGCGCCGCCGCGCACGTGCACGAACGTCTCCGTGCTCGAAATTCTGACCGCCTCCGCCGAGCCACCGAACGACGAGGGCTACCCGGTGCTGTCGGTGCTGCTCGACGCGGACGCCGCCCACGAGTTCCGCGTGCTGCTCACCGGCATCGGCGGCGACGAGTTGTCGAGCGCCGCGGAGCGGGGCGCGATTGGCGATCTCCTGGGCTCGCTGCGCCCCATCCGCGCGTGGCGCGAGGCCGTCGCGCTCGCCCGCGCCTACGGGCACCGTGGCTGGCGCGCGAGCGCGGACGTCCTCTGGACCGCGCTGCCCCCGGGTCGGCGCCGCGCGGCGGGCCGCCTCGTGCGGCGACGCCTGCCGCGCTGGCTGCGGCCGGGCCTGGCCCAGGCGCGGCGTCCCTGGCCCGGTGACGTCAGCGGTCCACGCTTCGAGACGCGCCTGGCCGCGGCCAGCTGGCGTGCACTGACCGCCCCGAGCTTCACGATGGCCCTCGAGAAGCTCGACGCGGAGTCCGCGCGGCTCGGCATCGAGCTGCGACATCCCTACCTCGACCGCCGGGTCGTCGAGTGCTTTCTCGCCACGCCGCCCGCTGCGCTCGTGCGCTATGGATACCGCAAGCAGTTCGTCCAGCGCGCCCTCGGCTGCCCGGTGCCGCTGCGCGCGATCGAGCATCCGGGGGAGCACGTGCCGTCGCCCGACGGTGCCGCGCAGCTCCACCGGGACGCGGCGATGTTCGCGCGGGGCCTCTTCCGCGCCGACGCGCGTGTGTTCGAGTACGTCGATCGGTCGGAGGCCGAGCGGATGCGCGACGCGTATCTGGCGGGCGGCGCGCCTCATGGCGCGCGTCTGTGGAGCTTCCTGCTGCTCGACCTGTGGCTGCGGCGGACGTTCGCGTCATGAGCGGAATCGCAGGCGTCTACCGCGTCGGCGGCGGCGTCGTGGAGGCTGCCCAGCTGACCGCGATGTCGGCGGCGCTCGCGCACCGAGGCACCGACGCCGCGGGCGAGTGGGTGGAAGGCGCCATCGGGCTCGCGCACCGGCTGCTCGCGACGACCCAGGCGTCGCTCGCCGTCCGCCATCCCGTTGCCGACGCGTCCGGCGCCGTCCGGCTCGTGTGGGACGGCCGGCTCGACAATCGGCAAGAGCTCGAGGCCGATGCCGACGAGAGCGACGAGGCCGTGGTGATCCGCGGCTACGCGCGCTGGGGCGACGAGCTGCCCGCGCGGCTGCTCGGCGACTTCGCGCTCGCGCTGTGGGACGCGCCGCGGCGCCGGCTGCTCTGCGCACGGGATCGCCTCGGTCTCAAGCCCTTCCACTATCTGTGGCGGCGGGGCGTCTTTCGCTTCGCGTCCGAGCCGGAGCCGCTGCTGTCCGCCCTCGATCGTCCCGAGCCGGACGACGAGATGCTGCTCGCCCTCCTGCTGCGCGAATTCCGGCCGGGCGACGAGGGCCGCACGCTGGTGCGCGACGTCCACCGCCTGCCGCCGGGGCACGCGCTGATCGTCGATGGCGACGGCCTGCGGTGCTTCCGCTACTGGGCGCTGGATCCCGCGCGCACGCTGGCGCTCGGCTCGGACGCCGAGTATGTCGAGCGCGTCCGCGCGGTGTTTCGCGAGGCGGTCGCGGCGCGGTTGCGCACCGACTGGCCGGTGGGCGCGCTCCTCTCGGGAGGCCTCGACTCCTCGGCCGTCGTCTGCGCGGCCGTGCGAACGTGGGAGGAGCGCGGAGAAGGCTCGCCGCCGCTGCAAACGTTCACGCTCTTCGCCGACCACCCCGCCGGCGACGAACGTGAGCCGGCGCGCGTCGTGACGGAAGCGACGGGGCTCAAGGGCCACGCGGTTCACCGCCGCGACGCCGATCCGCTCGACGGCCTCGACGCCGAGGTCGATGCGGCCGGGGGGCCGATCGTCGACCCCAGCCATCACACCATGACGGCGTGTCTCGACGCGATCGGCGCCGCGGGCTGCCGTGTCGTGCTGTCCGGCGAGGGCGGCGATCAGCTCCTCGACGAGCCCGGGTACCTGGCCGACTTGTTGCGCACAGGCCGCCTGCTGCGGTTCGCCCGCGAGGTGCGCGCGTTCGCCCGCTCGTACGGTGCCTCGGCGCGCGAGGTCGCGCTCGACGCGGCGGCGATGCTGGCGCCGACCGCCCTGCGGTACTGGGGCAAGCGACTGCTCCGCGGCGTGCCGCCGCGCTGGATCGACGTCCAGACGGCGCGCCGCGTACGGCTGCGCAGACGCGTGACGATGCCGCGGCACGACGCGTCCTGGCCCTCGCACGTGCAGTGGCAGACCTACCTGTCGATCACGAGCCCGTACTACGGCCTCAAGCTCGAGGCCGAAGAGCGGCGCGCTGCACGCGCGGGGCTCGAGATGCGCTACCCGCTCCTCGACAGCCGGCTCGTCGAGCTGGTCCTCGCGATGCCGTGGCACCGGCGCGCCACCCAGGGCACACGCAAGCGTCTGCTCAGGGCGGCCGCCGGCGACCTGTTGCCGCCGCGCGCGCTCGACCGGCGCGGCAAAGGCGACTGGACCGAGCCGGTCGATCGGGCGCTGACGCGCGTCTGCTCGAGCGGAGCGCCGCTCGCGAACCGCTCGGGGCTCCTCGCCCGCTACGTGGATCCCGACGGCGCCGCGCGCCTGGTGGAACGCTACCGCCGCGGCGAGGGCGACCTGCGCTGGGAGGTCTGGTTCCTCGTCACCGTTGACCGATGGCTCGAGCACCTCGTGAAAGGAGCGAAGCGATGACCAAGCCCGCACGCCCGAACAAGAAGCCCTATCGGCCTCCGCGGCTGACGCGCTTCGGAGACCTCCGAACGCTCACCCGGGGCAACCAGAGGACCAAAGCCGAGCCTTCCGGGATGAAAACCAAGACCGGGGGCGCCTAGCGTGTCGACCCGCGAGCTGTACGGATTGCGCCTGCGCAGCGCGCTGCCGCTGCCGGGCGTGCGGCGCCACGTGCCCGGTCGCGCGGACATCGACATCGTGCGTGGGAGCGCGGCCGCCTTCGCCGCCGTTCGCCGCACGCTTCACCCGCGCCCCGACGGGCGGCGGTGGTTCGAGGCCCGTGTGATCGCCGACGGGCGGCGCTATCTCCGGTGGGCCGGCCTCTTCGAATTCCTCGTCGCCGCCGACGGCCGGCGCATCGTGGCGCGTCGCCTGGCCGGCGCGGCCGCGATGCCGCGGGCGTTCGAGACGTACCTGCTCGGTCAGGTGCTGTCGTTCGCGCTCATCGCGCGCGGACTGGAGCCGCTGCACGCGACGGCGGTCGTGGTCGGCGGCGGCGCCGTCGGCTTCCTCGGCGACTGCGGGCAGGGCAAGTCCACGCTGGGCGCCGCGTTCGTGCGCGCGGGGCACGCGCTCCTGACCGACGATCTGCTCGTGCTGCGCGCCGACGCCGGCGGGTTCCGCGCCGCGGCGGGCCCGCCGCGCATCAAGCTGTTCCCCGCCGCCGCGGGCCGCGTGCTCGGGGGCGGCGTGCGCGGCACGCCGATGAACGGCCGCGGCGGCAAGCTCGTGTTCCCGCTCGGCAGGCGCTCCGCGCGCGCGGCGGCGCCGCTGCGCGCGCTCTACGTGCTGCGGCCCGGCGCCGTGCGCCGCGGCGTCGCCATCCGTCCGCTCTCGCGGCGCCGCGCCTTCGTCGAGCTGACGCGGAACACGTTCAACGCGTGCGTGCTGGACGCCGCGCGGCTGGCGCGGCAGTTCGACCTTGCCGCGCGTGTGGCCGCCGGCGTGCCGGTGAAGACGCTCGCGTATCCGCGCGGCCTCGGCCGCATCGGCGCGGTCCGCGCGGCGATCGAGGCGGACCTGACGGCATGAGGCCGGCGCCCGATCCGCTGCTCCTGGCGCTGGTGCGCGGCGACGACACGGCGGCGGCCACCGCGGAGGACTGGCGCCGCGCGGCGGCGGCGGCGCGCGCCGAGGGCCTCGAGCCGTGGCTCTTCCGGCGGATCGTGCGGAGCGCGCCCGCGGCCCCGGACGACGTGCGCGAGGCTCTGCGGGAGGCGGCCGCGGGCGTCGCCGCGCGCGGGCTCGCGCTGGCGGCGGAGCTCGCCGCGATCCTGTGCGCGCTGGCCGCCGCCGGCGTCGCCTGCGCTCCGCTGCGGGGCGCGGCGCTCGCCGAGCGGCTGTACGACGACGCGTCGGCGCGTCCGGCCGGCGACATCGACCTCCTCGTCCGCAAGGCCGACCTCGACGCCGTCGAAGCGACGCTGCGGGCGCTGGGATTCGACGCGCTGGACCGCCGCGCCGGGTTCGCGCGTGAGTTCTCGTACACGCTGGAGCTCGCCCGCGACGCCCACGGCGGCGTCGTCGTCGAGCCGCACTGGACGCTGGCCTATCC
>Ga0137403_10008760_pt1 | contig 11313 bp, 11 predicted proteins | sample CZOMad2_1_16fung_FD_122057 | JGI IMG/M metagenome (GOLD analysis project Ga0137403, IMG submission 122057) | Vadose zone soil fungal communities from Angelo Coast Range Reserve, California, USA - CZOMad2_1_16fungal (Hybrid Assembly) | ecosystem: Environmental > Terrestrial > Soil > Vadose zone...
CCCAGGCCGATGTGACCGTTGCCGTTGCCATTCGCCGACGCGGGCTGCGGCAGCCGCGCCGGATTACCGATAGGGCGGAGAGTAGCCGGCACTGCATGGATGTGGTCGCTGATGGCCTGCAACCTCTTCAATATGGACTGCCACTGTTCCCAATCGAGCTGCCGCAGGAACGGCCGCAGGCCCTGGATGAAGGGATCTTCCAGCAGCGCTTCGCCGTCGGATTCCGGGATGAAGAACCGGTTCAAGCCGACGTTGAGCGCCTCGGAGATCTTCTCCAGTGTGCCGAGGCTGGGCGTCATCTGGCCGCTCTCGATGCGGGAGAGGTAGGAGCGCGAGACTTTGGAGCGCGACTGCAGTTGGCTCTGGGTCATGCTGCGCGATTCGCGCAACTGGCGAATGCGCTGGCCGATATTCTCGACCGTCTCCTGGTTGACGAACTTTTCCGTGGCTGGTTCAGCGGCTGCTTCCTCCGCAGGTGCCGGTGGAGGAATCAGGAACTCCAGACGCTGGGGCAAGGCGCGCACGCAACGGCGGCAATTTCCCGTGCGCGTCCGGTACTGGACGAGACCACATGTCTTACAGCGAATGACTTCCCGATCCAATTCTAACGAGCTCATCTCTTTTTCTAATTGTACGGACACCGGTACTCCTCGCTGACTGTTTGTCCGGCGTGCGGATAGGGGAGGAACGCTGGAACGTTCACTGGAAGGCAGTGACTGGCGCAACGGGAGTATCGTTTGAATAGCCAAATTCTGTCAAGAGTATTTTTGAACTATTTTTACCGTCGCGGACCGCGTTTCGCCGTTCTACGCCGGGTTTTCGCCTGTCCTCTCGGGCAGTTGCGCCTCCTCGCGGCGCGATTTCCGCGAACGGTTGTGTAGTCTCGCTCGTCCCACCACACCAGTTGTGGTGCGCTCTCCGTAGTTTTCCACAGCCACTGGAGCGCTCTGGCTTTCCTTCGGGCCGCCCTAAAGGACGGCCCCTACAAATAGGATTCGTCATCGGTCGGAATTCTCTTGTCATGACGGTTTCTTGGTAGGTCGGGCTCGGGTGGATTAGGGATGTAGGTGATTCCAGCGCGCCTCTCTTCGGCAATGGCGGGCAGTGTGCGCAGAAGCAAACCGCAGATTTAGGCGAGGACCTTGGCGCGACGAGAAGAGACGCGGTTCTTGCCGGCGAGCCAGTAGAGGCTGCGCAATGAATAGTTGATGCCCTGAGCAGTTTGGAGGTTCTTGGGCATCCCGGAAGAGGATGTCGGCGACATCGGCGCGTTCGTTCTGCTTTTGGTCGGCGTGATGATTCGCGCAGAGTCCGGACTGCGGGTCGAAAATGGCGAGACGGCATTGGCGGCCCGAGGAACTGCGATAGGTACAACGAGTGGGAAATACGGATGGGTTAACAGTTTGGAGCTTCATCTTGAACCTCGATTGGAGATTTGAGAGATGCGGATTCTAAAGAAGTTAGGATCCGGGAAAAGCATTTGGTGGAAATACGAACACCCTTTGTTTTTGTGAAAGAGTGCGGAAGGGTATGAAAAGAAAAGAGTTGAGTTTTGGGTGGGTGCAAGAAAGTGCAAAAGAGTGCGGAAGCAACAGGAAACAAAGGAGATACACGAGATAAAGGAAATAAAGGAGTGAAGTGCGGGACCGAACGGTGGAGATGGAGTCGAGCCCTTTCCGGTAAGGCCGGAATCTTCGATCGACGATGCTCAGGATTAAAATTCACGAGACATGATATCATGTATTATTTCATTTGTTAAGTCAAAATAAAGTATTTATATAGAACAGGATGCGAGAGCGTTCGAATGGGTGTGCAAGAGAAAGAAAACAAAAGGGTAGAGTTCACTGGTGGCGGGGGAATTGCTGGAAGGCGGATGGAGGCCGCGAGCGGGCCTGCTTACTCGTGCAGGACGGCAGTCAGGAGCGAATTGTGGACCTGAATTCCGCCATTGTAACGAATGAAACCTAGTTTCCTAAATTTATTCATGAAAAAACTAACCCGGGAGCGCGTTGTGCCAATCATTCCCGCCAGCATCTCCTGGGAAACTTTGGGAAGTATCTTTTGGGGCTGGTCTTCCTTGCCATAGCGAGCGAGCAGCAGGAGAGTGCGGGCCAGCCGCTTCTCGCTCGAATTGAAAAGCTGATCGGTCAAATCCTCCTCGATTCGGATATTTCGTGCAAGCATATAGGATAAGAAGCGGTCTGAGAAACCATGTTCCGTGTGGAGCATGCGAATCATCTCGTTTTTTTCAATAACGAGTACAGTCGTGGGTGTAATCGCGGTCGTAGTCCCCATTCGAACAGACTGACCTGCTATGCTCCCCTCGCCAAAAAAATCGCCTGGTCCCAGTATCGCCAGAACTGCTTCCTTGCCGACCTCGTTGACAACGGAGAGCTTTACACCGCCTCTTTGAATGTACATCACACTCGTAGCGGGATCGCCTTGAGAGTAGATCTTCTGTGATCTTCGATACTCCATAACTCTTCTCGCCACGCCGGCCGAATCGAGAAAAGTTTGGGCATTGAAGGCAGGCCTTTTCCTGAGTTTTATTTTTGATTTGGTCCGGCTTGAACTCGCGATCACTTTCACAACTCACCGCTTAATACGAATACTAGCAAAATCACGCAAGGGAAGGGCCACGGCATGTGTTGTAAGAGTTAACATGAAAGTATAACTGTATAATATAGAACAGACACTAATACCCTCCTGTAATAGGTTTTAGGTGCTTAGAACCCGAACACTGTCGGGGGCCAGCATGGCAAGGGGAAGGACTGGCCCCCGTGAATTTTCCCTAACGCCCAATGGCTTCGACCCCTCCAGCCCGCCTCAAACGAGATGCCCTGAGCGGATCGGAAGGCCGACATCCGCCTTTGCACATCCTCTTCGTTCATAGTCGCGCAGCAGAAGTAGAGCGCTGCCTGAAAGTGCTCGACAAACTGCATTTCACGGTGAGCTCAGAGGTAGTTGTAACACCGCAGGAGTTTAGCGAACGGCTCGGTTTGCACGCTTATGACCTTGTTGTAGCCGAGCACCCCAGCCCCAACTGGGGGGAAACCCAGGCACTGGAACTCCTGCACGAATCGAAGAAGCAGATCCCGCTTATCCTCGTCTGTGGCACATTGGAACGTGAGACAGTCGCTAACTTCATTACGAAAGGCGCCTACGATTGCATCGAAATGGATCACATTGGTCATCTTCCGGTGGCCATTCATCGGGCTCTGGATGAGAAGGCATTGCGCGATGAACGCGACCGAGCCGAAAACGGCTTGAGGCATTCGGAAGCACGCTACCGGGCCTTGACGGGAAATTTGAGCTACGGAATTTGCCGCTGCAGCCTCGACGGCCAGTTTCTCGAAGTGAATGAGGCCATGGTGAAAATGCTCGGCTATTCCTCAAAAGAGGAACTGCTGGCTGTAAACCTTGCGCGTGAGCTAATTCAAGATCCCGGCAAAAGAGCGCAATTGTTGGGGCAACGGGACCAGCAAGGTTCAGTCGACCCCATCGAAATAGAATGGAAACGGAAAGACGGCACGGGCCTAAAGGTCCGGATCAGCGGACAAGAAGTCATGGGAGAGCAGGGCGAGATGAACACCTATGAGGTCATCACTGAGGATGTCACCAAACAGCGCCAGTTGGAGGACCATCTGCGTCAACAGGCGGCTCGCGACCCACTGACGGGCCTGGGCAACTACCGCCATCTTGCGGAGGTGCTCGACATGGAAATCAAGCGTTCCGAGCGCACGGGGCGGGAGTTTGCTCTGTTGTTATTTGACCTGGATGGGTTGAAGCAAATCAACGATCGCTATGGCCATCTGGTAGGAAGCCACGCGCTTTGCTGGGTGGCCGATGTTTTGAGCTTCTGCCGGGACATCGATACGGCGGCGCGCTATGGCGGGGACGAGTTTGCGGTTGTCTTACCGGAAACGGGCGCAGAGGCAGCCAACCAGGTGGCGCAACGTATCTGCGACAGCATTGCCAATGACGGGATGGGACCGGCGCTTTCCGTCAGCATAGGAGTGGCAGTCTATCCCCGTGATGGTGAAGGAATCGAAGCCCTCTTACACGAATCAGACGTGGCCATGTACGCGATGAAGGCCAAGAAGCGCGAGCTTCTTGAGGCGAGGCAGCGCCTTGCCAGTTAAACGTAGCCGCGCCGTTGCCCAACGGAAAGATTTGTACCTCGCCGGTTTCTTGCGTCTGCGGGGAACGGTGTAGATGGAATCCGAACGCCGTCGATCACCCCGCTACCCATTTTTTGCGGCCGCCGAGTTGACCGAATCAACATCGGGCGTCCGACTTAAGGCCTCCACAAGCGACCTGGGTTCTAATGGTTGTTATCTAGAAGCGACTAATCCGCTGCCGCAGGGCACTGTCATCAGCATTCAAATCAGCTATCAAGGGCAGGTCTTCGCGGCTGGAGGTGTGGTGGCACATTCGCACCCAAACGTGGGAATGGGCGTGAAATTCATTGCCCTCGAGTCGGGTTGCGCCGCCATACTTGAGACCTGGCTGCAGGAAGCAGCCTAGGTCTAGGGGAAAACCAACAATTCATATAGCATGCTTTGCGAAGTTGTCGCTCGCATGAAAATGTTGAAACTCAATCGGTGGAAGAAGAACCAAGCACCGGAACTGCACTGAAGGTCAAAGATGAGCTTGGCCAAACATGAAATGGACGCCACAGCACGCGACTTCAAAGTGCTGGTAGCTGACGATTCACGAATCTACCGCAAACTCGTCGAGCAGACTCTTTCTGAAAAGCAGTACGCGGTCCTGTTTGCAAAAAGCGGGCGCGAAGCCATTAATCTTTTTTCCGAGCATCAGCCTTCATTGGTGATTACAGACTGGATGATGCCGGACCTAAGCGGAATTGAGCTTTGCGAGCACATACGCAGTCATACTCGACAATCGTACACCTACCTCATCATCCTGACGGGAATCACTGAGAAGAACAAACTCGTGAAAGGGTTGGCGGCCGGCGCCGATGACTACCTCACGAAGCCGTTCCACTCCGATGAACTGCTGGCCCGCGTGGGAGTAGGGCGCCGGATTGTGGAACTCCATCGGCAGCTCGAGGCCAAGAACCTATTGCTGGAAGAACTTGCACTCACTGATCCTCTAACCGGATTGCCCAATCGTCGAGCCATTGAAGACTGGGCAACCCGGCAATTGAGCGGGGCGGCCAGGTATGGCTTTTCCTTTCTGGTGGTGCTGGCAGACTTGGACCATTTCAAGACCGTCAATGACGTCCATGGACATAATGCAGGAGACATCGTCTTGAAGAAATTCTCCGAAATTCTCAAAACTAATTCCAGACGGAGCGACATCTGCGGCCGGATTGGCGGAGAGGAGTTCCTTTTTGTTTTGACACATACCACTCAGGAGAACGCGAGGGTTGTGGTTGAACGAATTCGTGCAGAGCTTGAGGCGGCGAAATTTGATTTCGATGGAAGCAGCCTCACAGTGACGGCGAGTTTCGGCCTTGCTGGTTTCGAAGGGACACAGGCCCCAGATTTCAATCGGTTAGTCAGCCAAGCAGATGCGGCTCTCTACGCCGCCAAGCGCACGGGGCGCAACCGGATTGAAACCGCAGCGACACAAGTTCTTTGACCGAGTTTCCGACAGGCTTTTCTGGCCGCGATTTTCCCCGTGCGCTACACTACTGGTTCTTTTTTGGGGAGAACTGCATGCCGAGCCGCGAGGATGCCTGGAAACTTTTGTGCGAGTACACAGCTTCGGAGAGTTTGCGCAAGCACATGTTGGCGGTGGAGGCGTGTGTGCGCGCTTATGCGCGGAAAGCCGGGGCGGACGAAGAAACCTGGGGGCTGGCGGCGCTACTCCACGATTTTGATTACGAGCGCTGGCCCAATCAGGAGCACTCGCCCGATTCCGGGCATCCTTCGGAAGGGGCAAAGATTCTGCGCGAGCAAGGCTACCCTGACGAAGTCGTTCGCGCGATCATCACGCACGCGGATTATTGTGGCGTGCCGCGGCAGACCGCGCTGGAGCACACGCTTTTTGCCTGCGACGAGCTGGCGGGATTCCTGACCGCCTGCGCGTACGTGCGGCCGTCAAAAAGCATTCTGGATCTGGAAGTGGACTCAGTGAAGCGCCGCATGAAGGACAAACTCTTCGCCAAAGGCGTGTCGCGGGAGGACGTGCGCAAAGGCGCCGAAGAACTGGGCGTGCCTCTCGAAGAACACATCGGCTTTTGCATCGCCGCATTGCGCGAGCATGCCGACGCCCTCGGCCTGCGGGGAACGCTCTGAGACGGATTGGCTGGAGAGGTTAGAAAACTTGGTGCGCGTCAGTGGTGCGCGTACAACACCAGGGCGGCGCCGAACAAGGTGCTGGCGATCACCAAGGCGACCACACCAGCGGCGAACCATTTGGAAAGGATAGCCGTCCGAAACAGCGATGACGCGCGCTCCTGGGCCGCCGCCGCGGGCGAGAGCTCCGACGGCTGCGGCGCCTGAGGCGCAGCCAGACGATCAACGTATTCTACTTTGGCGATGAAGCTGTAGCCTTTGCGCGGAATCGTGTCCACGAACATGGGCTGATCGGCCGAATCGCTGAGAACCTGCCGGAGCTTGTTCACGGTGGTGTTCACGTTGGCGTCGTAGTTGACGACCGCATCCGGCCAGAGCTGCAAGCGCAGTTCTTCGCGCGTCACGATTTCGCCGGGCTTTTGGAGCAGTGCGACAAGCACTTGATAAACTTTGCCCTGCAACTTGACGCGCGCGCCGTCCTTAAAAAGTTCTTCCTTTTTGAGGTCCAGATGATAAGAGCCAAAACAGATGTAGCGGGCAGAAGAGGATGGAGAATTATTTGAACTTTCGCGAGCTTCCTGCGAATGCATAGGAACCGGTTGCGTACTCATCGAAATCACCCTTGGCCACAACATTAGACCGATTCAACATTTGAATTACTCCACTCGCGAGACGGCGCTCGACCTGGCTATAGATGCCAAACACTTGACATCCCGTTGCGGACAGTTATATCTTGACGTGCATATACAAGTCAAGCTTGGAATACAGAAAATGAAGAAAATATCCAGTCCGCTGGATCTGGACGGAACGGGCTACTGCGCCTCGTTCAACTTTCGTAAGACGGCGCGAGCGGTCACAAGGTTGTATGATGCGGCGTTGCAAGAATCCGGTATTCGCTCGACGCAGTTCGCCATTTTGGTGGGGATTGCGAAAAATCAACCAGTTTCCATCGGGAGGCTCGGGGACTTGCTGGTGATTGACAGCACGACGTTGACGAGAAGTTTGCGGCTTTTGCAGAAAGAGGGACTCCTCGCCATTTCAAATCGCGCAGCCATGCGACAGCGTTTTTTGACCGTTACGCCCAAGGGAGAGCGCGTGCTTGCGCGCAGCCTGCCCGCCTGGCGGAAAGCGCAGGAACGATTCGTTGCGGCTGTTGGCTCAGAATATTGGGTGGACCTCCGCAAGGAGTTAGAAAGACTTGGCCATATAGCCGTCGACCTGGAGAAACTGCAGAAAGAAGTAACGGCGCTGAACTCTTCCCAATAGCGCTGCTTTCGAGCAGACCTACCGATAAGCGTGCCACTAAGGGAAAGACGAGATTTCCTGGATGGGGCAAATCACGTTAGAATTGAAGGGAATGATCACACAGATTGAAGGATTTGACGCTGCGGCGAGCCGCCATCCGCGCCGGAAGACCTATGGCGTGAGGGTGGGACACGTGCGCGTGGGCGGAGGCGCGCCCATCGTCGTGCAGTCCATGACCAATACGGACACGGCGGACATCGAGACGACGCTGAAGCAGACATTGGAACTGGCGGAGGCGGGCTCGGAGATTGTGCGCTGGACGGTGAACGTGCCGGAAGCGGCGGCGGCGGTGCCGGAAATCAAGAAGCGCATGCTCGATGCGGGATGCCGGGCGCCGATTATCGGGGATTTTCACTACAACGGGCACGTGCTGCTGACGAAGTTTCCCGAATGCGCGCGGGCGTTGGATAAGTACCGCATCAATCCAGGGAATGTGGGCGCGGGACAGCGACGCGACGAACAGTTCTCCACCATCTGCAAGATTGCGCGGGACAACGGCAAGCCAGTGCGCATCGGCGTGAATGGCGGCTCGCTGAACCAAGAGCTGGTGATGCGCAAGATGCAGGAGAACACGGACAAGAACCTCGGAAAAGAGAGCGAAGAGATCATCAACGATTGCATGGTGCTTTCGGCGCTGGAGTCAACGGAGCTGGCGCTGGAATCCGGGCTGCGGCATGACGAGATCATTATTTCGTGCAAGACTTCGCGGCCGCGGGACCTGATTACCGTGTACCGCGATCTTTCCGCGAAAACCGAACAGCCGCTGCATCTGGGACTCACCGAAGCTGGAATGGGGATGAAGGGGCAGATTTGGTCGGCGGCGTCGCTTGGCGTACTGCTCTATGAAGGCATTGGCGATACGATTCGCATTTCGCTGACGCCCAAGCCTGGCGGTGACCGCCGCGAAGAAGTTTACGCTGCGTGCGAACTGCTGCAAGCGCTGGGGCTGCGTTCGTTTGCGCCCAGCGTGACGGCGTGCCCGGGGTGCGGCCGAACGACCAGCACCACGTTTCAGGAATTGGCGGAGGCGATCCAGGGCTACATCCGCGACAGCATGCCGATCTGGAAAACGCAATACGAAGGCGTTGAGAACATGACGCTGGCGGTGATGGGCTGCATCGTGAACGGCCCGGGCGAATCGAAGGCCGCGAACATCGGTATCAGCCTGCCGGGAACCGGTGAAGCGCCGCGCTGCCCGGTGTACATTGATGGGCAGAAAGATGTGACGCTTGAAGGCACTTACGACGAACTGGCCGCGGCGTTCCAGGCGCTTGTCGACAACTACATTGCGAAGAAGTATCCCCGAAAGTTAACCGAAGTCGTTCCTGCTCGGTAATCCCCATTTCTTACAGACCAGAGTTGTTAAGAGTTGCGAAGAATCCGGACTAGCCGAGCCACTGCGGATTGTGGATCGTGCCGTCGAAATTGTTGGTGGTCTTGTAGCCTTCGAACTGGCCGTTGCGGGCGGCTTGCTCTGTTCTGGCAAGCAGGGCAGCGGTGTCGGCGGGGGTGAGCGGTTTGAAACTGCGCGCGACGTCAAGAGCTTGCTGGACGTTGGCCAAAGATTCGCAACCGGTGATGACGACGCTGGTGGGCAAATTCATGGCAAAGTGGAGGCACTCGACGGGGGAAAGAGTATTGCTGCGGAGGAGGAGACCTGCGCCCATGGGCTTCATGCCGAGAACACCGATTTCATTCTTCACAAGAACGGGAAGGACTTTTTGACCAAAGCTTTCGTAGTGAGCGTCCATGGCGTTTAGGGGCATTTGGACTGCATCGAAATGAAATTGATGCGCAGCGGCGGTTTCGAGCATGTGCAGATGCATCGCGGGATTTTTGTGGCCAGTGAAACCGATGTAGCGAACCTTGCCGGCTTTTTTCGCTTCGAGGACGGCTTCCATCCCGCCGCCGGGAGCGAAGATACGCTCCGGGTCGGTCATGCGAAGGACTTCGTGGAATTGGAGAAGATCAAGGTGGTCGGTCTGGAGGCGGCGGAGAGATTCATCGATCTGCGCGGTCGCGGCCTTCCTGGTCTGGCCGTCGATCTTGGTCATGAGGAAGGCCTTCTGGCGGTAGCCGTCGCGGAGCGCCTTACCCATGCGGATCTCGCTGTCACCGCCATTGTAGTCCCAGCAGTTGTCGAGGAAATTGATGCCACCGTTGAGGGCCGTGCGGATGATTTTGATGCTCTCCTGTTCGTCGGACTGCATGCCGATGTGATAGCCGCCGAGACCGACGAGGGAAACGCGCTCGCCGGTACGGCCGAGCTTGCGATAGGGAATGCCGTTCTCGGCGCCGGCGGCCAAGGCGGCCAAAAGGTCACCGCCGGCAACGCCGGCCAGGAGTGATGTCGTCAGCATGGCGCTCAGGAATTCGCGGCGGGTCAGATCCTCGGGGGTGGATTTGAGGTAAGAAGGTGTCGGGCGTTCCATGGAAATTACCTCCAGGAAAGTTCTCAGCGTAATTGTCGGACTCCCAGAGTGTAAGATGAAGATTGCACCGGCGGGGTTACTATCCTCTGAGGAACCAGGCGCCGCATCCCGGGCGAAACTTGCAGCCTGATTTCACCTCTTCTTTCCTGACTTAAGGAGTTCTCGTAGCCCAGAGCGGTGGGCGCGATGTGCTTCGCGGATATGCTAGAATTTTCGCGTCGTTCGAACACCTGAATTACTGGAAATCGCATTGAAAATCAGCCGGGAAGATGTGCTGCGCGTGGCGGAACTGGCCTATCTCGACTTGAGCGAGGCGGAGCTGGAGACCTATTGCGCACAAATTGACGAAATTCTCGAATACATCGGGAAGCTGAATGAGCTGGACACGGCCAAGGTCGAGCCGATGGCGCAGGTGTTGAGCGATGACCAGACGGCGGACGCCACGTTGCGGGAAGACCTGATTGTTCCCTGCGCGGTAGCCGAGGACGTCCTGAAGCATGCGCCGGACCCGGAGCCGCCGTATTTCCGGGTACCCAAGGTGATTGAGAGGTAGTAGGACAGACATTCGTGTCTGTCCTTTTTTCTGGAATTTCAAGAAGGCCGGACAGGCAAGAATGCCTGTCTACAAGAAAAATGCACATATCAGCGAATTGGACGATTGACGGAGTGCGAGCGGCGCTGGGGGCGAAGAAGATTTCGGCGCGCGAGCTGGCGGCGGATTTCTACAAGCGAATCGAATCGCGGAATGTGGAGCTGAACGCGTATCTAACGCTGTCTCCGGAGCGGGCCCGGAGACAAACGGACAGGGTCGATGCATTGGTGGCGGAAGGAAAGCCGCTGCCACGTTTGGCAGGCGTGCCCGTGGCTATCAAGGACGTCATCAGCACACGGGGGATCAAGACGACATGCGGGTCAAAGATCTTGGAGAATTACTTTCCACCGTACGATGCCACGGCGGTTGAGCGGCTGGAGGCGGCCGGCGCGGTTATTCTGGGAAAGACCAACTGCGATGAGTTCGCAATGGGAAGCTCGAATGAAAACTCGGCGTACGGGCCGGTAAAGAATCCTCTTTCGCCGGACCGCGTGCCAGGAGGATCGAGCGGAGGTTCGGCAGCCGTGGTGGCGGCGGGGTTGGCGGTAGCGTCCTTAGGAACGGATACGGGCGGTTCCATCCGGCAGCCAGGTTCCTTCTGCGGGGTTCCGGCGATGATGGGGAGCTATGGGCGCGTTTCGCGGTATGGACTGATTGCGTTTGCGTCTTCGCTGGATCGAATTGGTCCTTTTGCAGCCAATGTCAAAGACGTCGCGTC
>Ga0137403_10008761_pt1 | contig 11313 bp, 8 predicted proteins | sample CZOMad2_1_16fung_FD_122057 | JGI IMG/M metagenome (GOLD analysis project Ga0137403, IMG submission 122057) | Vadose zone soil fungal communities from Angelo Coast Range Reserve, California, USA - CZOMad2_1_16fungal (Hybrid Assembly) | ecosystem: Environmental > Terrestrial > Soil > Vadose zone...
GGCATCAGCGGGCTGAATCCGCGCCGCTGCACCGCCTTACTCGCGGTCAGCGAAAGCGATCCCATGGTGCGCCCATGAAATGCGCCCAGAAACGCGATGAATTTGTCGCGGCCTGTTGAATAGCGCGCCATCTTGATGGCCGCCTCGATGGCTTCCGTGCCGGAATTGCCAAAGTAGACACGCCGCTCGCCGCCCCCTGGTGCCAGCGCCGCCAGTTTCTCGGCCAGCGTGACCATGTTTTCGTAGTAGAAGTCCGTGCCCGACATGTGGATCAGCCGCGCGGCCTGCTGCTGGATGGCTTCGACTACTTTGGGATGGCAATGGCCGGTGGCGACTACGGCGATACCGGCGTTGAAATCGAGGAACCGGTTGCCGTCCACGTCTTCCACCATGGCGCCCTCGCCGCGGCTTACCACAAGAGGATAAGGACGGGTGTAAGACGGCGAAAGAACTTTTTGATCCCGCTCGATGATCTGCCGCGCGCGTGGACCGGGCAGAGCGCCCATCAACTGCGGCAGGTCCGGACGAATCGCGTCCAGTGTGTTCTTCATAGAATCCTCCAGAAATTTTCTCTAACAGGACCAGACGAACCGGATAGGAGGGTGACTAATCGGAACCGAAGAGGCTGGGACGCGCGTTGGCGGGCCTGAACTCCATCCTTTTATTGTAGCGCCGCCCGCCCGGAGTTACCACGGCGCCGTATCCGATACAAATTCCGTTGCGCTGCGCGTCGAGTCGTGCGCCGAGCGTCGTAAACCGTTGAATGCAAGTCAACTTTCGCTCTGGAATCTGCCGCCCTCTTCGTGTACTGTTAATGCAAACAAATCGCCACCTTCGATGGATTTCTATCCGATGCGCCTAAAAGCGCGGACCAGCAAGGGGGTTGACGCATGCGTATGATGCCTGGGGGGCACCCCGATGATGAGATGCTGGAATCGTATCTGCTCGGCACGCTCCCGCCGCAGGAAGTCAAGCATCTTGAAGAGCACTTGCTCACATGCCACGATTGCATCGAATCTGCCAAGCGAGTTGAGGCTTACATTCAGGCCATGCGGGCCGGTCTCGATAGGGGGAAAAGGAAACCTCCAGTGGTCATCAAGGCCAGACACGGTTAACGTCCTCCTCACGCGGAAGGCAAGAGCATGCCGTTCGCGATCCGTTTCCGCCCGCTAAGCTGACTCGCTCCGCTGCATTTTCCCGCGAAAGTCGGCGCGCGCGCTGGCGATGGTTTGCTCGATGGTCAGTAAACTAACCCGCAAATGGGTCTTGATCTTGCCGGGAGATTCTCCAAGCACGTAGTATCGCCTCAGAATATCTTGCTCGAGTGGTGTCCTATCCGCTAGCACCGAATACGCTACGCTTTCCTTGGTTGCGTCGGCAGTGCACGATTCCACGCCGCGCTTGGCCGGCGGACACAGTCTATGAATCGTTCGGGTAACCAGATGAGACAGATTTATCGCTTGGGCCGGGGAAGCAGCCTCAATCTCATGAACGGCCGCTTGCAGCACTCGCGCAGTTTCGGCCGCGACTGTGGACTTTTCCAGCTTGCGCCGAAGCAGGAACTCAATGCCCGGCAAGAACATCGAGTGAAAAGCCTGAATTGCAGTTTGGTCGCCGATCTGAATCCGGCGCACCAACTCGCTTAAGCCTTCATCGTGCGGCGACGATTCGGCTTCCGGGCCGGACGCCATGCGACAAAATTCAACCGAAGACGATTATGAGCGCTAATTAATCTTTGTCAATCACATATTCGCTGTGAAATGTTTCCGGTTGGGGGCGTCACAGCGTTCTTTTCAAATATTTCCCGCCAAGCGAGGCATCACTCGGCCGTCCGTTCGTCGTGTTCTTTTGGATTCTACGCGGAATCGGATCGGGGAGCAAATTTGGACGGCAACGCAAGCCGGTTCTTTCAGGAGCGCATCCGCGGGGTTGGACTCTCCGAGTTTGCCGCGGATCGATTGCGGAGCATGCAGCAAAGACGTAGCCTACAGTTTGAGGGCTGCCTGCTCTCAGCGGGAAACCCGGCGAACCTCTCGTGCGCGCTCCTCTGGCCCTATCGCTCGCTGTAAGCGGCTGGCTCTACGGCCAGACGACGGCCAAAGATAAACCGGCGGATTATCCGGCGCACGCCGCGCTGGGCACCACCACGCTGGGCACAACTTCGATCGGCGCCGAGTATCTGGTGCATAGCATTCCCGCCGGCAACCAGACTCTGCTTACTGCGGAATATCTCGTCGTTGAAGTCGCGGTGTATCCGCCGCGCGATCGCGCCGTGGAAATATCGAGCGGCTCCTTCACGCTGCGGCTGAACGGGAAGAAGCAGGTGCTTTATCCGGTAGCGCCGGGGTTTGTGGCCGCGTCGCTCAAATATCCGGATTGGGAGCTCCGGCCCAACGCGCAGGCAACAGCGGGCATGGGCGATGCGGGCGTGGTGATCGGCCGCCCGCCGGTGGTAGGCCGCTTTCCGGGCGATCCGCGCCCCGGGCAGAGCCGCCTGCCGCGCGCTCCCAGGGCCCCGGCCCCCGACGACCAGCGGGGAGTCGAGCACGACGAGCCCGAGAGCATCGACCAGATCATCGCGCGGACTGCTCTTCCGGACGGCCCGGCGGCGAAACCGTTGAGCGGTTATCTCTACTTCGCACACAAGGGCAAAGCCAAGTCGATCAAGGCGCTGGAGTTGATCTATCAGGACAAAACGGAGTCCGTAACGTTGAAGATGTTGTGAAGCGCTTGGGGGGTTAACGGAACGTCCCACGTGGTAACGACAAACTTGTAGCGTGGGGCTACGCCGTGTTGTGGCGGAGACCCGCGGGTTTTGCTGAAACTGACGAAACGGCCGCACGTCCCCGCAAAAGCGCGCCGCCTGCGCCACAAAAACAGGGCGTTATCGGAACGTTTCACGTGGTAACGACAAACATGTAGCGCGGGGCTACGCCGTATTGTGGCGGAGACCCGCGGCTTTTTGCGGAACGAACGAAAGTGCCGCAGGTCCCCTCAAAAAGCGCGTGGCTCTGCGCTACAAAAACAGGGCGCTCCATCGCGTGACCAAACCGTCGTCTTGACAATAACCATCTCGATTCGTTATTCAAAACCGAGACTGCTTCCGATGAAGATCACGCGTGTCGAGGCTTTTCCCATCCGCGCTCCGCGCTCCCAGCGCTTCGCCGCGGCTCAGGCTGTCCTGACCCACTCTCACTTTGCGCTGGTTGTCATCGAAACTGACGAAGGAATCTCCGGCTACGGCGAAGTCTCCAGCGCTTTGTATTACTACCGCCTCGGTCCAAGCCACGCCTACGACATCAACGCCTATCTTGGGCCGGCGCTGATCGGCCAGGATCCCCTCATGATTCTGGCGCTCGTTGAGCGCATGGACCAGGTGCTGCGCGGCGGACGCCAGGCAAAATCGGGCGTTGAAATGGCGCTGTGGGATATTGCGGGAAAAGCAGCCGGTTTGCCGGTGTACCGTCTGCTGGGAGGCAAAGCCCGCTCCGCCGTGCCATTGAACTGGACCATAGGTTTTTGCGAGCCCGAGCAAGCAGCCGTGGAGGCAGCCCGCTATGTGGAGCAACACGGCATGCGCAGTATACGCCTCAAAATCGGCCGGCCTGGCGACGTCGACGCCCGCAGTTGCGCCGCCGTGCGAAAACGGCTGAGTCCGAACTTCACTATTCGTGTGGATGCCAACGAATACTACAGGTCTTCCAAAGAAGCCATCCAGGCTATCCGGCGCATCGAGGAATATGACCTCCAACTGGTTGAGCAGCCACTGGCGGCTCACGACCTGGCAGGGCACGCTGAGGTGCGCACCGCTGTCAGCACGCGCATCGCTTTGGACGAATCGATTCAGTCGCCCCGCGATGCAATCGCTGCCATTCACGCGCGGGCAGGTGATGTGTTCAACGTCTACGTCAGCGAATCGGGCGGCCTGCTCCGCGCCCAACAGATCATCGCCATCGCGGAAGCAGCCGGAATTCCCTGTCTGATCGGGACCATGGGCGAGCTCCAGATCGCCTCGGCGGCGGCTGCCCATCTGGGTGTAGCCTGTGCGAACCTCCCGTTCACCTGCGACCTCGTGGGACCGCTTCGCTACGACGAATCGATCATTTGCGAGCCGCTGCGGATCGAGGATGGCTTGCTCTATCCCCCGGAATCTCCGGGCCTTGGCATTACGACCAACTGGGACGTCATCAATCGCTGGAGGGTTCAGGCGTAAGTACCGTGCTCCGCCCCTGACGCGGCCAGACGGCAAAACTTTCGTCCACAGCAATGGACGAAGTTCAATTAACACTTTGACACGCCTAACCCCTGAACTAATATGCTTCTATCACTCTCGGGTCGCTGTAGTTAGGGCTTGTGTATCTAAAGGGCTTACGTCTTGGAACACCCGAGAAGACTTGTATCTAGAGGGGGTAGGACATGAAGCGCGTTTGTTTGCTCAGTGTTTGTTTTCTGCTGGCTGTCGCGGCCGCGATGGCGCAGACCGGCGTCGACGGTAGCATTCTCGGAGTCGTCACCGATGCCAACGGCGGCGTTGTCGGAGGCGCTCAAGTCACGGTGGCCAATTTGGACACCGGCGTGACAAAGGTCGAGATCTCCAAAGGCGACGGCAGCTTCGAGATCGCGCCTCTGCCCAGGGGCTATTATTCGGTCTCCGTGTCCTTCACCGGATTCAAAACCTGGACCCTCGCGAGAACCGAATTGACGATTACAGAGCGCAAGAGAGTGACCCCGACGCTGCAACTGGGCGACGTGAACGAAAAGGTCACGGTCGAGGCGACGACGGATCTGCTGCAGACCGAAAAAGCCGAGACAGGTGGCGTGGTCGAGCAAAGGACCATTCAGGAGCTTCCCCTGAATGGCCGCGACGTGATCGAGCTGACAGAACTGGTGCCGGGAGTCATCTACGGAGGCAGAACATTCTCGACTGCCTGCGCCGACGGCAATACCTCGACCGTTCAGGGGTTAGGCCATAGGAAAGATCAGACCGAATTCCGCGTGGATGGTGTAGGTTCGAACGCGGTCTGCGATGAAGGCTCGACTGCAACTCCAAACCCGGACACTATCGCGCAATTCAACGTGTCGACTTCGAACTTCAGCGCTGAGAACGGCCGCAATCCAGTGCAGGTGAACATGGTGACCAAGTCCGGCACCAACGAATTCCATGTCACGCTATGGGAGTTCCTCCGTAACGACGCCCTCGATGCGCGCAACACGTTTGCGAAGAGTAATCCCAAGCTGATTCAGAACCAGTTTGGCCTGGCCGGCGGCGGACCCGTATGGATTCCGCACTTCTACAACGGCAAGAACAGGACATTCTTCTTCGGCAGCTACGAGGGCCTACGAAACATTCAATCAAAGGTCTACAACGAGTTCACGGCCTCACCAGCGATGCTGCAAGGCGATTTCTCCGGGTTGCCGGCCATTAAAGATCCCCTCAGCGACCCAGATCCCAAGAAGTGGCAACCCTTCCCCGGAAACAAGATTCCGGACGATAGAATCTCCGGCGCCTCCAAATTCTTCTTCCCCTGGCTCCCGCAGGCGAACTCGGCGGACGGCTTCTTCCACTCCAATTCGTCGGTTCCGCTCAATAACGACGACATCACCGCAAGAGTTGACCACCAGATTACTCAAAACCAACGAATCTACGGGCGCTATCTCCACATCAGTACTTCGAAGAGCCTCTTAGGGTCTACCAGCCCCAGTATTCTTGCATCAGGCAATACGCATACCAATAGCGTCGGTTTGAACTACGATTACACGATTACTCCCACCACCCTGCTGAATTTCAGCATAGGCATGGTAAAGACCGTCAATAACTTCGCCCCCGAATGCGGTACAGGAGGCGGCCCGTGCAGCCAGATTGGGAAGGAGAACTTGACCGCGGAAGCCGGAATCCAGGGCTTTCAGACGGCGGGGCGCGAAGAATGGATAGGACTCCCAGACAACATCGGCATTTCCGGATATGCGGGAATTTCTTCGAGAGGCGGGTGGGGCGATCCAGGCATCTTCAAGTCAAATAGCATTAATGGGAACGCCAGCCTGAGTAAGGTCTGGGGCAAGCACACCATCGTGACTGGTTACCAATACACGCACCTTTACCTACTTGCGGCTCACGGCTCGTGCTGCTCCAAAGGAACGTTCGACTTCAACAGCCAATACACGGGTAACGGGTTCGCTGATTACCTGCTGGGGTACGTGGACGGCAGCAACAGGGATTATCCGATTCACACATTTGGGATGAAGTCCAATCCCTATGGCGCGTTCTTCATCAACGATTCCTTCAAGATCAGTTCCCAAGTCACCGTGGAACTCGGTCTCCGCTGGGACTATTGGTTTGCGAAATCGCTCATCCGGGGCGCGGGTGGAACGTTTGATGAAAAGTCCGGCAAAGCCGTGGCCGGGCTCAATGATAAGGGCCAAGTGGATTTGACCGCGCAGCCTGTTTCCCAGTTCCTTGCCAAGGCGACTGAAGGGCAATGGGTTCCCGCGTCGGATTTGCATATTCCAGGCGGCCTCTTCAAGCCCTCAGGCTATGTTTCCCCCCGCCTCGGACTTGCTTGGCGGCCACTAAAGAGAGGGGACCTGGTAATCCGGGCAGGGTACGGGATCTTTACCAGCAGCTACCGTGGGAACATCACCGCGTCCCAGATTATTGCGCCCCCGTATTGGACCTACGAGGCCCAAAGCTGGAGCCCTGCGCAACTCCAGCGATGGGAAACCGCGTGGCCGGTGAGTTCGGACTCGTTTGTGGCATCTTCAATCGGCGGCGCCGCTTTTGACGTAAAGCCTATGAAGGACCATGAATGGAATCTTTCGGTGCAGAAGACGCTGCCATTCAAGACCGCGGTCACTGTCTCATACGTAGGAAGCAAGGCCGATGGCCTGGTCGTGGACAACTCGATCAACAACGTTGCGCCGGGCTTGTACACGAACCTCCAGGCGGCCAAGCCCTATCCCGTGTTTGGCAGTATCGATCTGTATAAGAACACCGGCAGCAATCACTACAACTCCGGGCAGTTGAAGGTGGAACGGAGGTTCGACAAGGGCCTCTCCTTCATGTTCTCCTATGCGTTTTCGAAGAACATATCCGATGGTGGAGGCGACAGCATCTGGTCGACGCCGGTGCCGTTTGCTCCAGCGGGCTACAACCGCGGCCGCGCCAGCTACGATCACACGCATATTGCGGCCACTAATGTTGTGTGGGAAGTTCCTTTTGGGCGCGGGCGCAGGCTGGGCGCAAATATGAATCCCGTGGTCAACACCTTGATTGGGGGATGGGAGTTCTCGGGCATCTATCTGTACAATTCCGGAGACCCGCTGACTTTCAGCTCTCCGGGCGGGACCCTGGGCAATGGCTATAGCACGCGTCCCAATCTGGTCGGCGACCCGTCACTTTCGAATCCGAGCGCGAATCTGTGGTTCAATCCGGATGCCTTTTCTAAGCCGGGACCGTATTTGTTTGGCAATTCGGGCATCGGGATACTGGATGGACCCAGTTCGCATGTGGTCAACATCACTATGATGAAGAAGTTTGTCTTTATGGAGAGCCGGTATCTTCAGTTCCGCTGGGAGGCCTTCAACGCGCTCAATCACGTGAATCTGCTCGCTTTTCAAAATGGCAACTCTACCTTGAACACAACCATCGGTCAGAGCAGCACCGGGCGGATCACAGCAGCCGGAGACGCTCGGGTGATGCAAATAGCGCTCAAGTTAGTTTTCTGAGACTCCGCAGACCGGTTTGACGAGGCTTGTCCATAGGGCTGACTCTATGGACAAGCCTCTAGTTTCACGCCACAATCTAACCTGTTCGTGAAGATCACTCACATCGATACCATCCCCGTTCAGGTGCCGATCCATCCGAAGCGGGCCGTCAAAGGGTCGCTCGGTGCTCATACCACGTCGCCGTTTCTGCTTCTCAAAATCCACACCGACGAGGGCATCACCGGCTTGGGGGAGGTTTCTTGTACTCCGATCTGGAGCGGCGAAGATCAAGTTACGGCCGATCACTTCATCAGGGACTTTATTGCGCCCATGCTACAGGGTGAGGATCCCACTCATGTCGAGCGACTTACCTCCAAACTACGCCGTACGGTGGCCGCGAACCCCTTCACTAAAGCGGGGGTCGAGATGGCTTTGTGGGACATACTGGGGAAGGTTGCTGGACTGCCCCTGTACCGCCTGTTTGGAGGTCCGGTTCGAGAGTTTGTCCCTACGAAGTTCTCGGTGTCGGGACTCGAACCGGATAAAGCAGCGGAGCTGGCCGCCTGGGCCGTTGGCCAGGGATTTGCGACCATGAAAGTGAAAGTAGGGATCGAACCTGATGGCGATGTGGCGCGCGTGCGGGCTGTCCGCGAGGCCATCGGCCCCAAGGTGCGGCTTGGCGTAGACGCGAATGGAGGCTGGTCGCCGAGGGTAGCCATCCAGACGATCCGGCGAATGCGGGAGTTCGGCATTTACTTTGCCGAACAGCCTGTCCCGCCCGTGGACGTGACCTGGATGGCTGACGTCAGGAACCACGTAGATGTCCCGATCATGGCCGATGAGAGCGTGAATACCGTGCAGGACGCGATGAACCTGGCGCGCGCGGGCGCGGCCGATGTGCTTTCGATCTATGTAGGGAAGGGCGGGGGGCTGGGGATGGCGCGAAAGGTAGCGGCTGTCGCCGAAGCGGCCGGTCTGGTCTGCACGGTGGGCAGCAATCTCGAAATGGGCATTGCCAGCGCCGCCATGATCCATCTCGCGATGGCGACACCTGCCATCGCCGCGGAGGAGTTCCCCTGCGATATCCTGTCTCCCTTCTTCTATGAAGACGATCTGCTGGCCGAACCGCTGCCCATCCAGGCGGGCAGGGCAGCGCCTTTTGAACGCCCCGGCCTGGGTGTGGAGCTGGACGAGGCCAAGCTGAAGCGGTATCGCGTCACGTGACTTTCCGGTTCGCCCATTGATGCCATCTGTTGCTTACGTAGCGCAGGGCCATCCGTCTTTTGAGGGACCTGCGGATTTAAAAGCGCAAAAAAGCCGCAGGTCCCCCGGCACAAACCGCCGGTGGCCCTGCGCTACAGAATGAGACGGTCATTGTTCCGGATCTGCGCATTTGGGACTTATGGCGGTGAGAAGATAGGACAGTTGCCGATGATGCGCACTCTGTTCTCCTGCCTTCTGGCGTTGGCCGTCGCCGGCGTCGGAGTGCGCCTGTCCTCGGCGTTTGATCAAAAGACTGCCTACGAGCAGGCTCTCGCAAAATACCAGAGCAAGAAATATCAGGAGGCTTTGGCTCCCGCGGAAGAGGCGGTGCGAGAGGATGGGGGGAAGGTCCCTTCCATCCATTTGTATGGATTGATTTTGGCCGCGCTCCAGCGGTTAGAAGGCGCTGAAGAGAACCTCCGGAAGGCCGCCGCACTCGCGCCTGATCAAGCGGCTTTTCAATATGATCTCGGGTACCTCCTCCATCAGGAAAGAAAGTATGTGGAGGCGCAGCCCGTTCTGAAACGCGCCGTGGAACTCGATCCGGAGAACCTCATGGCCCGCTTCATGCTCGCGCGGACATACGTTTTCGCCTATCACGAGCTGCAAATCCCCAATTTCGTCGAGCTGACGCTGGAGCAGTTGAATTACATCGTGAAGAAGGATCCGCGCTTTCCGGCGGTTCACCATCACCTGGCGCTGGTTTATATCAACACTGGAGAGCAGACCAAAGCGATCGAGGAGCTGAACACCGAAATCAGGCTGTATCCGGGCAATACCCAGGCGCGCGTGGAGCTTGGAGAGACAATGCTTCGGCTGAATCAATACCACAAAGCCGCGGAGGAATTCCTCATCGCCGCGAAACAAGCGCCGCAAATGCCGGCGATCCACTACGGTTTGGCGAAAGCTTACAAAGCCGATGGTCAAAACGTCAAAGCGCTCGCTGCGGGCAGGCGCTGCGTCGAACTTGACCCGCGTTTTGCGGACGGGCATTATCTCTTGGGCCAACTCTACCGCGACACGGAGCAGGCGGAACTGGCCCGGCAGGAATTTGACCTCTTCCGGCAATTGAAAAGCGCTGCGGCGCCATCTCGTTGACGGTTGTGCTAAAGTCCCTTCTTCGATGACGCGCCGGTTCGCGAAGCTAAACCCCGCCTGGTTGCTTATCGCTTTTCTCTGGTTTGCTTACCTGCTCAACCACGCGGACCGGCAGGTGGTTTACACACTTTTCCCCGCTTTGCAGAAAGAATTTGGATATGGCGATGCGGTGGTCGGGCTGACGGGCGCTCTATTCCTGTGGGTATACGGACTATGTTCTCCGCTGGCGGGTGTCTTGGGCGACCGCTATTCCAAGCGCGTGCTGGTGACCGCGAGCTTAGCCATTTGGAGCACTTTTACGGTGCTGTCGGGTCTTTCGCCCAATGGCGCATCCCTGCTCGCCTGCCGGGCACTCCTTGGCGTTTCCGAGTCGATGTTCATGCCCGCCGGGTACGCTCTGATGGCCAACGCACATGGCCCCGAAACGCGATCCAAGGCCATTAGCATTTTCGGTACGAGCCAGCTTGTAGGAGTTGCGCTCGGCGGATCGTTGAGCGGTTACATCGCGGAGAGGTTCCACTGGCGCGCATCGTTTTTTGTGCTAGGCCTGACGGGGATTCTATTTGCCTGGCCGCTGTGGGCGTTCCTTGGAACTTTGTCGGAAAAGATTACGATCGGCACGGTGAGCGAGAAAACAAGCCTGCGCACCTTCTTTGCCTTGTTCCGGAATCCGAGCCTGCGCGTGGTGACGATCTTTGTCGCAATTGGAACGTTTGGGCTGTTTCCTGTCTACACCTGGTTGCCCACGTTTCTCTACGACAAATTCGCGCTGGGAATGGCCCGAGCCGGGTTCGAGGCCAGCGTGTTTCCGCAAATCGGCACCGCATCCGGGCTCTTGTTGGGCGGGGCTCTTGCAGATTATGGCGGCCGGCGTACCAAGGCAAGCAGATTTTGGGTTGCGAGCGTGGGCTTTCTGCTGGGCGCTCCCTGCATCTTCTGCATTGGCGCCGCCACAACCGTCGGATGGACGCGATTGGCTTCGATTGGTTTTGGATTCTTTATTGGCTTTGTGATTGGGAATCAAGCCGCGTGTGCGTTGGATGTGGTGCCGGCGTCGTGTCGCGCATCGGCTGCAGGCGTGTTAAATCTGGTGGCGGCTCTGGTGTCGGGTTTCGCGCCATTTCTTGGCGGGCTGAGCCGCAGAACCATCGGCGTCGACCGCCTGATGACATTCACGGCAGCGCTCTTTATCTTCGCCGGGATCTGGACCATCTATGGCATTCGCCGTTACTTCGACGCCGATTACCGGAT
>Ga0137403_10006317_pt2 | contig 11312 bp, 11 predicted proteins | sample CZOMad2_1_16fung_FD_122057 | JGI IMG/M metagenome (GOLD analysis project Ga0137403, IMG submission 122057) | Vadose zone soil fungal communities from Angelo Coast Range Reserve, California, USA - CZOMad2_1_16fungal (Hybrid Assembly) | ecosystem: Environmental > Terrestrial > Soil > Vadose zone...
TTTCTCGGACAAAATTTTTCTCGAGCAAGCGGCATCCAATTTCAAAACCGGGACGGCAAGCAGGAATTCGGGTGGACGACGAGCTGGGGGGCAACCACGCGGCTCGTCGGCACCGTTGTAATGATGCACAGTGATGACGATGGCGCCGTTCTGCCGCCGCGCATTGCGCCAACGCAAATCGTCATCCTACCAATCACACCGAAGGAGCAGACGCGCGCGGCGGTCCTGGAGGCCTGCGATAAAGTTGCAGCGCGTTTGAGCGATACCCGGTACGCCGGCGCTCCAATCGAAGTCTTAGTCGATCGGCGCGATCTCGGTGGGGGCGTGAAGAATTGGGAATGGATCAAAAAGGGCGTGCCGTTGCGCGTCGAGATTGGGCCGCGCGATCTGAAAAAAAATTCGGTCGAACTCAGCCGGCGTGATCAAGAGGTCAAAACGAAAGGGTCGATGCCCATGGCAGAATTCGTCGCGCGCGCGCCGGAGATTCTCACGTCGATTCAGGAGTCGTTGTATGCGCGAGCGCAGAAGTTCCGCGATGCAAACACGCGCACGATCGATTCAAAAAAAGACTTCTACGATTTCTTTACGCCAAAAAATGCCGCGAAACCGGAAATCCACGGCGGCTTCGCTCTGGCGCATTGGAACGGTTCACGCGAAATTGAAGAACAGATCAAGAACGATCTTAAAGTCACGATTCGCGTTATTCCGATCGACGATTCCTCCGAGCCGGGGCAATGCATTTTTACCGGTGAACCGAGCGCGCGGCGCGTCATTTGGGCCAAGGCATATTGAGGCATGTCGCAGTCTATTGACGGCGCGCTTCGCTCCTGTTTATTCCCGCTGCGCAATGGAATTGAGGCTCTATAGTCGCGAGTGGTGCTCGTGGTGTATTGACGCAAAGGATTATCTGACCGAGAAAGGCTACCGTTTTCAGGAGATCAATGTGGGCGAGGATCGGCAAGCGTACGAGGATATGAAGCAGCTTTCCGCTCAAACGTACGTTCCCACGTTTGTGGCGGGCGACAAAGTCCTGGCCAATTTTGATACCGATCAGCTCGAAAAATTTCTCAACGAGCACCAGATCAATCCATAATGCTTTTTGGCGTCTTCCTTACACTCGGCGTGGTCGCGCTCAGCGTTGGCCTGCGCAGTTTTCAAAATTCCTATGCACAAAAGGCGGGTGCGCTCGGAATTCTCGCTGCCACGTTTCTTGCGGTTTATTTTGTTACCGGCAGCTGGATCTGGGGTTTCGCCGCCGCAATGGGTTGGCTTTTTCTCCCGTGGTTGGAAATTCTCACGCGCATTCGTGCGCTCCGGCTTCCGAAGGAAAAACAGCTTCGGCCAAAAAGTCCGCCCTCTTCGGACACTTTCCCAGCGCTCAGCGAGATCACCCGCGAGATCGAAGAGGAAGGCTTCGTGCACGTCGGCGATGCCGGCTGGGATTGGGAAGATTACCGGCAATTCTTCCGGTTGTTTTACAGAGAGGAGGATCGCGCCCAGGCCGCGATTTGCCTGAACGAACAGCATGATTTTTCGTTCTATTATCTGCGGATTTCGTCGCGCACCAAAAACGGTACGGCTTGGACGACATGGAATTATCCGCTTTCATATGGCTTGAAGCTCACTCCTCTGTTCCGCATCAATCGACAGCGGCCGGATCGATCGTTTTGGCAGCTTTATCAAAGTCATCGCGAGTTTCTCAGGCGAAACAGGGTGGATCCCGCTGAAATCGACGCGCTCGACGAAGATCAAATTGAAGCCGAAATGGAGAAGGATCTGCGCGACCAAATCGCACACAACATTCACAAGGGTGTCCTCAAGCAGACTGCGACAGGAGACGTAAAATATTCCTGGCGCGGCATGATTTATCTTTGGTGCCAGTTTTTGGTCGATCTAGTTCGGCTGTAGTTCTCTGTCTGTCATCCCGAGCGCAGCGAGGGACCTCGGCATTGGAGCATGTCACGCTCAGATGTCATGTTGAGCGAAGCGAAACATCTCTGGCTTCTGTCTCGGCGCCACTGAAGAATGATCAGAGATTCTTCGCTTTGCTCAGAATGACAACGAGGTAATCTCGGTAACGATAACGGTCACGTCCTTACTGAGGGAGAGTCGCCCGCAGGGCGAACGCTATCCCAATCGATAGCATCTGTTCATTTGAACTTGCGACCGCGCGCAGGTTGAACGATTATGCCAGCGTGCTAACCGAGAGGCAGAGAAGCGTTCTAGATTTTATTCAGCGCGAGCAACGCGAGAAAGGTGTTACGCCGAGCACGCGCGAAATCCAGAATCATTTCGGGTTCGCCAGCCAGACATCGGTGATGCAATACATCGCAGCACTCGAGCGAAAAGGTTTTCTCAACCGGCACGCGCGGAAAGCTCGAGCGTTGATCACGCCGGCCATGAAGGTTCGGATTACCGACATTCCAATTTATGGCCAGATTCCTGCTGGGATGTCGGCGTTGACTGAGCAGAGCATCGAAGGGCACGTGTCGCTGGACACGCGCTCGGCAAATGTGTTGAAGAATCGAGGCACATTCGCGCTACGAGTGCGGGGCGACTCAATGATCGGGGCGCACATTGTCGACGGCGATATTGTGATTTTGGAAGACACGAAAGAAGTGCACGACGGCGATATCGTTGCGGCGTTGATCGACGGCGAAACTTCATTGAAGCGTTATGTTGTGGAGCACGGCCGCCCGTACCTCAAAGCGGAAAACCGCCACTACCCGGACCTGGTTCCCGCCCGCGAGCTAAAGATTCAAGGCGTGATGGTATCACTGATCCGCAAACAAGAGCGCCGGAAAGGAACACTGAAGTGAGAGGTCAGAAGTCGGAGGTCGGAGCAGCAGCTCATTCATGAAAACTGAATGTTCGTTTGAACATATATAAATGTGCGACATGTTTATCTTCCCATGGCTGCAAGCGGCAAAATTGTGGATCTCCGGAAACTGTTGGCGGAGCGTTTCCCCCATGCTCCTGCCACACCGGCAACGCGTTTAGTCACGGGTTTACCTTTTCTTGATCAAGCCATTGGCGGCGGATTGCCGCGAGGCGCGATCACCGAAGTGATAAGCCCCCGAAAAAGCGCGGGCAGCGCATCGTTTATTCACGCCCTCATCGATGTCGCATATCGGGATAATTATTTCATGGCCCTGATTGATGGGCGCGATTCATTCGATCCCTGCGAGTTAAATAATGCCTCACTGCGACACCTGCTTTGGGTCCGTTGTCTCAAAGGATCTGAAGGGATCAAAGCGGTTGATCTCCTCCTGCGGGATGCCAATTTCCCGCTGGTCATTATCGATCTTATGCTGAACTCGCCGGCAGAATTGCGCAAAATTCCGCAAACGAACTGGTATCGTTTACAACGGCTCGTCGAATTGGCGCCTACGGTGTGTCTGGTTCTCACTCGATACGAAATGGTCGACAGCGCACAACTGAAACTTGTTCTCGAAAGTTCGTGGAACTTGCAAACTTTGGAAAAGCAAAATGCGATTTCCCAGCTGCGAATCACTGTGAAGCGCTCGCATTTCCGAGCAGAGCTCGACAGTCAAGAACGAAGAATCAGCTGAATTATGTTTGCCACAATATCTTTGCCGAATTTCTATTTGCAGGCCGCCACCCGACATCAGCCGGAACTCTGTGAAAAACCAGTAGCGTTGATCGAAGAACACGAAAGAAAACCGGTCATCATTCAATTGAACGAGGCCGCGGAAAACGCCGGAATTCAAAAAGGAATGACGCCGAGTCAGGCTTTGGCCCGATGGTTGCATGTGACGATCAAAGTTCGTGCGCACATACAGGAAAAATCTATCCAGGAAATCTTAATTCAGTGCGCGTTTACCCTCAGTCCGTTTGTAGAAGCAACCGCACCCGGTATTTGCACAGTTCAATTCATGGATAATCGCAATTTGAGCGAAAAAGCTTGGCACAGCGAGCCCGTTCTCCGGAGGATTTCGCGGGTTATCCAGCAATTGGACGAATGCCAAATCCGCGCACAAGCTGCGATTGCTCCCACTGCAGATACCAGTTTTCTCGCAGCACATTTGGCTCGGCCAGTTTTGCAAGTTGAGAATGCAAAAGAATTTCTTGGTACTTTGTCCATAGAAACTCTGGCGGTACCTTCAGCTGGTTTTTGGTAGGGACATCGCGCTGCGATGTCCTGACGGCGCAGCGCGCCGTCCCTACCTTTGATCAGGGTTTTTTTTTGCCGATTCCCGCTGTCTGCTTTACAACGAACGATTTCACGCGGGCACACTCCTTCTTTACACCGTTGGCGAAATCGCGAGGACCGTACTCGAACAGCACAACGAAGCTAAAGGTGAAAACGATGAACAGGACGAACCAAAAAAACCCGCGCAGAAGCGCCATGCAACAGGGTAGCCGCTTCAAACCGTGCGATCAATGGCACTGCTACGGGCACGCGCTGACGCTACCATTTATCCGGAGATTTCGAGCGAAGCACAGCAGCCTATGGTAAACGCCGTCGTTGAATTTTTTCAACAAGGATCGACAATTAGCGCTCGCATGCGCAGGCTCGCCGCGGCGAGTATTCCGCTTACAGCAAAGGGTAGGTACCGAAGTGGCCAAACGGGGCAGACTGTAAATCTGCTGGCTTTACGCCTTCGCTGGTTCGAATCCAGCCCTGCCCAAATCTTTATGCGTGCGCCACATCGGTTCCCGTGGAGCTACCGTTTACTATTCCGAGAACACAGGGCTTCGTGTTGAGCGATTAAAATCCGCTGAGACAGCGGACTCTTCAGCGCTTGTTTTCGGCTCAGCGTGCTCGCTCAGTGGCCTCTTCGCTGGCCACCTTCGCGGCGGCCGCCGTATCCCCCGCCACCACCGTAGCCGCGTCCGCCGCCGCCACCGGGCGGTCGTGACTCTCGCGGGCGTGCTTCATTCACCGTTAATGGCCGGCCTTCGATGGCTTGGCCATTGAGCTTCGAAATGGCGTTTTGAGCGTCCTCGTCCGAGCCCATCGTGACGAAAGCAAAGCCGCGCGACTTGCCGGTGAACCTGTCCTGCATGAGAGTCACTTCCTGCACAGCGCCAGCTTGTGAAAAAAGCTCCTGCAGTTCGTTCTCCGTGGTGTTGAAGGGGAGATTGCCTACGTATAATTTAGTTCCCATTGAGTTTATTCTGGAAAACGCAGCCAGGTCACTGTTCCCGCTTATCGGATTTCAAATCGCCACTGAATAAACTCAACTGACAATCCACCAACTTCCAAGCTTCCGTTTCCGCTTCGGCCCACTACTAAAATGCTTCCATTAAGAAAGCAATAGAAAATCGCGGACCAACGTTTTTGCTCAAAATGCCCAAAACTAGCCCTGGGAACGGAAAAAGCGTCACTTCCCGTGTCGCCGTGACAGCTGCGGGCGTCGTGAGCCCGCTCGGGTTTGGGTTGAGCGAGACCCTCGATTCGCTGCGAGCAGCCCGAGACTGCATCACGCGAGTGACCCGGTTTTCAGTGGCCGAGTGTCGATGCAACACTGCGGGCCAGGTGCCGGACGACCGCCTGCTCAAAGAGCAACACGACACGAATCGCCCAAAACGCTTACATCGTACATCGCACATGATGATCCGTGCTTTGACAGAAGCGCTGGCACAAAGACCCGCGTTCAAACCTGAGTTGACGGTCATTGGAACAACCAGCGGGGGCATGTCTTACGGCGAGGATTATTACCGTTCACTGTGTCAAAATGGGAATTTGCGACACTCGCCGACCTGGGTCGCGAATTATACCGCGCAAAAGCCGGTGATCGACGCGCAGGAAGCATTCGGAATTTCCGCTCCCTGTCAGGTAATTGCGAATGCCTGCGCCTCTGGCACGAACGCGATCGGTCATGCCTATGAGTGTGTGCGATCAGGCCGTTACCAGCGTGTGTTGACCGGCGGGTATGACGCGCTCTCGGAACTTGTCTTCGTCGGTTTTGATTCGCTTCAGGCCTCGACAGCAGAAAAATGCCGCCCATTCGATCGAGATCGCACCGGTATGGTCCTCGGAGAGGGGGCAGCGGTTGTGCTGTTGGAAAATCTCGATGTCGCTCGGGAACACGGCACGCCCATTCTCGCGGAAATAATCGGCTACGGTATTTCCACGGATAATTTTCACATGACGCAACCGAATCCCTCCGGTATTGGACCGCGACAGGCGATGGAACGAGCTCTTCAAAGCTCCCGCCTTTCGGCAGATAAAGTCGATTACATTAACGCACACGGAACAGCCACGCCGTTCAACGATGCAGCCGAAGGCAAAGCAGTCAGCGAATTATTTGATCGCGTGCCGGTCAGCTCGACCAAGAGCATGATGGGCCATTCATTGGGCGCAGCAGGGGCGATTGAGGCCATCATCTGCCTCCTGGCGCTCCAGCATCAGTTTCTTCCCCCGAACATCAATTTTCGCGCTTCAGATGAGGGAGTGGATCTAAACATCGTTGCAAATGACGCCCGCCCCATGACTCTGCGCACTGTCCTCTCGAACTCGTTCGGATTTGGTGGGACGAACGCATCGATTGTGATCCAAAAGTTCGAGGCATGAGTCTGGCCATCGCCGGCATGGGGTGGGTTACACCTCTCGGAAACGGCGTTGATCCGGTATGGAAGCAGTTGCTTCAGGGATATGAGGCGACCGCAACAAAAATCTCGGAACAGTTTAGCGATCGATCCTATAACGCCTTCCGAGTGCCTGAATCCACGCTGACCGCTTTGGCGCCTCACCCGCGCCTCCGCCGTGCCAGTGTGATTTCGCGTTTTGCCGCGGCCGCGGGTTTGGAGGCATTGCAAACGGCCGGAGTGAAGGTCGATTCGCAGAGTGCGGAACGAATCGCTCTTGTTTTCGCGATCTCAAACGGGGGGGTTATTTACACGAAGCGCTTTTACCGCGATATCGTTGAAGCGGGTGCGCAATCAGCCAGTCCGCTTCTCTTTCCGGAAACAGTCTTCAACGCCCCAGCGAGCCATCTCGCGGCGATTCTCGGCATCACCGGCACCACTTACACTCTGGTGGGTGATAGCGCGGTGGGTCTCCTTGCGATAAAAATGGCGGACGACCTGATGGCAAATGAAGCGCTTGACTATTGCCTGGTCGTCGGAGCAGAAGAAGCCGATTGGGTATTGTGCGACGCATATCGGCGATGGCGGCTGCTTCGGTTGGCGCCTCCGATAGAGCCATTCAACGAGAAAAAGCGGGGAATGATCTTGAGCGAAGGAGCAGGAGCGGTCCTGCTGGCACGAGATGGCCCCGTAGTAATCGAACGCACTCATCCTGGCATGTGTTACCGGAGGCGGTCAGAAGCGGCGGAAGTGTTGAAGCGGATCCTGTACGATCTCGGTCAAATGGAAATCGATTTCGTCATCTCGAGCGCTAACGGCACCTATATTGATCGGGCAGAGTGCCAGGCGCTAAGGCAGACTATCCCGGATACAGTCGTTTACACACCCAAGCCAGCGATGGGCGAAAGCGTTGGCGCCGCGGGCCTGTGGCAGGTGATCGTAGGCGCCCAGGCTTTGCGCAGCGGGGAACTTCCGCCATTGCTTCATGCAGGGCTGACGATTCCGTTACGGACTTCGGCCTCGCGCATGCCCGTGCCAGATGCGGAACGCGCAATCGTTTTGAGTTGTGGAGTCAATCAGCAAGTAGCAGGTTTGAGACTCCGACAAAGGTCGCGACCCCCGATGATTTCAGGGTCGATCAAATGATTGGCGCGGCAATCCATCGAGTTTACCAGCCCTCCGGCCATCAGCGCGGAGTGCTTTTGGCTTTGCAGGAGGCTCTTCGCACGGTACTTTCGGCGTCCGCCATGCGAAAGCCGGTTTTGCTGCTCGCCACTCTACTCGCGAGCGCCGGTTTGATTAACGGAGAGATCAAAACACCGGAGAATGCTCCGATTGAAATCACTTCCACCGGGGGAACGACATATGAAAACGGGCTGGCAACGGCGCGTGAAAATGTCGTCATTCGTGTAGGTGACACAGATATTTACGCCGATTATGCACAGTACAATTCCACCACGCACGACGTGGATCTGAGAGGCCACGTCCGAATCTATCGTGATGCGAGCTTCTATATCGCCGAAAGCGGTGTTTTTAACACCGAGACAAATAGGATTCGGGCGACAAATATGCGAACAATGTCGCAGCCGTATTTCTTGAGTGGTGAAAATGTGACCGAAATTGCCGAGCACGGCTACCTCGTAAAGAACGGAACTTTTACGACGCACGACACGTCGAAGGCCGATTTTCATCTTCGGGCGAGAACTATTCGTGTTTACGAGAAAGATCGGGTGATTTTCCGGGACGTCACGGCATACGTAGGAAAAGTGCCGATCTTTTGGTTCCCCTACATCTACCAATCGCTGGACGAAGCATTCAGTTTTACGGCCGCCCCCGCCTTCTTGAGCTCATGGGGGCCATCGCTTCTTACTCAGGTGACCTTCCCGATCACAGAAAACGTCCAAGGGCGGGTTCGGCTCGATTATCGGGGGCGCCGCGGCCTGGCCGTTGGGTTTGATTCCACCGTCGAATATGGGAAGGACAAAGAAAGCTGGGCCAAGCTCAAAACCTATTACCTGCAGGATCAAAATCCGGAGCTGAATCAAACGGCAATACCGCGACAGGGTGTTCCTACAGCACGATACCGGCTCAGCCTAGAAGATCGGACGAACTTTACCGAAAGCATCTACGGCATCGCTAACCTCACCAAGTTAAGTGATCAATACGTGATGGAGGACTTCTACCAGGGGGAATTTCGCGTTAATCCTGTTCCCGACAATGTGGTTGCGCTGACGAAGACGGATCCGCTCTATACCCTGACCGGCATTGCGCGTTTTCAGGCGAACGAATTTTTCACCACAACAGAACGTTTGCCGGAAGTGGTATTAGACATCAAGCGCCACGCGCTTTTTGGGGGACCCATTTTTTATGAAGGCGAGACCGGCGTTGCTAATTTGCAGCTACAATTCCCTCAGGGCTCCGGTTTTGAGAATTATGGCACTACCCGGTTCGACACGTTCCATCAACTAATTTATCCAAACACATATTTTGGATGGCTTTCCATCGTGCCACGGGTTGGCTTTCGCGGGACCTATTATGGTAAGACATGGGACCTTGGGACGACAACCTTCATACCGCCCTCAAATCCGCTCGTGCCTGACTTTATTCTCCCGCCCCCGACGTTAGCTAACCCGGTTAAGTTCGATGGAGACACGTTTCGCACGGTTTTTGACACAGGTGCAGAAGCCTCTTTCAAGATATCGCGAACATGGGAGAACGTACAAAGCCGCGCGTTTGGGCTAGATGGACTTATGCACGTTATCCAACCGTTCACAGACTTTTCGTACGTTAAAGAAAACGGACCTAACCCGACATCAATTTTGGGATTCGATCGGTTTGCGCCTTCGACCCAGCTACGGGCGATTGACTTCCCACAATTCACTCCTATCGATTCGATTGACAGTTGGACAGTCTGGCGACTCGGCGTTCGCAACAAACTGGAAACGCGGCGCGACGACAGGACGATGACTTGGTTTGAACTCGATACCTTCTTCGACGTTAACTTCGACAATCCATACAACCGCACGGACTACTCAAATCTTTTCAATAATATCCGCTTTACCCCGCTGCCGTGGATGTCGTTTTCGGTCAATTCTCAAGTGCCGGCTTTTGCCAAGGGTTTTACGGAAGTCAATACGTTGGCGACGGTTCAACCGATAGCCAATCTGCAATTGAACGTTGGACATCGCTATTTGAACAACAATCCCTTTTTTCTCAATAGCAGCTTGTTTGTCGTCGGTGGATATTATCGTTTTGATGACAACTGGGGAGTCGGTATCCAAGAGCAATATGAAGCATCCACCGGGATTCTTGAGGAGCAGCGGTATGCGATTTATCGCGACCTGACGAGCTGGGTTGCCTCGTTCGGGGGAATCATACGCGACAACGCCGGGGTGAAAGATTACGGCGTCATATTTACCGTAACGCTTAAAGCATTCCCGAAATTTGGATTTGATTTCAACGTCGATCCGAGTTCTGGAGGAGAATGAACGAAACTGCCCGCGCAATGCTAATCTCCTTGAGCGGGTTCAGCCGGTAGCGTTGCGGTTGATTTCCCTGCGCCTCTCTCTCCTTATGGATCTTGCAATCATCGGTTCGGGTTACGTTGGCCTGGTAACCGGCGCATGTTTCGCTGATGTCGGTCACAATGTGATTTGTGTCGATAATGACCCTCAGAAGGTCAAGCTGTTGCAAGACGGCAAAGTCCCGATATATGAGCCCGGACTTGAAGAAGTCATTCATCGCAACGTCTCAGCGCAGCGATTGCGTTTCAGCGGCAGCATTCAGGAGGGAGTGGACAACGCACAAGTCATTTTTATCGCCGTTCCCACTCCACAGCAGGCTAACGGCGACGTCGATCTGAGTTTTCTCGAGAAAGTCGCGCGCGAAATCGCGGGCGTGCTGACGAGTTATCGGGTAATTGTAGACAAAAGCACGGTGCCGGTGAAAACCGGCGAAAACGTGGCTGAATCGATCAAGAGGTACAATCGCCACGGCGCAAACTTCGACGTCGTCAGCAATCCGGAATTTTTGCGCGAAGGTTGTGCGGTTGCCGATCTAATGCATCCGGATCGCATCGTGATTGGAGCGCAAAGCGAGCACGCTATCGACCTGATGAAGAAGCTGTACGAACCATTCATGGCGCCGATCCTCGTTACCGATATTAACAGCGCCGAGCTCATCAAACATTGTGCGAACTCATTTCTCGCCCTCAAAATTTCATACATCAACGCGGTCTCGGCAATTTGCGAAGCGAGCGGCGCCGATGTGGAGAAAGTTGCGGATGGGATCGGGATGGATCACCGCATTGGCCGCGATTTTCTGAATGCCGGGATCGGATACGGGGGTTCATGTTTTCCGAAAGACATTGCCGCATTCATCACCATCAGCGAACGGCTTGGTGTCCCTTTCGATTTGCTCAAGGAGGTGCAACGAATTAATACGGCTCAAAAACAGCGTTTTCTGAAGACGATTCGAGAAACGCTGTGGGTTTTGCGGGAAAAACGAATTGCAGTCTGGGGACTCACATTCAAGCCCGATACAGACGATGTGCGTTCGTCCGTCGCGATAGCACTGGTCGCAGAGTTGCTGCGCGAGGGAGCGCATGTGGTCGCCTATGATCCGAAAGGCATGGAAAAGGCCCGGGCCGAAAAAGCGATCGCCGCCGCCGAATTTGCTCCGTCCGCTCTCGACGCGGTGAATAATGCCGAAGCGCTCATCCTCACCACCGAATGGAATGAATTTGCCAATGTTGATCT
>Ga0137403_10008763_pt1 | contig 11312 bp, 8 predicted proteins | sample CZOMad2_1_16fung_FD_122057 | JGI IMG/M metagenome (GOLD analysis project Ga0137403, IMG submission 122057) | Vadose zone soil fungal communities from Angelo Coast Range Reserve, California, USA - CZOMad2_1_16fungal (Hybrid Assembly) | ecosystem: Environmental > Terrestrial > Soil > Vadose zone...
CCCCCGGTGGCGCGCACCTTCTCACGTAGTTTCGCAATTTCTTCGGGCGTGTTCGGCACTGGTCCCACCAAGAGGTTTGCCGCTTGAATCCCGCCAATAGTGGCTTCGACATATTTGACCTTACGGGAGGCAATCGAAAGGATCTGATCGTGGTCCACACCGGAGATCAAATCGACTAGTCTCGTCGCTTCTTGGATTTTCTGCAGTGTTTTTGGGTTATAAATGGTTCCTTTTTTAGCCTCGATGACGAGGGAAATAGTAAACGGCGAGCCAAAAGCTGGGTACTTTTCAAAGATTTTGATGTAAGGATGATTTCTCGGATACAAGTCAGAGAAGCGCGTTGAGATATCAAGGTGTTTCACTTCCCAGGCGAAAAAGACAGTTAGCAGGACGACCGCGATTGCTGCGCCCAGCCGATGGTCGTAAAGCCACTCCGCCCAACGTTTCATCTCGTCTCCGTCCCCGGCTGTGAAGCGCTGTCCAGAGTCAACAATTGGGTCGTTCCTCCTTGCCCCACTGCGATGGCCTCACTGCTCTTCAGCATCACCCCGCTAAGCCACTGCCCCTCGCTCTTCAAGCTCATGGGCCTCCAACTAGAGCCCCCATCACTGCTCGCAAGCGCCACTCCGTCACCTACGATGATCCCGCGCTGACCTTCAAGGGAGACATCGTAAAGGTCACGCTTCGTTTCAATTTCTACCGAGGACCAGTGTTTTCCGCCGTCTATAGTTTGAATCAGGTTCCCCCCCTGGCCCATCGCCCAGCCACGGCGGTCGTCGAGGAATTTAACCGCATAAAGCTGCGGGAGATCGCTGCCGTAGCGTTGAGACGTCCACGTCTTCCCACCATCCTCAGTATTCAGGACCAATCCGAACTCGCCGACTACCCAACCTACATTAGGAGAGCTGAAATAGACGGCGTTTAGATTCGGTTCGACATAGCCGCCTTCTTTTACAATCCGTTCAATCAAAACATCCCACTTGAGCTCATGTTTACTCCAACTCTGACCTCCACTGGAAGTAGAGAGCAGCGTACCGAATGCGCCTACAACAAATGCTTGCGTGGGAGTTACAGAATAGATCCCCAAAAGTTGATCTTTAGTACCGGATGTCTGCGACCGCCACGAGGCGCCACCGTCATCGGTCGCGAGCAGCATTCCTCCACTTCCGGCAACAAATCCATGTTCATGATCGGCAAACGCTATCGTAGATAACGTTTTAGCAGTGTTGCTCGGTTGGCGTTGCCAAGTTTTGCCACCATCGTTGGTTAATAAAATGAGGCCGAATTTTCCGACGGCCATTTTTTTGCCGTCATGAGGACCATCAATAGCGAGCAGATCATCATGGACTGTTAACATCTTTTCTTGAACTTGTAGGGATTGTCGATGACCTAGATAGCTTGCCAGAAAATACCAGCCGAGTAGCGCTACAAAGGTCGCTAACAACACCACCCCCGTCAGTACGCGCTTCCTTTCCTCCATCCCGAGAACCCAGTCAGTTATTTAAACTTTGTTTATTGCTAAATTGTCTTTAAAAAAGGGGCACAATCTCGGTTATTCCTAATCTCACGTCGCTTAGTACTTACCTTGGAATCCTTTTTCCGATCCGGCACCGGCTCTACTAATTTGCTCTGCCAGAATTTGCGTCTCCTTTAACAAAAGCGGCGCAATGGACCTACTCACCGAATGTCTCAACCGATCGGCTGGTCCGATCACTGATATAACCCCAACAACTCCTCTATTCGAGTCAAAAACGGGAGCTGCGATTGAGCAAGTATTGGGAAATCTTTCTCCCCGACTAATAGTGAATCCCTTGCGCCGACACTTCGTCAACTCCCTCTCCAATTGCACGCGATTAGTTATGGTTCGCCGCGTAAGACGTTGCAAATGTGGAAGCCTTAGAAACTTTTTTTGTTTCTCAGGATCTAAATGAGCTAAAATTACTTTCCCGCTTGCTCCTGCATGTAAAGGGGCCGACATTCCAAGCTCAAATCTCGTACTTGTGACGTTAGGACTAACCACCTGGTCTACAACGACTGTCCGTTCACCCATCAAAATGGAAAATGTAACTGTCTCACCCGTCACATCACGAAGCCTTTCGAGAACGGGCCGCACCACCGCTAAGAGTTCAAAGTTGCGGCGGTAACAATTCTCCCACCACAACACACGACTACCGAGGACAAAAACACCAGCTCCATCTCTCGCCGCCAGATCGTGAGACTCCAGTACACGAAGTATCCTAAGAGCGGTTGTCTTGTTTAACCCTGCTGTTGCGATCACGTCCTTAAGCCTGACCCCTCGGTTGGATTGTGCCAACAACTCGACAACTCGGACCGCCTTGTCTAGAACTTTTATCTGCATCCCCGGCATTGAAGATGCTTCCCGTCAACACCCTTCGGCGTACATGCTTCTCGGCGTTGACTCATCTGTGCGAAACCTCGGCTGAATGTGCAAATCTCGATGACGCCCTCAAAGGGATCCAGCCCATCCCCAGTGTACGAATGGCGGGCAACGTGAGGATCGCTCCAACTTTTCGAGCAATCTCGCGTAAGGAGAAATATCTCTCATCGCCGGAAGGTTCGCGTAAGCCTACGGCAGAAACGATCGCACCGATCATGCTCAGTTCTTGAGCTCGCTTCACCTCATTAACCGAGTAAATGTTGTGGCGACCGCTAGCGGGCATGCGAAATCCCTGTAATCGGCCAAGTTATAGCCAAGCCGTGCGGTCGAATAGAGAACCGACCACTAGATTCTGACTCATCGAAAAATTCCGGCCAATCCTTCAGCCCTGATTCGATCACGTAGCGGCCTTTGCAGCTCTGCGACTTGTCGGCACACCCGCCGAAACCCATCCCGCTGAAAAAGGATGCTTACAAAAAATCTAAGGTTCACGCATACATTCCAACAACTCGACATGGCCTTTATTGACGCGCTCATCCTTGTCAACGATGCCTGTCGCCCATATCCGTCATCATCATCTTTCTCCAGTTGTTTCCGGAATCGCTGAGTACCGTAGAGAGTTTTTACACGACCTCTTTCCACGATTCCCGGTTTCTCATTGTAAATCTGTTATTTCACGATCTGAATCGGCGAATACTACGAGTAAAAAACTTTGTCAAGGAATTTTTGACTTTTTCCTTCATCATGAAAACTCTGCTACAACACCCCTGAAGTTTTCTTACGCTTCGCTCATGTTGCGCGATTGCACGGCAACGGCCGCCGCACTGGCGAAGAGCCGTCTCGACCGTTACTTCGGATCATGAACGGTTGTCGACTGGTTGACCGCGAACGAAGGAAACCTTGTCGTGGACTCCATTATTGTGGGCGAACTGTGTATGGGAATTCTCGCGCTGCCGCGTGGACGTAAGCGGACACAACTCGAGCAAGGGTTTGGGGATGTGGTCCAAACCATAGATTGCCTTCCATGGGACTCCACGATCAGCCGACGGTGGGCTAAACTCGTGGTACCGCCGAAACGACAGCAGACTCGAATCCCGTTGAAGACCTTGGAGCTTGCCGAAGCAAAGCGGCATGACCTCATCAATTTTTCACTCCGCTACTTATCGAACCAGCAACTTCGCAACATTTGTCACGACACCCTCCGATCTTTACCGGACCGGGCATACGTGTTAACCAATTGTTTTTCAAAAGTGGAGAAGGAAGGTGCCCGGTGGTGCCGCTGGTCTTCAAAACCAGTCTGGGGGCCGTAAGGTCCCCGGAGGGTTCGACTCCCTCCCTTCTCCGCCAAGACGCCAGCTGGTTGATTGCAGATCTTGGTCGTTCCAAAGTAGCCGGGCCATTGAAAAGGCGATAAGACTGCCGATCATTCGCGGAGATCAACTTTCCAAGTGAGCGTAGTAGCGTACGATTTTTATTGCCTGTGAAGATTTGAAGCAACTTGAGAATATCACGTCTAACAAAAAGGAAGGGAGGTGATACTGTGAAAAACATGATCAAGATTTTAGTTGTCGCTTTGACCACGTTAAGCTTCAGCGCTCTCGGCTTCGCGCAGGCGAAACCGGCCACTCCAGCTACGCCAGCGACTCCAGCCGCTCCGGCAACGGAGAAGAAAACGGAGATGAAATCCGAGAAGGCGAAGACCCATCGGATTACTGGTGAGGTCACATCGCTGGATGCGAAGGCGGGCACGTTCGCAGTTAAGGAAAAGGACAAAGAGATCAAGCTTACCGCCGATTCCAAGAGCGCTAAGAGCGCGCTGGAAAAGGTCAAGGTGGGCGACATGGTTAGGGTTTCCTACACCGAGAAGGATGGCAAGATGATCGCCAGCTCGGTCAAGGCCGAACCCAAAACCACGGCTGCTGCCAAGCCTGAAAAAGCGACGGAGAAAAAAGCCGACGTGACGGAGAAGAAACCGGCCACAAAGTAATCTTCTAAGCCTGCACGTTGCGAGAGGGATGGTCGGGGACCCGGCTGTCCCTCTTTTGTTTCTTATAGTCAGGTTCCCCGGCCGCAGTATTCTGTCCGCAGACCGCACTCACCTCTAATTATTTCCTCGAGTCTCTCCAAGTCGTTCAAGAGCTCGTGCTAGATTTAAACCTGGAAACGGCGCCCCACCGTTGCACGTGCTCGTAGATTCGGCGTGAATAAAGAATCAGTATTGCCCGCACACCTAGCGTCCTGGCCCAATAGTTCGTTTAATGCGAAAGCCGGTATTCAGTAGGGGCAGGTTTGAAACCTGTCCCCTACGTCTGGATTCCGCCTCACGCACTCCGGACTGTGATCCGGGGTCGCCCGGAATAACACCCGAATTATGCAACGAACGTCTGGGTCACCACACTAGAAACGTAAGCATGCCTCGCCATCGTTGGGCTTACGTCTCCCGATATCGTAGCCAAGCCGTGCTAAGGTTTGGCCATTCTCGTTTGTCAATCCTTCCTCCGGTCAATGCGACAGGAACACCTTCTTAGCCGGCCCCTCACAGCTTGTGAATCTTTGCCCGTTGGAATTTTTCTTTTTAGTTTTTTAGTATGTAGCCCATGGAACTGAACAAACTGTCGCTGGAAGAGATCCGTGAGCAACTCCTCCGAGGAAATCAACCTATCACGGCCCATTTTTTGAACAAACTAGGGCGCGATCCGCGTCAGGGTGCCCGAAAGATTTACGAGCTCCTCAAAAAACGTTACGAGAAGGAGCGGACCGATCGAGTGCGAGTGCTCAACATGCTGAATTTCGAGCGCGTGCTCTGGAAGTCAGGCATCCAGTCCATTGCAGGCATCGACGAGGTAGGGATTGGGCCCCTTGCCGGACCGGTAGTAGCGGCGGCGGTCGTGTTTCCACCCGGTACTGAGCTCGCCGGGATTGACGATTCCAAGAGGCTCGACATCGACCAACGAGTCAAAATGGAAGCCGTAATCCGCTGCACGGCAACAGCCATCGGTGTTGGGTTGGCGGAAGTTGGCGAAATCGACCGTCTCAACATTTATCATGCCGCACTGCTCGCCATGCGTCGGGCGGTCGAAGCGCTCCCAGTAAAACCGGACCATCTGCTGATCGACGCGCGCATCATTCCAGACGTTTCCATACCCCAGAACGCTTTCTTTAAAGGGGACGGGATCAACTTCTCGATCGCTGCCGCATCGATTATCGCCAAAACGTATCGAGACAGACTCATGCAAGACCTGGAAAAGAAATATCCGGGATATGGTTTCGCCCAACATAAAGGCTATGGCACGGCAGAGCATCAGAACTCCATCCGCCAGTTGGGACCTTGTCCCGTCCATCGAATGTCTTTTCCTTTCATTCGAGAGCTTTGCGGCGGATTTTCAGAGCTGTTTTATGAGCTTAAACAAAAACTGGAGGTGGTGGATTCTGCCGCGGGATTACGTAATTTTGAGACGAGGCTGAAAGATTGTTCGCCAGAGATGGACGAAAGAGAACAGCGGAAGATGCGATTGATGCTTTCGCGTCGGTGGAAGACGATCTGATCTTCATTCACCGCCCAGATTGAATAACACCTGCTTCGAAGGCGACCATCTTAGACCTTGAGCGAAAAAGCCGTGCTCGGCACGAACACCATCGACAATCCTTTGTTAGAGCAATTTTACGGTTGCTGACTGTAAAGCTTCCTAGTAGATCGGGGACGCGTCCGCGTGAGACGAGCGCGAGTTATCGACGAATTGGCTCAGCTCGCTATTGTGAGACAGCGAGATAATCGCCACAAAGACAAATTCGAACAGAAGACAAAATAGCAACCAAGCAAGCAATCGGATATTGTCAGCCATCGTTACACCATTGCAATTCTCGCTCGCCGTCAACGATTCTTTCTCTCCTTCGACATTTCTCTGAATTTAGTCGAGTGCGCAACATATTTACTTCCCGCTGTTGCTAACGGCTGATCGAGCTGGATGAAGATGAATTCGTCCTCCGGCTACCCGGAACGCGCATCGCGGCCGACGCTGAAGACGTGATGAAAGCGCCGTTATGCCTATCGGGTGGAGCGAGCTTATACAAGTAGCGGTTGCCGGTGTATTTACGGCGGCAAGATCGAATCACAAATAAGCAGCGTCTTCGGATCTGCCGTTGAGCGCCAACTCCGGCAAAGTCATCAATTTGGTCCCGTTCGAAGTTAACGCCATCTCTTCAAACCTCCGCTATACTGCGCGCGGAAAGGATTGCCCAGCTCGACCGATAGAGACTAAGGGTATCGGGAGCGGTTTAAGGAATGATGACGATTTAGAGAATTGCCGATAAAGATTTCATGAAGTGAATGTCTCTGTGCTGGGACAGCCCAGAGACATTGGGGGAGTGGAAATTAAAGCTGCAATGGAATTTGACAGCCATCTGATTAACAAGGAATACCCTTAAACAGTTAAAAAAGTGACCTGTATTCCTAACACTCAGCCGTCCGCTTACCAAATATTTTAGACTTCTTCGCTGTTGGTATGTGGCTTGCTGCTTCAAGAATTAGCGGCAACGACGACCATCAATGCGTTTAGAACATCTCTGACTTCTCCGAACCGCTAGCACGGGAAGCCTTGCTGCAGAGAATGGTTCTTTATTCTGAAGGGAGGTGAGACAGATGGCAGAAGAGCACGAAGCAAAACAGCCTTACAAATGCGCGATCTGCGGCGCAAAGTTTGATGCCCAAGAACAACTTCAGGAGCACTTAAAGAAGTGCACTGCAAAAAGAAACTAGCGAAAAGGCGCATACCATAACAGCCCATCTGCTGACTGGCCGCGGGTGATCCCGAGGCCGGTTAGCAGAGTGCTCTGACGTTTCTCACGATTCGTTTGCTAAGACGGAATTGGATCGAATTCAGTCTGAGGGGTGGAAAGTCGTCTACACTTGTCGCAGGAAGGCACCTAGCCTAGGGTAGAATCCTTCTTCTCCTGCTCATCAGCTTTAGTTCCCCCACGTGCAGGACGACAGTACGAATAGCGCCGAACCGTTTATTGATTAGAGGCTGGTTTTGCGGCGCGCTGACCGCCGCCCTGGGAAACCTCTTTTTCAAATCCCGGCAGGATTGCTTTGAAGAACGCGTTTTGGATCAGCCGGACAATTGTCTCCCACGTGCCCGTCTGAGGCGCTTCCACGTCTCCGGAAAGCGGCACCTTCGTCGCGACTTCTGACCGCGGTCGGTTTTGCAGCAGCCCGGAGATTCCCCCGACCAGCCCCTCATAGAGTTTTCGAAACGTGCTTTTCTCGGCGTCTTGACGCTTATCGTATACTTTCATGTCGCTGAAAAGAGGCTTCACATATCCATCGATCTTTCCTTGCCGTATTTTGATTTCCGAATACATTGAAAAGTTTCCGGCAACCACATCGAAATTGCCATACGCGCGCAAGAGATCATTCATCGTACGCATGTCGGTGTTTTCGATGCTGAATGTCAAATCCAAGTCGGGCCCCTTCGATTCGGGGCGAAATGTCGCCTGCACCTGCGTCGCGCCACTCCCCATGAACCTTCCTGTTACACGCGCGCGAGCTGGTCCTTCTTTGAAGTGGTTGCTCAAGTTCTCGATTTCCAGCTTGGTGCCCTCGAGAAATACGGTGTAGGGCGGCTTTGCGGCTTGGTTGACGTAACCAATTCGGCCGTCGGCTGTGAAGCGCTCGATTTTCACTTCAAGTGTAGGCTCATTGGCAGTTTCCCTGGCGACTTTTCCAGCTTCCTTCGTCACCTTTTCCGTCGGCGTCGTTTGTGTCTCCTGATGGAGATAATCGACGTCGAGGCCGGTAAGACTCAGATTGCTGATCAGAAGCTTCTGAACCCCTGCGGCGTACTCGATCGAAGCCCGCGTCGAAAGCGATCCCCTCCGCACGGACAATTTATATCTTTCCGCGATCGGCTTGAAATAATCCAAGGTGATCTGGTCCAGCTCAAGATCGCCCTTGAGAGCGACATGAGGTTTGGCGAGAAAATCTGCATCGCCGTTGAACTTTGCACTGCCCTTATCAAAGACCACTCCTTCTAGCTCAACCGGCGACGGGTAGACGCCTTTTCCGGACTTAACATTGCGGATGTTTTCGGCGGTAAAATTGAGCTTGGTGAGGTGGAGCGGTTTGTACGGGCCTTTATCGACGTACGTGAGGTCACCATTGCGAATGGCGAACCTGTCGATCTTGAGCGGATAAGCTGCTTCCAACGCATCCTGCCAGCCTTTGTCCTTGATCGGCGTTGGGTCCTTGGCTTCCTGGACGAATTGCCGAAGGTCAAAATGGACTTTGGGATCGGCGATTTGAAAGTCGCCGACCAGTCGTCCAAAAAGGAGCGCTTTCCAGTGCACGCTAGCGTGCAGACTGGGTATGTAGGCGATGGGTGGATCCGGGTGAGGCGTCTGATAAATCCACAATTCCTCCAGATCAAGGGAGAGCCCAATCGGGTGGAAATCAAGTTTTTGGAGGCGGACCGTGTAACCCTTGAGCCGCGCATTCATATCCCTCTCGACCTTGCGTCGCAGGGGCTCATCAATCAGATAAGCGAGGATAAAGATAATGATCAGGAAGACGGCGAGGATTCCGCCGACCCAAATAAGTAGCCGCCGCCTCATATCGATTGAGTACTTCGAAAATGGCTCATTCAAGAACCTTGGATTGGTAGCAAAGTTTTGCGTGCATCCAGCGCTTTGCTGTCTCTTACCCTGAGACGTGTTACGCGCAAGAGATGTGCCGGGAGACACCAAGAATTTTCTTTTGTGGAGTCTTGTATTCCAACCATTGTGTCGGTTTTAAGCCGACAGGAGGGTTCTTTTTTTGTGTCAATTTTGCGACAGTCACAGTCGTGCTAACTATGGGACACTCGCGATAAAAGGTTTTGCGCCCGCTGACATCTACTGCTGACGTCTATCAGAGCAAGGTCATGGCCTAAAGTTTGCGCAGCAACATAGTGATTGGAGACGCTGATGATTGAAGCAGTCATTTTCGATATCGATGGGACGCTTGTTGATTCCGTCGATCTGCACGCAAAAGCGTGGCAAGCGGCGTTTGAGAAATTTGGCAAAGAAGTTTCCTTCGGAGCGATACGTCGTCAGATCGGCAAAGGCGCCGATCAATTGTTGCCCGTGTTTTTCTCTAAAGATGAGCTAGACCAGTTCGGCGATGAGCTGGATGGCTATCGCAGCGAACTTTTCAAACAAGAATACCTACCGACCGTGAAAGCATTTCCTAAGGTGCGCGAGTTGTTCGAGCGGATTAAACAAGACGATAGGCAAATCGCGCTGGCTTCGTCGGCAAAAGACAATGAGCTCAAGGTATATAAGAAAATCGCGCGGATCGACGACCTGATCCAAACGGAAACCTCCTCGGGAGACGTCAAAAAATCTAAGCCGCACCCGGACATTTTTGCTAGCACACTCAAAGAGTTGGGTAATATCGCTCCAGATCAAGTGATCGCTGTCGGCGACACGCCGTACGATGCGCAGGCTGCAGGAAAAATAAATTTGCGCGCCATCGGGCTGTTGTGTGGCGGTTGGAACGAAGAAGAATTACGTCGAGCAGGCTGTGTTGCGATCTATCGGGATCCGGCCGACTTGCTTGCGCGCTACGATAGCTCGCCGCTTGCCCGCCAATATGCAGAGCATTAACCAGCGCGAAAGGTATCTCGGCGATCGACGGGCGGAATTTTGGCCGAGCTGATTCATGACCACATGGATCTTCGCTCGTTAAGCTTAAGGAGACCAGCACATCAAAATTATTCTCATCGATAATCCGGATTCGGGTGATGACTCACGTCCGTCGTGCGAGCAAATTCTTCGACTGATTCGCGACGCCGGACACAAGGTCAACTATCAATCCTCGAAAGAAAAGAAGTGGAAGAAGGTGCTTAAGAAACGCTGCGATATCGTCGCCATCGCAGGAGGCGATGGAACCGTTGGTAAGGTCGCCCGGTGCCTGATCGGTAGCCGCACGCCGATCGCCGTCCTACCGCTGGGAAAGGCCAACAACGTCGCCAACATGCTTGGTCTAACGGGGAGGTCTTTAGAGGATCTCATCAAAGGCTGGAAAACCGCGCACTGTGTAAACTTTGACGCCGGAGTGGCCAAAGGCCCCTGGGGATCGCAGTGTTTCATCGAAGGCTTCGGCGTCGGATTGTTCGCCGAAACGATGTCCCAACTCGATGGGCGGAAAATCCTGGACCTGACGCATTCGGACAATCTCCAAAAAGTGATACGCACAGTACTGAACATTTTAAAAAATCAACTAAGCACCTATCCTTCCAAAAATATGACGGTTCGGCTCGACGGCCGCGATGTCTCCGGCGATTACGTTCTGCTTGAGGCCTTGAATATCCGATACATCGGGCCGAATCTCGACCTCGTCCCGCGAGCGGATATCAATGACGGATTTCTTGATGTCGTTTTTATCACCAAAGCCCAACGAGCTAAACTGAGCAAGTACCTCTCCGATCGAATAAGCGGCAAAAATTCGCGAGTCAGTCTAACGGTCCGCCGAGGTCGACACTTGCAGATCGAGTTGAAGAACTCGCCCATTCACATTGACGACACGGCTTGGCCCAAGGGCAAAGATCGGACACCGCTACGCTCCAATGCAATCGATATTAAGATCGATCCCGGCGCACTGGTATTTCTCATTCCCATGGAGAAAAGGCGGCGACGACCACGCAGCGTAGCAGTAGCGGTCTAAACGTGTGTGCGGGATCTGGACTTGTCGCTCTGCGCAAAGTCGGCGCTCGCTTCACCGGCGACTGGGTAGACGTCATGCTGAACTATCGATACCAGTTCTAGATCGGTCAACTGCAGGCAAACCGAGGGGAGTCATGACTCCCCTTGGTTCTTCAGCAGCAGCCAGCTCGTATAGCGATCTTGAGACCGGAGACCATTACTGCAATCGGTCTTC
>Ga0137403_10008764_pt1 | contig 11311 bp, 9 predicted proteins | sample CZOMad2_1_16fung_FD_122057 | JGI IMG/M metagenome (GOLD analysis project Ga0137403, IMG submission 122057) | Vadose zone soil fungal communities from Angelo Coast Range Reserve, California, USA - CZOMad2_1_16fungal (Hybrid Assembly) | ecosystem: Environmental > Terrestrial > Soil > Vadose zone...
ACCATCCTGCCGGAGGTCGCAGCACCGCTGGCGGCGTGGTCGACCTTCCTCTACGCCGTGCTGCTGCTGGTGATCGTACTGGCGATGCCCGGCGGCATCGCGGCACTTTTGGACTATCGCAACCGCCGGCCGCTGGCGAGCAACCGCGCCATCGTTCCACGTCCCGCCACGCTCGGCGGTATCGTGCGTGCGAGCACGGGCGGCCGGACTCTCAGTCTGCGCGGCATCGCGCTGAGTTTCGGCAATGTGCGCGCCATCGACGGCCTTGATCTCGATGTCAAGCCCGGGCAGATCCACGGCCTGATCGGCCCGAATGGCAGCGGCAAGACCACGACCCTGAACGTGATCTCGGGCTACTACGCCGCCAAGGCCGGGACGATGACGTTGGGAGAGGACATGTTGTCGCCGGGCATGCCTGCGTTGCGTGCCTCCCGCGGCATCGCCCGCACCTTCCAGACGCCGCGCGTGATCGGCGAAGCCTCGGTGCTGCAGAACGTCATGATCGGCGGTACCATCGAGGGCCGGGCGACGTTCGTCGAAGCGCTGCTGGCGCTGCCACGAAACCAGCGCGACGAGCGCATGCTTGGCGCCAAGGCCCGGGCGCTGCTCGGCGTGGTCGGACTTGAAACGCTGGCCGACGTCCGTGCCGACCGACTGCAGCACAGCGAACTGCGCTTCATCGAGATCGCGCGGGCGCTGATGCTGGAGCCGGATTTCCTGCTGCTCGACGAACCCGCCGCCGGCCTCTCCAGCGACGAGATCGAGCGTCTGGCGGCGCTGATCAAGGCGATCAGCCGGCGCGGGGCCGGTGTGCTGCTGGTGGAGCATCATGCCGACCTGATCTTCGACATCTGCGATCAGGTCACCGTGCTCAATCTCGGCCGCACGCTGGCCGCCGGAACGCCTGCCGAGATTCGCGTCCACAAGGAGGTGGTCAGTGCTTACCTCGGCGCCTGAACCATTGCTCGCCGTCGGCCGGCTTGAGTCCGGATACGGCAAGATCCGCGTGCTGCACGGTATCGATTTGACGGTGTCGCCGGGCGAGGTGGTGGCGCTGCTCGGCCCCAATGGCGCCGGCAAGACCACCATGCTGCGCGCGCTGTCGGGATTGCTGCCGGTCAACGCGGGACATGTGCGCTTCGGTGGCCGCGACATGACCAACGCCACGCCGCGCGAGGCGGCGCGCGCCGGGCTCGTGCACGTTATCGAAGGACATCGCGTGTTCACGCAGATTTCCGTCACCGACAATCTGTTGCTGGCGGGCTACGACCTGCCGCGCGGCGAACGCGCGGCGCGGGTCGAGGAAGCGCTGTCGTTCTTTCCGGAGATCGCCGAGAAGCGCCACGAGCGCGGCGGCGCGCTGAGCGGCGGGCAACAGCAAATGTTGACGGTGGCGCAGGGACTGGTACGCCGCCCGCGCCTGTTGATGCTCGACGAACCGTCGGCCGGCCTGTCGCCGGTGCTGGTCAATCGCGTGCTCAACGTCGTCGGCCAGTTGCGCACGCAAGGCACCGCGGTGTTGCTGGTCGAGCAATTGCTGGAAAAGGCGCTCGCCGCCGCCGACCGGGTCTACGCGCTGGTGCAGGGGCACATCGTGCTGGAAGCGCCGACCGGCGAAGCGAACCTGCCGCAGCGGATCGAGCGCGCTTATTTCGGACATGAAGCGCAGAAGATGGATGTTGAGTGATCGCTCGAATCGCCCGACGTCTTGCTCCGGCACGTTTGAGCCCTCGACAATATTCCCGCCTTGCAACGCGCTTCCGTTTGGTCATACATTTACGACCAATGATAAGCGAACGGCCGCAAACCAATAGCGGCGCAAGAAACGCGCTCTGGAGGAAACACCATGAAACCCGTGTCCGTCAGCCGCCGGCTGTTCCTGCAATCGTCGACGTTTGCGGTCACATGGCTCGCGGCCTCGCCCGCCATCATCGGGCGTGCGCAGGCTGCGACGATGAAAATGAAATGTTCATCGTCGCTTCCCAACGATCCCAAATATGCCAACGGCCGGGTCTATTACGACAATCTGGTCAAAAATCTGAAAGCCAATGGACTTGGCGAGCAGATCGAAGTCGCTTTCTTTCCCGACAACCAGCTCGGTCAGGAAATCGATGTCATCAATTCCGTCAAGCTCGGTGTGATCGACCTGATGGTGTCGGGCTCATCGATCTCGGCCAATCTTGTGCCTCTGGTCGGCACCTTTGACCTCGGCTACCTGTTCTCGAGCTTTCCACAACAGACCAAAGCCTTCGACGCCGGCGCTTCCAAGCCGATCGAGGATGCTCTGCTCAAGGGCGCAAACATCCGCATCATCTCCTGGGCCTATAATTTCGGTTCGCGCAGCGTGCTTGCCAAGAAGCCTGTGAAGGGTCCCGAAGATCTGGCCGGCCTCAAGATCAGAACCCTGCCGAATCCCGTCATTACCGAGTGTCTTCGCCTGATGGGCGCTGCCGCGACGCCGCTGGCGTTCGGTGAAATCTACACGGCATTGCAGGCCGGCGTGCTCGACGGGCTTGAGCATGATCCGCCAACCATCCTCGCCAGCAAGTTCTACGAGACTTCCAAGCACTACGCGCTGACGCAGCATAATTTCTCGCCGCTGGCGACCTATTTCAGCGAAGCGACGTTCAATCGGATGGATCCGAAGCTGCGCGAAGGATTTCTCGACGCCGCCAAAAAGGCGGCGGCCGATACCCGTACGCACGGTCTTGAAATGGAGAAGGAAGCGCTCAAGAACCTCGTGGACAAGGGCGTCACCATTGTCGAATGCGACAAGGAAGCATTCCGCAAGCGCGTGCTTCCTCAGACCGACAATTTCATAAAGGCCCGTCCCGAAGCCAAACCCGTAGTGGACATGATCCGCGCGACCCAAGCGTGAGGGTAGAGACCATGTCAGGCGCCGCGCCTTCGCTAAGCGGCGGCCACCGGATCATCACCTCGCTGCTTGTCATAAGCGATGCAACGGCGGCGATGCTGCTTGCAGCCGATCTTCTGGTCGTCTGCGGTTCGGTGTTGCTGCGCTTCCTGTTCAATGCACCGGTCGAGTGGGCCGACGATGTGGCGCGCGGCCTCATGGTCGGGTCGAGCTTCTTTGGCGCCGCCAGCGCGCTGGCCCGAGCTGAGAATCTCGGCGTGGCATTTTTCATCGACATGCTGCCGGCTGGTATCAGGCGCGTGGTGGATGCGGTGGGCGCGCTGCTGGTGACGGTGATTGCGGGCTATGTGGCGCTCAACGCCATCAAGCTTGGCTGGCTGACCACTGGGCAGACTTCCGGCTCCGGCCTACCGCTGGAATTGACGTTCTACCCGATGGGTGCCGGCGCGCTGTTCATGACGGTTTTCGCGGCCAATCTCTTTTGCGCGCGCCCGATTCGCGACATCGTCGGCGGAACGGTTGCGACGGGCCTGATCGCCGGTCTCTATCTGGCGTGGGATTTCTTGGGCCCGGCTTCGGTGCCGTCGTCGGGAACGCTGATGCTGGTGGGCTTTTTCATTACGCTGTTCGGCGGACTGCCGATCGGCTTTGCGCTGGCGCTGGCGGCCCTGACCTTCATTTGGGTGGAAGGCACGCTGCCCGGCGTCATCTTCGCACAGCAGATGGCGCGCGGCATCGACAATTTCGTGCTGCTCGCGATCCCGTTCTTTATCCTGGTCGGCTATCTGATGGAGGCGAACGGCATGTCGGTTCGCCTCATTGAATTGTTGCAGCGTGCGGTGGGGCGCATGCGCGGCGGCCTGAACGTCGTCATGGTGACATCGATGGTGCTGTTTTCGGGCATCTCCGGCTCCAAGATGGTCGACGTCGCGGCGGTCGGATCGGTGCTGATCCCCGCGGCGCGCCGCTCCAAACAGAATCCGGGCGGCGCGGTGGCATTGCTGGCGGCCTCTGCCGTCATGGCGGAAACCATTCCGCCCTGCATCAATCTGATCATCCTGGGATTCGTCGCCAACCTGTCGATCGGCGGCCTGTTCGTCGCCGGCTTGTTGCCGGCCAGCCTGATGGCGCTGGCGCTGATCGCGGTGTCAATCATCTTCGGAAAACGTGCAGCGTCGGTCGAGGAGATCGAACCGCAAATTCCGATGTCGGGCCTTTGGAGCGGCGCGATCGCATCGTTCGGCTTGATCTTCATGATCTTCGCGGGTTTCAAGAGCGGCTTTGCCACCGCAACGGAGATTTCGGCGTTCGCCGTGGCCTATGCCATCGTCATCGGCAGTCTGGTGTTTCGTGAACTCAGCTTCAAGACCGCGGCGTCCAGCTTCGTGCAGGCCGCCACACGCTCCGGATTGGTGTTGTTTATCGTCGCCGCCGCGCAATCGCTCGCTTTCGTCCTTACGCTGCAGCAAGTGCCGCATGCGGTAGGCGACTTGATGCTTTCGCTGTCGGGCACCCACGGCACGTGGCTGTTCATGCTGCTGTCGATCGCGGTGCTGATCGTCATGGGTTCCGTGCTTGAAGGCGCGGCCGCCCTTATTATCTTTGGGCCGCTGCTGCTTCCGGTTGCGGTCAAGCTCGGCATCGATCCGCTGCATTTCGGCGTGGTACTGGTGATTTCGATGGGGCTCGGCCTGTTTGCTCCGCCGCTTGGTCTCGGGCTTTATGGCGCCTGCCTGATCGGCAACGTACCGATCGAACAGACCGTCAAGCCGATCATGGGTTATCTCGGACTGCTGTTCCTGTGCCTGCTGGTGATCGCCTTCATTCCCGGTATCAGTACGGCGCTGCCGCGCGCCTTCGGCTACTGACGATAGCCTTGAGGGGGACCGTTTGACGTTGAAAGTTCTGCTGACCCATACGCCGGAGTTCAGGCGTCAATACTACGGCGAGCGCAGCCTGAAAGCTCTGCAAGCCGTGGCGCAGGTTGTGCTGCATGAAGGTGACGACGCGCTGGGCGCAGCCGGCCTGATCGACGCCGCGCGCGATGTCGATATCATCGTGGCCGACCGTCTGACCGAAGGGCCAGGCGAGATTTTCCCGCGGCTGCCAGAGCTAAGGGCATTCGTTCGCTGCGCGGTCGATATCCGCAACATCGACGTCGAAGCTGCGTCCGCGGCGGGAGTGCTGGTGACGCGTGCCGGGCCCGGCTTCGTGCAATCCGTTGCGGAACTGGCGCTCGGCTTCATGGTCGACCTGTCGCGCGGAGTTTCGCGTGCCACCGCGGATTACCATTCGGAGCGGAAACCAGAGATCGTAATGGGGAGGCAGCTGGCCGGAAGCAGCCTCGGCATCATTGGTTACGGCAGCATCGGCCAATACCTTGCACGGATCGGCATTGCGCTCGGCATGGAGGTTCTGGTCGCCGATCCCTTTGCGACCGTCAGCGACGCAAGCATCAAGCATTTGCCACTCGAAGACCTTCTGAAGCGCTCCGACTACGTGGTTTGTCTCGCCGTCGCCAATGAAAGTACCGAGAATCTGATCGGGCAGGCCGCCTTCGCGCAGATGCGGCCGTACGCATTCTTTATCAATCTGTCCCGCGGCAATCTTGTCGATGAGGCTGCGTTAACAGCTGCGCTGCGCGAGAACCGCATTGCCGGAGCGGCGATCGACGTCGGCCGCGCCCGGGATCAGATGCCGACACCGGAACTGGCGAAGCTTCCCAATGTCATCGCGACACCGCATATTGGCGGGCTAACGCCGCCGGCGATCGAAAGCCAGTCGCTTGAAACCGTTGGTCAGGTGGAGGCGATTATCAATGGCAAGGTTCCGGCCGGTGCCGTCAACGCCGCTCGTTGGACACGACGTCCCTGAGGGCGCGACCTTGCGGTAAATTGGGAGGCTCGCATGCTGATCACAGACCTCAAGGCACACCACGTCCGCATACCTTTCGACGCAGGTGCGGCGAGTTTCAGGCAAGGCGCTTCGGCAATTGCTGCGCTCGACATGATTATCGTCGAGGTCTCGACCGATGCAGGCCTCACCGGATGGGGCGATGCCTTTGCCTATGTCTGCCCGCGGACAACTATGACAGCCGTTGACGAGATGATTGCGCCGCAGGCCCGCGGCTTCGAAGCTCCGGATGCCGAGGGCATTCCTGCTTTCATGGATCGGATCCAGCGCAATCTGCATCTGTTCGGTCGCTATGGCATTACGATGTTTGCGATCTCCGGGCTCGACATCGCGCTGTGGGATCTTGCTGCAAGAGTGCAGGGTGTGCCGTTGCATCGCTTGATCGGCGCAATCAAGCGTGCGCGGATTCCGGCTTACGCGAGCCTGCTTCGGATCGGAACGCCGGAAGCCGTTGCCGGCGAATGCCAGACCGCCATGCGGCGTGGCTACACAGCAATCAAGCTGCATGAGACGACGACGCCCGCGGTATTTGCGGCGCGGCAGGCGATCGGCGCCGGCGTCCCGCTGATGGTCGACATGAATTGCCCATTGGACGGAACGGAGGCGATCGCATTCGCGCAAGCCTGTCGAGCGGCCGCGCCGATGTTCATCGAGGAGCCGGTGTGGCCGCCCGAGGACTTCGCGACCCTGGCAGAGGTGCGCGCAAAAGGCGGGCTCAATATCGCCGCGGGCGAGAATGCCTGTACGGTCCATCAATTTCGGCAGATGCTGACCGCGGGCGCCGTGAGCTACGCGCAGCCCTCCGTGACCAAGGTCGGCGGCATCACGGAATATCTGAAGGTGGCTGCGCTGGCCGATGAAATGGGTATAAGGCTCGCACCGCATTCGCCATATTTCGGGCCTGGCCTTCTGGCGACGCTGCAGCTGATGTCGCTGCGTGACGATGGTTCGTTCATCGAAGTTTTCTACATGAATCGCGCCGCATGTCTTTGGCGTGGCCATGTCGATGTCGATGCGAATGGCACCATCGCGGTGCCCGAAGGGTCGGGGCTCGGCTACGAGCCGGACCAGGAGGTCATGGCGCGTTACCGTGTTGTGCCATGACCGATATTGCCAGACGGCGGTTAGCCATTCCGCGACATCCTGGACGCGTCCACTATAAAAGATGATTGACGGCGTCATCCCGGGGTGGTCCCAAGGACCAGACTCGGAATGACAAGATAACCCAATGCGGCTTCCTTTCTTTTACGGCTGGATCATCGTCATCGTGACGTTCGTCACCATGGCGATCGGCGTCAATGCCCGCACGTCGTTTTCGCTGTTCTTTCCACCCATCATCGATGAGTTCGGATGGGAACGCGGCGTCACCGCGGGGGCCTTCTCGTTCGGCTTTCTGGTTTCCGGCGCCGTCAGCCCCTTGATCGGCCGCATGATGGATCGTTTTGGTCCTCGCGCGGTGATGGAGCTCGGCGTTGCGCTGATGGCGGGAGGCTTGTTGCTGGCGCCGCTGACGACACAGCCGTGGCACCTGTATCTGACGATCGGCGTCATGGTCGGCTCCGGAAGCGTCTGCCTCGGCTACTCCGGTCAATCCTTTTTTCTGCCGAACTGGTTCATTCGCCGGCGCGGCCTGGCGATGGGACTTGCATTCGCCGGCGTTGGCATCGGCTCCATCACCCTGCTGCCGTGGGCGCAGCACATGATCGAGCAGACCGGCTGGCGAACGGCCTGCACCGCGATCGGCATTGTGGTTCTGGTGGTGCTGGCGCCGATCAACCTGTTGCTGCGCAAGCGGCCGGAGGACATCGGACTTCGGCCGGATGGCGATGCGGCACCTTTGGCGTCGGCGAAGCCGGTCTCCTATATCGTCGATCACGATTGGGCCGGTATCGACTGGACCTTGAGCCGAGCGCTTCGCACCGCGCGGTTCTGGTGGATCGCGCTCGGCTATTTCTGCGGATTATACATCTGGTACGCGGTGCAGGTGCATCAAACCAAATACCTTCTCGATATCGGTTTTTCCTCCAACGCCGCGGTGTGGGCATTGGGCGTGGTCAGCCTGCTCGGTATTCCCGGCCAGATATGGCTCGGACACCTTTCCGACCGGGTCGGGCGTGAATGGATCTGGGCCGTGAGCTGCGCGGGCTTCGCGATCTGCTTTGCGGCATTGATCGCGTTGAAATATTTTCCGACGTCGCTCTTGGTCTGGCTCATGGTGCTGGCGCAGGGCGCGCTCGGCTACGGCTTGACCTCCATCATGGGGGCGGTGGTACTGGAAATATTTCAAGGCAAGCAATACGGCAGCATTTTCGGCACCATCATGCTCGCGGCGTTGGCGGGCGGCGCCGCGGGGCCTTGGCTCACCGGTTTTCTGCACGACCTTTCAGGGAGTTATACAGTTGCCTTCGGCATCGGTATTGCGGTGAGCGTGTTGTCGGCGGTCGCGATCTGGCAGGCGTCGCCCCGCAAAATTCGAACATCCCCGAGATACCGCCAGGTGTTTTCGCGTGGTGCAACCGCCAATGCCGCGCGCAAATCGGCCTCGGCGCCCGCAAGGTCATTGCTCAGCAGTTTCGCGTAACCTCGATGGGTCAACACCGCGGCCGCGTCCGGTTTTTCTGCCTCCAAGGACCGATTGAAATAAAAAATCGCCTGCCCATAGTCGGACCGGGCCAGGCACACTTCGCCCATGCCATCCAGCGCACGAGGTCGCTGCGGGTCCCGCGCCAGCACCTGCGTATAAATCTCGGCGGCGCCGTCGACCTTCCCGCCCTTTAAATACAGACGAGCCAGGCGTTCTGCAACACGCGGCTCCTCAGGATCGGCGCTGTGCGCCATTTCAAAGGCTTTCTCCGCCAGGGCCGCGTTGCCCCGAGCATCCTCGATAGCGCCAATTTTTGCGAGCGTCGGCGCATCGTTCGGCGACTTGTCCATCGCTTGCACATAGTAGTAGACCGCGCGGTCGGGATCTTGCGCTTGCCACGCGGCGTCGCCGCGCCGTACAGCGTCGGCAAATCCTTTTGTGTCTTGGGCGGCATCAGGCGACGACTTTGTCTTTTCACGATTGGCCGCTCCAGCCGTGGCCTTGGCATCCGTCTGGACTCCGGGCGCGGACACACAGCCCCCAAGCTGCAGAAGGAGGGGAACCGTAGCGATTATCCATCGCGATCTATTTTCCACCAAGCGACTCCATGATTCGAAGGAGTGCCGGACCGAGCGCCACGACGAAAAACGATGGAAATAGACAAACGACCAACGGAAATATGAGCTTGGTGCCGATTTTGGCCGCGGCCTCTTCTGCACGCTGCATGCGTCTATCGCGAAAATCCTCCGAATAAACGCGCAGCGCCTCCGCGATGCCGGTGCCGAAGCGAAGGGTTTGTGCCAGTAGACTGACCAGCCCGCGCACATCGTCAAGGCCGGTTCGGGTCGCCAAGCCACGTAACGCACTCTCGCGATCAACGCCGGCGCGCATCTGCGCGGTCACTTGCGCTATTTCGCTCGCGAGCTCCGGATGACTGACGTCCAGCTCATCGGCCACCCGTTGCAGCGCCTGGGGGAGTCCAAGGCCGGATTCAACGCAGACTGTCAACAGATCGAGCGCGTCCGGAAAACCGTTGCGAAGCAGTTTGTGCCGCTTCGCCACCGCACGATCAAGCCATATCCCGGGCAACAGCATGCCTAGGAAGCTCGCTGCTACCGCAAAAAAAACGACGCGAGCTCCGCTGAGATTCGACAGAAACTGCGACGCGAATAGCCACCCCAGCAGCAGTGCCGCGGACAGAACCAGCTTCACGCCGTAGAAGGTACTGACCGCCGAAGGCGAACGATATCCCGCGAACTGTAACCGTTGCTGCGTCCCGTCGCGCTCCGCGCCCTGCGGCAGCACAAAGCGCTCAACCGGCCGCAGCGCCCGCGCAATTCGCTGACCCGCGTTCGCAGCCGGTGCGGCACCGCTACCAATTGCAATCTGGTCCAGGCGACGCCGCGCGGGATCCCAGCTACGGCCCAGCGCGCCGGCGAGTCCCCAAAAAAGCAGCAAGACCGCCAATGCCACCGCAATGGAAATCAGGAGGGGCGCGCCGCCGGAAGCGACAATGTTGCGAAGTTGCTCCAGCATGACGGCTACACCTCGATCTTGATGATTCGGCGGATCCAGACAATACCGATGACACCCAAAATGCCGGCGGCGTAAAGCATCTTATGACCCAGGGGATTCGTGAGCAGAATTGGCAAATAACCGGGTGATGCAATTGACATGATGACTACCAGCCCGAGGGGAACCAGCACGAGGATCCAAGAAGACATTTTCCCTTCCGCCGAAAGCGTGCGAACTCTGCGCTCGAAACGGAAGCGCCCGCGGACGACTTTCGCGATCTGATCGAGGATCTCCGCCAGATTGCCTCCAGTCTCGCGCTGCACCATCACCGATGTGACCAGCGCCATCACGGTGACACTGGGCACGCGACTCAAAAGCCCGAGCAATGCGCGGCGTACCTCACCACCGTAATTGAGATCCGAAAAAGTAAGCTCGAACTCTTTGGCGATGGGCTGACTCATGTCATCGGCGACAAGCTTGATTGCCGCATTGAATGGATGACCGGCTCGCAGCGCCCGTTTAAGTACGTCGATGGCATCCGGCATTTGTTCTTCGAGCTTCTCAAGACGGCCCCGCCGCTGTATTGACAGCCGAAGATACGGTGCTGCGAAACCGGCTATCGCGGCACACAACCCCGCGAACCCGTTTTGCAGCAGTACTCCACCGATCACGCCCCCAATTAGCGCGAGAATCAGGGAATTCATTGCGACCTGATACCCCGGTTTGGGGCGCCCGGCCTGGTCGCCCATTGCTGCCAGCTTCTGCATGAACGGCAATTCTTCCAGCCTGCGTTCGAGCGGCGACAGCGAGGTTAGATATTTTTCCCGTAATATCGAAGCGAAGTCTTCCTGCGCTTCCGCGCCGATTCGTTCCAAACGCCGGCGCAATGTACGGCGCATTCGCGAGTCACCGCTTGCCGGCGTCGTGAGGCCCAACATGAGCAAAAAGACGGCAGCAAATACCACGGCAACAAAGCTCAAGACCGTTGTTGTGTTCATGAGGGCGGCCTCCGTTTAGCGCCGGTTGTCGGGCAGCGCGAAAACGCTCACCGGCAAATCGATGCCGCGGACGGCCGCGCGCTGATGGAACGCCGGCACGACGCCGGTGGCCTCGAGCCTACCCAGAACGTTGCCTTGCGCGTCGACCCCAGTACGGCGAAACGTGAATATCTCCGACATAGTAATGACTTCGCCCTCCATACCGCTGATCTCCTGAATACTGACCAGTCGGCGGCGACCGTCGTCGCCGCGCTGCACCTGAATGACGATATTGATCGCCGAAGCTATCTGCGCGCGCATTGCACGGATCGGAAATGAGATCCCGGTCATCGAGACCATGGTCTCGATTCGACCCAGCGCATCTCGCGGCGTGTTCGCATGCACGGTGGTGAGCGAACCATCGTGGCCCGTATTCATCGCCTGCAG
>Ga0137403_10008766_pt1 | contig 11311 bp, 12 predicted proteins | sample CZOMad2_1_16fung_FD_122057 | JGI IMG/M metagenome (GOLD analysis project Ga0137403, IMG submission 122057) | Vadose zone soil fungal communities from Angelo Coast Range Reserve, California, USA - CZOMad2_1_16fungal (Hybrid Assembly) | ecosystem: Environmental > Terrestrial > Soil > Vadose zone...
TCAACGGTCAAACCACAGGAAGATCGAACGGGACCGCCATGTTCCGACAACAGATGGAGGTCATAGTGGGAATCGGCCGGAGGCGGCTTCGCAAGTCCGAAACCCGTCATTTCGAATGCCGTCATGGGCGCAAGGCTCAAGAGCTGGAAGCCGTGCGGGACAATGAGACCTACCCGATGCATAACTACTCCTAGTGTCCGAAATGCGGATGATAGCCCAGATCGGTATCATCTAGGAGGCATGCTCTCCCGGATGTTCACGCGCGAGCCGGATCGCCGAGAGCGCCGTTCGGCGCCGCATTGAGAGCCTGACTCAAAAGCCTACATTCTTGACAGCCCAAGTCAGGCAGCCGCCACCGCCTCCCGTCGAGCGTTCCTGCGCAATATCTCCGGTGGCACGCCGAAGGTCCGGAGGAACGCGCGACGCATGCGTTCTCGGTCCACAAAGCCCGTTTCCCGCGCCACGACGTTAACCGTGTGCCGTCCCTCTTCGATCATGAACCTGGCGGCCTCCAGCCGGAGCCGCTCCACGGCTTTTGCTGGTGACTGGCCGGTCTCAGCCAGAAAGGCGCGGCTGAACTGGCGGGGGCTCAGGTTGGCGACCGCCGCAAGCTCTTCGATCGTCAATGGGTTCTGCAAATTTTGGCGGACGTGCGCCAGGACCAATTCGATGCGATCGGACTTCGGCGTCATATCAAGGAGTGCGGAATGCTGTTTTTGTCCACCCATCCGACGCTGGTTCATGACCAGAAGCCTGGCAACCATTTTCGCGGCTTCGGGACCGAGATCATTATCGATCAACGCCAGAACGAGGTCGATCCCCGCGGTCATTCCCGCCGACGTCCAGACCGGACCGTCATTGATGAAGATCCGGTCCTCCTCCGCCCTGACATCCGGAAACCGAGCCCTGAAGCTAGCAGCATGGGCCCAGTGCATCGTCGCGCGTCGACCATTCAGAAGGCCCGCTTCAGCCAGCACAAACGCGCCGCTGCAGATCGAGGCGATCCGCCTGGATGCTTTGGCTGCCTCTTGCACGAACGCGATCATGGTCGCATCGGAGGAAGGCATGTCCATCTCGGTGATCGAACCCACTATGACTGTGTCGAAGGCGGGATCTCCGAATGCCTCGGTTTCCAGCGTCATCCCTGAGGAAGACCGAACCGGACCGCCATGTTCTGATAACAAATGGATGTCGTAGCGCTGGTCGGCCGGGGGCAGATTGACGATTTCGAATGCCGTCAGAGCCGCAAGGCTCATCAGCTGAAACCGTTGCGGCACGATGAAACCGACCCGATGCATTTTCGCTCCTGTGGCACGAATGGTGGCAAGAACGACCTACGTCAGCCCCGCCGTAATCGCTAGAGTCCGAGCAACAAATCTCGCACTGGCTCCTCGCCGCTAAACGACGCCCATGTCAGCGCTTCCGTGAGGAAGAAAGGATGATGCATGTCTTCCGATCACGCCGCCTTCGTCGAGCATCGCATTCCCAGGGGCGAAGGAAAAGTCTACGCTCGAGATTATGCGGGCTCTGGCCCGGCCTTTGTGCTAATGCACGGCTTCCCTGACAACCTGCATATCTGGGATGACCTGATCCCGTTCCTGGTTGCCAGCGGCCGGCGCGTGGTGACGTTCGATTTCCTGGGCTTCGGCGCCTCGGACAAGCCTGCCGGCACTGCCTACAGCTTCAGGCAGCAACTCGACGATCTCAGGGCGGTCGTCGAAGGCTTAGGCTTGGAGAAAATCGTCCCGGTCGCTCATGATTCCTCCGGGATGGCGGCGCTCAACTACGCGCTCGCGCATCCAGACGGTGTCGCTTCCGTGATCATGCTCAACTCGGCCTACAGCGAAGATGCCACGGTGCTTTGGCCCGAGATGATCACGCTGTTCGCGACCCGGAGCATGCAGTCCCTGGCCATGGCGATTGCGCAGAGCCCTGAGCAATTCGGCTGGCTGCTGAAATGGCAGCAGAAGAAATTCCTGGACCCCCTGCCCGAGGTGCAAAAACCCCATTTCAGCACGTTCATCGGTCCGCTGATCAGCGACAATTTCATTGTCCAACCTGGCGCCGGTCCCGCCTTCGTGCAATTGGCGGCGGAATTCTTCGATGAACATGCCCGAAACGCCAAGCATCTGACGGCGCTCAAGTCGCTGGATATTCCGGTCAAGCTGATCTGGGGACAGTACGACCCCTACTTCGCCGTCGCCATGGCTGAGCGGCGCCAATCTCAGCTCAGGAATGCGTCTCTCACCGTCATCCCGGCAGGCCATTGGCTGCAGGCCGACGAGCCTGCGCAAGTGGCAAAGGCGATTCTGTCATGAGCCGTGTCCCCGACAAGCTCGCCGTGCGCGCAACCCGCTTGACGAGGCTCGCTTACTTCGGCGCCCTCGTCGCGGTAGTCGCAGTGTTCGGCCCGGCCACGTCGTTCGCTCAGTCGAGGCCACCATCGGGCCTCGATGTCCCGACGACCAAATTGCTCGCGATCGGTACTTTCACAGCCAAGGGTTCGCCGGACCAATGGAAACCGCTCCTGCCTGCTGAAGTGCGCGACACCGTACGGCTCTATCTCGCTGGGAAAATTGACCAGTGGTACCTCAAGCAGGACCAGAGCGGCGTGGTGTTCATGATGAACGTCACCGATCCGAAGGAGGCTCTGGAACTGCTGGGCAGGTTTCCCTTCGGTCAGGCGGGGTTGATGGAGTTCCAGATCATCCCACTCGGCCCGATCGGTCCACTCCGCGTGCTTTTGACCGAGCCTGCAAAGTAGTTGGCTGCTGCTAAGAACCGATTCAACAAAAGGAAACAGCAAAAATGCCCGACAACAAGAATCCACGCGTCCACGCTGAGATACTGCCCGCGCTTGCCGCCGTCGTTGGTCCAACAACCAAGATCCTGGCTATCGGCTCGGTCACAGCGAAGGGCACGCCCGAGGCGATCGCCCCTATCCTGCCTCACGAAGTTCGCGCCACGGTTCGCAATTATCTTGCGGGCAAGATCGAGCAGTGGTTCTTCCAGACCGAGGGCTACGGCGTCGTCTTCATCGTGAACGCCACCAGCACCGCAGAGGCGCACGAACTCCTGGAAAAACTTCCTCTGGGCGTCGCCGGCATGATGGAATTCGAATTGATCGCTCTCGGGCCGCTCGCGCCTCTCGCCATGCTCATCGGCGAACCTCCGCGTTCGTAATGCGACCCGCGGGCCTCGACTGTGAGTTTGGTCGCGCTCCAGGCTCTATGGGACCGCCTTCGTAGCTTCGTGACTGCCCGATCGCACTGCTTCGGGTGCTTTTGAGGGATACTGCGAAGTAGTTCTCGGTCCCAACGCCGATGCAGCGAGAGAAAATAGCAAAATGTCTGAAGTCAAGAACCCGCGCGTCCATGCCGAGATATTGCCCGCGCTCGCCGCGGTTGTCGCTCCGACGACCAAGATCCTGGCGATCGGCTCGGTCACTGCGAAGGGCACGTCCGAGGCGATCGTCTCGGTCCGACCCCATGAGGTTCGCGCGACGGTTCGCAATCATCTCGCCGGCAAGATCGAGCAGTGGTTCTCCCAGACAGAGAGCCGCGGCGTCGTCTTCATCGTGAAGGCCACCAGCACGGCAGAGGCGCACGAACTCCTGGAGAAGCTTCCCCTCGGCGTCGCCGGAATGATGGAATTCGAGCTGATCGCTCTCGGGCCGCTTGCGCCGCTCGCCATGCTCATCGCCGAACCTCCGCGTTCGCAATGCGACCCGCGGGCCTCGTTGTGACCTTGGTAGCGCTCCAAGCTCTATCGCCAACCGATCGAAGCCCACTGGGGCATGGTGAAGCCGCGTCGCACGGACCAAAGATTACGTCAACAACCCGCCAAGAAGGACCCGTCACGATGCCTATTGTCAAAGCCGCAGCCGTGCAGATCAGTCCCGTTCTCTACAGCCGGGAAGGCACTGTTGGCAAAGTCGTCAAGAAGATTCTCGAGCTTGGGCGCCAAGGCGTCCAGTTCGCGACCTTCCCGGAAACGGTCGTGCCCTACTACCCCTATTTTTCCTTCGTCGAAGCGCCCTACCTTATGGGCGCGGAGCACTACAAGTTGCTCGATCAGGCTGTGACCGTGCCGTCTGACGCCACCAGGGCTATCGGCGAGGCCGCCAAGCAAGCCGGCATGGTCGTCTCCGTCGGCGTCAACGAGCGCGATGGCGGCACGATCTATAACGCGCAACTCCTGTTCGATGCCGACGGCACACTCATCCAGCACCGTCGCAAGATTTCTCCGACCTATCATGAACGCATGGTCTGGGGTCAGGGCGATGGCTCCGGGCTGCGCTGTGTCGACAGCGCCGTAGGGCGCATCGGTCAACTGGCCTGCTGGGAGCATTACAACCCGCTGGCCCGCTATGCTTTGATGGCCGACGGCGAGCAGATTCACTCGGCTATGTATCCTGGCTCGTTCGCGGGCGACGGCTTCTCCGAGCAGATTTCAGTCAATATCCGCCAGCACGCACTGGAGGCCGGGTGTTTCGTGGTCTGTGCGACCGCCTGGCTGAACGCTGAGCAGCAAGCCCAGATCATGAAGGATACCGGCTGCAGCATCGAGCCGATCTCCAGCGGCTGCTTCACCGCGATCGTCTCTCCAGAGGGCGCATTGATGGGCGCGCCGCTGCGATCGGGCGAAGGCGAGGTCATCGCCGATCTCGATTTCTGGGCCATCGACAAGCGCAAGCGCCTGATGGACTCGCGCGGTCACTACAGCCGCCCGGAACTACTCAGCCTCCTGATCGACCGTACGCCGAAGTCCCATGTGTATGAGCGCAACGCGCATCCAGCGCTGGAATCCCTCGACCCGGCCGAACGGCTGGATGAAGTCGACTTGCGTCCGGTAATGGCAGCGATCTCGTGACTTCACGCCGGCATCGCCTTCTCACTGGCGGCGGTCTCGTCGCCGCGCTCGGCCTCCCGAAAGCGGCGTTGCGGACGCGACGAAGGTCGCCGAGCTGCCAGCCCACCAACCTGCTCACGAAGGATCAAAGCTCATGGCCACCGCGACAATGAAAGACGGCGCGAAGATCTACTTCAAGGACTGGGGCATCGGTCCGGTCGTGACCTTCTCCCATGGCTGGCCGCTCACCGCCGACGCCTGGGACGCCCAGATGCTGTTTCTGGGGAACCACGGCTACCGCGTTATCGCCCATGATCGACGCAGCCATGGTCGATCCGATCAGACGTGGACCGGCAACGACATGGATACCTATGCCGACGATCTCGCCACACTACTCAAGGCGCTCGACGTCAAGGGTGCGACGATGATCGGCCATTCGACCGGTGGAGGCGAGGTGGCGCGCTATATCGGCCGTCATGGCACATCGCGTGTATCGAAAGCAGTCCTGATTTCCGCGGTACCTCCGCATATGGCGCAGACGCCCACCAACCCCAACAGCGCGCCGATGAGCGTCTTCGACGGCCTGCGCTCGAGCCTGCTTGCCGATCGGGCAGGGTTCTTCAAAGAACTGGCGATGCCCTTCTTTGGATACAACCGTCCCAACGCGAAGGTTTCGCAGGGTCAGATCGACTCCTTCTGGCTTCAGGGCATGATGGGGAGCCTCCAAGGCGAGTATGATTGTATCAAGGCCTTCTCCGAGACCGATTTCACGGATGATCTCAGGAAGATGACGATCCCAACCCTGCTGCTGCAGGGTAATGACGATCAGATCGTTCCTATCGACATCGCCTCCAGGCGTTCGGTGAGGATCCTGCCAAACGCGAGCCTGAAGGAATATGCCGGTGCTCCACATGGCATGTGTGTCACCCACGCCGATCAAGTGAACGTGGACCTGCTGGCCTTCCTCAAGGAATGACGGGGGACGAAGTCCTCCTGCCGATCGACCGGCGGCAAGGTGGATACGTCGCGCGGCAAAGCATACTCATTCTGAGTGAGGCGAAAGATGAGCAAGGCACAACATGAACTTCCGATTCTCGTGACCGGGGCGGCTGGACGGATCGGCTCGGTGGGCCGGTCCGTGACGGAGCTGCTTCTCGCCCGTGGGTTCCGGGTACGGGCGCACGTTCGTGTGGACGACGAGCGGGCCACAAGGTTGCGAGCGCTCGGTGCAGAAGTCGTGGTTGGCGATCTGCTCGATCTTACGGCGGTACATCGGGCGATCGAAGGGTGCGAACGTCTCTGCTTCGCAATGTCGGTCGCGCCGACCTATCTCGAAGCGGCTGTCAACGTCGCCGTCGTCGCGAAGCACCACGGCGTAAAGGCGTTCGTCAATCTCTCCCAGATGACCGTCAACGAGATGGACATTTTCAATACGACCCCTAGCCCACAGCAAAAGCAGCATTGGTTGGCGGAGCAGATATTATCCTGGTCCGGGCTGCCAGTGGTGGAAGTACGACCAACGGCTTTCATGGAAGGGCTACTGCTTCAAACCGCGAAAACCGTCTCCACGCAGGACAAAATCATGGCGCCCTTTGGCAGGGGCAAGAACTCAGCCATCGCTGCAGCCGATGTCGCTCGGGTGATCGCCGCGATCTTGAGTGAGCCCGCCGAGCATATCGGCCAGATCTACCATCTGACCGGCCCGGTTTCGCAGGACATGGACGCGGTTGCACGCGAGTTCTCGGCCGCGCTTGGTCGCACGATCTCGTATGTCAACGTTCCACTTGAGGTCATGAAGGGGCAACTCGCCACCTTCGGAATGCCGCCTCATGTCGTTGCGCACGTAGCGACCATGGCGGAACTACATCAGGACAACCGGTACGATCGATTCAGCAATGATGTCGAAAGGCTGACCGGCATACGTCCGATGAGCGTTCGGGAATTCGTGCAGAAGAACGCACATGCGTTCGCACCGGGCGCGCCTTCGAGCGCGGCTGAATAAGCACGGTATCGTAGACAGGGGTCCGACTTCGCAAGGAGGTAATCCGAGCAAAAGATATTCCGGCTGAAAATGCGTTCTCGTTTATCATTGCGATGCAGCCAGTGCTCGCGGGTTGCTTTCTCGATCCGCTGGGCTGACACGATCTGGCTCTACACGACAGCGCCGCCAAGCAGATAAGCGCGACGAACTTCGGAGATGCAGGTTCGAAGTTCAACGCGTTTGCGATGCGGACCTGGGTTGGTTTCTAGTCACATTGAAGTCATACATTGGATGAATCTCATGACCGACCTTATGATTTTCGGAATCAGCGTCGCGTTCAGCTTTGTAGCTTGGGGAGCGGTTTGCTCTCGCTACATTTGGCCATTTGTCCGATCCCGCTCATTGCCCGACGCGGCCACGCCTCTGCTTTATCTCAATGTATTTCGCTTCGTTGGCGCGTCTTTCCTTGTTCCTGGTGTCGCGGGCTCATTGCCCAGAGCCTTCGCGGCGCCCGGTGCTTTCGGCGACTTGTTTGCAGTCGTACTCGCTTGGGTGGCCCTAATACTCCTGCGGAGGCCGGCCGGATACGCCGCGCTCTGGCTCTTCAACCTGTGGGGAGCGGGCGATCTTCTATTTGCATTCTACCAAGGCCTCTTTGATGCGGACTTCCACCCCTCGGCACTGGGCGCCACGTTTTACATTCCGACCGTATATGTGCCCCTTCTTCTGTGTGTACATTTTATGCTTTTCGCGCTTCTCCTGAGGGCCCGGTCAATGTCGACCAACGCAGCCGCCGGAAGCTAAAAAGGCGAGTCCGCGAAGAACCGCTTCTGGCGGCGGGTTCAACTGATCGCCGCAACACATTCTGCGAACTTCTCAGCTGGGGTCTGATAGAGCAAGGTCTTTCGCGGCCTTTCATTGAGCTGCCTTGCGATCGCGCTGAGCTTGGCCTGGCTATGCAGGGACAGATCGGTGCCACGCGGAAGATACTGGCGCAGCAATCTGTTGGTGTTTTCGTTTGACCCGCGCTGCCATGGACAGCGCGGATCACAGAAGTAGACGTCGACCTCGGTGGCCAATGTCAGGCGCTGATGATCGGCGAGCTCTTTACCTCTGTCCCAGGTCAATGACCGGTAAAGTTCGCTGGGCAGTCGCTGCGATTGTTTGATGAGCGCCGAGATGACGCTTTCGGTATCCTTGTTCGCGACCTTGACCAGCATCACGTAGCGCGAATGGCGCTCGACAAGTGTTGCGACATAGCTGTTCCTCGATCCGCCAATCAGGTCACCCTCCCAGTGGCCTGGGACCGCACGATCTTCAACAGATGCCGGTCGTTCTCTAATGGATACGGCATCCTTGATCTGGCCGAGCCCGTTCCGTTTCAGGCTGGCGTGCCTGGAGCGGCGGATCGTGCGTTTCGCTCTCAGGTGCTCAAGCAGCTCTTTTTTCAGCACGCCGCGCGCCTGAATGAACAGGCTGCGATAGATCGTCTCGTGTGACACCTGATTTTGTGGCTCCCCCGGATATGTGCGCTTGAGCCAGCCAGCTATTTGTTCCGGCGACCACTGTCGCCGCAGCCCAATCGATACTGTCCGCCTCAAGAACGGGTGGCAAGCCAGCTTGCAAAGCTTGGGACGCCGCGCCCGATGCCAGGCGGCCTGATCTGACCCGGCAGCCCGGTAGCGCTCCGCTCCTCCATTGCGGCTGACTTCGCGGCTGACGGTCGATGCAGATCGTCCCAAGTGGCGCGCGATCGACCGCAACGAGCGGCGCATGCTGAGCCATCGAGAAATCTCCTCTCGTTCGGAGAGAGTGAGTGCCTGCTTGGCACGGTGCCGATCCGGTGGACGAATGCCACCAGTGGGCGAAATCACTGAAAAGACTGACGAGGACTCTTTCGGATGAAACTGTCATCCGCCCGGCGATTGCCGGCGGCGCCCAAACCCGTTCAACTGCCAGATTCAAAGCCGGATATGATGATCCGCCTGCGGTCCCGAAGGGATACTAACCGAGTTCTGGATAGAGTTGCAGGAGTGCTGTCGTCGCCTCGCGGGCTCGTCGCGTGATCTCGCCGGTGCTCGGGCGATTGACTGCCTGGAGAAGCAGAGCGATCATCAGGTCACCCCAGAGTAGCCCCAAAAATCTTTCGGTCATCGCGTCGGAATCGCCAAGGAAAAGCCCGGCTGACTTGGCTTTTGCCATGATCACTCGCAATGAATCCCGAATCGGCTTGCGAGCGATCGATTCCAGCGCCTGCGCAACCTTTGGCGCGTGCACTGCTTCGGATATCGCCAACCGGAACACCGCGACGACGACTGCATCAGTCGTTTCTGTCAGAAGCTTTGTTCCAAAATCTGTAAGCACTTGGGCCAAAATTTCTCTGTCGAGAATCTCGGGTAGATTGGCAGGAGCTTTCAGGCGCTGAGCGCGCTCGGTGATGCATGCGACGAGCATCGTTTCTTTGTTGCCGAATAGCGAATAAAGCTCCCTTTTCGAAACGCGCGCACGCGTTGCAATTTCCAGCGTGCTGGCCTGCGCATAGCCCCTCTCCATGAACGCCGAAAGGGCAGCACCGAGGATCCTCTTGCGGACCTCAGGCCCGTTAGCTTCCTCTTCGCGAGGCTTTATCTTCAAATTTTTCATCGCCAGTTTCTGCTTGACTGGTACCGTACGGTACCATATAGCCGATACTAAGGTACCAAGGCGTACCAGAGTTGGCTTCGATGTAAAGGACGTTGTGATGGCAAGGCTAGGCGCGATGAGTGCTCGGAACGACAACGAAGCAGGAGAGGTCATGCAGGTGGGAATGCTCGAGGGCCCGATTCTTCCCACACTCCTGAAACTCGCACTGCCGACCGTAGTCGTCCTGGTGGTGCAAACGCTCGTCGGGGTGGCGGAGACCTACTTTGTCAGCTTCCTTGGGACTGAAGCCCTGGCCGGAGTCACCCTGGTTTTTCCGCTGTTCATGTTGATGCAGATGATGTCGAACGGCGGCATCGGAGGCGGCGTCGCATCGTCGATCGCGCGTGCGCTCGGCGCAGGCAAAAAGGCCGAGGCCGAGGCACTTGTTCTCAACGCACTAGTTCTTGCCGTAGTCCTCGGGATTGTCTTTACGGGAGCCGAGTGGCTGTTTGGCGAAACCATCTACCGGTCGCTCGGTGGTCAGGCGGGCGCACTCAATGCGGCCCTAGGATATGGCCATGTCACCTTTTTCGGAGCGGTCTTTGTTTGGATCGTCAGCCTTCTAGCGGCGGCCCTTCGCGGCGCAGGCAACACGTTTGCGCCTGCGGCTGTCATTCTGCTGGGCGTTTTCGTGCTCCTTCCGCTTTCCCCGGCGCTGATTTTCGGCTGGGGTCCGTTTCCCCGTCTCGGAGTGGCGGGAGCCGGGCTCGCTGTTGTCGTCTATTATCTCATCGCTTCGGTCGCACTGATTGTCTACCTGCGTTCTGCCTGGGCCACGTTGCACTTGTCCTTCGATGCTAGGCTCGTCAAGTGGCGGCTGCTCGGCGATATTCTTCGCGTCGGCGCGTTGTCGGCCGTCGGCACCATCCAAGCTAACCTGACTGTCGTGCTGGTGACGGGTGCAGTCGGACTGTTCGGCACTGATGCTATCGCAGGCTACGGAATCGCTTCCCGGCTTGATTACATTCAGATTCCGCTCCTTTTTGCGCTTGGCAGCGCGGCACTCACTATGGTTGGAGTGAATATTGGGGCAGGAAACGTCAAAAGAGCAGAGCGAATCGCGTGGATCGCTGCGTTTTTCGCGGCCGGTGTCGCCCAGGTCCTCGGACTTATTGTGACAATATTTCCCCATGTTTGGCTGACGCTTTTCACCTCCAAACCCGAGGTTCTTGCCGCCGGCTCGACATATCTTCGCACAGTGGGACCGTTTTACGGAATAGCAGGTTTAGGGATGCTGCTCTATTTCGCCGGCCAAGGGGCGGGTCGAGTGATATGGCCGGTCCTTGGAGGGACCGTACGGTTGTTCATCGCGGCCGCGATCGGCTGGGTCGTCGTTGCCGATTTTGGTGGCGGATTGCAGGAGCTCTTCATCGCCGTTGCCGCAGGCTCGATCGCTTTCGGTGCAATTATCGCGGGGGCGCTTCGAATCCGCGGCTGGGCCCCGCCTGGCCAGACTTCACAATCGTGACGCGACCTGCAGACCGACGACATCAACAACTCACTAAAAAGGACCCGCCACGATGAACAACAAACAGCAGAAACTTCCGATTCTGGTGACCGGCGCGGCTGGGCGGATCGGCTCGGTGGGCCGCACGGTGACGGAGCTGCTTCTCGCCCGAGGATTCCGGGTACGGGCGCAGGTTCGTGTGGACGACGAGCGGGCCACAAGGTTGCGCGCGCTCGGTGCAGAAGTCGTGGTTGGCGATCTGCTTGATCTTATGGCGGTACATCGGGCGATCGAAGGGTGCGAACGTCTCTGCTTCGCAATGTCGGTCGCGCCGACCTATCTCGAAGCGG
>Ga0137403_10008767_pt1 | contig 11310 bp, 9 predicted proteins | sample CZOMad2_1_16fung_FD_122057 | JGI IMG/M metagenome (GOLD analysis project Ga0137403, IMG submission 122057) | Vadose zone soil fungal communities from Angelo Coast Range Reserve, California, USA - CZOMad2_1_16fungal (Hybrid Assembly) | ecosystem: Environmental > Terrestrial > Soil > Vadose zone...
TTCTTCTCTTCCTTCTGCGTCTGCGCGTTGAACGCCTTGCAGAATTCCATGATGTTGAGGCCGCGCTGACCAAGCGCGGGTCCGATCGGGGGCGAAGGGTTCGCCGCACCGGCCGGCACCTGCAATTTCAGGTATCCGGTCACTTTCTTTGCCATATGTCACTCCTGTTGTGCCGACCGAAATCGGCGGTTTCAGGTTTCGTGGTTCGGATGAAGACGGTTGGCGACCGCCTTGTCCTCCCACGACCTCTTACGCGATCAGACCTTCTCGACCTGACCGAATTCCAGTTCGACCGGCGTAGCACGTCCGAAGATCGACACCGCGACCTTCACGCGCGAACGCCCCTCGTCGATTTCCTCGATGACACCGGAGAACGACGCGAACGGTCCATCGGCCACGCGCACATTCTCGCCGATTTCGAACGAGATCGCCGCCTTCGGGCGCTCCACGCCCTCCTGCACCTGGTGCAGGATCCGCATCGCCTCAGCTTCCGAGATCGGCATCGGCTTGTTTTCCGCGCCGAGAAAGCCCGTGACCTTCGGAGTATTCTTGATGAGGTGGAAGGCCTCGTCGGTCAACTTCATCTTGACCAGGACGTATCCCGGGAAAAACTTGCGCTCGGCGTCGATCTTGCGGCCGCGGCGGACTTCGGTGACCTTTTCGGTCGGCACCAGGACCTGCTCGAACAATTCCTCAAGCCCGCGCTGCTTCGATTGCTCGCGGATCGATTCCGCGACCTTCTTTTCGAAATTCGAATAGGCGTGGACGATATACCAGCGCTTGTCCATCGTTTGAGTTCCGGCGCTTGCCATCAGTGAATGCCGAGCAAAAAGGTGACGAGATAGCGGATGATTTGATCCGCGGCGAAAAAGAAAATCGAAGCCAACGCCACCATCACGAACACCATGATCGTGGTGACCGTCGTCTCGCGGCGCGTCGGCCAGGTGACCTTCGCGGTTTCCGAGCGCACTTCCTGCAGGAATTTGAACGGGCTGAAAGCCATCGTCTGTTGTCCGCGTCCGTCCTAAGACGTTTGGAGTTTCAAAGAATCCGAATAGCCCTCTCGCGCCCAGCCCTCTCTCGAAGGATGAGCCGGCAAAGGGGCTCGATTTTTCGGGGATTTCAAAGCCGCGCCGGATATCCGTCAAAACGGGCCGGCAGCGAGTAGCGGTTGTGTACTGCGGGCGCAGCCAAAGGTCAAGGTATCGCCAACCGACAGCCCAGCCTCCGCGCGCATGCGGAGAAATTGGATGATCGTCCAAAAATCAATGACTTAACTGACGAAGACGGCCGGCTCCGGACGGCTTCCACGACGCACCCTCGTCACGGCTCGGATTAGCGGAATTTTAGGGATGATTCCGGAGATGTTTCCCAGTTTTTCCATAGGGATGCAGCTTAGGGCCACGTTCAGCTATCGGTGAAATACTCCGACCGCGGCTCGCGCCCTTGTGCAACCTTGGCGTTTGGGTCCGGCAGGGTAGCCGCCCGAGAAGAACACACGAAACTCGCAAAACAACAAAGAGGCTCGTCATGCGTTTCGAGATTTGCCCAACGATGTGCATCGCCGCGATCATCGCGGTGGCCGCAAGCCCGGTCGCTGCGCTCGCCGCCACCGCCGAGCAGGCCAAGGCCTTCTCCGAGCATGCGGCAAACCATATCGAGCAGGTTGGAGAAGAAACGGCGTTTGCCGACTTTACCCGAAAGGACGGCGGCTTCGTCGATGGCGAACTTTACGTCTTTTGCTACGACCACAACGGCGTAAACAAAGCCCATGGCGGCAACGCATCCTTTGTCGGCCGCAACCTCCTCCACATCAAGGACCCTGACGGCGCGGAGCCGAACTTGATGATCGTCAATATGGGGTTCCAGCAGGGACACGGATGGGTCGATTTCAAATGGCCGAACCCCGTGACGAAGAGGATCGAAAACAAATCGGCCTATGTGATCCGCACCCATGACGTCGCGTGCGGCGTCGGATACTACAAAGGATAGCACGCGAATGAGCTTCCGGAGCGTGACCGCGTGAGTATCGTCACGCGCATATTTGCGTTGATAGCCTTGACGTTGCTTCCGGTAGCCGGCGGCGTGCTGTTTAGCGGCTTGCAGTTGCGTCAGCATCGGCTCGAGGAGCTGCGCAGCGATACGGCGCAGCTTGCCCGCATCGCCGAACTCGACATGGTTCGCATCCTCGAAGGCGCGCACCAGCTTCTCGCGACGCTTGCGAAACTGCCGATGGAGCACGGTTGGGACGCGCGCGCCTGCGCCGTGGTGGCGGCAACGGCGTTTAGCGATTTCGAGTATGATCACATCACCGCGGTCGATCGCAGCGGCACTCGCCAATGCGGCAGCAGCTCCGTTCCCAACGGCACCGTCATGACCGACCGCGAGCTTCTCGCTCGCATCCTCGATACCGCGAGCTTTTCCGTCGGTTTCTACGGGGTTGGCCTGGCTTCAGGCAACGACGTGATCCGTGTCGGCTATCCCGTCACCGACAATACCGGTGCGGTGGTCGGCGCGCTTTACGCGGGCATCAATTTGACCTGGCTGAATACCGCGATCGACCAGTGGCGGCTCGGCGAGAAAACCGTGATCTACATCACGGATCGCAAAGGCATCCAGATTGCTCGCAACCCCGACTCGCGCGGCGTCGGTCAGCCGATACCCGACAAGCTCAAGCCGCTTCTGCTCGCGACCAGCAGCGGAGCCGCCGAAGTGAGGGAAGATGGCGGTCTTGCCAATCTATACGGATATGTCCCCCTCAAAGCCGCATTGTCCGGCGGACTTGGCGTGTTCGTTGGCCGCGATCAGCAGCAAATCGTCTCCGAGATCAATCGATCGATATGGCTGAACGTGGCAGTGGCTCTCGTCGGACTTCTGTTTTCGGGCGTGTTCGCCTTGATCTATGTGCGCCGGTTCCTCGCTCGACCGTTCCAGAACCTGCTGACGGTCGCCGCACGTTGGCGAAGTGGCGATTGGTCGGTCCGCGCCGGGGCCGCAAGCGGAATTCCCGAATTCGATCGCCTGGCGTCGGCCTTCGACGGCATGGCGGCGGAGGTCTCCTCCCGCGAACTCAAAATCACATGGTTGGCCCGTTACGATATCCTGACGGGGCTCGCCAATCGCGGCATCTTTGCGGAAGGGGTGCAGCACGAAATTGCCCGCGCGCACCGTGACGGCACGAGTTTCGCCGTACTTTATCTCGATCTCGATCACTTCAAGGGCATCAACGACACGCTCGGCCATCCGATTGGCGACCAACTCCTGCAGTCAGTGGCCGAACGTCTGCGGGCGAGCGTGCGGGAAACCGATACCGTCTCGCGTTTCGGCGGCGACGAATTTGCCTTGATCGCAACCGATCTCCGGGAACCGGCGGACGCGGCGACCTTGGCGCTGAAAGTGCTGAATGCGCTGAGCGAACCGGTTACAATCCAGAACATTGAGGTTCGCAGCGGCGCCAGCGTCGGAATCGCCGTGTACGGACCGGAATCACCGAGCGCTGAGGCGCTTTTGTCGCATGCCGACATGGCTTTATACCGGGCCAAATCGGAAGGACGGGGCACGTACAGGTTCTTTACCGATGCGATGGATGAGGAAGTGCGGACCGAGTTCATGCTCGGGGCCGAACTTCGCGATGCGATCGTCTCCGACCAACTCTATCTGGAGTACCAACCGCAGGTCGATATTTACACCGGCCGGATCATCGGCGTCGAAGTGCTGGTTCGCTGGTCGCATCCAACGCGCGGTATGGTCTCGCCCGGCCTGTTCATTCCCGTCGCGGAAAAGAGCGGATTGATTGTCACGCTTGGGCGTTGGGTGATGAAGGAATCCTGCCGACAGATGAAGGAATGGCTGGACGCCGGCGTCGCGCCGCCGTTGATCGCCGTCAACCTGTCCGCCCTGCAATTCAAGACGCCGCGGGAGTTGGAAAAAGACATCGATGCGATTCTGGCGGAAACGGGCGTGCCGCCGCACAAGCTGGAGCTCGAGCTCACGGAAAGCGTGCTGATGGACGCCTCGCGCGAGCACAGCGACGTTCTGCTGCGACTGCGCAAGGCCGGGTTCCGAATCGCCATCGACGATTTCGGCACCGGCTACTCGTCGCTCGACTATCTCCGCCGTTTCCCGGTCGATCGCATCAAAATCGCGCAACAATTCATGTTCGATCCGACCGAAGGGTCCGGCGACGCCATCATCAGGGCGGCGATCGCTCTGGCAAGCGAACTCAAGCTCGACGTCATCGTCGAAGGCGTCGAGACCGCCAAGCAATTGTACCGGGTCAAATCCTGCGGCGGCCGCGAGGTGCAAGGCTATTATTTTTCAAAGCCGGTTCGGGCCGAAGCGATGACCACGCTTCTCCGCAAGGGAATCATCCCTTCCCTGCTTCACGCCGTAATCCGCGAAGCCATCGCGGGCTAATCGCAACTTTGGTCATTTTTGCACGTTTCGAATCCCGATTAGACGATCCTTTACCACTATCAAAGCAATATTCAGCTGAGACTTATTGGATTTTTGTGTCCCCCCTTTAATGCTGGGATATTGCCCATGAGCCGCTTCCAGATTTCGCGTGTAGTTCTTGCATTTGGTGTTGTAGCGGCCCTGAGCCTGGCCGCGGTCATCTTCATAAGCAATTATGCGCTTTCACAACTTAAGGTCGGCGGTCCCGTCTATAATCAGATCAAGCTCGGCAACGATCTCGTCGCCGATATTCTTCCTCCGCCCGAATATGTCATCGAAGCCTATCTCGAGGCGACGCTGGCGCTGCAGGACCACTCGTCATTGGCGACACGCCGTGATCGGCTCACGCAGTTGAAAAAGGACTATGACGAACGTCGCGATTTCTGGTCGAAGTCCGACCTCAAGCCCGATCTGAAGACCAAACTTATCGACAAATCCCACAAGGCGGTTCAGCGATTCTGGGCTTCCGTAGAAGAGATATTCTTACCGGCGCTCGCCAAGGACGATATGGCCGCCGCGGCGAAAGCCTATTCCGACATAACGGTGGCCTATACGGAACATCGCGCCGTGATCGATGAAATCGTCAAACAGGCCAATGATGACAACGCCGCCACCGAGGCTGACGCCACAGCCCAGGTCCGCTCGTTCACCGTGGTCCTTTGGAGTCTTTCCGGTTTCGTCTTCATCATCATTGTTGCTGGCCTTGCCGGTGTTGCAAAGGGCATCATTCAACCCATCACCAACATGACCGGAGTCATGCAGCGTCTCGCCGGTGGCGAATTGGAGAGCGAAATTCCCTCGCTTGGCCGTAAGGACGAGATCGGTGCCATGGCCGAGGCCTTGCGGATATTCAAGGACAACGCACAGCGTGTTCGGGCCATGGAGGCCGAGAAGGCTCAACTGGCAAAGAAAGCCGAAACGGATCGAAATGACGTCATGCGTAACGTCGCCGACGGTTTCGAGAAGGCGGTTGGAAATATCATCAAGAAAGTCACGAACGCTTCGTCGGATATCGAGATCGCGGCCGGTAGTCTGACCAAGACGGCAGAAACCACTCAGGAACTATCTGCAAGTGTTGCGGCGGCATCGCAACAATCGTCCTCAAATGTGCAATCCGCAGCGGCGGCGGCGGAAGAGATGGCTTCATCTGTGTCCGAAATAGGCCGGCAAGTTCAGCTATCGCAGACGATCACGAAGACAGCAGTGCAACAGGCCGAAAAAACCAATGTCCAGATCGCCGAACTCTCCCAGTCCGCAAGCCGCATCGGCGAAGTCGTCAAGATGATCACCGGGGTTGCCGAACAGACGAATTTGCTGGCGCTCAACGCCACAATTGAAGCTGCGCGCGCCGGCGAAGCGGGCCGCGGTTTCGCCGTTGTGGCCTCAGAGGTAAAGGCGTTAGCGGCGCAGACGGCCAAGGCGACCGAGGAAATCACGGCGCAGATATCACAAATGCAAGTCGCCACCGAGCAATCGGTAACCGCTATAAAAGACATCGGCGATACGATCGTCCAAGTCTCGGAGATTTCTTCGACCATCGCTGCAGCCGTGGAGGAGCAAGGCGCCACGACGCAGGGAATCGCCCGCAACGTCCAACACGCCGCTGACGGCTCGACCGCGGTGAGCGGAAAAATGGCAGACGTCAACCGCGGCGCGCTCGACACGGGCAACGCGGCGGAAAAGGTTCACGGCCTCGCCGTCTCACTGCTGGCGGAGAGCAATCACCTCAATGTCGAGGTCGAAACCTTCCTGAAAAATATCCGGGCCGCCTGAGGTTAAGTATTTGATTTCGCTGGCAGGAGTGGCAGGGCTCGAACCTGCGACCCCCGGTTTTGGAGACCGGTGCTCTACCAATTGAGCTACACTCCTGTACGGACCCGCGTCGCCGCCGATCCGGGCCGTTTCAAGCATAGGGAGCGCCCCGATTGCAAGGGCGAAGCGTCACCGAGGGAGCCAGATTGAGCCCTTGACGCGGGCGTGGCGTAAGAAGGCACCCCCTTGAACCCAGAGACCGATCCCGACGCGGCCAAATCCTTCCCTTCACCTCTTCAGCGTCAGCGTTTCCTCACCATGCGCACCCGACAACGCGTGCACCCATTGTCCTTTCATATTGCCGTCCGCCGCCACGCGGTACACGACGAGATACTCCCCGTAATAGGCGTTCGAATGGTCTCCCTTGAGAACATCGCCGATCACGGTCGAGAACTGATCGCCGATGCCGATACCCTTGCCGGAATACGTATGCTTGGTATCGGAATTAAAACAGCTGACGTCGTAGAGCGACTCGACCGCCTTCAGCGTGCACGTCCCGACATAAGGCGAATCGTTCTCGCCGACGCCCTTGCCTGCCATCACATATTCGCCGGACAAATCCCGCCGCTCGGCGCCACTGACGAGCGCGGTTGAGGCAATCAAGCCGGCCGTGACAACACCAACATTCCACCAAAGCATATACATTTCCAACCCTCCGTCATGACTGCAGGCCCAAAGCTAAGTCAGGGCCGAAAATCCTAGCCGTCACGAATGACGCGTCGCCCTTCACAAGCTTGCGAGCGCAACGCGGCAACGCCAGCTCAACTGATCGTCGCGCCGCCGTCGATGACGAGGGTCTGTCCCGTCACAAAGGTGCCGGCGGCGGAACCGAGAAACACCGCGGCGCCGGCGATTTCGTCGGGCTCGCCGATGCGCAACAGCGGCGACCGCGCGGTCGAGGCCTTCAGTGTCTCCGGATTTTCCCACAACGCCCGGGCGAAATCGGTCTTGACCAGGCCCGGCGCGATGCAATTCACCCGAATGTTGTGCTTGCCGTATTCGCACGCCAGATTCCGCGCCAACTGCATGTCGGCGGCCTTCGAAATCCCATAGGCCCCCAGCACGGTGGAACCCTTCAGCCCGGCGATCGAGGAGATGATGGTGATCGAGCCGTCCTTGCGCTCGATCATTTGCGGCACGACCAGCGCGATCAGCCAGTGATTGGCGACGATGTTGTTGTCCAAAATCTTGCGGAACTGGTCGTCGGAAATTCCAGCCTGCGGCCCGTAATAAGGATTCGACGCCGCGTTGCAGACCAGCGCGTCGATTTTGCCGAAGGCGCGGTTGGTTTCTTCGACCAAATGTTTCAGCTCATCCTTGGTCGAAATGTTCGCCGCCACCGCCAACGCGACCTGCTTGCCGGCCCTGTCGTTGATCGCCTTCGCCACCTCGTCGCAGGCCTGTTGCTTGCGCGAGGAGATCACCACCTTGGCGCCGTGCTCGGCCATCCGCTCGGCGATGGCGCGGCCGATGCCACGCGAAGAGCCGGTGATGACGGCGACTTTTCCCGACATATCGAACAAGGTCATGCGCTTCTCCCAACATTATCCTCGTTAGATCATGATGCGATTAAGTAAAATCGCATCATGATCTCATTTCTTTGTTTGAGCATGATCTTTTCGGAAAACCGGTTTCCACTTTTCCGGATCATGCTCTAATCCGCCGGCTTTCATTTCAAATTCGAGCTTGAGCTTCAGGCGAGCTTGCTCGCAGTGGCGATTTCCGGTCCCGCCGGCTGATGCATGGCGGCGTGCGAGGGGTCGGCGATCCACGGCTGCTGGTTGACCATCGGAATTCGCCAACCCTGATGGCCGCTGCTTGCAAGATGATCGAGCCGCGTCACCGAGCAATTGTCGATGGTGAAGGCAAGGCCCCGCTCCGGTTGACCGCCGAGCGCGAGCCCAATCGCCGCCTTGATCGTGCCGCCGTGCGCCACCGCGACGATGTCTTTGCCGGCATGTTCGAGAGTGATCCGGTCGATCGTGCCTCGAACGCGATTATAAAGGTCCATGAAACTCTCACCGCCCGGCGCCGGGTCATCGATCGGCGCAAACCAGTAGCTGCCGACTTCGATCGGCCGGCTGGCAAAAAAGGCCGCCCGGTTCAGCCCCTGCCATTTGCCCAGATGCTGTTCGGCAAAGGCCGCCTCGTGCGAGAGGCTCAAAGGTTTGGGAAATCCCGCCGCCCAGATCGCGTCGGCGGTTTGATGGGTCCGTTTCAAATTGCTCGCATACCAGAGCGCGCTGCGCGGCAAAATTTTTCCCAAAGCGGCGAACACCACGCGATCGCTGGTATCGCAGCCGATGTCCTTCTGCCCGTATATGCAGCCGCCATCCTCCCGAACCGGCGCGTGACGCACCCACCACCAGCGCGTCGCGACCGCGCCGGAAGGCACGGAATGCTGCGCGACGAACGGTTTGGCTGGATTGGACATCGCGAAAACCCTTCAATAGTGTTCGGTGTCGCTGTACGTCAGAGCCGGCACAGTCTCAAGTCACATCTCGAACGATAAAAAAATGGGGAGAAGCTCATGGGCCGCCTCGAAGGCAAATCGGTCATCATCACCGGCGCCGGCAGCGGCATCGGGCGCGCGGCGGCGTTGCTGTTTGCCAAGGAAGGCGCCAGGCTCATCGCGGTCGACCGCACCGAAGGCGTCAGGGGCGTCGTCGACGAGGTACGAAAAGCCGGCGGCACCGCAGAGGCCGTGATCGCCGACGCCGGTTCGGAAAAAGACGTCATCGCCTTCATCGATCACGCGCTCTCCGCCTACGGACGGCTGGATACCATCTGGGCCAACGCCGGCATCTCGGGCGGGGTGATACCGCTCGCCGAACAAACCGTGGAGCATTGGCAGGAAATTTTGCGGATCAATTTGATCGGGCCGTTTCTCGCGATCAAACACGCCATCCCGCACATGATCCGGCAGCAATACGGTTCGATCGTCTGCACGGCGTCGGTGGCCGGCCTGAAATCCGGCGCCAGCGGTCATCCATATGCCGCGAGCAAGGCCGGAATCATCAGCCTGGTGCAGACCACCGCCTATTCGCTCTCGGGCACCGGCGTGCGGATCAACGCGGTCTGTCCCGGTCTTATCGAGACCGGCATGACGAAACCGATCTTCGACAATGCGAGACAACGCGGCAGCGAAGGCAAAATCGGTCAGCTCAACCCCTTGAAGCGCGCCGGCCAACCCCACGAGCTCGCCGCGATGGGATTGTTTCTCGCCAGCGACGAGGCCTCCTATGTGAACGGACAGGCGATCCCGGTCGATGGCGGGCTCACCGCGTCGATGCCGTATGCGGGAAAACCGATTTGAGCTTGTCTCGTGCCCCGGATGCTGCGCAGCGCGAAGCGGTGCGCTGCTGATCCGGGGCCCATCGCCAGCGCAAGAGCTGGATCCCGGCTCTGCGGAGCAGCGTTACACGCTGCACCGCGTCCGGGACACGAACTCGCCAAGGTCTCTACCGATTCAATTTTCAAACAGCCTGGACGCGCCTCTGCATTCCCGCGGCACGGATCGCGCCCGAGGTGTGCAAGAACTTCTGCCCTCGAAAAAACAGAGGGCGCAGGGAAAGCCGGGTGCCCGTTGCACCCGCAGCCTCGCATGCAAAAGTGAAAAGCATACGAGCATAGTCACTACAGGTTCACCGGAAAACCCGGCCTTCCCTGCGCAATGGTTTTAACGGTTTCCTTCGCGCTCTCCTTGGTGACCGGGCTTGTTTGCCACCATCGCCAGCGGAAGATTTCTTCCGCCAACTTGACGCCGGCGTCGGGGCGTCAGGACCACACGACTTCACCGTCCGCGTCAGTGCGCCTCGTCCAGCGCTTCATCCGCGTCCACCGCATCCCGCTCCCAACGTCCGTGACGATCGCGAGCCGCCCCTCTTCTCGGGAACGAGACAGCGATAGATATGCCGGTGATTTGGGGTTGCTGAAAACCGGAAAATTTTTACGGCGAGGTCTGGACAGCTAGCATCACCTTGTTCGCGCAGCCGTTTTTTCTTTTTTGGTGCGACGGGATTTGGCACCATCATGCGCGGGCTGGACCCGCGCATCCATCAAATCGCTCACGCCGCCTGTTGGGCCGCATCGAGCCCGGCATAGACGCCGCGCTCGAAGCCCGTAAACGTTTCCAGGCATTTGGGGTCCGCGAACGGCAGCACTTGCATCAAAATCACGCCGGTGACGTCGCGGGATGGATCGATCCAGTAATATGTGTTGGCAAGGCCCGCCCAGGCGAGGCTGCCGGGGCTGCGGCCCTCCGGCGTCTTGGCGGTGTTGATGAGGAAAGAGAGTCCCCATTTCTTAGCCATGCCGGGATAGAGATCGACGTCGTTGCTTCCGGATGCGATCGCCGAGGTCATCCTGGTCATGGTGAGTTCGCCGATATGGTTCTGCGCCATCGTCGCGACGGTTTCGGCCTTCAGCACCTGATTGCCGTTGCCGCGTCCTTTGTTGAGGATCATGCGGGTGAATTTGATGTAATCGCCCGCGGTGCCGTAGAGCCCGCCGCCGCCCATCTCGAATTCCGGGGTTTGCTCGATTTCGAACGGGATCGGCGCCAGCGATCCCCCCGCGCCGCGCGCATGCATGCCGACGAGGCGCTGGCGTTGCGCGTCACCGAGCTTGAAGCCGGTGTCGGTCATGCCGAGCGGCGTGAACAGATGGTCGCGAAAGTAGGCGCCGAGCCGCTTGCCGCTCACGGCCTCAACCGCCTTGCCGACGAAATCGATGTTGATGCCGTATTCCCAGCGCGTGCCGGGGTCCGCCATGATCGGGGCTTTCAGCGCGGCGTTCTTGCAGGTGGCGACGCGGGGCGTGCCGGTCTTCGCCAGAAATTTGACCATGTCGCCGTTCCACGTGTCGTAGCAGAAGCCGGCGGTGTGGGTCATGAGATGGCGCAGCGTGATCGGATTTTTTGCCGGCCGCAGCCTGGGTGCGCCGTTGGCGTCGAAGCCTTCCAGCACTTGCGGGGAAGCCAAATCCGGCAGCACCTGGCCGATCGGCGCGTCGAGCGAGAGCTTGCTTTGCTCGACCAGCTGC